>JACXTT010014643.1_pt1 | contig 10245 bp, 11 predicted proteins | sample 9270951 | NCBI WGS metagenome assembly JACXTT01 (sample SAMN15532306, study PRJNA645909) | rock metagenome | isolation source: weathered quartz diorite | place: Puerto Rico | collected 2017-06-21
GGCGGTCTTATGATCTTGCCTTATTGGCTGAGGCGTATGCGCAAGTGGGGCAGACCGAAGAAGGGCTCACTTTGCTGGCCGAAGCGTTAGCTAGAGTAGACAGAACTGGGGAGCGTATGTGGGAGGCTGAGCTGTATCGGCTGAAAGGCGAACTAACGCTCGCCCAATCTAGCGCCCAGGGTTTAGTTTCTAGCGTCCAAAAGGAAGCAGAAGAATATTTCTGGAAGGCCATCGAGATTGCCCGCCGGCAGCAAGCGAAGTCGCTGGAACTCCGAGCAACGATGAGCCTTGCTCGACTGTGGCAGAGTCAAGGCAAGCAGAAAGAAGCTCGCGAGCTGTTAGCAGAGATCTACGGCTGGTTCACTGAAGGGTTTGACACCAAGGACCTGCAAGAGGCCAAAGCATTGCTCGCGGAGCTGACAGAAGACGGAGAGGCACTATGAAGATTGATTTCCACTGCCACGCGTTTCCTGCTGAGTGTTTCCAAACACTGCAAAAATACTACCCCGATGTCGTCGAGCTCAAGGAAGATGACCAGGGCAAGCTGTACGCGATCTGGGCTAATACTCGCTTGCCCTCCTGGGACCACGGCCAAAGATTGGTGGATATCGACCGGGCAGGGGTGGACATCGAGATTCTGTCTAACCCACCTATATATAGCCGGCTTGATGACCACAGCCCCGAGCTGTGCCGCATGGTGAACGATGCCCTGGCAGAGTCATGTAAACGCGATCCGGACCGGTTCAAAGCCTTCGCTCACATCCCATTCAACAACATGGACGCGGCTCTCAAGGAACTGGCCAGCGCGCTCGATTAACTCGGCTTCGTCGGAGTGCTGATCACTTCCAATGTTGGCGGTCGCTACCTCCATACCCCGGACTTTTTCCCCTTCTGGGAGGAAGTGAACCGCCGCCGCGTCCCAGTCTTCATGCATCCGTCTCACTCGCCCTATTACCGCGACGATGAGACACCCACCTTGTTGTCCTTTCCCTTCGATACCACCCTTTCTGCCACCAAACTCGTCTACGGCGGACTCTTCGAGCGATTTCCCGATACAGTGCTAATCCTGGCCCACCTGGGCGGCACGTTGCCTTATCTCGCCCAGCGCGTTGATCTGGGGTTTGATGAGCCGGCGTTTTTCGCCGGCTACAAGCAGATTTCTCGCCGGCCGAGTGAGTACATGCAGAAGTTGTATGTCGATACGGCCCTGGGCTGGAACCGTGGCGCGTTCAACTGTGCCCGGGACCTGATGGGCATTGACCACATCGTCTACGGTACGGATTACTTCATCGTCGGCACCAGGTTTATGGACTGGACCAATGAGTTCCTCGAAGGGCTGGATCTCTCGCCGGTTGAGCGGGAGAAGGTCTATGGTCAGAACGCGGCGCGGATTCTCAATTTGTGAGAGTGAATTCTCATTGTCCGGCTTGACTGGGAAGCGAAGAACTATAGCAATTTGTAGATGAGTGTAGGCTGTTCGTTCTTGGAGTGCGGGAGCCGTAGTCCCGCCTTCAGGGAAGGTTGGGCTATGTTTCTCATGCTCAGCATGAGCGCTGGCGTCTACAGCGTATGCAACACCGCCCTGTCCTTTGCGCGCTACACGCAGGAGTTCGAGCCTACGCCACGGTTAGCTTTCAAGTTCGAAAATCGCGCCTTCGGCACCTGGTGAGATGGCAAAGGACGGAGCCGTCGCGGTCACGGCCTCTGCGGTCAGGCGGTCGAGGTCGTCATCGTCGTGAGCGGGGTCATGATGGAACGGAACAAAGTGTTTGACCTTGGTCAGCGTCGCAAAGGCCAGGGCATGCTCGAGGGCGCTGTGGCCCCAACCAAGGCAACGAGCATATTCCTCCCTGTTGTACTGGGCATCATGGATGAGGAGATCAGCGCCCACAGCGATCGCGTACCCTGAAGTCCATTCCCCGGCCAGAGGAAACTGTCGCTCCCCGAGTGCCGGCTCGTGGTCGGTGAGATAGGCAAGCGTGGCGCGGGCAGTCGCAATCCGGTAGCCGACGGTCGGGCCGGGATGGCAGATGAGCGCTGAAGAGACGTGAAACTCTCCGACCTCAAAGTCTCCACAGGGCACCTCATGCAGGACGAACCGGCAAGGCAGCTCACACAGTCGCACTGGAAAAAGGGGTGGAGATAGGTAGCGCATCAGGCGTCTCTGCAAACTTAACGTTGTACTGGCCGGCCCCCAGATATGCACTTCGGCCTCAGGGTTATACAGCGGCGCGAAGAAGCCCAAGCCCTGCAGGTGATCCATGTGCAAGTGTGTCAACAAGATATTCACACGGCTCACGGAGCGCGGGAGCGACATACCCAACCGGCGGATGCCGGTGCCCGCATCAAGGACGAGCACGGTACCGTCCGTCCCACGCACTTCCACACACGCGGTGTTGCCGCCATACCGCGCTGTTTCCGCGCCCGGGGCTGCAATAGAGCCGCGGGTCCCCCAGAGAGTGACTTTCATTCTTTGACCTCCCAGAAGATTGCCATGGCACCCAGGTGACGCTCGGCCTGACCGATCAGGGGAAAGGCGGTGATCTCGATGTGCCGGCGTACGTGATCCAGTCCCTGGAACCACATGTCGCCGTGGGTCGGCCGCCGTTCGGTCACGGCAATCGTGAGCGGGCGCATCTCCGGCGCCAGCGGCGTACCGCCTTCATCTGTCACCAAGGTGGTAGTCATCCATTCGTCTGCGGGCACTTCTCCAGTCTCCTCGAACCGCATTCCCAGGATCCTCTCTGCCGGCTCATTATAGAAGAGAAGGGTCCCCGAGGAATCAACGATAATGATCGGCATTACTAGGTAGCTCGCGAGTTGCCGGGTCAGAATCACTTCAATCTCTTTCTGTGCCATGGCGCTACTCCTTCCTACCCATGAGACCGACCGTTCATCCTTATTTCAACCCCGCCTTGCAAGGCAATCAAGATGGTCATGCTCCCAGGACATCCAGAACCCTACTCCTTCCCGTCTTTGTTGTCTTGCATCTCTTTGTTGCCTTGTGTCAGACTCTTGACCCCGTAGGTCTCCAGAATCCGATTGACATTGGTGGTTTTGATGTCCATCCCTGAACCGGAGAGCGGCAAGAGCACGATCTTCTTGCCCTCTAGGGCTTCGGCGATTCTTAGCTTGACCATCACCTCACCGCCGCTGCCGGCGAGCGCCTTGTTCAGTTCGGTGATGCCCTTGGCTTCGGCGATGCCTTCGGCTTCAGTTGCCGCGGCGATGCGTCCTTGTTTTTCGTAGTAGGCGTCGGCCTCGATCTGCGCCTGACGGAAGCGACCATCGGCTTCGGCTACCATCTTGTTGACCTCGCCTTTGGCGTCCTCCAGTTTCTTCAAATACTCTTCTTCAGCGGCTTTGGTGGCGGACTTGTTCTGCTCGGCCACCTGGTCGGCGACTTTCTTGTCTTCGATTGCCCGCTGATATGCCGGATTGAAACGGTAGTCTTTGGTCGAGACTCGCTCGACGATCACGCCATACGGGTTGAGCAGCTCATTCAGCGTCGCTTTGGCTCGCTCCGCCTTCTCGTCACGCTTGTCGGAGACGTAAAACTCTTCGGTCTTCAGTTCGCCGAAGGTGTCGCGTGGCCGGCTGCGGGCAATCGTGCGAACCACATTGTCTTTGAGTTCGAAATCACTACCTGCGACATACTGCAAGATGTACGGCGCTTTCTGCGGGTCGATGCGGTAAGAGATGATGACGTCGAGGCTGATGTCATTGCCATCGATGGTCTTGAACAGCAGATCGTCTCGAAACAGCTTGTCCCCGCGCTTGGGGTCGTGGGTCATCTCCATATTCTGAAGCCGGGTGTCGAACACATGCCAGTCGTTGAGAATGGCGGGGAAGAAATATACGGCGCCAGGTTCGTACACATGGTCCTCCACGCCTTTCTTGCCGAACAGGCTCCATTTGATCGTGCGCACGCCGACCTCCGTAGGGCCGGTGGTGTGCGGATAGAAGAGAAAGACGCCGAGCAGAAACGCGAGGATGATAATTGACAGGGTTCTCATGAAAGTCTCCTTTCAGACAGAGACTAGAGACAGAGACAGAGAGGGGGCGGGGGCTCTGTCTCTCCGCTCTGTCTCTGTCTCCCCTATTTCTTAATCTCAAATAGTTTCATCGTCTGTTCCAGATTGAGCGGGTTGACGCCGTTGGGGCCATCGCTGGGCAGAACCAGGATCTCCAAGCCCTTGTAGACGTCGGCCATTTTGAGCCCGACCATACGGTCGGAGCCCGCCCCTTGAAGGGCGTCGTTGCGCAATTGGGTCTTCTTGGCCTCGGCGAGTTTGACGAGTAAGTCAGCCTCGGCCTGCTTCTTGCGCACATAGAGGTCGCGCTCCGCATCCTTGGTGGTGATGTACGCCCGACCTTCTTGCAGCTTGATATCGACCGCGGCTTGCCCCTCTTGGATCATCTTCTTGAGTTTGGCGCCTTCGGTCGCGGCCCGGCCTTCGGCCTGGTTTTTGAACACTAACTGGTCTTTGAGTTTTTTCTCCTCGACGTTTTTCTGGATCTCTTCGGTGTAGCGGAAGTAGCGGATCAGCACCTGATCGACCTGGAGGCCGTACTCGGCCAGGTTGCGATTGAGAAGGTCTTTGGCCAGTTGGATCTTGGTCGAGCGTAACGGGCTGTTATAGAACTCCTCGGTGGTGAGTTCGCCCAGGGTCTGCTTCAGGACTGGCTCGGCCTTGGGCATGATGCCGTTGGTCTCGAATGCACGCCCGATGCCGAGGCGCGTAAAGACCAGGTAGGGATCCACGATCTTGTACAGGATGCTCACGTCCACATCGACGAAGAATCCGTCCGAAGTCTGAATATGGGCGGCCTTGCCGACCGTCGCTTCCCGTGCAGACTCCTCACGCGCGCCCGTGAGGTCGATCACCTGCAGATCCTTGGGGAAAAGGTACATCTCTTCGCAAGTGAAGGGCCTGAGCACGAAGTGAAAGCCGGTCTGGTACACCTCTTCGTGCACTCCCTTCTTGATGAACCCCGGAATGACCGGCACCCGCACCACTTTGATGCCATACTCGTTGGGGCGCACGTAGGTGACACAGAGGAAGAACAGGAGCTTGAGGCCGATAAAGGCAATGAGAATAGGGGCAACGACTTTGCGGAAAAAGTCACCGCGCAAGAACTGGCCGAAGGGGGAGCCTGATCCCCACTGGGAGCGGAACTTTTTCAGGTCAATGACATTGTCTGGGGGCTCGAAAGAGCCATCGCGCGCCATAGTGTACCTCCTTTGTACTGCGCTATCCTAGCACGAGCGCAAGAAAGGAGCGAAAAGGAAAAAAGGGGGGAAGTTTTGCTTAATGAAGACCAGCCCAGCTTTTGCCGCCGTTGGTGCTCTTAAAGATCCCGTTTGAGGTACCGGCATAGAGGGTCGCTGGCTGTGAAGGGTCGATCGCCAGAGCCTCGATACTAGGCTCGGTCAGGCCGGTGTTGATGACAGCCCAGTTCTGCCCGCCATTAGTGCTCTTGAAGATGCCCCGGTCAGTTCCCACATAGAGCGTCTGTGGGTTGGCGGGATCAATCGCCAGGGCACTAATCCCCGCGCTGGTGAGGAAACCGGCGTTGTCAGCAGTCCAGTGTGCCCCGCCATTGGTGCTTTTGCAGATGCCCGCGCCGGTCCCGGCATAGAGGGTCGTGGGATTTTTCGGGTCGATGGCCAGAGCAGGGACGTGCATGTCGCTCAGTCCGGTATTCGTGGAGGTCCAGGTCTGCCCGCCATTCACGCTCTCGAAGACACCATGGTCGAGAGTGCCGGCATAAAGGATCGTCGGGTTGGCGAGATGGACAGCCAGAGTATTGACCTTGGTATCGGTCAAGCCGGTATTGATGGCAGCCCAGTGTGTCCCGCTATCCGTACTCTTGAAAACCCCGTCCCCACTGCCGGTATAGAGCGTCGTGGGAGTTTGCGGATCAATGACGAGGACATAGGGATGCGTGTGGGCTGGCAGGCCAGTGTTGCGGGCAGTCCAGCGTGCCCCACTATCCCTGCTTTTGTAGACTCCTCCATAGGTGCCGACATAGAGGATCGCCGGATTACGTGGGTCAATCGCCACAGCTTCGACATTGAGATCGGCTAAGCCGCTATTCACGGCGGCCCAGTGCGCTCCTCCATCGCTGCTTTTGAGCACCCCGCCACCGGTGCCGGCATAAAGCGTGGTGGGAGTTTTAGGGTCGATGGCCAAGGCAGCAACCGATCCCCCTTCAAGGCTGTCGCCGACGCCAGCGTAGACAAACGCTACGGCTAGCAGAGTCATCAGACCAATGGTCGCAATTGTGTTCCTAATACGCCACATTATTCAGGAAGTAGTATAGGGTGCGTCGTCAAGCGATTTTCGAGCAGGCTATGACTTGGCTGGATAAGAACCAGTGTATGATACGGATTCCATATGATGTTTAGCCATAAAGCTCCCCTGCTTCGACTCCACCGCTGGCGCGGCGACGCTCAGCACGAACGGCGGGGCTCGCCGTTGTCCCGTTCGCCCTGAGCGTAGCGCAGCGAAGTCGAAGGGCCAGCTAATGGACAGGACTCATCAGGAAACCGCATGAGACGTGACGATTTATAGACGGCACTCTTTTCCAATGGGCACGAACGACGAAGCAACAACCTTTTTATCTGCCACTCTGCAGCCCCAGATTCAGAATCTTCTGCAAGAGTTCTGGGTAAGAAATGCCCGCGGATTGAGCAGCTGAGGCGAACTCCTCGCGCTCCGCGATCTCGGGGTTCGGGTTCGCCTCCAGGAAGTACAACTCGCCCGCCGGACTGAGCCGGTAGTCAATGCGCGCATAGCCGTCAATCTGGAGAATGCGGTAGATCCGCTTACTGGTCTTCACGATATGCGCAGTCAGTGTAGGCGAGAGCTCTCCCGCCGGCTGTTGATAGATGCCCCACTTCTCCTGATATTCGGGGTTGTGCTTGGCGCGCGCGGTCGCGATCGCTGCATTCCCCGGCGGCAAATTCTCAAACACCAACTCCCAGATCGGCAAAACTTTTATGCGTTTGTTGCCGATCACCCCCACATAGATCTCACGGCCTTCGATGAATTGCTCCACGATCGCGTCGGCGCCGATGCTCTCATGGATGAAGCCAACCCGCTCCGCCAGTCTCTCTTCATCCTCTACGATGGAGGCTTGCGAGATGCCACGCGAGGCTTCCTCTTTCAAGCATTTCACAATAAGCGGGAAGTTTATCCCCTTGGGACGATGAATCTTGCCGCCGCGAGGGAAAACAACAAAGGCAGGGACACGGATGCGGTGGTAGACCAGCAGTTTTTTTGAGAGCGCTTTGTCGCGAGCGAGCACCAGTCCACGCGGGTTGCTGCCTGTGTAGCAAACTCGGAGGAGTTCGAGGTAACTCACCACGTGCTGATCGAACTCTGTCAGACCGTGGAACTCTTCCAGGAGATTGAACACAATATGGGGATTCCACTCCGTGACCGCCATACGCAGCGGTGCGAGTTCGTCCTGCAAGCCGAGCGACTGCACCTCATGTCCGAGCTTTCGCAGCGTTGAGACCACATCATATTCTGTCTTCCAGGCGTGGATTTCCTTTTCCGTGTAGCCCTCCAGGCTGTCGGGCGGCATCAGCGAAGGATGCATCAGGACGAGGACGCGCAATTTTCTCACAGAGCGATCCAACTCTTTCGGCTGTATAGGAAGTGCATAGTCTTCACCGTGAGAAGTACAGCGAAGTCCATTAGGAGTTTCCGCTCAGAACCAACAGCCCGCAGCTTCAGCTCACGGCAACGGCCAATCATATCGTTCAGGACCTGCTCTAGCGTGAATTGGTATTCCCCAGTCCAGCGAGATACCAGACGGCGGATTTCGGCACGATTGCGGCGAAGAAACTTCGAGGCCAACTCACAGTGCCGATGCTTCGGGTCGCCCGCGAACAGGTGGGTTAAGTCACGGTCGTAAAGATCTGGGGAACTCGATTGATAGAGTCTCTGCTTTTCCGCATAGTATTCGCGAAGTGTCTGCGTAATCTGGTGAAGAGGATCGACCTGTCGTCGCGAACGGATGATGAGGGGGACTTCTTTGAGTTCTTCCATCAGCTCGTCCACGTACTCCAATTTCTTCAGGGCGGGCCAGCCAGAGTAGCGCTTGCGCCAGACTGCGCGGGGTTGGAACCAGACGGCGAATGTCTCAGCGAAGTCCTCATCCGGATGGCTCTGTGCGTAGTAGAGTCGCAGGTGTTGGACATAACGCCGACTCGCCGGATTGGGCCGGTAGAACTCGGGATACTTCTGCGAGGACTTCCCGAAGAGTTCCTGCCAGCGGCGACGACGCTGAAGCTGATAGGCATGTTGGATCGCATGGCCACACTCATGCCGAAGGATCTTCATGCACTCTTCGCGGGAGCCGCCTTCGACCTCCAACATCTGGTTGCGCTCGAGCCGCACCAGGCGGGGGCTAGCCAGATAGAATGGAACGGCAATGCCAGGAATACCATCCGGCGAAAACCAATCGTGGGAGAGCCAGACGTGAGGGCGGAAGTAGAGGGCGCGACGCTCAAGTTCGGCACCCAACCGCTCTACACAATCCTCAAGCCAAGTCCCTTCCAGCGTGACCCCCAAGTCACACAACCGCAAGTCAAACAACTCCTCGTTGGTCCACTTCTCCCACGGGAAGTGCCGGACGGAGTGAGAAGAAGTCCGAAGACGGTGAGCACGGCGTCCATAGCTTGTCTGCGTAGTAGCGAACTGCATTGCTTTTACTTGGATCAGTCCCCCGCACGGAATTCTTTTATCCCCCAAGTGGTACGAAGAGTTCGTAGTGTCTGAGCAGAAGGTCGCTGGTAGTTATTATCTCGCGCGGCCTGATAAAAAAGACCGTCACCCGGATTGCCCCAACCTCTCGCACTCACTGCCGAAACGGCCCATCGTGGACCACATAGAAAACTCAATAACTTATAAGCGGCTCTCATGCAAAGTAGTGCAAAGTTTAGCACGATCCACAACCTATCCGCAACCAGACAGGTTGTGATATGTGAAGGAGGTGCACTCGATACAGCGCTGTACGTGAAGTGATTGCTACAGAGAGGGTCTAGCTGTAACCAGCGAAAAGGGGGGATCTCCTGCCCACCCTGGCCCTCTCTTATTGCAATGACCCTGTGATGCCTTGCTCCCCCGATAACTCCTCCAGCAACGCCTTCGCCTCCTGCAAGTCTTTCGTGTCAAACCCCTCGGTGAACCAGCCGTAGATCTCCGCCAGCATCTGCCGGGCTTCTTCTTTCTTGCCGTGCCGCTGCCACAGCCGGCTTAAGCTCATCACTGCTCGTAACTCCCAGGACTTCGCACTCTGGCGGAAAGTGGTGTCTAAGTAATGCTGGCGAGCAAACGCTAATCTGCAACATACTGGATAATCAGAGGTTTTTGCGGCACGTTTTAGGCAGAGCATTACCTGGATAGCACTACCCGGGCGTAGAGGCTCGATGTAGTGGAACTCTGGGCAGAGGACAACAGTGGAGAGAACAGCGGGACCGGCTGTGGGTGAGGTCCTTCGTGCCACCACAGCGGCGGCACTACCTCAAAACTTGGCCGTTGCCTATTTGTAAACGGGACCGCTTATCCTAGAACCCCTCATTCTGGACAATTCGCCCACAATATCTACTGTGTCTGCACAGCCACACTGGTCGCTCCGCGTATAGCCCCAGCCGAGACAAACCGCACAAAAATCCGGTTCATCGCCGGATCAAACGCCACGGTGCCTGCCCCCTGCACGAAAACCGCAAACGTAGGGGTCGTGTTGGCATCGATCATTGTCGCCACGCTGCTCGCGGGCGACGCCACGCATGCGCCGGTTGCTGGAGTTGTCCGACATACCGACAGACTAACCGGCAGGGTGGCTCCGCCCGTATCTGCCGAGACCGTCACTTGTCCTCCCGCTCCCACGTTCACCGTCGCGACTGCAAACGCCCCTGTCCCGTTCGTCCCGGGAATGTTCACAATCCCATCACCACTGGCTGTTGCCGCAAGGGCCACAATGTCTGGGCTCGGAGTGCTCAAGCCGGCGAGGAGGAGCGTGTTAATCCCGGAGATGACCGGAGCCGGACCAACATTGATGCAGGTGAAGTTCAATTGCACGTCAGTGGGAGAGAAAACACTTTGAGGAGTGAAAGAAAAGACAAAACTTTGTGTTCCACCCGCAGTCATATCGATAGGGGTATTGGGAGATCCAATCGGTGTATTAGTAGGGCTAGTAGCCTGGTAAGAAAAGGTCGCGGGCACACTG
>JACXTT010014644.1_pt1 | contig 10245 bp, 9 predicted proteins | sample 9270951 | NCBI WGS metagenome assembly JACXTT01 (sample SAMN15532306, study PRJNA645909) | rock metagenome | isolation source: weathered quartz diorite | place: Puerto Rico | collected 2017-06-21
TTGTAAACGCTAGTAGTTAAGATGAGCGAGGTGGTTCTTAGAAGCGGCTCGCGCGCTTTGCAAGCAGGGGGTCGGGAGTTCGAATCTCCTCACGTCCACCATTTTCCCAATAAAACCACGGCTTTTGGAGGGCGGCGCTCGTCGAGCCGAGTGCGCATAGTCCAGCAGGATTCGGGACAGGAGAAGTCGCGGTCGTTGCTGTGATCAAAGGTTTTCGCTGGTCAGGCAGTAGCTGCCTTGGCGACGACGCGTTCCTTCTCACCCAACCCAACCTTCGACAGTTTGATTTCAAGTAGCCCGTCGCGCACCGTTGCCTTCACCCCATTTGGGTCAATCTCACACGGCAGGTCCAACAGACGGAAGATGTGTCTGGAGCGCCGCTGGGAATAAACAGCCTTTTCTTCGTTCTGTTCCGATGCTTCTTCTCGTTTGCCCCAGATGCACAGGTAGCGAGGCGCAACTTGCACTGTTAGATCTTTTTCGCCGAACCCCGGCACGACGGCGTGGACGGTAAGTGCGGTTTTCCCCTCCGTGATATCCACTGGAAAGTTAAGCAGTATCTCGGACTCAGCGCGCAGCCAGTCCTCACGGTCATGGCCGTGCTCAAATCTCCTGAACTCAAACAACTCGTAGGCACGACGCTCAATCGAGTCTTTGATCTCCGATGCAAGATCAAAAATTACATCGCCGGGAACTTTAAGAACCGATGCCGGAACAGCAGTCACAGGAGCAGGACTACCCTCGATGTGTAATTGCCGCACGATGGAATCGACAGTTACGTTCGCAAAAACCTCTTGCGCGATTTCGCCGCTGATCGTAGGGCTCCTTCTGGCCTCGCCCAGCGACAAAGCATTGAAGCAAAGGTTGTTAATCTCTCTCGGGATGCCTTGGCTTTGCTCTCCAATCAATGCCAAAGCCTCCGGCTCGAATAACCGGCCGCCGGAAAAGCCGGCTACCTTGAGCCGGTGCTCGATATAACAGGCTGTCTCGTCGGCACCCAAGGGTTCTAGGCGGCGTACGATCGCGATGCGCTGCTTCAATTGTGACAGAGCAGGCTGCGCCAACTTTTCGGCTAACAGTGGCTGTCCAGAGAGGATGATTCCCAATAGTTTTGCATGGGGAGTCTCAAAATCGGAGAGGAGCCTTATCGTTTCCAGAACAGGTCCCTCGAGATCTTGCGCCTCATCAACAATTAACACAAAGCGCTTGCCCGCAAGCATCTCGCTAAACAGGACCTCATTCAATTTATTGTGCATTGACACGAGACCCATTCGAGCAGTCTTGATACCAAGCTCGCTGAGGATGTAGCGGAAAAACTCGCGAGAATCACACTGGGTCTGGAATAGAAACACAGTACGCGCGGAATCGCGTAGTTCCTCCATGAGCCGGTATAGAATCGTGGTCTTTCCCATTCCCGGCTCGGCGATGAGCGCCATGAATCCGCGGTCGGCTTTGATGCCATCCAGGAGCGCGCCCAGTGCCTCGTCGTGCGTACGGCTCAAATAAAGGTAGTTGGGGTCTGGTGTTATGCCAAAAGGTTGTTCACGGAGACCGTAAAAATCTAGAAACATGACAGTGGCCTCCCCTTTCTTGTTCTAGACGTCAATCACCAGTGGAGGACCGTCTTCTCTTGGAACAGACTCCGATTACGGCGAAACCTTTGAGATCTGGACCAGAGAGTTCAACTCGATCTTTGCGCAAACCATACGCCCGTGACCCTCTTGCGTCAATCTCAAATCGTCCTGGCCGAGGTTGAGTAGCAGGCGCAGCTCCTTTCGCGGTTGTGCTGAGCGTTCCGCCCTAAATCAGCGGTGTCGGCGGCAGTCAGTTACTCGGGAGGCTTGGCATACTTGGACCGTAATAAAGCACTGGATACCGGACCGTCTTGCTTAGCGATGATCATTCTTGGAGCAACTTTGGAGCAACCTAAGAGGAGCTTGAAACCAGCCGTAAAATCAAGATTTGTTGATTTGGGGTCTGATCGACTGCCGAAACCTGACTCTGTTGGGTCCGCAGGCTGGCTATCTTGACGGATGCGACGCGAAATACTGGTCCAGACTCGCGCGGATTTCACTGACAGCTCGTTGGACGTTCTTGCTGAGTGCCGCAACTACAGCTGATATGTCCTTGGAGTTTACCGGCTCATCACGGGTGTAATAGCGCGTCCAAACAGTGCTTCCGGTTTTCATGTCGCGAAGCTCCAATTCAAGGCTCACGCGAGCGAGAAGGGGATCGCCGGAAACCTCTTTAAAGTCAAACAGGCTCCCGCGCAGAAGGTAATCGCCGCTGCCTTCACCGCTCTGGGAATAGATCCCCGCGTAATGACCTGTCGCACGCAGCTCGCGTAGCAGCAATTGTTGGATCATCTCCGTGGGAGGTTCGGCCCAACGCTGGTACTCATAGGTGCCCATTTCATCGCCCTTTGAGCTGTAGACGATGCGATCCTCTCGATACAGATGAGAAGCTTTCAGACGTCCGATGAGCAGGGTAACGGGTAAGGGGTCAGCCGTTTTGGCTGAACTTGGATCATTGGGCGGTGCGAGTTGATAGTACTTGGACGGACGCACGGCGCCGCAACCCGGAGCAAAGGAAACCACGATAACCAGAAATGCAGAGACAGCTTTCCTCCTCATCCCCGAGGGAGTTCGTGCGCGCTTCCGGCCCTGTTGATTTCTTTCTTCCGTAACAATACGCGATTCCGTTCTACTCATTTTGTTTCCCCGGTTTATGCTCGCGCGGAGCACTCGAGCGAATCAGTGTGTAAGGCCTGGTCTTAATGGTATCGGTAAATTCCTTGAGGTTTTCCGTAACGTGGCGAAGATTGTCCAGGAGTTCGTCAATGTTGTCCGCGTTCAATTCCAGCGTCTGGTCGAGACGTCCGGCAAGATCGGTTACTTTCCCCAATGATTGACGCAGCTCGATAACAGCCTTGCGAACATCGGCGCGATTCTCTCCGATCATCGAATCGATATGGTCGAGTGTCTGACTTGCCTGGCTGGAGGTTTTCCGCAAGTCTTGAATGAGCGGATCCAATTTTTGGCTGAGCTCATTTACATGCTGAAGTGTGGATCGAAGTTGCGGCCGATTTTCTTCAATCATTCCGCGCGTGTTTGCAAGCGTGGCGCTGAGATTCGCCCGGTTTTGCGGGCTGAGCAAGTCGTTTACACGGTCTACCGTCGTCTTCAGCTCAGTAACCCGATCATTTAAATTCGCGAGAAGCTCCTGGGCGTCTGGCGCGATATCGTTCAGCCGCTGAGCGATCGCATTGAAATCGAGATACGGGTCTGATGGCAACAGCGAGCCACCGGGAGCGGATGGAGACTGCGCGCCACCAGGATAAATCTCCACATGGTTGTCGCCGAGCGGACTCATGCTCATGATCCTGACGTGGCTGTCGGTCTTCACCGGCAGATCCGATTGCACGCTGAAGGTGAGCTCGACGCGAGATGGATTTTGCGGATCGATGCGTAATTGTTCGACGCGGCCGACCTTGGGCCCCCCGGCGTATCGCACTGTTGCACCCGGTTCAACTCCTCCGGCAAAGAGAAAGTACGCGTGATACGTTTTGACCGTTCGGCCGACCGCGCCGCTGATGGCAAAGATCGTGCCTACCAGCAATGCGCCCGCCACAATTACAAATAGTCCAACAACCGCTTGATCGCGTCTTGCGTTCATGAGGCCCCCTTTACGCGCGCCACTGCGGCACTACTGTGGCGGTGATCTTCCGTGAGCATCTGGAGATAATCCAGTTCCTGTTCCACCGCGGGCTCGGCCACGCGGTCGAGAAATTGCCGGACACGGGGATGCGTGCTAGACCGCATTTCCCCGGTAGGGCCTATGGCGACGACGCGCCCTTTATCGATCAAGACCATGCGGTCCGCGATGAGAAAGGCGCTGGCCAGTTCATGAGTGACTACGATAATCGTCATATGGAACGCCTTTTTCAGCTCCAGGATCAATTCATCGATGCCCGCGGCGATGATGGGATCGAGTCCCGCGGAAGGCTCGTCGAAAAAAAGTATTTCGGGATCCATCGCAAGGGCGCGCGCCACCGCGGCGCGCTTCTTCATGCCGCCGCTCAATTGCGAGGGCATGTAATCCTCAAATCCTGCTAGCCCGACCTGGTCCAGTTTCAAGCGGACAATAATCTCAATTGTCGAGGCTTCGAGCTTGGTATGTTCGCGAAGAGGGAGAGAGACGTTTTCGCCCACGGTCATCGAACCAAAGAGAGCTCCGCCCTGAAACGACATCCCGATCTTTTTGCGGATTTCATCCAGTTCCGAGGAAGAAATGGTCGCGATGTCCCGCCCTCTTATCCAGATCTGTCCTCGACTGGGTTTCTCCAAGCCAACGAGGGTGCGCAGGAGCGTGCTCTTTCCCGAGCCGGAACCTCCGAGAATTACAAGAGTTTCGCCGCGCTGAACCTCGAAGTTGATGCCGTGAAGAATCTCTCGCTCGCCATACTCCACATGGAGGTTTCTCAAGGAGATCAAGGCGTCCGTCTGCTGCGTATCTTGAATCCCAAGTTCCACGGATAGAGTCTCCTAGGCAACTAATGGCCGCTGACAAAGAAAAACAGGGCGGTAAAGACCAGATCGACAAGGATCACGAGAAAAATCGAAATCACAACCGCCCTGGTGGTTGCGCGTCCGACCTGCTCTGCCCCACCTCCCGTCGAAAGGCCTTCGTAACACCCAACCGCGGTGATGGTCATACCGAACATTACACTTTTGATGAGTCCGGTGGTAACGTCGCGCAAAAAGAGCGAGTCGATCGAGGCCCGAAGGTAGCGAGTCCAGGTGAAATCAGCTTGCGCGACTCCGAAAAAAGCGCCTCCGAGAATGCCCATGGCATTCGCCCAGATAGTCAGGCAGGGGAGCATGAGAGTCATGGCCATGAATTTTGGGGTCACCAGGAAATGGATAGGGTCGATGGCCATCGTTTCGAGGGCGTCAATCTCCTCCGTCACTTTCATAGTTCCAATTTCCGCGGCAAATGCGGAGCCCGACCGCCCGATCACGAGAATCGCGGTGATCAGCGGACCAAGCTCACGGGTCATGGACAGGGCCACGGCGGTCGCGACATAGTTCAACGCGCCGAATCTTCGAAGCTCGTACGCGCTTTGCAGGGCCAGAATTAACCCGATGAAAAATGTGATCAGCGAAAGAATCGGCAGCGCGCGAACACCGACATCCATCGCTTGCGAGAACGCCTGCCGCCAGGGGAGTCGTTTCTCCCGGAACGGTCCGAGAAAAGTGAAATAAGCGGCGCGGCCGCCGAGAGTGGCCAGAGCACCCACGTAACCAAGGCCATCGAGAACAGTCCCGCCAACTTGAGAAGTTAGATCCATGGTCCATTCACGAAGATCAGATGAGAAGAATTTTGGACGAAGTTAGGACCCCAACGCCTGCTCTTCCGTATCGCATATCTCAAAGACTCTTACCAACCTTGAGAGTTGCAGGACTTCACGCACAATAGTGCCCAGCCCAAACAAAATAAAGCGCGCCCCCGAGGCGCGAGATGCCTTGAGTCCCTCCACCAAGGAAGCTACGCCGGAGCTGTCGATGTAACGCACTTGCCGCAAATTGACAGCGACACGCGGGATACGATTGTCGCGCAATTCGCGGAGCAACGCCTTGCGAACCTCCGGGGAACTGGACAGATCGATGTCACCAGATACGTCAAGAACTATCGCATTGTCAAATCGTCTAATGGAGATCTGCACTCTCTTCTCTCCTTTATTGGCCAGGAGCCGAGCGCCCGGGTTGAAGGTATTTCACGAGGCGCAGCTGATTCGTCCCCTCGGCCCTGGTGAATTCTATGACATCCATGCTTTGCCGGATATAATGCAACCCCAGTCCCCCGGGCTTAACTTCATCCAATGGATGCCCGCGCATTTCTTCAGGATCTACCTGTGCGCCTTGGTCTTTCAGAATAATTTCGAGGCCGTCGACAGATTCACCATCGGCTGCACGTTTTGCCCGGAAACAAGTCAGCTCGATGGGCTGATCCGGCTGATTGCCATAAGCATGGCGAATGATGTTGGTCATAGCCTCGTCAACGGCACGAGTGACTGAACGGCACTCCGGTTCGAGGAACCCCATTCTTTCCGTGAGCTTCTCCATCGCGCCGCGCACCGCGCACAGCAATTCCGGGTTACTCTGCAACTCGAGCTTCAACAGCTTATCCCGACGTTTCAAGGTAAAGAACTTCCTTCCCGTTTACACTCGCCAATTCAAATCGGACCCTTCACCAGCGTCTCACCGAATAGCGGCCGCGTCCACAAGAAGGGGATTTGATAACGATTGCCAAAAGTCGGCATATATGTCAAGCCAACGTGCTGAGAGGTCTCTCCTCTGGGATGTCTGATGATCGGGAGTCCGTTCGGATACCGATTTTCACCGATAGTCGGGCGGATTAACGGACTGATCCATCCCCATGCAAGTTTGTCCGCCGGGAGCGACGTTGACGCTGATAAGGCGGGGCCCTCGTGAGCCAAAGACTTCTTTAAGGACGGGCTCAAGATCCTCTTGCCGGTCTACTTCCTGGGCCCGCATCCCATAACCCTGTGCGATTTTCACGATGTCGATTCCTGCAATGTCCATGCCGGGGGCGTTGCGGCCAACCTGAGTGAAGTCGCAGAAAGATTTCAGGGCGGAATAGTCTCCGTTGCGCAGCACGATAAAAATAACCTCCGCGTCGAGTTGGACGGCAGTCCACAAGGCCTGGATCGAATACTGAATGGATCCGTCCCCGACCGGGCAAACCACTCTACGGTCTGGACGAGCGAGCTGCAGGCCAACAGCAGCGGGCAATCCAAATCCCAAAACACCGTTCGGCACGGAGTAAAACGAATTGGGTTGATCCAGCTTGAGATAACGCTCAAGGTCTCCCTTGGAAGAAGGACATTCTTCGCAAATAACCGCGTTCCTCGGGATGACTTTGTTCAAAACGCTGAACAAATAACCGGGCGTCATGGGATATCCGGATTCCGGTGGGGGAGTTTCAATTCGCTCAGGAGCAACGCTGCGCTGTCTCGGCTTGGCCTGAGCATGGAGATACCGCGCGGCAGCGGCAATATTTCCCACAACGCTCGAGCCGGCTAATGCCGCGGTTGCATCCTGCGGAGAATTAGTGATCTGGAACAAATTGGTCCCGGGCTTGATGGCATGCCCGGGCACGTAAGCGTAATAGAGAAAAACAGGCGCGCCCAGGACGACAACTGTGTCGTAGCCAGCGAGTTGATCCGCGAGTGGTTGCTGCGCGGGCAGCAATCCTCCACGAAATAGCGGATGCGAATGAGGGAAAGTCCAGCGGGGGGCAATCGGTTGTTGAAAAACATCCGCGTTCAGGTGCTCAGCAAGCGCGATGACTTCATCCCATCCATGATCCTCTTCGATTTGTGCGCCACTGACGATGGCAAGATTACGACTGGAATTCAGCGCGAGGACAACCTTATCGAGCGCTCCCGGATCCGGCATCACGTTCGGAGCGACTTCATGGACGGCCACCGGATCGCATTGGTGGGTCCAATCGTCCATGGGAATCGAAATGAACACGGGTCCCATGGGAGGTTGCATCGCCAGGTAATAAGCCCGGGCGATGATTGCCGGCACATCCTCCGCGCGCGATGGTTCGCAAGCCCATTTCACGTAAGGTTTGACGGTATCAACGGCGCGGCTCACCAGGAAAGGTTCGGCAAGAATATGACGACGATCCTGCTGCCCGGTGGTAACCACCAACGGAACGTGGCTATACCAGGCATCGACGAGCGTGGAGAGGCCATTTCCACTGCTGGCAATGGAATGCAAGTTGACGAATGCCGCATTTCCCTTGCCCAGTGCATATCCCAGCCCCATGCCCGCCGCGGAGCGCTCGTGCAGCCCCAAGACGTACTTGAAATCTGAGGGCATGTCGCGCAGAAAAGGGAGCTCCGTTGAGCCTGGATTTCCGAAGATTACCGTCATCCCTAGTTCGCGCAAGACCTGATACGTCACTTCCCGTACTGTGCTCAACGTCACGCTCCGATTTGAATCTAGATTGCGGGGTGAAGTCCGCCAGTTATACCACTTTCTTCCCAAACCGTGCATGGGCGATCGGAACTCGGGGCAGGCCGACAAAGCTTCGCAGATCTTTCAGAACAGGTGTCAGGAAAATCAAATAGGAGCGACACGCAGGGAGATGACGTCATTGAGGCGCTTGATCGTGAAGTGCGCGCAGTTTGAATCGTTGCAGCTTTCCAGTGGTGGTTTTTGGAAGGTCCGGCAGGAACTCCACCCAACGGGGGCGCTTGTACGCACCGATCTTGTCCGCCACCCAATTTTGCAACTCACCCACCAGCTGGTCTCGCGGGGAGCATTCCGCATTCAAAACAACATAAGCCGCGGGCTTTATAAGCCCCGCCTCGTCCTCGCGGGCCACGACTGCGGCCTCGCGGACGGCTGGATGTTCAATCAAGGTACTTTCTACTTCGGACGGACTGAGCCAGCGGCCGTTAACTTTGAAAAGGTCATCCGCACGTCCCGCGTGCCAAAAGTAACCCTCCGTATCCTGATAGAATTTGTCGCCTGTACGGAACCATTGGCCTGCGATCGCTTCCTTGGTTCGTTCGTGCTGGTTCCAATAGCCGATGCAAATGGAATCTCCCTTGATGTAAAGATCACCGATTTCATTGGGATCTACCGCGGATCCATTCTGATCGACGATTTTCGCTTCGTATCCGGGGATGATCTTTCCGCTGGATCCGGCTTTCGCTTCGCCAGGACGGCTGGCGACCGCCATGTGAAGTGTTTCCGTGGAGCCCCACGAGTCCAGAATCTCGACGCCGAACCGTCTCTTGAATCGATCGAACAAAGGAGCCGGAAGGGCCTCCCCTGCAGAGATGGCGTGACGAACGCTGGACAGGTCATACTCTTTTCCACCCTCGCGCCGGTGGGCCAGCAGGGCCGCGTAATTCGACGGAACAGAAAAAAATAGCGTTGGCCGATGACGCTCGATCATCGCAAAGATGCTTGCCGGATTCGGACGTGCGGGAAAGAGAATGGTTGTGGCGCCACATGATAGCGGGAAATAACCGGCGTTCCCCAGGCCGTACGCGAAAAACAATCGAGCGACGCTGAAGCAGCGGTCGCGTTCGTTCATTTGCAGAATGCCCTTGGCGTAAAGCTCCGAGCACACCACCATGTCATGCTGAAGATGTATGCAGCCCTTGGAGACGCCGGTACTCCCGGAAGAATAGAGCCAAAAGGCCGGCTCATCCTTGCTGGTGTGTTCCGCTTCCAACTGCGAAGAAGCTGCTTCCATCAACTCGCGCAAGGAAAGAACGTCCGTCTGTGATTCGCCCGCAACCACAATGTGACTCAAATGCCTGAGACGCCCTTTCGGAATCAACTGCAAATGAGGAAGCAAGCTTTCGCTAACCAATGCGACGCGCGCGCGGCAGTCATTCAGGATGTGCTCGTACTCGTGGGGTTTTGCCATCGTGTTGACAGGGACGGCCACCGCGCCGATCTTGATGGCTCCGAAAAAGGAGTAGAGGAACTCGGGTGAGTCCAGGAGCAGGAGCACCACGCGTTCCTCGGGACGCACACCGAGCGAACGAAGAGCGTTGCCGGCCTTGTTGGTGCGCTCTAGCAATTGTTGGTAGCTGACCAGTTCGTCGCTGCACTCAATCGCGATATTTCGTCCGCGGCCCTCAACCACATTGCGGTCCACAAAGTAGGTGGCGGCATTGAATGTTTCCGGGAGATCTATCAAGGTTTCTGTGGCCTTTTTTCCGCTTTGGTTTGAATCTAATGCATCGACCCGCGACTCTGCGCCGAGTATAGCATGGGCGAAACAAGGAATTTCCAAGGAGCAAATCTGTCGAAAAGCTTGGCTTCCCAGAGGCATGAAAAGAGTTCTTTTTGTTGGGTTAGTCTTGTCATCAGATTTCCGGGCGGTGTTCATCAAACTCCGGCGGGCAAGGGAGAAACCCGCAGCATATGCCGCGTTCTGTTGGAGATTATTGGACCTTTCGGACTTCGCGATGGCGGTTTGTTCCAAACTGTGATGGCCTAACAGGATTTGAATGGTGCGCAGATCGGCGCCGGCCTCGAGCAGATGAGTGGCGAAGCAATGCCGACCTCCACCTTGGTGTCGATCGGCGTATCACCGGTATGCCAGCGGTTGCCTGGAAACAGCCAGGCACTTGGCTTGCGCTGTAACCCGTGCCAGTGCTCACGAAGTGCCTCGAGTAGTTTGGAA
>JACXTT010014645.1_pt1 | contig 10245 bp, 9 predicted proteins | sample 9270951 | NCBI WGS metagenome assembly JACXTT01 (sample SAMN15532306, study PRJNA645909) | rock metagenome | isolation source: weathered quartz diorite | place: Puerto Rico | collected 2017-06-21
CCCGTTCACAGTCCTGTTTGTCGTGGCCATCTTGCGGCATGATGTACTCGGGGGCAAGGCGAGCACCTGGGAGCGTCCTGGACACACGACCACCGGGGTGATGGCCGCGTGATAATAGAGGGGTTGCTCCTTGGAGGAGTGCCGCGTGAGACAGTGGGCGCAATGAATGGTTTTGGAGGAAAAGTACTGGGTGCCATCCAGCGCAATCAACAACTGGTCGTTGAGGACACGAAAGTGGCGCAACAATCCATGCTCTCCAAGGCCCGCCAAGACCGTCAGCAACACCCCATCGCGTGCACTGGGTGCCAGTGGATAGAGCAGCTTGCGCACTTGAATGTCACAGGGGATGTGTTGCATGCCCAAGAGCGTATGGGCGTTATTGTCTCCCTTGGCGTGTTGCAGAGGCCGCTGGTAGTCCAAAAAGGATGGCGCTTGGGTAAAAAAGATCCCGAAGGCGCCTACGGCAGCGTCGGGGATGCTGTATGGCGTGTTTTTTGCCGGTGCGATGGTCAGGCAATTGTGTGCTCTGTTGGTGTAAGAGGCCCAAGAGATCTTCGAACGTAAAGGGGTTCGTCATGACTGCTTCCTCGCTGTTCAGGGAGGACCTCCTGTAGTCATAAAGGAGTTGGGAGGCAACTCTGAACCCCTGGCCACATCAAAATGAGAATTGCTGCTGGAGCGGCAGAAAGGCTTGTTTTGTGCTCGATACTAGCGTATCATAAATCGCTCACGTTACTTGACAGAAGCGCGGGCGCGCAGCCGGGGTACACGACCGCGACGATGCTGACGAACGGCGTGAACCTGCTCATGCTGGGCAGACGCCAGCAGACACACTCTTGCCGCAGGAAGAAAATTGCAGGCGCCTGTTGTGGGATCCCTGCTGTCCACAGGGAGGGAAAGGTCACAGGGGGGTAGGAGGCGGGTGTGTGCGCCTTTTTTTGTGTGGAGATAGCCCGCCTGCTAGGGTGTCCTTCGGTCAAAGCAATCCCAGGGACGAAAACCAGGAAACAGGGACAGCTTCCAGGCGAGTCATAGATAGATGTTTTGCCTTTTGGTCCTCACCCTCCTCCGCCCACGACGCGGCGCACTGCACGGGTTGGGCGGCAGGATTCATGCTGTTGCTGTTCATAGCACAGCCCTCGGCCGCGCAGGTGATCCTCACCTGGGACCCCTCCACGTCTGCTGGGGTGGCGGGATATTGGCTCTACTATGGCCCCCAGAGTGGCACCTATACCACCAGCATCGACGTCGGCACAGCCACCACCTACACCGTCGCAGGGCTCATCAGCGGGCAGACCTATTACTTTGCCGTCACCGCGTATGACCCCGATGGTGTCCAAAGTGACTTTTCGAATGAGGTGTCCATGATATTTGCGCCGCCGGTCAGTAGTGATGTGGAGGTGATTGTGGATAACCAAGATCTCAACACCGCCCAGACCGGCACGTGGTATGGCTCGTATGGGGACTATCCGTGGGAGGGGCAATCCCTATACAGTGCGACGTTGGATGCCACCTTTCGCTGGACGCCGTCGCTGCCAGTGACTGGGATATATCAGGTGTATGCCTGGTGGACCTATACATCTGTGCGTGCCACGACAGTGCCTTATCAGATTCAGCACCAGGACGGCATCACCACTGTGACAGTGAATCAGCGGGATGTCACACTGCGGGGACGCTGGAATCTGCTGGGGACGTTCCGATTCGCCGCCGGGAGTACTGGGTCGGTGACCGTCTCGGGCCAGAACGGCAACGCGTGTGCGGATGCGGTGCGCTTCGTCATGCCATAGGCTGCCCGGCGGGAGCACTGGTCTGCAATGGCTCCCGCCGAAGGCGGTCCGGTGGAACGAATGGTTAGATCACCGGTTGCGAATCTCGATAGTCATATCCGGGGCTTCTTCCCATTTGACGGGGCGTATATCAGTGACGCAAGAAGACGCGGGCCGCGAACTTTTGTATGAGTTAATGCCGGTTACCTTGCCGCGTTGAAACCAGACCGTTCGATAATCATGGTAGCCAAAGCCTGCCCCTGCCTAACAGTACTGCCAAACCTTGATCTCTCCTTTCAACTGGCGATCATCGGCAGGCCCCATCACTGCGAGTACCTGCTCCTTAGTGTCATCGATATTGAGTAAAGCGGCTTTTTTTTCTAAGCTGCCGCAAGCAACGACTGTGGCGGTGAGCATAGCGGCAAGTAGCACGTATCTATGTTTCATAGGAGCGCTTCGTGAATGTTGTGATCTAACGCTCAGTGGTGCATCCGGTAAAAACCTTGTACTTTACAGGCATCTTGTAGTACGCCTGGCCGCATCCTAAGACACAGTAGTGCTCGTGTCAAGCATTTTGGCCGAGAGAAGACGATGCCAGTGGTTCTGCACACAAGTACGAGGACCTTGTTGCTGGCTTTGGCGATCAGGACAGGTTATACTCCGTTCGTGTACACAATACATGAAGGGAGTTGAACGCGGTCATGTCCCTGTAGGCTGCGGCTAAATGCCACAGGCTCACCCATCGACCATTCTAGGACCAAAAAGGTGTATATTAGAGGGTTATCATGGCCTCACGATGGCTCCCTAAACCGTGATGACACCCTCGAAGTGAGCCGTGTGGATACACGTCACCTACTCAGGCTTCCTCCCCGTGCTGCTTTCCATCAGGCTTCGATCATGGGATCGGCCACTTTATGCTTGTCGAGGTGGACTCAGAGGCGCGGGAGGTAGCTCCACCGATTCCAAAATCGCCTCAAACATCGAACGCGGCTTCTGACCGAAAAATCGCTCCGCCGCCGTTGTCCCGTCGGGCCGGGTGAGGAAAAAGTTGTGAATGGTAGTGAAGCACTCCCGCTTGCGCGGCAGGTCGAGTCCTCGCAGTTGATGGTTGCGTAGCGACAAGTACCCGTTTCGCCCCTCCACATTGGAACTCGAGCGCTGGAACACAGCCGCCAGCCTCTTGGCCTCGTCATGGAGTTGTTCTTGTGCCTCGGGGCTCCATTCGCTTACGACGCCACCGGGTTCAAACAACGGGGTGCGAAGCCGCTCGGCGAGCTCCCGAAGCGGCTCGCCATCGCTGACGGTCCGAGTGTGGGCCACACGATCGAGATAATATGCGGGAATGAGCTTGGCATGCATGGCGAAGGATGCCGGCGGTGTCAAGTCCAGTTGAGCGACCTGTTGCTGCACATACCCCGAGACGAGCTCGATGGTCGCCTGCATTTTTGGCACGACGCGCTTGGCTTTCTCAATGCGCTCCAAGCAGCGCTGGCTGAGCCCTTCGTGCTGGGCGAGCGCCCGAACCTGCTCGATGTGCGCTTGGATATCAGCGGCAATGAGTTGGCCGTTTCGACGTACCCCGCAGTCGAGATCAACAAAATGGTAGTCGTGGCCGATGCCACGGATGCTCTTGGCGACGTGCTCATGTTGCTGAGTGAGGCGCTCATGCTCACGACTGGCCGCTTCAAGGGCCTGCTCGGCTTGCTCCAGGCTCACAGGTTCTTTTGGGGGCGGCCCGGACCGCGCTTTGCGGGCTCGTCACCCGCGCTTTGCTGGTAGGCATGGACCTGCTCGAGCTGATCCCTGGCTTCGCTGCACGCCTTGTGTGCAGCCAGCGGGGTGTTGTAAGCGATGCACCATCGGCAAACCCTGTGGGGATACGTGCATCTCGGCGACGGAGACCTGTCATGTAGGACCAGGCTGTGCGTGTTAGGCCCAGATATAGAGTAGCTATCCTACGCATGGCGTATCTCGTCCGACTAGTGTCCGTGATGGTGCCTTCGCGCGGGCCGTCGAGCCAGTCAAAACTGTCCAGCCCGCCATCGCGCGCCAGGTCGTCACAGGCCAGGGGCCGCCGAAAGCGGCGGTGATGCAGGCGGCCTGGTCAGGTGGTAGCACCCGGGCCTTAGACCGGAGGGCGATACCGATAGCGCCCCCCCCGGACCGGTTCCACCAGGCCCCAGACGATGAGCGTCCGCAGCGTCTCCCGCTGGACCAGCCCCCCCACCTGGGCCCGCAAGTCTTCGGCCGACAGGGCCTGGGGATACGAGGAAGCAGCGCTCGTGCAGCGCATCTTTCGGCTCTATGTGGAGGAAGGACGCTCAGTGGACGCGATTGCAGCCGTCTTGACCCATGAGGGCATTCCGACGGCCACAGCCCCGATGCGCACCCTGCCCGTCCCGATCTGGCATGGCGCGACTATTACCCGTATGCTCAGCAACACCGCCGACATTGGCACGCTGTATGAAGGTAAAACGCAAAATCTGCCTGGCAAGCGCAATCCAGACAAGAAATCATGCCACCGGCGCGTGCCACAGGAGGAATGGATACCGATTCCCGTGCCACCGATCATCGAGCTGGCAACGTTCGAGGCGGCCTGATCTCGTGCGATGGCCAACCGGTGGCAGAGCCGGCGCAATCGCCGTTATGAGTACCAGTTGGTCGGAGGACGGCTGCGCTGTGGCCAGTGCGGGGCCAGAATGACCGGGGAAACTGGCACCCATGGATACCGACGCTATCGGTGTAACCGAACCAAGAAGCCCTATATGGACGTGATAGCGACTCACAGTCGGCAGAGTGTCCTGGCCAGTGCTGTAGAGCCCGTGATCTGGGAGGCCGTCGAGCATGCCCTGAACAACCCGACGCTCATTGCTGCCGAGGTGGAGCGACGCCGAGCAGGGACCAGTACCCAGCAGACCGACTTGGACCACGAGCGGCAACACTACACGCGCCAGGTCGCGCACTGCGACAAGGACCTGAAGCGGTGGGAAGATGCGTATCTGGGCGAGGCGATTGACCTGGCCGACTTCAAGACCAAGAAGGCTGACGTGGACGCCAGACGGACCAGTGCCGAGCGGGAGCTGGCCCGGTTAGACGACCAGCAACACCTCATTGAGCAGGCAGAGCTTGAAACGGCATCCCTTATGGAGTATTGTGCCCGTGTGTGGTCGGAGTTGCAACACTTTACCCTGGAAGAACAGCGGCGGGCACTGGAGGCGTTGAACATTACCGTCACCTGGCACCCCGAGTGGTCTAAGCCCAAAATTGAATGAAGTCTTCCGGTTGGTAGTGCCACCAGTGCATCACCCCGCACGTAGGGACAGCGCAACTATGGAACAAGTGGATCTGAGTCGCTACGAAGCCACGGGCATTTTGGGTATTGGGGCTGATTACGAAGCGCGAGCAGCGGTCGAGCGCGACACGGGTCGGCAGGTGGTCTTAAAACGGCCGGCCCCGGAGGCCGTGCGTCGCCGACAGCACACCGGGATTGAGGCGCGTACGGACCGGATGCTACAGGCATACCAGGAGGTCGGTCACACTCTCCCGATGGTGGTGCCGATCGTGGGATACACAGAGCGCGCCAATCACGACACCTACTTTGGAGAAGCGTTAGAGCAGACCTACCGGGTCATCATTGAAGAACGCGCCGTGGGCATTCCGCTCATGGGTGATCTCAAGGCTCGTTTCACCGGTGTGCCCATCGGGGTGGGCCAGAACCTGTTCGCCCTCTTTCCGCTCGTGCAGCCAGAGAGTGCGCCAGCGTTTGCCATCCATCAGCAACTCCTCGACCTGGAGGCGACGTACTTCCAGGCTGGTTATGTGCTCCTGGACCTGCGGCCCCACAATGTCTTCTACCAGCCCGCCTCCGGGCGGATCACCGTCATCGATTGCGGCGCTCTGGCCGATGCGCATGGGGTTGCGAGCCGCCACGGACTGCGGCCCCCTAATATCCACGATTTTTACCTGGAAATGCTCAAGTTTTATACCACCGCGCAGCCGCCACCAGTGCAGGCGAGTGGCTACCGGGAGCCGTATGGGATACGGCCAGTGGTCGACTTTGAGCGCGAACTTGACCAGATGGCCCAGCAGTTCCAGGCCGTCTCACCTCCCAGCCTGCACGAGGCAGCGCGCCCCATGATCGACCGGGTGCGTCACCGGACCTATGCGGCGTTCCAGGACTTTCGCCAGGATCTGACGGCCTACCTGGAAGCCGTGAAAAATGCTCATCAGACCTTGCCCAATCTCGCTGAAGCACAGCGCGCGTGGGCTGAGGCACTCGATTGGCTCCGCGCCGACTACTGGCAGCGGTATCTCTTTCATCCAGACACCGAACTCGCAGGATTGATGCGCTAAAGAAGCTATGATTACCAGTACTGTAGCCATACTCCACGACAATAACGGCCATGGTGAGGACCAGTACGTGGTCCGCGCTCTCGACAACAACGCCTTCCTAGATGCCGTGATGGACGGGGTCACCGGTCGCAGAGGCTGGGAAGCCAGCCAGACTTTGGCTGAGGCCCTGACGGCGGCACCTCTCACCTCGCCGGCTGACCTGACAGCCGTGTTAGAGGACGTCAACGACCGCTTATATCGCCGCGGCTGGGGGCGTTTTTTATTGACTACCATCGCTGCTGCCCTCTTCCGCAATGAGACGTTGTACACCATGGGAGCAGGCGATAGCCCTATTGTACTCATCCGCTCTGAGACCTGGCAGCTCTTGTCGAGCCGCACCAGTGGGTATTCTCCCCTGGGGCCTCCCAGAGCCATTGGCATCAGCCAACATCTGGGGCATCTGCACCATACTGAGACGACAATCGAGCCCGGCGACCGTGTTGTGCTGGCGACCGATGGGGTAATGGACGCTATCCCACGGGATGAGTTAGTCCCTCTCGTCCGTGGTGCTGCGTCACCCGATGCTGCTGTCCAGCAGCTCCAGGCTCTGCTGGTCGACCTCCATGGGGAGGGACGGGCGAGAAGTGAGACGCGACGCGATGACTGGACTGCCATCGTGCGATTTTTTAGCGCTGCAATATAAAGGGAGGCAAGCATGCAATACGATGTGGTGATCATTGGTGCCGGCTCCGCTGGAGCGATCCTGGCGACCCGCCTGTCTGAAGACCCCCAGCGCTCAGTGCTGCTGCTGGAGGCTGGACCAGACTATCCGCACTTCGAGCTTCTCCCTGAAGAGGTCAAATACGGCTACGCCACCGAAATCGACATCATGACCAGCAGCCACAACTGGCAATTCGTGGGCCGAGGCACCGACCAGGCACCGCAAATATTGGTGCCACGCGGCAAGGTGACAGGTGGCTCCAGCGCCATCAATGGCCAGGTCTTCTTACGGGGTGTGCCTGAAGATTACGACTCGTGGGCGGCTATGGGGAACAACCAGTGGGGCTTTCAGGAGCTGCTGCCCTACTTTTGCAAGATCGAGACCGATCAGGACTTCGATAATGACGTGCACGGCACGAGCGGCCCTATCGTCGCGCATCGTTTTAAGCGCGAGACGTGGCTGCCAAGCCAGGTCGCCTTTTACGAAGCCTGTCGGGCGGCGGGGTTCCCTGATTGTCCGGACCACAACCACCCTGAGTCGTTCGGGGTAGGTCCCACGCCGTTTAACAACCCCAACGGCATCCGCATCAGTACGGCCATGGGCTACTTATCGCAGGCCCGGCATCGTCTGAACCTGACGATTCGGCCTGACTGTCTGGTGCACCGGCTCGTCTTCGACGGCACGCAGGCGACGGGCGTAGAGGTCGAGTGCGGTGGCGAAACCTTTGTCATCGAAGCAGGTGAGATCATCCTCAGTGCTGGCGCCATCGGCTCACCGCATATTCTGCTACTTTCGGGCGTTGGGCCAGCGCCACAGTTGACACCTCTCGGCATGCCTGTGATCCTGGATCTCCCTGGCGTCGGCCAAAACCTCCGCGACCACCCCCTGGTTGGGGTGACCTGGCAGACTAAACCCGCCTTCCCCCTCGATGCCCTGGCGCCGCGTATGCAAGTATGCCTGCGCTATACAGCCGCCGATTCCCCCCTGCGCAACGACATGAAAATCTCTATGCAATCGTTTGCTACGGAGCGCATTGATCGGGGCGGGCAGCGCACCCAGCCGGTGGGGATTCGCATGACAGCCGGTATCCAACTGGCCGTTGGCAAGGGAGAACTACGGCTCACCTCACGCGATCCACAGGTGCAGCCCTTCCTGGATTACCGCTACCTCGAAGACGAAGTTGACCGTCAGCGCCTCCGGGAGGCTGTGCGCCTGTGTGTCAGGCTCGCTGACCACCCGCGCTTCGCCGACATCATCGCTGAGCGCTCATCTCCTACGGACGCTGACCTGGCGTCTGATGCGGCGCTCGATGCCTGGCTGTCGCGCGAAGTCACGACGTCGCAGCATATCTCCTGTACCTGCAAGATGGGGCCGGCGTCGGACCCGATGGCGGTGGTCGACCAGTACGGTCGGGTGCACGGTCTGGACAACCTGCGCGTGATAGATGCCTCCGTCATGCCGGATTGCATCCGGGCCAACACCAATGTCACGACGATGATGATCGGGGAGCGGATGGCAGATTTTATCAGACAGGGGATGTAGTACGAGCTGGTTGGAGGCATCCCAATGACACACGTCGTGGCGATTTTAGCGCATCCCGATGATGCTGAAATCCTGGCGGGCGGCACTCTGTACAAGCATCGTCAGCGTGGCGACAGTGTCGAGATCTGCAGTGTCACATACACGCTCGACTCCCAGCGCGGGCAGGAAGGCGCCGCTGGCGCCCGGTGTCTGGGGGTGGATTTTACGTGTTTTGGCCTGCGCGATATGGGCGTAGCGCGTTATACACTCGAGGACGTCGAACGCCTGGCGGCCTTCCTCCTGGCCCGTCCGCCGGACATCGTGCTGACGCACTGGCTCGATGATACACATCCGGATCACACGGCTAGCGCCCGCCTGGTGGTCGAGGCGCTCTTGCGCTACGCCGTGTCGCACGGGTTGGAGGATGTCGACGCCAGTCGTCGTGCCTTCCCCCAGGTCTGGTCGTGTGATACGTATAACGCGCTGGGGAGTCGTGGGGCCTTTGACCCCGAGTGGTATATTGATGTCAGTGCTGTCTGGGAGCAAAAAATCCACGCGCTGATGGCCCATCAGAGTCAGACCCCCGAGCACTGGATCGAGCTTATGCGGCGCCATAACGCCTTCTATGGAGCCCGCTGTAACCGGCAGTATGTCGAAGGTTTTCGCCGGCTCCTACTGGCCTTCGTGAACAATCTACCCGCGTATGAGTATCTGCCCTAGTAGGGCGTTAAGTTGATTGTGGAGGGTGAGGGGACAGAGACCATTTAGTGAGGGGGTATTGGACCAGTGCAACCATGTTATCTCAGGCGCATCATTGCTCATGTACTTGGCCTGCTCTTACTCTTGCTCTTGCTAGTCCCACACGTCGCTCTAGGGCAGACTGTGTGTACCTTTAGCACTGTGCCCTGCGAAGGGTGGTATGGAGCCGGATGCTATGACCCGACCTATGCGACGTGCCATAATGGTTTGATTTGTAGCAATGCTTCATCGCCCTGTATTGGGCGATTTGGCGCCGGATGCTATAACTCGGCCTATGCGACGTGCTCTGACGGCCTGGTCTGCGCCAGGCCTTTGCAGCCATGTTTTGGGCCACACGGCGCACAGTGCTACGATCCCAGCAGGGCCACCTGCGGGACCGGCCAGAGGACTTTTCACCGCAGGCCGTGAGACCCTCAGGACATCACAGATCCGCTAGAAAGGCCTCGACCAGCTGCATGTAGGCGACTCGGTTCCAGTAGAAAATGTCGTTATGACCGCCCTGGTCGAAGAGGTGCAGCTGTTTCGGCTCCGGCGCCGCGGCATAGAGCATTTCCGCGTGCTGCACCTGTACTAACTCATCGTGTCGGGTATGCAGAATGAGCGTCCGGCCCTGAAAACCCTGCAGCTTCACGGCATAGTCGAAAGAGTGCTGCAATGCCTCGACGAGCACCGCTCTCGGCAGGCCCAGTTCCTCAGGTTGCACCCGCAGGAAGAACCGTTGGGTAACATCGGCCACCCCGCTCTCGAGAATCAGGCCGGCGACCTGTGGGTGCCTGGACACCCCATGCACGGCATACAGGGAGCCAATTGATCTGCCGAAGAGCACGAGTTGGTTGTCGGGAACCCCAAGACTGCGCAGAACCGCTGACACGTCCGCGAGCATGCCTACCAGAGCCGAACGGCCAGTCGACATGCCGTAGCCACGATATTCCGCCAGCAACACGTTATATCCGGCGCGGGTTATCCAGGCTGGGAAGTCTGGCAGATAGTCGGCCACCACCTCGCCATTGCCATGCCAGTACACCACAGTTTTTGCTGCCGGATTGACTTCCTGGTAATAACAGGCGAGCCTGCTGCCATCGGCAGCATCAATCCAGCGGGGCGCGAGGAAGGCATCCGGCCGTGGGAAAAAGTAGCGACTTACCA
>JACXTT010014646.1_pt1 | contig 10245 bp, 12 predicted proteins | sample 9270951 | NCBI WGS metagenome assembly JACXTT01 (sample SAMN15532306, study PRJNA645909) | rock metagenome | isolation source: weathered quartz diorite | place: Puerto Rico | collected 2017-06-21
TTCCCCCCAAAGGCCCGTGGGGTTGGGGGAAAGGTTTGGGGGTCCCCCAATTATGGCGGAGGGGGGGGGGAACGGTCAGGCTTGGGGGATTCCGGGGCAGGCCCGGCCAGCCCGGGCGGCATCCGTTCGTCACTTGAGAAATTCCGGGGAGATCAGTCTCGGCAGGAACAGCGGGATTTCCGGCCATACGATGCAGGCAGCCAGCACTACGAGCATCGGCACGAGCATGATCATCGTGTCCTTGAGCGCGAACTTGAGCGGCACCTTGGCCACGGCGCATGAAATCATCAGGCACAGTCCATAAGGCGGCGTGACCAGGCCGAAAGCCAGCGAGATGATGCTGATGATGGCGAACTGCACCGGATGCATGTGCACCGATTCGGCGAGCGGCTGGAGCGTGGTGCCGACGATGATGATCGCGGGAATCGCGTCGAGAAAACAGCCGACGACCAGAAAAACAAACGTGATGAAGAATCCCACGCCGGTGATGCCCAGTCCCCACGAGGTGACGTTCTCGAGCAGCGCTCTCGGGATCTGGTAGTAGGCGAGGAGCCAGCCAAAAACAGACGCCGTGCCTACGCAGAACAAGGCCACGGCCGACAGTCTTCCGGTTTCGGCAAGCGCCCGATACACATGTGTCATGTCCATCTCGCGGTAAACGAAGATGGAAAGAATGGCCGCGTAGATCACGGCAATTGCGGCCGACTCGGTCGCAGTGAACCATCCGAGCAGGATGCCGCCAACGATGATGAAGGGGGTAAACAGCGCGGGCAACGACTGCAATGCCGAGGTCGCGAACTCCTTGAATGTCGCGCGCGGGTAGACCGGATACTTGTAGAGCTTGGCGTAGACGTGCACGGTCGCCATCTGCGCGCCCGCGATCAGCAACCCGGGCAGGATGCCGGCAAGGTAAAGGGCGCCGATCGAAGTGGAGATGACGCCGCCCCATACCACCATCAGAATGGAAGGCGGGATGATCACGGCCAGCACCGCCGACACCGCGGTAATCGCAATCGAGAACGACAGGCCATAGCCCTCCCTGACCTGGGCGTCGATGAAGATCTTGCTCTGGCTCGCCGCATCCGCGGTGGAGGAGCCGGAGATCCCGGCAAAGAAGACCGAAAGCAGGACGTTGATCTGTGCCAGCGAACCGGGCCAATTGCCGACCATTGTGCGCGACAGCCGCACCAGCCGGTCGGTGATGCCGCCCACGTTCATCAGGTTCGCAGTCAGCAGGAAGAACGGCACCGCCAGCAGGATGAACGAGTTGTAGGCCTTGAAGGTCTCGTTGAACAGCGTGATCGGAGAGAGCCGCGGCTCGATCACCAGGATCGGCAGGCAGGACAGCCCCAGCGCAAAAGCCACCGGCACGCGCAGGATGAGCAGCAGAAAAAAACCGCCGAACAGAATGGCCGCGGCAGAGCCCGCCGACAGGGCGATGCCTGTCATTGCGGCGCGTCCTCTCGCAGGATGCGCAGATTGATGACGAAAGACTCGCCGATGAACAGCACCCAGGTGAACCCAGCGACCGGCCAGGCGATGAAAATCATCCACATCGGCAGCTCGGCGATTTCGGACAACTGGTCCCAGCCGAAGCGGGTGAACTCGATGCCCCACCAGACGAACACGAGCGCGAACACCAGCACGAAGAAGTGCGAGACGATGCGCAGCAGCGCATTCGCACGCCGCCCAAGTTCCGGCCAGACGTCGACCTCGAAATGGGTGCCCTCGCGCACGCCGATCATGGCGCCGAGCATCACCATCCAGATGAACAGAAAGCGCGCCAGCTCTTCGGTCCAGAGATAGGCCGGAATCAGCTGGGTGAAGCGCGAGAAAATCTGCAGCGAAACGGGCACGATCAGCACGGCCACCGTGCCCACCAGGAGCCAGGTCAGTACCCGGTGGTAGAGCTCGATGAATTTCTTCACTTGATCGCGTTGATCTTGGCGAGGATCTGGTCGGCGCCGACATCCTTGGCGTAGACCTCGATTACGGGGTCCACCAGCTTCTTCATTTGCGCGCGGTCGGCGAAGGGGATGCGCTTGAGCTTGCCGGCCTTCTCCATCGCCTCCAGCTTGGCGGCGTCCTCGCGCGATTCGAGATCGCGGCCGTAAGCACCCGCCTCCTTGCCCGCTTTCAGAATCGCTGCCTGCAGATCGGGCGGCAGCATCCTGAACGTCTTGCCGGAGAAGCACAGCGGCCTGATCGTGATCGAATGCTCCGTCATCGACAGGTTGGGCCCGACTTCGTAGAACTTCATCTGCTCGACGCCCGCTGCTTCGTTGTCCCCCGCCGAGATCACCCCGTTCTGAATCGCGTTGTAGATCTCGTTGTACGCGATGACCGATGGCGACATACCTGCCGCGGCAAAGGTGCGGCTCCAGATCGGCGCGCCCATGACCCGCACCTTGAGGCCTTTCATGTCCGAAAGATTGCGAATCGGCTTGTTGGCGAAGATGTTGCGCGTGCCGCCGCCCGCGTAGCCGATGAGCATGACGTCGGCCTTTTTGGCGATCTCGTCGGCGATCGGCGCGAACAGATCGGCATCCAGCACCTTGCGCCAGTGGTCGACGTCACGAAAGAGAAACGGCGCGTCGATGAACGGCGCTGCGCGCGAGAACGTGGACATGTGCGCGGGCGAAACGATCGCGTAGTCCACGCCCTTGCCCTGGTTCAGGTAGACGAAATAGTCCTTCTCGAGCCCCAGCTCGCTGTTGCGGTGGAGTACGAACACAACCGGCTTGCCGTAGTACTTCCTGGTCAGCTCTTCGAACTTGAGCAGCGTCCGGTTGAACGCATGGTCGTCGTTGAACTGGACCGCGCCATGCAGCGTAATGACATCCGCCGCGGCGGGCTCTAAGCCGGCGAGCGCGAGCGCGGCCATCCCGGCCGCAACACCTGCAACGAACTTTCCTGGAATCATTCTCTCCCCCACTTCCGCGGCTACGATGCGCCGCGACGAAAGTCGATCCCGGCGTCTCGAACGTTGGGCCTGTTTTTTCTTTTCCCTTGGGCTTCCCTCTTTCTTTTCGCGGCAGGCGTCCCTTCCTCGCTCCTAGATCGCCTCCACGAATCTCACCAATGCCTCCCTCTCCGCCCTACTCATTTTGCGGAAGGCTTCACGCGAAACTCCCGCTTCGCCGCCGTGCCAGAGGATCGCCTCCGTGACAGTGCGGGCGCGGCCGTCATGCAGCATCGCGGTGCTGCCGCTCACGGTCTGCGACAACCCCAATCCCCACAGCGGCGGGGTGCGCCAGTCGCGCGGTCCAGCCTTGAAGTCCGGGCGGCCGTCGGCCAGTTCCTCGCCCATGTCGTGCAGCAGCAGGTCGGTGTAGGCGCGGAAGCTCTGGTTTGCCAGTTGCGGCAAGGGCGGAAACGTCTCCGCGGTCTTCATCTCGGGCACGTGGCACACCGCGCACTTCGCCTCGCCGAACAGTCTCTCGCCGCGCCGCACCTCGGGATCATCGATATTGCGGCGTGCTGGCACGGCCAGACCCTGCAACCACAGTTCCAGCGCATCGATCTCGTGATTGATGATTTCCGGAAAGTTGCCGGGCAGGTGGCGCGCGCAGACTTCCTGCACCGGCGGGCAGTTCTGATCCGGAAACAGCCTCGAAGAAAGGCCCATGTCGCCGATTGCGGCCGCTGCGATCTGCTGTTTCAGCGACGGCTGATTGGCCTTCCAGCCGAAGCGGCCAAGGGCCGTGCGACTGTTGACGGCATCCCAGACGCGGTTCGGGCGCCCGTTGAATCCCAGCGCCTTCTGGCTGCGCGCAATTTCCGTCAGGGTCTGTTCGGACACCGCTTCCAGAAAACCGAGGCCGAAGATCGGCGGCGCGATGCGAACCGACATCATGACTTCCGCGCCGAGCGGACCGAAGTTGAGGTTCTCGATGCGCAACTTCGGCGTGCGCAGTTCGGTCATCCCGCCATCCGGGAACGAGAAGACGCGTTCATCCCAGTCCATGTAAAGATCCGCTTCCGCAGGGACCGGCGAGCCCGTATACGCGAAATCGACATTGTGGCCATCGAGCGAACGATTCTGGAACTGGTCGCCATAGTGCGGGTGCGGCCGTGGCGCGCCGTGCGCGTCCTCTCCCGGGAGACTCAGCCGCACCAGCATGGACAGCAATTGCTCGTCGCGCGAAGCCGGCGGTCCGCCGCGCCCGGCGTTGACATGGCAGGCGCTGCAGCGGTCGGCGATGAATGTCGGTCCCAGTCCCCAGTCACCGTTGAGCGAATTGATCGACGCCCACTGCCGGTGGAAGACGTTGCGGCCAACCATGAAGAACTGCCGCTGCTTGTTGTTGAGCACGGGCGCAGGCTCGGAATACGCCGCCTTGTCGAATCGGTCGACCGTGAAGCTGCCTGCGGAGAGCGCAGCTTCGTCTGTTTTGTCGTGCGTGACCGCGATCGCGCCGGCGGCCAGCAAGCCCAGCAGCGGCACGGAAGATCGGGCGAAGGATTTCAGCAATGCTGGATCGTGCATGGAAGCGACCGCCACAGCCGGGATTGGAATTGAGCCAGTGCGAAGTTAATGCATACACAGTACCACCGCAAGCCCGGCCATTGGCCCGCGCGTCTCTGCCGGTGAACTTGCGGGGTCCCTTGCCACGCAACGCGCTAAACTGTCCACTCTTTCGCCGGACCGGACAGGCGCAGCAAGGACAGACAGTGGGACTATTCAGCGGCAGGCGTCCGAACGACCTTGGTGTCAGGAACGGGCTGCTCAAACCGGTGCCCGATTCACCGAACGCGGTAAGCAGCCAGGCCACCGGCGGCTACCACCGGATCGCGCCGTTTCGCTACAACGGTGCGGCCGAGCCGGCGATGGCGGCGCTCAAGTCCATCATCGAGAGCATGCCGCGCACCAGCATCGTCGAAGAGCGGGCCGACTATCTCTATGCGGAGTTCACCAGCAGGCTGATTGGCTACGTGGACGACGTCGAATTCTATTTCCTGCCGAATGAGCGGGTCATCCACGTGCGTTCCGCGTCGCGCCTGGGCCACAGCGATTTCGGCGTGAACCGCAAGCGCATCGAAGACATCCGAGTGAAGCTCGCCGCCGCCGGTGTCTGAGAGCGATTCTTCCGCGCCGCTGCCGGAACAGGAAGACCCCACGATTGAACCCTGGTGGCGGCGATCAGCGCCGCTGGCCGCCGGGGCGAGCCTCGCAATCGGGGTGGCGACACTGTGGTTCGGCAACATGCTCAATCGCGTGCCGCTCGATCAGCACGCCACCCTGGGCTATCTGCTCATGCTGCCGCTGCTGCTGACCGTGCCGGCGTTCTCCGCCGCGGGTCTGCGGCTGGCGTGGCTGGCATGGTTCGGCTCGCAACGCACAATGAAATTGCTTATCGTCGTCGTGTTACTGGCGGCGGTGACGGCCAACTTTCTTGCGATTGCGCGTTTCGGGACCGCGCTGCTGCGGATTTTCGGGAACTGAACAGGACCAAGGCGTTAACCGCAAGGGACGCAAAGGCACGCAAGGTAAACCAGGATTGGAATATTCTGAAGCGGACGCGAAGCAAGGCGGACGAGATCCAGAGACACGCGCGTTCGTGCTGATTTTTCAATGGCGATTTGATTCGGCAGCCTATTCCCTCAAGTCGCTTTTCCTGGCGTCCTTGGCGTCCTTGGCGGTGAATGCGTTGCAGAGTCTTGGAGGTGCAGACAGGGCGGCAAGCCGCGCTCTCCGGCGTTGGGGCTGTGCAAAAAAAGAGGCAATGAGGAGGTCGATGCCACTTTAGGAGCGCCTGCTAGTCTTTTGAAAGACGCGCGTTTTTACATTCCGTAATCGCGTGTCAACAAAGTGTCACATTCCCCCTTCGGGAGGCATGCTAGTTTGTGCCGGCATTTTCAACTCCCCCGCCTGCTTATGGACAAGAAGACTCCGGTATATCCGCCGATTGCGAACGCCGCCGATTACATCGATGCGTTGATCAGACCGCGGTCGAAAGACCTCATACTGAGGAAAAGAGTCATCGCCGGACGCAGGATGCGGGACAAATATCGCGACGAGGTCGTGGTTACGCAGCTAGTGAACCGCCTGGATTGAGTCCCCTCGGCGAAAAAAAAGACGCGGCCAAGGCCGCGTCCTTTTTTTGGTGATGCTATGCAGGCTCAGCGATTCTTGTCCACGCTGAGCGGCCCGGAGCCGTAAACGACGACGTAGAGCATGCCGCCCAGGATTGTCAGGTTCTTCATGAAGTTGATCTGCTGCATCATCGCCTGATCGGCGGGAGACGACCAGAAAGCATGGAAGAAAATCGCGGCGAGCAAGGTGAAGATGAACAGCGCGGCCGCGGCCCAGCGTGCCTTCCAACCGATCACCAGCATGATGCCGCCGCCGAGTTCCACGATGATGGCGATCACCGCAGCCAGTTGCGGGACGGGCAGGCCTGCCGATTGGATATAGCCGACCGTGCCAGCGAAGCCGGTGAGCTTCCCGAATCCAGAGATGATGAAGATCAATGCCAGCAAAACACGGCCGACCAGCGGCCCGTACATTTTCACAATTTCCATGGTCTCTCCTCCGTTGTTGCGAAACGATCAAAGAACCACTTCAACTGCCGCCCATCCGCCGCCTATTCCGCGGCAAATCCGATGTCCTTGTGCGTGCCGTCGCAGAACGGCTTGTTGTTCGAGCCCCCGCAACGGCACAACGACGCCTGTCCGCCGATCCAGGCCGCCGCACCCTGGCTGTCGGCAAGCTGCATCTCGCCAAAGCAGCGCAACGGGCCGTTGGGCCTGAGGGTGATGCGCAGTTGTGCGCCCGGCGCGCCGGGATCGAGCGCCTTGGGTTGATATTCTGGAGATACCGCGACCGGGTCGCGAAATCCCGCCGTCTTGTGGCTGCTGTCGCAGAACGGTTTGTTCGCCGACCGGCCACATCGGCATAACCACACCTCGGTCATGCGCCTGAGCACCCTGCCATCGGCCGCGACGATCTCGATATCGCCGCTGACTTTCAGGGGCCCATTGATCTGAGGTTGAATGACGTTCATGTCCGTAGCTACGTTGGATTGGGTTACCTGCTGTTACCCTTCACTCATTCACTCATTCACCCTTCACGGTCCTACTGTGCCACCCATCCGCCGTCGATCGGCAGCGCCGCGCCGGTGATCGAGGCGGCGGAATCGCCGCCGAGAAACACCGCAAGCGCGGCCACTTCCTCGGCCTTGACGAACTCCTTGCTCGGCTGGCGCTCGAGGATGACGTCCCTGATGACGTCCTCGCGCGCGATGCCGTGCACCTTCGCCTGGTCGTCGATCTGCTTTTCTACCAGCGGCGTCAGCACGTACCCCGGGCAGATGGCGTTGCAGGTGACCCCCTTGCCCGCGGTCTCGAGCGCCACCGTTTTGGTCAGCCCAACCAGACCGTGCTTGGCGGCGATATACGCCGATTTGAACGGGGAAGCAACCAGTCCGTGAGCGGAGGCCACGTTGATGATGCGGCCCCAGCCCTTGTTTTTCATTCCGGGAAGCGCGGCGCGGATGGCATGAAACGCAGCCGACAGGTTGATCGCGAGGATCGCGTCCCACTTTTCCACGGGGAATTCGTCCACCGGCGCCACGTGCTGGATCCCGGCGTTGTTGATCAGCACATCCACGGCGCCGAAGCACCGCTTCGCCTGATCGATCATTGCCACGATCTCGGCGGGTTGGGCCATGTCGGCCGATGAGTACAGCACGGCTACCTTGTGCTCGGCGGCCAATCCGGCGCGCAGTCTTTCGATTTCCACAGCGTCGCCGAAGCCGTTGAGCATGACGTTGCATCCTTGGGCGGTCAATGCCCGGGCGATACCCAGACCGATGCCACTGGTGGAACCGGTTATGACAGCCGACTTGCCTTTCAGCATGCTGTACGGGCGAGCTTGCGCTTGACGTTGCCGCGAAGTCTAGCAGATGCAATGCGGCAAACGGTGGCGTTCAAGACCGACGTTCTGCAGCCGATGCCTTGTCGCCTAGCCGGTCGACGAAGCGCGCGATTCTCTCGACCGTCGCCTGCATTTGATCCACGTGAGGCGAGTGCGCGCAGTTCGGGAGCATCAATATTTCGACGGGACCGTTCACCTGTCTTACGATCGCCTTGACCTGGGCGATCGTCCCGTATTGGTCGCCCTCGCCCTGGATCAGCAGCGCCGGACAGGCGACCCCGGGCAGGAATTCCTCGATGTTCCAGCGGCGAAAATCCGGGTCCAGCCAGATATCGTTCCAGCCACGGAACGTTGCTTCCACATCGTCGTGGTAGCGCGCGAGCTTTGCCGGCAGCCCGGTACTCTCGAACGCGACCTTCGCCTCGGCGATGCTGTTTACCGTGATGTCCTCGACGAAAACGTGCGGCGCCATCAGCACCAGGCCGCGCACCGCGCGGCTTCCGGCGCCGGCGTGGATCAGGGCGATCGACGCGCCGTCGCTGTGACCGACCAGAACGGGGTTGCGGATGGAAAGCGAGTCGAGCAATTCCGGAAGGACATCGAGAGCCTCGCGGTGCATGTAATCCACGCCGCGTGCCTCGGCCAGACGATCGGACCTGCCGTAGCCGTATCGCGAATACACCAGTGCCGGAACGCCCGTGGCGCTGACGATCCGGGCCGGAAAATCCTTCCATAGCGCGACCGACCCCAGACCTTCATGCAGGAACACCAGCACTGGGCCGTCCGCCGCAGGGTCAGGGCGCGATTCGGGATCGATCCGTCTGTATTCGAGACGATGGCCGCCGGCCCGTTGAAACACTTAGATCCCCAAATGTCGCTGCAAGACTTCCGGGCTGCGGTACAGCTGGTCGCTGGCGCCTTCGAACACCACACGGCCCTTGACCAGAATGACGTTGCGGTCGGCTATGGTGGAAACCGCGGCAAAATTCTTGTCGACGATGATCGCGGCGATTCCGCTGTCGCGAATCTGCCGCAGGATGGCCCAGACCTCGCGGGCGATCAGCGGCGCCAGGCCTTCGGTCGCCTCGTCCAGGATCAGGACATCGGGGTTGGTCATCAGCGCCCGGCCGACGGTGAGCATCTGCTGCTCGCCGCCGGAGAGTTGCTGGCCGCCATGTTCCAGGAGTTCCGCCAGCCTTGGAAAGGTAGCGAGCACGCGTTCGTAAGTCCACTCGCGCCGGCCGTCCAGGCCAGGCCGTGCCGCCATGACCAGGTTCTCGCGTACCGAAAGATTCGGAAAGACACCGCGCCCCTCCGGGACGTACGCTATCCCGGCACGCGCGATAGCGTGCGGCGCCGTTCCCGTCATGTTCCTTCCCCGCACCCGTATTTCTCCCGACCGCGGCGGCAACAGACCCAGGATGCTCCGGATCAGCGTGGTCTTGCCCATGCCGTTGCGTCCCATCAGGCCGATGGTCTCGGCGCGATGCACCTCCAGATCCACGCCGTGCAGCACGTGGCTCGCGCCGTAGTAGGCGTGGATGCCTCTTGCTTCGATCAGGGGTGTTTCTACAGACATGAAAGCTCGGAACGCAATGGACGCAAAGGTACGCCAAGTAAGATCAAGACAGCCTCAAACGAACGACAAGGTAAACCGGAGTTCATGCCTCGACGTCTTCGAGCATCAATGAACACACCTTTTCTTTGACTTTTTCCCGCCGCCATCTCTGGTTTCCCTTTGCGTACCTTTGCGTCCTTTACGTTGAATGCTCTTTTCAGTCCGCCGCGCCGAGGTAGGCTTCCTGTACGGCGCGGCTGGAGCGGATCTGTGAGGGAGATCCGGACTCGAGCACCTGGCCGTTCACCATCACCGTGAGCCTGTCCGCCACCGCGAATACCGCGTCCATGTCGTGCTCGACCAGCAGGATGGCGTGGTCTTTCGTCAGCTTCCGCAACAGCTCGACGATGCGCGCAGATTCCCCTGCATCCATGCCGGCCAGCGGTTCGTCGAGCAACAGAACCAGCGGACTGGTAGCGAGCGTCATCGCGATCTCGACCTGACGCTGTTCTCCATGCGAAAGCGTCGCGACGGTCGCGCCCTCGCGGCCCTCCAGACCGGCCATCGCCAACGCGCGCTCGGCGTCCTGCGACACCCCGCGATAGCCCGCAGCCGGTTTGAAAAATCGCATCGAACTCGGCAGCCGCGATTGCGCCGCGAGGCGGCAATTCTCGAACACGCTGAACGGCAGGAACACGTTGGTCTTCTGATAGCTGCGCCCTACGCCGAGCCGCGAAATCCGGTCCGCGCGCAGGCCGGTGATGTCGCGCCCGCGGAGACGCACGCTGCCGCCGCTCGAAGGCAGGTC
>JACXTT010014647.1_pt1 | contig 10244 bp, 9 predicted proteins | sample 9270951 | NCBI WGS metagenome assembly JACXTT01 (sample SAMN15532306, study PRJNA645909) | rock metagenome | isolation source: weathered quartz diorite | place: Puerto Rico | collected 2017-06-21
CGTGCCGCGCAGCCAGCTCGCGCAGATCGACGGCGGCGCGGCCGCCCCGCGAATCGCGCGGCGGCCAAGCGGGAGCGATGAGCCGGGTGTGGAGCACTACGACGTCGAGCGCGAGGGCTTCGGCGGCGCGCCGCTGGCACCGGGCGCCGCCCGCGTGCGGCCGACCTTCCATTCCGGACTGCTCGGTTACGAGGTCGCGTCGGATCTGGCCGACGGAATCCTCACCGTCGAGGGCTTCACCGTGACGGATCCCAAGCTCGCCGCGACCGTGGGCATCGCCGGGGGCGACCGGATCGTCGCGATCAACGGCTATCCCCCGGCCGGCGGCGCCTTCGCCAGCTTTCTCTTGATGCAGCGCGATCCCGACCGCAACACCGTCACCGTGCACCTGGACCGGCGTGGGGTCAGGATGGAGCGCGTGATCGTCGTTCGCTGAGCGCGCTAGACGGCCTTCAACGCCTGGTCCACGCTCTGCTCGTCCGGCTCACAGCACCGAGCGCACGAGACCGCCGTCCACGAGGATCGTGGTCCCGGTGATGTAGCTCGATTTGCCAGAAGCGAGGAAGGCGACCAGGTAGGCGAGCTCCTTCGGCTCGCCGATCCGGCCCACCGCGGTCTCGGCGGCCCGCTGGGCCAGCGCCTCGTCGACCGAGATGCCCAGCTCCTTGGCGCGGTTCGTGACGTTGGAGAGCATGCGCTCGCTCAGGATGGAGCCCGGGCAGACGTTGTTGACCAGGATGCCGTCGCGCCCGACCTCGTCGGCCAGGCTCTTCGCGAACGCCACCACGCCCATGCGCGTGGCGCCGGAGAGCGCCAGGTTCGGGATGGGCTGGTACACGGTGCTGGCCAGGATGTTGATGATGCGGCCGGCCTTCTGCCGCTTCAGGTGCGGTAGCGCCTCGCGCGACATCCGCGCGAAGAACAGGAGCGAGCGCTGCACGGCCGTCGCCCATTGCTCCTCGGTCGCGTTCTGCGCGCGGGCCAGGGGCGGGCCGCCGGAGTTGTTGACCATGATGTCCAGGCGCCCGAAGCGCTCGACGGTCTTCGCGACGAGATCCTTGACGGTCTCGTGGCGGTCGAGATCGCCCGCGTAGACGAGCGCGTTGCGCCCGGTCGCGTCGCGGATCTCCTTCGCCGCCTTCTCGAGGTCGGGCTGCGACCGGCTGCACAGGGCGACCTTCACGCCTTCCTGCGCCAGCACCTCGGCGCATGCCCGCCCGAGCCCCTTGGAAGCCCCACCGACGATCGCGACCTTGTCCTTCAGCTCGAGGTCCATACCGTGTCCTTCTGTTCGAGGTTCATGGGCGGTGTTATCGGGGCAAACGTCCGGCTTGTCAAACGCGCCGCGGCGCGCGAAGCCGGTGGCGTCACTCGATGTTCTTCGCCGGCGGGTAGTCGCGGGAGTACACGGGCGCGGCCAGGAACGCCGCCGGGTCGTACTTCCAGAACTGGCTCACGTCGCGATACGTGTCGATCACGACGTTCATGAGCCGGCCGTCGCGCCGCTCCACACGGCGGATGTAGACGTTGACGATGGGATTGCCGTAGGCGTCGAGCCGGATCGGCCCCTGCGGCGTGTCGGCGAGCTGCACGGCGCGCAGCGCCTTCATGAACGCGGCCTTGTCCTCGACCCGCCCATTGACCGCTTTCACGCCGGCCTCGACGAACAGCACGCCGAGGTAGCCGCCGATCGTGCAGTAGCCCGGGTCGTCCTTGTACTCGGCGCGCATCGCCTGGACCCATTTCTTGTTCGTGGGCGTGTCGATGGCCGCGCTGTACGTGCCCGCGGTGACCACGCCCAGCGCCTCGTCGCCCATCGACTTCAGGCTCGACTCCTCGGTGGTCGTCACCATGCCGAGCACCGGCAGCTTCAGGCCGAACTCCGAGTACTGCTTGAGGAAGCGCTGGCCATTGGTGGGGCCGAAGCCCGCGTAGATCGCGTCGACGTTGCCCTTGAGCTGGGCGATGAAGGGCGCGTAGTCGGGCGTGACGATCGGCGGCCAGAGCTTCTGCTCGATCTTGCCGCCGTGTTCCTCGAACGTGCGCTGGAAGCCGGCCGTGTGCTCGTGGCCGTAGGCGAAGTCGTCCGAGATCGTCGCGATGCGCTTGTAGCCGAGCTTCCTGGCCGCATACTCGCCGAGCGGGTGGGTGACCTGCGAGCCGCTCATCGTGGCGCGCACGAACCACGGGTTGGTCTTGCGCTGGGTGATGTCGTCGGCCGCGGCGGGGGAGATGACCATCGGTGTCTCGGTCTGGCGCACGTAGTCGCCGAAGAAGACCTCGACCTTCCGGGTGCCGAGCGTGCCGCCGCGCTCCTTGAGCGCCCACTGGAGCCCTTCCTCCATCTGGCGGCCGCACGAGGCGATCGGCCCCGAGCGGATCGTCAGCACGCCGAGCCGCAGGGGCTCCTGCGCGGCGACGGGGACGGCGGCCAGAAGAGAGAGCCAGACGAGCGAGACGACGCGACGGGTCATGAGCAGGGCTCCTTTCGCCGCGGGATTGTGGAGACCCGGGTAGGCAATGTCAACGGATTGTGCCATCCTTCCGGGCGGCAGCCCGGGTGGCCGCCCCACGACGATCTCGCGAAAGGAGCCCATCATGCCGAGACTTGCTCCGGTGACTGGCAAGGCCGACGTCCCCGCCGATCAGCACGCCGTCGTCGACCAGGTGGTGAAGGTGTTCGGCGGCGTGCGGGGGCCGTTCAGCATGCTGCTGCACAGCCCCAAGCTGGCCGAGCGCGTGCTCGGCCTCGTCACGTTCTTCCGCGACGAGAGCGTGACCGACCCGAAGCTCCGCTCGGTCGCGATCCTGGCGGCCGTGCGCGAGCGCGAGGCCGCCTACGTGTGGTCGGCGCAGGTCAACGCCGCCCGCCGCAACGGCGTCGCCGAGGAGATCATCGACGTGCTGCGCGCGAAGGGCGATGCGGGCAAGCTGCCCCCGGAGGAGCGCGAGATCGTGACGTACGTGCGCCAGCTCATGCGGACCAACCGGGTCGACCAGGCGGCCTTCGATGCGCTCCGCAAGCGCCACGACGCGCAGTGGCTCGTCGAGCTCACGGCCTGCGCGAACTACTTCGCGCTCCTGTCCGGCGTCGTCAACGCGTTCGAGGTCGCCGCCCCGGCTGACGGCGACAAATTGAGCGTCTAGGAGAGAGCGGATGAACTTCGGGGCGGCGATCTTCTTCACGGACTATTCGATGGGCCCGGCCGAGCTCGGCCGGGCGCTGGAGGAGCGCGGCTTCGAGTCGCTCTGGGCGCCGGAGCACTCGCACATCCCGCTCTCGCGCCGGTCGCCGTTCCCACAGGGCGGCGACCTGCCCAAGAAGTATTACGACGTGATGGATCCCTTCGTGACCCTGGCCGCCGCCGCCGCGGCGACGACTCGACTCCGCGTCGGGACCGGGGTGTGCCTGGTGGTCCAGCGCGATCCGATCCAGACCGCCAAGACGGTCGCGAGCCTCGATCAGGTCTCGGGCGGGCGCTTCCTCTTCGGCATCGGGGCCGGGTGGAATGCCGAGGAAATGCTCGATCACGGAACTGATTTCAAGTCGCGCTTCAAGGTGATGCGCGAGCGCGTCGAGGCGATGCGCGCGATCTGGACGAAGTCGAAGCCCGAGTACAGCGGCGAGTTCGTGAGATTCCCGCCGATGATGACGTGGCCCAAGCCCGTGCAGAAGCCGCACCCGCCGGTGATCGTGGGCGGCGCGTTTCCCTACGGGGCGCGCCGGGCGATCGCGTACGGCGACGGCTGGATGCCGCACGCGCGGCGGCCGGAGTACGGCGACGTCATCAAGCTCTTGCCCGACTTCAAGAAGCTGGTCGCCGAGTCCCGGCGCGATCCGGCGAGCCTGCCGATCACCGTCTTCGGCGTGCCCGAGGACGGCGACCTGATCAAGCGCTACGCCGACGCGGGCGTGGCGCGGCTGGTCTTCAACCTGAATCCGGCGAAGGCCGACGAGGTGCTGCCGGCGCTCGATCGGTGCGCCGCGCTGATGCGCTAGACCCGATGCCGGAGCGGATGAGCATCATCTCGCCGACGGGCCACCTCGGGTTCACGCCCATCGAGCGAGGCAGCTTCGAGATCGGCCTGACCCTCAGGCCCGACGCCATCGTCGCCGACTCCGGCAGCTGCGACATCGGGCCGCAGCCGCTCGGCGCCGACGAGCACTGCAGCCCCGAGGAGTGGCAGCGGCACGACCTCGAGCTGATGCTGCTGGCCGCGCGTCGGCTCGGCGTACCGATGATCGTCGGCTCGGCGTCCGACGCCGGCACCGACCGGGGCGTGCATCAGTACGCCGACATCATCCGCGAGCTGGCGCGGCGCCACGGCCTGGCGCCCTTCACCCTGGCCACGATCTTCTCCGAGGTGAGCCGCGACGAGGTGGCCCGCCGGCTCAAGCGTGGCGTGCGCGTCGAGGGCCTCGACGGCCGAGCCGACCTCACCCCCGAGGTGCTCGCGCGTACCGATCGCCTCGTCGCGGTGATGGGCGTCGAGCCGATCATCCAGGCGCTGGACCAGGGGGCCGACGTGGTCATCGCGGGCCGGTCCGGGGACTCGTGCCTGTTCGCGGCGCCGGCCATCCGCGCGGGCTTTCCCGAGGCCGCCGCGTACTATCTCGGCAAGGTGCTGGAGTGCGCCTCGTTCGCGGCCGAGCCCTTCATGGGCAAGGAGAGCATCATCGGCACCGTGACCGCGGACGCGGTCTCCGTCACCGCGATGCATCCGGGTCAGCGCTGCACCGTCGCGTCGGTCGCGAGCCACGCCATGTACGAGCGCGCGAGCCCCTTCTTCGAGCACGTCGCCGGCGGCGTGCTCGACATGACGCATTGCCGCTACGCGCAGGCCGACGAGCGCACCACGACGATCGCCGGCTTCGCATTCCGTCGCGACCCGGTCTATCGCATCAAGCTCGAGGGCGCGGGCAAGGTCGGCGAGCGGGCGGTGTCGATCGCCGGCATCCGCGATCCGTACACCATCCGCCACATCGACGCGGTGATCGGCTGGGCGCGCTCGAAGGTGGAGGAGCGCTGGGGCGCCCCGGGCGCGCGCTACCAGCTCTACTACCACGTCTACGGGCGCGACGGCGTCATGGGCGCCTCGGAGCCGCGGCGCGCCGCGCCCGCGCACGAGCTCTGCCTGGTGGTCGAGGCGGTCGCGCCGCGGTGGGAGGACGCCGAGGTCATCTGCGCGCTCGGGACCCGCAATCTCTTCTACGCGCGGCTTCCCGAGGTGAGGGGCACGGCAGGCACCGCGGCCTTGATGATGGACGAGGTGCTGCGCGGCAAGCCGGGCTACGAGTGGACGGTGAACCACGTCCTGCCGCTCGGCGATCCGCTCGAGCTCACCAGCGTGAAGCTCGAGGTGGTGGGGCGATGACGACGAAGCCGCTGGTCGAGCTGGCGAAGACGATCCGCAGCAAGAATGCCGGCGTCGACCAGATCACGTTCGACATCGTCTTCCGGGACCGCGAGACGTACGAGCTGGTGAAGCGCAGCCGGGCGCTCAGCCGCGAGACGGTGACGCGCCTCTACGGGATCCCGCCCGAGCGCATCACCGCGTTCGTCGAGTTCGACCCGGCGCTGGCGATCAAGTTCACGATCCGGCGCGAGCGGCCGAGCGGAAGCCCTGGCGAGCGCGATGTATTCGGCGCTCAGCAGTATGCCCCGCTGTTCGATCTTCTGATTCCCCTGCAGCCGGGCCCCTGAAAAGGGCCATCTCCTTCGTTGGGGGCTTCGGCCCTCGGCGGTCGGGGATGGACCCGCTTGTCGGGTTGCGGGCGCCGGTATATCTTATCCGCCAATTTCTCGAGGTCGGGCCGGCAGCGCCGCACGGCGGGCGCTTCGACCGGCCCCCAGACCCGTCCTGGACCGATTCGGCTGAGGTGGTCATGCTCGAATCGCGCTCGGCGTGGCGGTCCTCGAAGACTTCCCGTGCTCTCCCGGGACGCGCGTCCCGCTCACCCGTGGCTTGCTCGCCGAAAGAGGAGAACTCCATGGCACAGCCCCTGCAGCTCGGCTTGTGCGTGTTCCTCGTGATCGTCTCGGTGGTGGGAGCGACCGGTCTCATGGCGCCCACGACCGCCGAGGCGCAGAAGAAGATCCTCAACATCGCCGCCAAGGAGCCCGACACGCTCGACCCGCACTCGAGCACGCTCGGCCAGAGCCAGGCGATCTCGCGGTTCATGTTCCGCGGGCTCACGCGGTTCGCGATCAAGGACGGCAAGGTCACCACGGCCGAGGTCGAGCCGGATCTGGCCGAGAGCTGGACGCTCTCGCCCGAGGGCACGATCTGGACGATCAAGCTGAGAAAAGGCGTGCAGTTCCACAAGGGCTACGGCGAGATGACCGCCGAGGACGTCAAGTGGAGCTTCGAGCGCCAGATCAACAAGGCGCCGGGCACGCGCTACGGCGTCAACCTCGAGGTGATCAAGTCGATCGAGGTCGTCAACCCGTACACACTCCAGATCGCGCTCAAGGCGTTCGACCCGATCTTCCTCTTGCGGATGGTCGGCTACCAGAACGGCTACATCGTCTCGAAAAAGGCGATGGAGAAGCTCGGGGACGGCTTCAAGTGGAACCCGGTCGGCACCGGGCCGTTCTACTTCGAGCGCCACTCGCCGCGCGAGAAGATCGTCCTCAAGGCCTTCGACAAGTTCTACGGCGGCCGCCCGCAGATCGACGAGGTGCACTGGTACGACGTGCCCGAGGACGCGACCAAGCTGATCGGGCTCGAGAAGGGGACGTTCGACCTGCTCTACCCGGAAGCGGTCACCGCCGACTTCGCCGACCAGGTGAAGAAGATGGGCGCCGTGATCGACCGCCGCGGGCCCGGCGGGCAGGAGCGCTTCTACATCAACATGACCCAGCCGCCGTTCGACGACATCCGCGTGCGCCGAGCATTCATGCACGCGATCGACCGCACGGCCATCAAGGAAACGATGTACCCGGGCAGCCTGGCGCGGGTGGCGACGAGCTGCCTCCCGGATGGCTACTTCGGACACATCCCGATGGAGTTCCCGCCCTACAACCCGGAGCTCGCCCGGAAGCTTCTGGCCGAGGCGGGTCATCCCGGCGGCTTCACGATCAAGAACTACTTCATCAGCAAGTCGTTCTTCTATCCCAAGGTCTTGACCCTGGCGCAGGAGCAGCTCCGGAAGGTCGGGATCATCGTCGAGCTCCAGGTGGTCGACCACGCGACCTTCCACGAGAACATCCGAAAGAACCTCGACCCGTTCGTGCTCTACGGCGGCACGCGCATCACCGACGCCGATCCGTGGCTCTCGCTGTTCTTCGACTCCAAGGAGATCCCGAACCCGGCGACCGGCAACAACGGCACGAACTTCGCGCACTATCGCGGGATCGACGACCTGCTGGCGGCCGGACGCGTCGAGCGCGACGTGAAGAAGCGCGCGACGATCTACCACGAGGCCCAGAAGCGCATCCAGAAGGACCTGGTCTGCCTGCCCATCAGCGACGTGCCCGGGCAGTGGGCGCGCAATCCCAAGCGCGTGAGCACGCCGTTCGATCCCGAGTACGGCGAGTTCTCGCTGCACTACAGCTACAACTATCCCGAGCTCCTCAAGGTGCTGAAGTAGCCTCATGCTCCAGTACGTTGCGCGCCGCGTCCTGATCGCGATCCCCATGCTGCTGGGGGCGATGAGCATCGTCTTCTTCGCGATGCGCGTGCTGCCCGGCGATCCGTGCGTCGCGATGATGGGCGACCAGGCCACCACCGAGGCGCTCGCCAGCTGCACCAAGAACCTCGGGCTCAACCGCCCGCTCGCGGTGCAGTACGTGGACTACCTCTGGCGCTCGATCCTCTTCGACTTCGGCAGCTCGTTCCGCCAGGGGTATCCGGTCCGCGACTACATCGCCCGCATGTTCCCGCACACGCTCATCCTGGTCATGGCCAGCGCAATCGTGGCGGCGCTGGTTGGCATCCCGATCGGGGTCGTCTCGGCGCTCAAGCGCCGCAATCCGCTCATCGACTATCCGCTGCGGATCTTCGCGCTGCTCGGCCTCTCCATGCCGGTCTTCTGGCTCGGGATCCTGCTGCTGATCGCGTTCTCGCTCCGGCTCGATCTGTTCCCGCTGATCGGCGGCGGCGATCTCGACGGCGTGCTCGCCATGCTCTGGTCGGGCGAGGTCTTCACGCAGCCGTGGGATTTCCTCGCCGCCGTCGCCGACGTGCTGCACCACCTGACCTTGCCGGCCCTCGCGCTGGGCTTCACGCTCGCGGCGACGGTAAGCCGCCTGTCGCGCTCGGCGATGCTCGAGGTGATCAGCCAGGATTACATCCGCACGGCCCGCGCCAAGGGCCAGCGCGAGCGCCTGGTCGTCTACAAGCACGCGCTCCGCAACATGATGGTGCCGCTGCTGACGATCATCGGCATCTTCGTCGCGATCGCGCTCACTGGCACCGTGCTCACCGAGACCGTCTTCACCCGGCCCGGCCTCGGCAAGATGCTGGTCGACGCGATCGGCGCCCGCGATTACCCGCTGGCCCAGGGCGCCATCACCGTGTTCACGATGACCATCATCGTGGTCAACCTCGTGGTCGACATGCTCTACGCCGTCGTCGACCCGCGGATCACGTACCGGTAGGCGGGAATCGACATGGCGCTCGTTCGTCGAGCCGATCCCGCCGGCCTGGCCCTGCCGACGACGGCCGATGAGTCGCGCGGCACCGGCCGCCGACGCCTACGCCGGTGGCTCCCGATCGGGATCGGGCTCGCGATGGCGGCCGCGATGATCGTGGTCGCCGCGGCCGCGCCCCTCATCGCGCCGCTGAGCCCTTCGGCCCAGTTCTCCGACGCGGTGCTGAAAGGCCCGGGCGCGATCGAGCGGCACCTGCTCGGCACCGACGAGTTCGGACGCGACATCCTGAGCCGTGTCATCTGGGGCGCGCGCGTCTCGCTCGAGGTGGGCCTGGCCTCGGTGCTGTTCGCCTTCGTGCTGGGTGTGCCTCTCGGCATCGTGGCCGGTGTCTCGGGTGGACGGGTGGAGACCATCATCATGCGCGGCGCCGACATGCTGATGGCCTTTCCCACCCTGCTCTTGGCGCTGATCATCGTGACGGCGCTGGGCGGCTCGCTCGCGAACGAGATCCTGGCGATCGGTGTGGCGCTGACGCCGAACTTCCTGCGGCTGGCCCGGAGCCTCGCCCTGCAGATCCGCGACCAGGACTACATCGTGGCCGCGCGCGCCCTCGGCAGCGGCCAGCTCCGCGTCATGGCGCGCCACGTCTTTCCGAACACCGTCTACGCGCTCGTGGTGGTGGCCAGCCTCTACATCGCCACGGCCATTCGCACCGAGGCCGGCCTGTCGTTCCTCGGCCTGGGCATTCCGCCGCCGACGCCGACGTGGGGGAACATCCTCAGCGAGGGCCGCCAGTACATCAAGTGCTGCCCGTGGATCACGACGTTCTCGGGGCTCGCGATCATGGTGGCGGTGCTCGCGTTCAACCTGGTCGGCGACGCCCTGCGCGACCTGCTCGACCCGCGCCTGAAGGGCGAGTAGCGTCGCGTCCCACCGGGCGCCGTCGCGGCGCGACGCTTCAGCCCGGCGATTCAGGCGGTGACGAGCCGCTCGTGGAGCGCGCTGACGATCTCGGCGACGCCGGCGCGCGCCCACACGTCGAAGAACGGCGATTCGAGCAAGGTCGCGATCTCGCGGCCGCCGCGCGCCTTGGTCTGGTCCTCGGCCTCGCCGGGCCGCGCCTTGCGCAGGGCCGCGAGCACGCGATCCTTGTGGTAGATCGCGGGATACTCGATGTAGCGGTAGAGCTCGACGAAGTCGCGGGTGAAGAAGACCGCGACCGGCACCGTCGCGAACGTCTGGCCGTTCTTCTCGTTGGCGTACTCGCGTACGAGATCGGCGTTCGCGTGCGAGCCCGGCTCGGGCAAGCCCTGACGATGCATCGTCTCGGCGTCGCGCAGGAAGATGCGCAGCTCGAGGCCGCCGGCCTCCGCGAGGCGCGCCAGGTACGGCAGATCGCGCCGGCAATCGGACGACCAGTCCTCCGCGATCACCAGCACCTTGGCGGGCCCGCCGGGCTGCGCGGCCAGCCACATGATCGCCGCCGCCTGCTCGTCGCTGAGCCGCGCCTTCGCGTGGCGCTCGCGGAGGTAGCCGCTCCAGTCGACGCGCGGCTTGGCGAGGCTGAACCGCCGGATGTCGAAGCCCTCGCGGGCGAGGTTCTCCGGCGAGCCGATGAACTTCAGGTAGTCGTCGAAGGTCATGCCT
>JACXTT010014648.1_pt1 | contig 10243 bp, 8 predicted proteins | sample 9270951 | NCBI WGS metagenome assembly JACXTT01 (sample SAMN15532306, study PRJNA645909) | rock metagenome | isolation source: weathered quartz diorite | place: Puerto Rico | collected 2017-06-21
TCTTCGCAGGCGCCGCCGGCCAGGTACATTTCGGCGTCGGAGTTGTCGAGGCGGACGGCTTTGAGGAACTTTTTCATGCGGGCGCGTACTGAGTGGTGGAAAGGCGGGCTGCTGCATTCTAAAGGTTTATGCTGCCTGTATGGATTGGGTGTCGGCGGGCGCACATCGGGGGTATCGGCAACAGGCGTTTTTAGAAAGAAATCGATGCGCAGAAGTGTTCTGATCGGCCTGGTATTTTCCTGCACGCTACTGGTGGCGAGCTGCAGTGTCGCGACCATGGCCTACAACAATGCGCCCCACATCGCGCTCTATGCGCTGGACGATTATTTCGATCTCACGCCCGAGCAGGAGGCCTGGCTCAAACCGCGGCTGGACCGCTTCATCGCCTGGCACCGTGCCAACGAACTGCCGGCGTATCGGCGCCTCGTCAATGAGGCCTCGCGCCAGATCGACAGCGGTGCGCGCGCCCAGGATGCGCGTGCCTTGTACGATTCCGGTCGCGCACGCCTTGCGCGCGCCGCCGACCAGGGCCTGCCCGATATCGCCGCCTTCCTGGCGCAACTGACACCGCGGCAGATCGCCCGCCTCGAGTCAAAGCTGGCCGAGGACAATCGCAAAATGGAAGAAGAGTGGCGCATGCAGCCGATCCTGCGCCAGCAAAAGCGCGTCGAGAAATCCATTGAACGTGTCGAGGACTGGTTCGGCAGCTTGTCGCCGACCCAAATCGAGAAAATTCGCGCGACCATGATGGCCCTGCCGCCGCTCGAAGCCCAGCGCCTCGCCGACCGCAAGCGTCGCCAGGCGGAATTCATTGCCCTGCTGAAATCGTCGCCGCCGCCCGATGCCATGCAGCCTGCGCTGCGCCGCATGCTGCTTCAGCCTGAAGCGGGGCGCGATGCGGCTTTTCAGGCCGAGCTTGATCGCCAGCTCGAAGCAACGGTCAATCTGGTGATGTCATTGCTGGCCGAGGGCTCGCCCGAGCAGCGCGCCAGGGTGCAAAAGCGCCTCAAGGGCTACGCCGCGGATATCGACAGCCTTACGCGGAGCTGAGTGCGCTAGGGCAGAGGTTGAGATGAGCGACTAGCGGAAGCGCAGCTTCAAGGCTTCCATGGTCTCGACCAGCCGCGCGCGGATGCCGGGTTCGAAGGCGGAATGACCGGCATCGTTGACGATGTGGTAATCGGCTTCCGGAAACGCGCGAACCAGATCGTCGGCCGAAACGATCGGGCAGACAGCATCGTAACGGCCCTGCACGATGGTGGTCGGTATATGGCGGATGCGGCTCACATGGTTGAGCAGGAAATTCTCCGGCATGAAAATATCGTGCATGAAGTAATGCGCTTCGATGCGCGCCAAGCCCAGCGCGACGCGGTCCGAGCCGAAATTGGCCAGCAGACCGGGATTGGGCAGCAGGGTAGAACAGGAGCCTTCATAAATGCTCCAGGTGCGTGCCGCCGGCATATGCACCGCCGGGTCCGGATCAGTCAACAGGGCGTAATAGGCCTTCAGGATATTGCCTTGCTCGTGCGCGGGTAAAGCGTTGGCAAACTTGTGCCAGGCTTCAGGGAAAAGATTCTTGAGGCCGTACAGGAACCAGTCGATCTCGGATTGACGGCATAGGAAGATGCCTCGCAGGACCAAGGCCATCACCCGCTCCGGGTGATGCTCCGCGTAAGCCAGCGCTAACGTCGAGCCCCAGGAGCCGCCGAAAACAAGCCATCGCTCGATCCCCAGATGACGCCGCAGGGTTTCCATATCCGCGATGAGGTGGGGCGTGGTGTTGTCCTGCAGGGACCCCAAAGGCGTGGAGCGGCCTGCACCGCGCTGGTCGAATATGACGATGCGATAGGCCTCGGGATCGAAAAACTGGCGGTGCGCTGCCGATGCTCCGGCGCCTGGCCCCCCGTGCAGGAACACCACCGGAATGCCTTTCGGATTGCCGGACTGTTCGAAATACATATTGTGGATATCGTCGAGCTTCATCAGGCCCGCGTCGAAGGGCTCGATCGGCGGGTAAAACGCCCCCTTTTGCGGGGAATCGATATCGTCTTGCATGGCAGAATTTATCCGGGGTGAGTTGCGCTTGGCAGCCTTTGTCGATCAGGCTGAAGGGTAGCAGAAATGATTGTCCACAATGGTTTACAGTGCACTTTGTACGGCTTGACATCAATCAAGCGCCATTTTATGTTGCAGTGCAGTAATATAGGGGTATTAGCCGGTGGCGAGCCAGTTTGCCGACCACCCCTCGCCCTTGGAGAAACAAATGCTTTATCAAGTACATGAAATGCAGCGCGCCATGCTGGAACCGTGGCGCTGGTGGGCGCAGGCCAGTGCGGATGCCCTGGGCAGTCCGTTTTCGCCGCTATCCTTCGTGCCCAATTCGAAGAAAATGGTGGCCGGCCTCGACCTGATGCTGCGCCTGACCAAACGCTATGGCCGCCCGCCCTTCGACATCAGCCATGTCGATGTCGGCGGCAAGAGTGCCAAGGTGAAAGAAGAAGTGCTGCTGAACAAACCCTTCTGCCAGCTGCTGCATTTCAGGAAATCCATTGCGCAGAAGAACGAGCCCAAGGTCCTGATCTTCGCGCCGCTGTCGGGCCACTACGCCACCCTGCTGCGCGACACCGTCCGCACCATGCTGCCGGACCACGACATCACCATCACCGACTGGAAAGATGCCCGCGAAGTGCCGTTCAGCGAAGGACCGTTCCATTTCGATGACTACGTCGCCTATGTGCAGGAATTCATCGCCCATATGCAAAAAACGCAGGGACCGAACATCCACGTCATTTCCGTTTGCCAGCCGACGGTGCCGGTATTGGCCGGTGTTTCGCTGATCGCACAGCACGGCAAGCCGCTGCCGAAAAGCATGACCATGATGGGCGGGCCGATCGACGCCAGCAAGAATCCGACGGCGGTCAACGATTTCGCCACCGAGCGTCCACTGGGCTGGTTCGAGCAGAACGTGATCGAGCGCGTGCCACAAAAATATGCCGGGGCCATGCGCCGCGTCTATCCGGGCTTCCTGCAGTTGACGGGATTCATCGCCATGAATCCCGGACGCCATTACGATTCCCATATCGACTACTACCATCACCTGGTCGAAGGCGATGGCGAGAGTGCCGATGCGCATCGCCGCTTCTACGATGAATACAATGCCGTGATGGATTTGCCTGCCGAATATTATCTGGACACCATCGTGCGCGTCTTCCAGAAGCAAAGTCTGGCGCGCGGCACGCTCGATGTCGCCGGTGAACGCGTCGATCCCAGCGCCATCCAGCGCACTGCCCTGTTCACCATCGAGGGCGAACTGGACGATATTTCCGGCAGCGGCCAGACCGAGGCGGCGCATACGCTCTGCACCGGCGTGCCGGCGGCGCGTCGCCAGCATTACACCGCGCCCAAGGTCGGCCACTACGGGATTTTCAGCGGACGCAAATACCGCGAAATGATTTATCCGAAAATCCGCGAGTTCATCGCCAAGTACGACCGCTGAACGATCCGCGGCGATGGCAAGACGCCCCCGCCCGCACAGCCCGGGCAATGCCGTTCCGTTTCTGTTAGCGTGGGAGGAATCCGTTCCCACGCTTCCGGAAAATCCCATGCCCGCCGACCAGCCTCCGCAGTTTCCGAATTACTTCGAACTGTTCCAGAACATCGTCAATCCTTTCGCGTCCGGCGCCGGCGCGGGCGCCAATCCGGCGGCCATGATGATGGCCAGCCTCGACCCCAAGGAAATTGCGCGCAAGCAGCAGGAACTCGAGATCGTGTTGATGTGGCTCAAAGCCCAGGTCGGCGTGGTCGAGATGTCGCTGAAGACACTCGAATACCAGAAGTCGATGCTGGAGCAGATGGCCAAGGGCGGCCTCACTGCTCCCACATCCGAAGCGCCGCAATCGACCGGCACTGCCGCGCCGACCATGGATGAACTGGCGAAAATGGCCGGCGCCATGAATCCGGCCGCCTGGGCCTGGAACATGATGCAGAAGCCCACTGCTGCCGCCGGCGCTTCCGGCAAGGCGAAAAAACCGCGCGCCAGCGCGAAAAAATCAGCGCGCTGAAGCGGATTGCGGGGCGCTGGTGCCGGCGTCGAGCCGGCGCGTTTCGCCGTGCTTGAACACCCAGAATTTCTCCAGCGGAACGCCTTGCCTGGCCAAGGCCGATTCCAATTGCTGCGGTGGATCGGTCAGCAATTCATCGGTCAGCACGAAGGTGCCCCAGTGCATGGCGATGGATTGGCGCGCATTCAGATCGCGATGAATCATCACTGCTTCATCCGGGTTCACATGCTGGCCCTTCATGAACCAGCGCGGCTCATAGGCGCCGATCGGAATCGCGGCGAGATCGAAACTGCCGAAGCGTTTGCCGATGTCCTTGAAGTCGTTCGAGTAGCCGGTGTCGCCGCAGAACATGAAGCGGAAATCGGCCGCCTCCACCACCCAGCCGCCCCATAGCGATTGATTGCGATCGGTCAGCGTGCGCCTCGACCAGTGCTGCACCGGCACCAGGTAAAAATGGATGCCCAGGCGCTCGATCTTTTCCCACCAGTCGTATTCTTCGACATTGTCGATGCCCTGTTCCTTGAACCAGGCCTTGAGGCCTAGCGGCACCAGGAACAGCGGCGGCGCGCCCGCTTGCCGATTGAGCCCGACGACGGTATCGAGATCGAGGTGGTCGTAGTGGTTATGCGAAATCAGCACCGCATCGATATGCGGCAGCGTGGCGAAATCTAGCGCCGGCGCGACTACGCGTTTGGGGCCGGCGAACGACACCGGTGAGGCACGGGAAGTCAGATGCGGATCGGTCAGGATATTCAGGCCATTGGTTTGCAGCAACAGCGTGGCGTGGCCGATCCAGGTGATATTGCGCTGGCTGCGGTTGGCTTTGAGAAAACCGACGTCCGGCTTCAGCAGGGGGAAGTGATAGCCGCCTTCGGGCGGCGCCGGCAGATCGCCGGTGAGGCGCTGCCACTGCCATTTCCAGAAACTTTGCGGGGGATCCTGCTGGTAATTGTTGCGGAAGCGCTCGGCGGTATGGTGCGGCTTGGCGGGGTCGGACTGCGCGCGGGTGGTTTCGCAGCCGCTGGCGACGAGCAGCAGTATGAGGAGCGTTGCGCGCAGAAGAATTTTCATGCGCAATCAGACCCGCTCGAGCACCACGAATTCCATGGCGTGCGGATTCTTTTCATCGGCCTCGCGGCGCTCGCGCGAGATTTCGCGCCAATGCTGCGCATCGATCTTGGGAAAAAAGGTATCGCCCGGCGGTGCGGCGTCGATTTCAGTAATGAACAATTTATCGGCGCGCGCCAGGGCATCGACATACAGTGTGGCGCCACCGATGACAAAGGCCTCGCTTCCAGCGCAAGCTGCAATCGCGGCATCCAGCGAATGCGCGACCTCGATGCCGTCAACATGGAAATCCGCATTGCGCGTGACGACGATATTGCGCCGTCCCGGCAAGGGCCGGCCGATCGATTCAAAGGTCTTGCGGCCCATGATGATCGGATGGCCCATGGTGATGCGCTTGAAGTAGGCGAGCTCGGCGGGCAGATGCCAGGGCATGCCGCCCTGATGGCCGATGACGTTTTGCCGGGCGATGGCGACGATAAGCGAGAGCATGAATTTCCTGGGGGCTGGCGGGAATGCAGCCGACATTAAACCGCGATGGGCGCTTTGATCGAAGGATGCGGATCGTAATCGCTGAGCGTGAAATCCTCGAAGCGGAAATCGAAAATATCCTTGACCGCCGGGTTGAGATGCATGCGCGGCAGCGGACGAATCTCGCGCGACAGCTGTTCACGCGCCTGCTCGAGATGGTTCGAATACAGATGCGCATCGCCCAGGGTGTGCACAAAATCGCCGGGCTTCAAGCCGCAGACCTGCGCGATCATCATTGTCAGCAGGGCATATGAGGCGATATTGAAGGGCACGCCGAGAAAGATGTCGGCGCTGCGCTGGTAGAGCTGGCAGGAGAGTTTTCCCTCGGCCACATAGAACTGGAAAAATGCGTGGCAGGGCGCCAGCGCCATTTTCGGAATATCGGCGACATTCCAGGCCGATACAATCAAGCGCCGCGAATCGGGATTGCTTTTAATCTGCTGCAGGACCTCGCTGATCTGGTCGATATGCCGATTGGGATTCTGCGCATCCGGCGCCGGCCAGGAGCGCCACTGATAGCCGTAGACCGGACCGAGATTGCCCTCGGCGTCGGCCCATTCGTCCCAGATGGTGACGCCGTTTTCCTTCAGGTAGCGCGTATTGGTTTCGCCCTTCAGGAACCACAGCAGTTCGTGGATGATCGATTTGAGATGCAGCTTTTTGGTTGTGATCAGCGGGAAGCCCGCGCCCAGATCGAAACGCATCTGGTGGCCGAATATCGACAGGGTGCCGGTGCCGGTGCGGTCCGATTTTTTGGCGCCCTGATCGAGCACCAGTTGCATGAGGTCGTGGTATTGCTTCATGGATGGAATGGGCCGGGCAGTGGAAGCGGAAAAAAGCGGCGGAAAACAAAGCGCATTTTACCTGCTCATCGATGCGATGCTGCCGGCGCGGTGCGCCATTGAATGCGAAAAATGAAAAAACAAACTCCAGCACTGGCGCGCTTCTTCAGGCATTTTTGCCCTGGAAGCCGCGCCAATGCTGGAGTTTCGATTTGCGTTTGGCAGACGGCGGTCGTCCGACAAGGCAAGCCATATTTGCTTGGTACGCTGCTCAGCGATGCTTCAGATGGAGATCCACTTTCGACAGCAGCAATTCAATGTCGAAGGGCTTGGTGATGTAGTCGGTAAAGCCGGCCGCCTTGGCCCGCATCACTTCGTTGCTCATCGCGTTTGCGGTCAGCGCGATGCAGGGAATATCGGCCAATTGAGGATCGCCTCGCAACTGCTTGACGACTTCATAGCCGTTCAGGCGCGGCAAGTTGATGTCAAGCAGAATCAAGTCCGGCTTCAGGCGGTGTGCTGCCGCCAGCCCTGATTCTCCATCCACCGCGATCGTCAACCGGATTCTCGGATCCAGCTTCAGCGTTTCTTCCACCAGTTCCACATTGGCGGGGTTGTCTTCGACGTAAAGCACGGTGAACGACTCGCCTTTGGCCACGGACAAGGCGCGCGGGGCCGCAGGCATGGCCGACTCGATCACGCCGGAAGCGGCACGGTCGAAGTGAAGTGTGAAGGTTGATCCCTGGCCGGGTTGGCTGTCGACCTGAATGGTGCCGCCCATGGCTTCCACCAATTGCTTGACGATGACCAGGCCAATGCCCGAGCCCTCGGTGCCTGTCACCTCCGCACCAAGGCGGTTGAAAGGCTGAAACAGGCTTTTGACCTGGGCCGCGCTCAGCCCGCTGCCGGTATCGCGAATGGAAATCGACACCTGGTCGCCGCCACCCTTGATGCGGATGGCAATCAGGCCTTCGGGCCGGTTGTATTTGATCGCATTGGAAAGCATGTTCACAACCACCTGGCGCAGGCGGGTGCGGTCGGCGCGAATCCAGCTTTCCGCATCGGACGAGAACTCGAAGCGGATGCCGCGTTCATTTGCCTGCGGCGTCGTCAGCACGATGCAATCGCTGACCAGGCGGGCCGCGTCGACGGGTTCCATCGACAGCGCAAGGGCACCGGCCTCGATGCGGGAAAGATCCAGTATCTCGTTGACCATTTGCAGCAAATGCTGGCCGGCGCTGCTGATATGCCCGATCTTCTTGCGCGTGGCCTCGGCGCCCGAAATCGCCGGATCGTATTCCAGCAGTTGGGTGAAGCCCAGGATGGAATTGAGCGGCGTACGCAATTCATGGCTCATGCGAGAGAGAAATTCCGATTTTGCGCGGCTTGCCACCTCCGCCACTTCCTTGGCGGTATGCAGCGATTCCGCCTGTCTGCGCTCGGTAATGTCGCGGTTCATGCCCACGAGCCGCTGCGCGTGGCCCTCGCTGTCGCGCTGCATATAGCCATTGGCCTCAATGAAGCGAACGTTGCCGTCGTTTGCGCGGATGATGCGAAATTCGAGACTGTCGATGACGCGGCCGGCCAGCAGGTCGCCGAAGCGCTGCCGGACTTCGTCGCGGTCCTCCGGGTGCAAGCATGCCGCCCACGATTCGACCGAGCCGTCGAAACTCGCGGTCGTATGTCCGTAGATCGAATACATCTGCGCGTCCCAGGCAAGCCGCCGGTCGTGCAGGTCGAATTCCCAGACGCCGTAACCGGCGCCCTGCAGCGCCAGCGCCAACCGCTGGTTGAGGCTGTGGATGCGGTGCTCGGCCTGCTTTCGCTCGCTTAAATCCGCATTGGTGCCGGAGACGCGGACGGCGCGGCCCTCGGCGTCGCGCAGGATGATGCCCCGGGACATTATCGGAATGTAATGACCGTCCTTGTGGCGCAGCCGAAATTCGATTTCATAGCTGTCCGGGCCGTGTTCCAGCAAATTGGCGAAGTCGCGGTCGACGCGTTCTATATCGTCGGGGTGAAACAGCTTTCGCCATAGCTTGCTGTCCGAGGGCAGTTCATCCGTTTGATATCCAAGCATTTCCCACCAGCGCGGCGAGTGAAACTGCTGCTGGGTAAGCAGGTCCCAGTCCCACCAGCCATCATTGGCGCCCCTGAGCGCCAGATTCATCCGCTGCTCGCTGGCCGCCAGCGCCGCCTCGCTGCGCACCTGCGCATCCAGCATGGCATTGAATTGCGCCGCCACTTCGCCGATTTCCGTCGGGCCTTCTGTCGGCGCGCGCGCATCGTGATCGCCTTGCGCCACACGGCGTGCAACGCTGCCCAAGGTTGCGATTGGCGCGGCGATCCGCTTGCCGAGGTAAACCGCCAACAGGAACACCATGGTGACAATGGAAAAGCCAAGCAGGAAATTGCGCAAGGCCGCCTGCCTGGCATCCGCATAAACCACCGAGGTCGCAATGCCGGCCAGTGCATACCAATCGGTGCCCTTGATCGGCACAAAGCCGTATATACGCTCAATCTGTTCTGCCGAAACCGATTGTGCGGTGCCGGATTTCTGCGCAAGCACGAGGTTGATGATGGGTGAATCTCGTCGCGTGGTGCCCACGAATTTTTCGGCATTTTGCGAACGTGCGACCAGCGTGCCGTTGGAATCGACAATGGCGATTACCGTTGTCTGCGGTAGCGTTGCAGCGCCGGCAATCAGTTTGAACTGGATCAGGTCGATCGGTAGCTGGAGCGAACCCAGCAGCTCCCCTTTTTCGTTGAACACCGGATACGCCAGCACCGAGACGATCTTTTTGGTGACGGGGCCGACGTATGGCGGCGCCACGACGAAGTTTTTTTCCCTGATTACCCGCTGGAACCAAACCGTATCGCGTACTACTGTTTGCTTGCCGCCGGGCTGCAGGTTGGTGGAGCAGATCAGCTTGCCTTCAAGGTTAGCCTGGCTGAAATTGGCGAACTGCGAATAGAGGTCGTTGAATTCGCGGAATATCGAGTCGCAATTGTCGGGATCCATCTTGCGAATCTGCGGACGCGCGGCCAGTTTCGCCATCATCCGCCGCGTCTCGTCGAGGAAAGTCTCGACATTGTTCCCGGTGACGCGGGCAAGGCCAAGGGCGGATTGTGCCGTCTGTTCCTGGTCCAGGACGTAGTCGTGGTAGCCGGAATAAACCAGCAGGGCGGCAATGGGCAGGACGGTGGCGAGGATGAGCAGATAGAGCATGCTGCGGATCGACCATCCGCGCCTTGCAACACTTTGCGTCGTTCCTCCGGGTTGCGCCATCTGGGTTTATAGCTGCAGGTTGATGTTTGTGTTGTAGCCGGATGTGCCCGATGGTGTGGTCGTTCAGTGTTCACTCCGGTGTGCGCCAATTCCATATTATCCTAATTGGCCATTTTGTCCGCCCGTTGCGGGGGACCGATGGAATCGGCACGAAAAAAGGCCTGCGTTGCCGCAGGCCCGGTTTGACGCCCCAGGAAACTTTGATTCGCAGCCGGATCAGGCCGCGCGCGCCGTCGGCATGACGGCATGAAGAGTGACCTCGCGGTCGCGACGCCATACGCCTTGCGCCGCGGCAATGCCGCTGCCCAACTCGATGTCGATGCCTTCATCGACCATGGCCATTTCGGCGCCGGCGATGGCGCCGAGCAGCATGACTTCATTGAGATCGCCCAGATGGCCGATGCGGAAAACCTTGCCCGCCAGTTTGGATAGCCCGGCGCCCAACGACAGGTTGTAACGCAGGTAGGCAGTCTCGATCACCTTGGCCGCATTGCATCCCGGCGGCACCACGATGG
>JACXTT010014649.1_pt1 | contig 10243 bp, 8 predicted proteins | sample 9270951 | NCBI WGS metagenome assembly JACXTT01 (sample SAMN15532306, study PRJNA645909) | rock metagenome | isolation source: weathered quartz diorite | place: Puerto Rico | collected 2017-06-21
GCCGCGTGCCGCTGGCGCTGGTGATGGGCTCGGTGTCCGGCGATTCGCCCGTGCTCGTGCGCGTCCACTCCGAGTGCCTGACGGGCGACGTCTTCCACTCGCGCCGATGCGACTGCGGGCTCCAGCTCGACAAGGCGCTGCAGCGGATCCAGGCGGAAGGCCGCGGCGTCTTCGTCTACATGCGGCAGGAGGGGCGGGGGATCGGCCTGCTCAACAAGATGCGCGCCTACGAGCTGCAGGACCAGGGCAAGGACACCGTCGAGGCCAACGTCGCTCTCGGATTCCACGCCGACCTCCGCGACTACGGCATCGGCGCCCAGATCCTGGTGGACCTCGGGGTCAAGAACCTGAAGCTCCTGACCAACAACCCGAAGAAGATCGTCGGCCTCGAGGGCTACGGACTGCACATCTCCGAGCGCGTCCCGATCGAGATCCCGGCGACCGAGACGAACCGGAAGTACCTCAGCACGAAGCGCGACAAGCTCGGGCACCTTCTCTCGTCGCTGCCAGACTGATATGGCCGGGCGCGCGCCGAAGTATCGCCGGGCCGCCGGGAGTCCCGGCGCGTTCAGGTTCGCGGTCGTCGCGGCCCGCTTCAACGAGCGCATCACCCAGCGGCTCGTCGCCGGCGCGCTCCAGGCGCTGCGCGCTGCCCGGCTCGGGCCCGACGCGATCGAGGTCCACTGGGTACCCGGCTCCTTCGAGCTCCCGCAGGCGGCGAACCACCTCGCGACGACCGGACGCTACTCGGGCATCGTCTGTGTCGGCGTCGTGATCCGAGGCCAGACCCCGCACTTCGAGCACGTCGCGCGCGAGGCCGCGTCGGGGATCCGCCACGTGGCACTCACCACCGGCGTACCGACGACCTTCGGCGTCATCACGGCGCTGACGGAAGAGCAGGCGTGGGCGCGCGCGGGCGGCGACGTGGGCAACCGGGGTGAAGAGGCGGCCGAGGCGGCCCTGCAGATGGCCGAGTGGCTCCGGCAGCTGGGCACTCATCGGGCGGGGCGGAGCCCCGCGCGTTCGGGACATGCCCGCCGCCGATAAGCCCGCGGGCCGTCGATCCGTGGGCAAGCGCCGCAAGGCCCGCGAGGTCGCGCTCCAGTTCCTGTACCAGCTCGACCTCAACAGCGACGACGATCCGAGCCCGCACGACGAGGAGTTCTGGGCGCGACATCCGGTCGACGACGACACGCGCGCGTTCGCCGACGCGCTCGTCCGCGGCGCCAAGACGAACCAGGCGAAGATCGACCACGCGATCTCGCAGTTCGCCGAGCACTGGGATCTGGATCGGATGGCCGTCGTCGACCGCAACATCCTCCGGCTCGCGGTCTACGAGCTCCTGTACCTGGTGGACGTGCCCCCGAAGGTCGCCATCAACGAGGCCATCGAGATCGCCAAGAAGTTCGGCACCAAGGAGTCGAGCCGGTTCATCAACGGCCTGCTCGACCGTATCCACAAAGAATTGCGCCCGACGTTCTGAGTCTGCGCGTGCGGTACGCGGTCCTTTCCGACATCCACGCCAACCTCGAAGCGCTGCGGGCCGTCCTGGCCGATGCGGCCCCGCGGACGGACGCTCTGCTATGTCTGGGCGACCTGGTCGGCTACGGCGCCGATCCGGTCGCGTGCGTCGAGATCGTGGCGGCGCGGGCGCAGACCCTCGTCTGCGGCAATCACGAGAAGGCGGTCGCCGGGCTGATCGACCTCGACTGGTTCAACGCGCACGCGCGCGCCGCGGCGGAGTGGACGCGCGAGCGGCTCGACGCCGATCACCAGGCCTATCTGGCCGCGTTGCCGCTGGTCGCTCAGGTCGGCGACGCCACGCTCGTGCACGCTTCGCCGGACCGGCCGGACGAATGGGACTATCTGCTCACCGCGCAGGACGGCTTCGACGCGTTCGCCGCGTTCACCACGCGGCTCTGCTTCGTCGGCCACTCGCATCTGGCCGGCGCGTGGTCGCTCGGCTCCGCCGGCCCGGAGCACCGGGCGGGCGCCGTCGATCTCGAGCTCGAGCGTGGCCGGCGCTACCTCGTGAACGTGGGCAGCGTCGGTCAGCCCCGCGATCGAGACCCGCGCGCGTCGTACGCGATCTGGGACGTCGAGCGTGGGACGATCTCGACCCGCCGCGTCGTCTACGACGTCGGATCGACCCGCGAGAAGATCCTCCGCGGAGGATTGCCGCGGTTTCTGGCCGACCGCCTCGCGTGGGGCTCCTGAGCCTGCGGCCAGCATTGCGGCGCGCCCTCGTCTTCGTGGCGACCGCCGTCGTCATGGGGCTCGCGTTTCCTCGAACGGACTGGGAGGCGACCGTCTGGGTCGGCCTCACACCGCTCATCGTCGATTCGCTGCGCCAGCCCGTCCGCCAGGCGTTCGGCTGGGGATGGCTTTTCGGGACCGTGTTCTACCTGGTCCTCTTCCGCTGGCTCGATTTCACCTTCAGGACCTATAGCTCGATTCCCTGGCCGCTCACCTGGGCGGTCACGCTCGCGCTCGGCGGCTATTGCGCGCTCTACGTGGGCGCCTTCGCGGCCGCGGTCTCGTGGCTGGCGCGACGCTCGATCGTCTCGGCCCTCTGCGCGTCGCCGTTCCTCTGGGTCGCGGGCGAATGGGTTCGCGGCCATCTCTTCGGCGGCTTCCCGTGGGGGCTGCTCGGCTACTCGCAGTACCTTCGGCTGCCCGTCATCCAGATCGCGGAGCTCGCCGGCGTGTACGGCGTTTCGCTGCTGATCGTCGCGGTCAACGCCGCGGTCGCGGGCTGCTTCGTGCTCTCGTGGCGCCCGGCGCTCGGCGGAGTCGGTCTGGCGGGGGGGCTGCTCGGGGCCACGCTCGCGTTCGGGCTCTGGCGCCTGGCCGCCCCGGCGCCTCCGGGCGAGGTGAACATCGCGATCATGCAGCCGTCTATCGAGCAGCCGTTGAAGTTCGAGCCGGCGTTCGCCTCGACGACCCTGGCGATCTACCTTGCCCTGACGTCCCGGGCGGGTAACGAGCATCCCGACCTGATCGTGTGGCCGGAGACGGCGGCGCCGACTCCACTGCGCCGCGACCCGGAGCTCCTGAGAACCCTCGGCGCCCTGGCGGGCTCGCTTCGCGTGCCCTTGCTCGTGGGCTCGATCGACGTTGATGGATCGACTCCGCCGACGGTGCGCAACACCGCGTTTCTCCTCACCGAACGAGGCATCGTCGGGAGGTATGATAAGATCCAGCTCGTCCCCTTCGGTGAGTATGTGCCGCTATCGGGCCTGCTCGGATTCGTCCGGGGCTGGGCCGAGTTCATCGCCGAGCTCGAGCCAGGCTCCAGCGCGATCGTCTTCCCAGGCCCGCCGGCCCCGTTCGGGGTCGTGATCTGTTACGAAGGAATCTTTCCCGAGCTCGTCCGTGAATTCGTGAAAGGGGGCGCGCGCCTGATCGTGAACATGACGAACGACGCATGGTTTGGTCGTACGAGCGGCCCGTGGCAACATCTCGCCATGTATCCGTTCAGGGCCGTCGAGCACCGCGTCGCGGTGGTACGCGCGGCGAACACCGGCGTATCGGCATTCATCGCGCCCTCCGGCAAGATCGTCCGCCGCATCCCGCTCTACGAGCGGACCACCGCGGCCGAACGGGTGCCCCTGCGGAGCCGGACCACCCTCTACTCGCGCCTGGGCGACTGGCTCGCCTTCCTCGCGCTCGCCGTCTCGGGCGCCCTGCTCGCGCATCGCGCGTGCAAGCGAGCCGCCTGATGCTCGGTGATTTCAAGCGCGACGTCACCCTCTTGGCGAGCCGGCTCACCGAGCTCCGAGGTCATCTTTGACGTTGCCGCCAAGGAACAGCGCCTCGCCGCCCTCGACGCCGACATGGCCAAGCCGTCCTTCTGGGAGGACAACCGCCGTGCCCAGGAGGTCATCCGCGAGCGGACCGAGCTCGCGCGCCTCGTCGCGCGGCTGAAGGAGCTCGCCGGAAGGGCGGACGACCTCACGGTGCTTCTGGAGCTGGCCGAGGAGGCCACCGACGGCAGCCTCGACGCCGAGATCGCCGACGGCATCGCCGGCCTGACGAAGGAGCTCGACGAGTTCGAGCTGAAGATCATGCTCTCGGGCCCCCACGACACGAAGGCGGCGATCGTGTCGATCCACCCGGGCGCGGGCGGTACCGAGTCGCAGGACTGGGCCCAGATGCTCCTGCGGATGTACCTGCGCTGGTGCGAGCGCGCGGGGCTGAAGGCCGAGGTGGTCGATCTGCTGCCCGGGGACGAGGCCGGTATCAAGTCGGCCACCGTCGAAGTCTCCGGCGAATACGGATTCGGCTACCTGCGCGGCGAGACCGGCGTGCACCGCCTGGTGCGCATCTCGCCGTTCGACGCCTCACGCCGTCGGCAGACGAGCTTCGCCTCGGTCGCGGTCGTGCCGGAGGTCGACGACGTCGAGGTCAACGTGCGCGAGGACGACCTCCGCGTCGACGTGTTTCGCGCGTCGGGGCCGGGCGGGCAGGGGGTCAATACCGCCGACTCGGCGGTGCGCATAACCCACCTGCCCACCGGCATCGTCGTCTCGTGCCAGAACGAGCGCTCGCAGCTCAGAAACCGCGACACCGCGATGCGGATCTTGAAGGCGCGGCTCTACGAGATCGCCGAGAAGAAGCAGCGCGAGGCGCTGGCGGAGCTGACCGGACAGAAGAAGGAGATCGCCTTCGGCAGCCAGATCCGCTCCTACACGTTTCATCCATACCAGCTGATCAAGGACCATCGAACCGGGCTCGAGGTCGGCAACGTGGACGCGGTGATGGACGGCGACCTCGACGCCTTCATCAAGGCGTATCTGCTCTGGGCGCGGGGCCGAGAAACATGAGCGACGACAACGAGCTGATCCGCCTGCGTCGCGAGAAGCTCGACGCGCTGCGCGCCCGCGGGGTCGATCCGTTCGGCGGCCGGTACGCGTTGACGCAGTGGGCCCGCGACCTCGCCGAGCGGCTCGGCAACGCGACCGACGAGGAGCTCAAGGGCTTCGGGCCGGTGAGCCTCGCCGGCCGCCTCGTGGCGATCCGCCACCACGGCAAGACGTGCTTCGCGCACCTCATGGACCAGACCGGGCGGATCCAGCTCTACGCGCGCGCCGACGGTCTCGGCGACGAGTACGCGCGGTTCACCGAGCTCGACACCGGTGACTTCGTCGGCGTGACCGGCGACATGTTCCGCACACGGACGGGGGAGCTGACGGTCGCCGTGAAGACCTTCGCCTTCCTGGCCAAGTCGCTGCGGCCGCTGCCCGAGAAGTGGCACGGCCTGAAGGACGTCGAGACGCGCTACCGGCAGCGCTACGTAGATCTGATCGTCAACGGCGAGGCGCGCGAGATCTTCACGATGCGGGCGCGGCTGGTGCGCGGCATTCGCGCGTTCCTCGACGCGCGGGGCTTCCTCGAGGTCGAGACGCCGATGATGCAGCCGATCCCGGGCGGCGCCATCGCCCGGCCGTTCAAGACGCACCACAACGCGCTCGACCTGGACCTCTATCTGCGGATCGCGCCCGAGCTCTATCTCAAGCGCCTGCTCGTCGGCGGCTTCGAGCGGGTCTACGAGATCAATCGGAACTTCCGCAACGAGGGGATCTCGACCCACCACAATCCCGAGTTCACGACGCTCGAGTTCTACCAGGCGTACGCTGACTATACGGACCTGATGGAGTTGACCGAGGCGCTGTTCGTCGAGCTCGCGACCGCGCTGCGCGGCTCGCTGTCCCTCGTGTGGGGCGAGCACGCGATCGACCTCAAGCCGCCCTGGCGCCGCCTCCCGTTCTTCGACGGCGTGTCGCAGGCCCTCGGGCTCGCGGTCACGCCGACGACCGACGTCACGAGCGTCGCGAAGGCCGCGGCGGCCCGGGGGATCGGCCACGACGGAGGCCCGGCGTCCAAGCTCTGGAAGGACGTGTTCGAGACCCTGGTCGAGCCGACGCTCGTCCAGCCGACGTTCGTCATCGACTTTCCGACCGAGCTCTCGCCGCTGGCCAAGCGCAAGCGTGACAATCCGCAGCTCGTCGACCGCTTCGAGCTGTTCGTCGCGTGCCACGAGGTGGCCAACGCCTACAGCGAGCTCAATGACCCGATCGACCAGCTCGCGCGCTTCCGCGAGCAGGCGGCGCTGCAGGCGCGCGGCGACGACGAGGCGCACTGGCTGGACGAGGACTACGTGCGCGCGCTCGAGTACGGGATGCCGCCGGCCGCGGGCGAGGGGATCGGCATCGACCGGCTGCTGATGATGTTCGCGAACCAGCCGTCGATTCGCGAGACGATCCTGTTCCCGCTGCTCCGGCCTGAGGGCGGCCGATGAGGGGCGGGCTTCCCTTCGAGCTTCTCCTCGGCTTTCGCTACCTGCGCGCGCGCGGGCAGCGCACGAACCTCTCCCTGTTCGTCTGGATCGGCCTCGGCGGCGTCTTCCTGGGCGTCGCCGCGCTCATCGTGGTGCTCGCGGTGATGACCGGCTTCCAGGACGGGATCCGCGATCGGATCATCGCCGGGAGCCCGCACCTGCTGATCTTCCAGGCCGGCGCGCAGGGGCTCACCGACGCCGACAAGGTCGCGGACCGCGTGAAAGCGGTCCGCGGCGTCCACTCGGCGACGCCCTTCGTCCATCAGCAGGCGCTGTTCACGACCGCGAGCGGTGGGGCGCGCGGCGGTCTGATCCGCGGCGTCGACCTGACGACGCCGGCGGTGCGCGAGGACATCCGCTCGCAGCTGCGTCAGGGCTCGATCGATCCGCTCGCCGACGGTGCGCCCGCGATCTTGCTCGGCCGCGAGCTGGCGCGAAGCCTCGGCGTGTTCCCGGGCGACTCGGTCACGGTGATCTCCCCCGAGGGGGCGATGACCGCGGTGGGTATGGTGCCCAAGATGCGGCGCTACCTCGTGGCCGGCACGATCGAGATCGGCATGCACGAGTACGACTCGTCGATAGCCTACCTGAGCCTGCCCAATGCGAAGGAGTTCGCCGGGCTCGTGGGCGTCACCGGCATCGAGGTCAAGCTGAACGACCCGTTCGACGCCAAGAACGTCAGCCGGATCGTGTCTGCGCAGCTCGGCTTCCGGTTCTGGGTGCGCGACTGGATGGAGATGAACCGGAGCCTCTTCGCGGCCCTGCAGCTCGAGAAGCTGGCGCTCTTCGTCGTCGTGACGATCATCGTGCTGGTCGCGGCCTTCGCGATCATTGGCCATCTGGTGCTGCTCGTCGCCGAGAAGCGCAAGGAGATCGGTATCCTCAAGGCGATCGGCGCTTCCGCGCGGTCGATCACCCTCGTGTTCTTCGCCGTCGGCATGACGATCGGCGTGGCCGGGACGGCCGCGGGCGCGGCGGCGGGCCTGAGCCTGATCTGGGCCCAGAACACCTACAAGGTGATCAAGCTCGCCGGCGACGTGTACCAGATCGACTACCTGCCGATGAAGCTGACGATGAGCGACGGTCTCATGATCATCGGCGCCACGCTCCTGCTCTCGTTCCTGGCGACGATCATTCCGGCCAAGCGCGCGGGCTCGCTGGCGCCGGTCGACGTGCTCCGGTATGAGTGAGGACGCGCTCCCCCCGCTCCTGATCGGCGAGGAGCTGGAGAAGGACTACCGCTCCGGCCCGGAGATCGTGCGGGTACTGCGCGGCGCCAGCGTCAGGATCGCCGCCGGCGAGTTCGTCGCGCTGCTCGGCGCCTCCGGAGTCGGCAAGTCGACCTTGCTGCACCTGCTCGGCGGCCTCGACCGGCCGACGGCCGGGCGCGTCCTATTCCAGGGGGAGGACCTCGCGGCGTGGCCCGAGTCGAGCCTCGCACGGTATCGGCGCCGCGACGTCGGCTTCGTGTTCCAGTTCTACAATCTCCTCGGCGACATGAGCGCGCTCGAGAACGCGATGATCCCCGCGCTCATCGAGCGCAAGCCCGCCCGCGAGGTCCGGGAGCTTGCCGCCGCCGCCCTCGCGGAGGTCGGGCTCGCCGATCGGTTGAATCACCTGCCCGGAGAGCTGTCGGGGGGCGAGCAGCAGCGCGTCGCGATCGCCCGGGCGCTGATCAACAACCCCAAGGTGATCCTGGCCGACGAGCCGACCGGCAACCTGGACCCCAAGACGAGCGAGGTAATCTACGATGTCTTCCTTCGCCTGCAGGCCGAGCGTGGGCTGGCGTTTCTGGTGGCGACCCACAACCCCGACCTGGCTCAGAAGGCCGAGCGACGGTATCGTCTGGTGGAGGGGCGGGCCCGGGACACCGAGGGCGAGTCGGCGGCGATCGGATAAGGGTTTCGCGCAGTTAGTTGAGTGCGGGGAAAAAGGCTAGCGGGCTTGGAAGTGGTGGGCTATACTGAAGTCGCAGTCCGGTAACTAGCCGTCAGCGCAAGTAAATTCGCACGTCCGCGACCTGCGGGAGGGGTGGGGCACACCAGTGTTTGAACGGTTCACCGAACGAGCGCGACGGGTCATTATCTTAGCGCGTGAGGAAGCCGGTCGTTTCCGCCACGATTTCGTCGGCACGGAGCACGTCCTTCTCGGGCTGATCCGCGACGGCGAGGGCATCGCAACCGCCGTTCTCCAACGGCTCGGGCTGCGCCTCGAGACCGTGAAGGCGGAGGTCGAGCGCGCGCTCGCAGGGTTCCCCAAGACGCTCACGTTCGGCGAAGTGCCGTTCACCCCACAGGCCAAGCGCGTGCTCGAGCTCTCCATCGAGGAAGCGCGCCAGCTCGGCCACAACTACATCGGGACCGAGCACCTGCTCCTCGGGCTCATGAAAGAGGGGCAGTCGATCGCGGCGAAGATCCTCGAGTCGCTGGGCGCCCGCCTCGACGAGGTTCGCCAGGAGACCCTGGCGCTGCTCGGCGACCAGTACTATCCGCGGCCCAAGAAGCGCTCGCAGACTCCGGTCCTCGATGAGTTCGCCCGTGACCTGACCCAGCTCGCCCGCGAGACCAAGCTCGATCCGGTCATCGGCCGCGAGCAGGAGATCGAGCGCGTCATCCAGATCCTCGCCCGCCGCACGAAGAATAACCCCGTGCTGATCGGCGAGCCCGGCGTCGGCAAGACCGCGATCGTCGAAGGCCTGGCGCAGAAGATCGTCAGCCACGACGTGCCCGACGTCCTCGTGAACAAGCGGCTCTTGCAGCTCGACCTCGGCGCCCTCGTCGCCGGCACGAAGTACCGTGGCCAGTTCGAGGAGCGGCTGAAGGCGGTCATGAAGGAGATCCGCCAGTCCGAGAACGTCGTCCTGTTCCTGGACGAGCTCCATACGCTCATCGGCGCCGGCGCGGCCGAGGGCGCGATCGACGCCTCGAACATGCTCAAGCCGGCCCTCTCGCGCGGCGAGATCCAGACGATCGGCGCGACCACGCTCGACGAGTACCGCAAGTACATCGAGAAGGACGGGGCCCTCGAGCGCCGCTTCCAGCCGGTCATCGTCAAGGCGCCGACCGTGCCGCAGGCGATCGAGATCATCCGCGGCCTTCGCCACAAGTACGAGGCCCACCACCGCGTGAAGATCAGCGAGCGCGCGATCTCCGCCGCGGTGCAGCTCGCCGATCGCTACATTACCGATCGCCAGCTTCCCGACAAGGCCATCGACGTGATCGACGAGGCCTCGTCGCGCACCCGTCTCATGGCGCTGACGCCGCCGCCCGAGCTCAAGGAGATCGAGAAAGAGCTCGAGCGGGTGATCCGCGAGAAGGACATGTACCTCGAGGCGCAGGAGTTCGAGAAGGCCGCGTCGCTGCGCGAGAAGGAGAAGGTCCTCCGCCACCGCGACGAAGAGCTCAAGCGCGAGTGGGAGAAGAACAAGGGCAAGGGGACGCAGTCGGTCGAGGAAGAGGACATCGAGTTCATCGTGTCCCGCTGGACCGGCATCCCGCTGGCCAAGCTCGAGGAGAAGGAATCCGAGAAGCTCGCCCGCATGGAGGAAGCCCTTCACGGCCGGATCATCGGTCAGAACGACGCGGTCGCGGCCGTCGCGCGCGCGATCCGCCGCTCCCGCGCCGGCCTGAAGGACGCCAAGCGGCCGGTCGGCTCGTTCGTGTTCCTCGGCCCCACCGGCGTCGGCAAGACCGAGCTGGCCCGGGCCCCCGCCGAGAACCTGTTGGGCCACCGGAACGCCCTCCTCCGCGTCGACATTTCCGAGGCAATGGAGAAGTCTCCGGCTTCGCGCCTGCTCGGCGCACCTCCCGGCTACGTCGGCTACGAGGAGGGCGGGTTCCTGACCGAGAAGGTGCGGCGGCGTCCGTACTCGGTCGTGCTGTTCGACGAGATCGAGAAGGCCCA
>JACXTT010014650.1_pt1 | contig 10242 bp, 6 predicted proteins | sample 9270951 | NCBI WGS metagenome assembly JACXTT01 (sample SAMN15532306, study PRJNA645909) | rock metagenome | isolation source: weathered quartz diorite | place: Puerto Rico | collected 2017-06-21
CTTGTCGACCTTGTGGCGTACGATCTAGAGTAGCTTCGCTTCCTATAGAAACGCTACAGCAAGATGTGGAGCGACACCGATGTGAGCCTTCTCGGCTGCCGGTTCCCTCGCCCCTTGGGGGAGAGGGCTAGGGTGAGGGGATGCCTGCAGACATCACCCTCTCCTGTATCCTCTCCCTCAAGGGGGCTTTGCCTCAAAAGTCGGGCTCCCACACAAGATGTTGGGCTCCCGCAGTATGTACCCGGCAACCGGTAGTAGTCTTTTTGACTTTTTGGGCAAAGCTCCTCAAGGGAGAGGAGAAAAAGCCCTCGCTCCGCGTCCCATAGCTTGGTGTGTTTTCCCTATAGTTTAGGTGCGCGGCCGGTCCTCGGCAGGGCCGCCAGCTCGCGTCAAGTTGCGCGCCGTGTTGATTAGCCCGATATGAGAAAAGGCTTGGGGAAAGTTGCCCACAAGGCGGCGCGCCCGGGGATCGTACTGTTCCGCTAATAAACCTACATCATTGCGTAGCGCCAGGAGTCGCTCGAAGATGTCACGAGCCTCCTGGTAACGTCCCTGTAACGTCAAGTTATCCGCCAGCCAGAAGGTGCAGAGCAAAAATGCGCCCTCGCCGCTCGGCAGACCGTCTACGTGCTCACACGTACGATAGCGATCAACAAATCCATCCTGCATGAGTCCCCGCTGGATAGCCGCCACTGTCCCTCTCATGCGTGGGTCAGTTGCTGGGAGAAAGCCTACCAGCGGCAGCATGAGGAGGCTCGCGTCCAGTGTCTTGGCCCCGTAGTACTGTACGAAGGCGTTTAAATCTTTGTCGAAGCCTTCGCTGCACACTTGCTCGTGAATGTGTTGTCGAAGTCGCCGCCACGAATCTACGGGTCCCTCCATTCTAAAACATTCGACATCTTTAATCGCACGATCAATCGCAACCCACGCCATAACTTTTGAGTGCGTGAAATGACGGCGCGGACCCCGCACTTCCCAAATGCCATTATCCGGAGAGTTCCAGGTTGTTTCTAAAAACTTGAGAAGAGCTTTCTGAACGCGCCCCACATCTTCGTTTGCATCAAGGCCCATGCGGCGTCCCAAGTGCAGGGTGTCGATGACTTCACCGTAGACATCAAGCTGATTCTGTTGATGGGCCGCGTTGCCAATTCGCACCGGCTTTGCGCCTTCGTAACCTGGCAACCAATCGAGCTCCATTTCAGTGATGCGCCGCTCCCCCGCCACACCATAGAGGATCTGTAATTTTTCCGGCGCGCCCGCCACAGTGTTTACTAACCATTGTCGCCACTCCTGAGCTTCTTGAATATAGCCTCCTATCATCAAGGCATACAAAGTAAAGGTTGCATCGCGGAGCCAGCAGTAACGATAGTCCCAGTTGCGCACGCCGCCGAGCTGTTCTGGCAGCGAGGTTGTTGGAGCAGCGACAATCCCACCAGTCGGAGCATACGTCAGCGCCTTCAGTGTAATGAACGACCGAAGGACCGCCTCTCGCCAGTTCCCTTGGTAGGTACAACTCCCGGCCCATGTTTGCCACCACGTCTCTGTGCTCCGTAGACTCTCTTCGGCGTCCCGCAGAGGGGGCTCCGGCTGCATCGTAGGCGTCCAGGTTAACGCGAACGGAAGACGCTGCCCTTCAACTATAGTGAAATCTGCAACGGTGCTGAGATTCTCTCCCCGCAGCGTCGCGTCGGTGCGACAATAGAGCGTATCCGGGCCGGCAATCGCTCGAATACCACGCTCATGCCGACGCACCCAGGGAACAATCGAGCCATAATCGAAGCGAATGACTAGTTCCATGCGCATGGCGACGCGTCCGCGCACGCCCACGACAAGGCGGAATACGTCCAAAGAGGTGGTACGCAGAGGCATCCAGTCAATCAGTTTTACGACCCCGTTATCGGTTTCGTATTCAGTCTCTAGAATTAAGGTCTCCGGTAGATAGCGCCGCCGGACCGCGCGAATGGGCTCAGCCGGCACTATCTGCCACCGCCCATGTTCGGGGGAGCCCAATAAAGCTGCGAAGCACGCGCCGGAATCGAAACGTGGCAAGCACAGCCAATCAATGGAACCATCGCGTCCTACCAGGGCTGCTGTCTCGCAATCGCCGATGAGTGCATAATCCTCAATAGGTAAGGTCATATGTGTAGAGTCAGAAAGTTAGAAAGCCCTAAACCTCTCACGGCTGTCATTCTAAGCTGCGAATCCGCGAAGAAGCTCGGTTGAAGACCCTCCGCGAAGTTATTCCTTCACTATGTTTAGGTCAGGCTTTAAGCAAAGTCATCAGACTCAGCGTGACATGCTTAGGAGGTTGATGGAAGATCTGTAGTGAATAGCGTTATCCCCGAAAACGATGTGGAGATTTTCTCTACGCTCTATCCCATTTGGGCGCCTAGCCATATCCTGGACTCCGGGCTGTGGCCTGCGGCCTCTGTATCAAGTACGGGGCAGGCTCGCCCGGAATCCACAGAGCACTAAGTATACTATTACTAAGAAATGGTTATGCACCCTCGTCTTCAATTGCTACTCACAATTCTTATCGAGTGACAGTAGAGTCGCTCCGCGCTGCGCTATTGCTCGTCCGCGGGGCCATTTGCAGGTTATTGTCCACTCGACTTACACCGGCCATGCGTTGAATTTTGTTTTCGAGATCCGATTTTTCTTTCTCAGTGGCCACGGCGCCATTCAACGTCACTACGCCATGATCGCTATGAATGCTGACATTCCGGCTTGCGTCTTGCAACGAAGAATCACTGGTGAGTGCAGCGCGAAGTCGACTGTTTAACTTTACATCTGCCTCAGTCATAGCCTGGTCGCTCTCCATGCTCCCTTTTGTTCCTATCGCGTTCACAGCTCGCGAGCTTGAACTGCTCATGCCTGAATGAGCGCCGCTTTCTATGGGAGGAGACTCAGCGTTCATGGATGAATCTGCTGTACTGCTCGAATGATCGTCTCCCTTGCTTGTTGACGAAGTGGAAGAACTAGGTGTGGTGGGCGAACTATTGCCAACAGGGCTGGAAGAATTTCCTCCTACCGACTGACTTTGCGCATAACTTGGAACTAACCACGCAGTAACACTCAATGCGAGAAGAGTGTGTCGTAAGGTATTTTTTTTCATGTGCTTTTCCTTTCTTGCGAAAAGTTTCGCTGCGACCGTAAGGACCCATTACCACGCGTATCAGTTATCTTAAGGGAGCAAGGGATATGCCAGGATAGTAAAGTACAACAGCGGAGTGACGCGACAAATGTAGAAAGGCTCTCATCCTGGGGTGCATTTTGGTATGAATTCACAACATGTGCGCCGTTGAGCGTCGCGCATAGCGACGTTCCTCAAGCGACGCAGCTCTCCTCAGGTTGGCGTTTATTTTGCTCAGCAATACTCGCCAGTGTCGAGGAGAAAACAATGAAACGCTTCATTTATCTTTGGTGTTGGGGACTGGGCCTTTGCTGTCAGATGAGTGTGGTGGCTGGTGCTGAAACATCAACTGATGCATACATTGCCGGATATGCGGCTGCAGTGCTCGAACAAACCTTTCACTTGTCCAGCGCCTCTCTCCAAGTACAAAATGGCGAACTGCAATTAGATGCGACAGATTTAACAGGAGTAGACCAGGATCAATTGATAAAGGTGCTTTCGCAGATTCGAGGGGTGCGTCATGTCGAACTGCATAGACGACAGCAGTTGCTCGCTTCTACTCCGGCGGAAGCCACGGCGTCATCCGCGCCAGCCCTACGGCAGCACGGTCAAGCGATAGAAACAGAGATCGCCGCCAATGAGTCGACGTTTTTGCCAGAAGGTTACCTCTTTGATCAACTGATCGCCGATCCTCGCTGGCCTCACTTCTCGATCGCGTACCGTTATTACACTAAAGATAAACAGCTCAGGGATACAGGCTCAGCTAACTTTGGTGAAACGTTTGCGCTCTACCGTAATCGCGCTCCCTTTGGCGGCCTCTGGGAATTTGGCCTCCAGGCTGGGGTTTTCTCCTTGTTTGATCTGGATGCCCCTTCAAAGGATCTCGTCAATGCTGATTATCTCGGCGGGGTCTTTGCGAGTTATCGTTACGAGCAGCTTGCGGCAATGCTACGAGTGTTTCACCAAAGCTCACATCTCGGAGATGAGTTTGTGCTGCGCAATCGAGCGAAGCGCATCAATCTCAGTTACGAACAAGCTGAACTCAAACTGTCTTACAAATTTTTCAACGCCCTGCGGCTCTATGGCGGGGGTGGTTATCTCTTTGATCAAGAGCCTAACCTGGAGCCCTGGAGCGCGCAGTACGGCGTCGAAATCACCAGCCCCTGGCGATTTGCGAATGATAACATTACGCCTATCTTTGCTGCGGATTTCAAAAATGAAGAAGAGAATAATTGGAGCACCAATTTTTCTCTACAAGGCGGAGTGCAGTTTGAGAACTGGCGACTTGGTCAGCGGCGTTTACAATTGCTAGTGGAGTATTTTCATGGCCATTCTCCCAACGGCCAGTTTTATACTCGCAGCATTGAAACGATTGGTCTGGGGGCGCATCTGCGATTTTGAGACGGTCTTATTAGACTAGAGCGCTTTGAGCGGTAGAAACACGCGAAAGCGAGCGCCGGAGCCGGGCGTACTCTCGACTTCGATTCTTCCTTGATGCGCTTCTACTAAGGTCTTCACAATAAAAAGGCCTAGTCCCGTGCCTTCCGGGCGACGCGCGCCAGGCGCTCGCCTATATTTCTGGAAAAGCATGGGGATTTCTGCCGGCGCTATCCCCGGCCCAGTATCCGCCACCATCACAACTATCTCGCTATGCTTCACTATTGAACTAAGGGTAATCTGGCCCCGTTTCGGAGTAAACTTGAGAGCATTGTGGAGAAGATTGGTGAAGATCCGTTCGAGCGCGAGCCGGTCGCCTTCAATCCAGCAGGGCTGCTCTTGCAGCTGCACCTCAAAGGTGAGTTCTCGGTGCTGTGCTTCGCCCGCATATTGCTGTCCAATTTGACTCAATATTTCATGGAGGTCCACGAGTTTTTTATCGAGCGTGAGCTGGTGATCTTCTATACGAGAGAGATCGAGATAGTTGTTCGCCAAAGAGAGGATAGTGAACGCATTACTTTTCATCCACGGCAGCACCTCGGCATGTTTGGAGAAGTCGCCTTTCGCTGTAGTGGCGAGCAGATAATCGGTATATCCGATGAGGGCAGTGAGGGGATTTTTAATATCGTGCGTCAGCATGGCGAGAAACTCGGCTCGTTGTTGTTCGAGGGCTTTTCTCGCCGAAATGTCGCGGGCCATGACGAACATGCCAATCGCTTGTCCTTGGAGGTTGTTAAGAATGTTGTCGCGAATTTCAACTGGAACCGTGGTGTTGTCTTTGCGAACCATCTCTAATTCTATGATGGGAGAGAGGTGAGAATCGTGTTCTTCAGTCGGTACGCACCGGAGCCGCTCTTCTATCATGGTAGTAGAAGCTGATGTAAATAGCTTGCTGTAATGCTGTTTAATAATCTCCTCGCGTGAGTATCCCACCAGCGCTTCGAGTTGATGGTTGACATCAGTAACAACGCCCTCCAGCGTAAAAGACAACAACGCGTCGCTCGCATTCTCGAACAGGTTGTAATAGCGTTTCTCACTCGCTTGGAGTTCCTGCAGCAAGCGATGCCGTTCGATAGCGTAACGGAGCGCCCGCATCAGCGTATGCGGTTCGCCTTGGCCTTTGACCAAGTAGTCCTGTGCTCCCTCTTGGAGAGCTTTAATCGCCAGCTCTTCATCATTGCGTCCGGTCATCACGACTACTGGCACGCGGGGAGCATGCGTTTGGATCTGCTTGATCGTGTCAAGTCCATAACTATCAGGAAGCGAGAGATCCAATAAGATCAACGCAAACTGTTTTTTTTCTAACCAGGAGAGGGCGACGCTCAGCCGCTCAACATGCACCAGGGTAAATTGCTGCGAGTCGGCGTATCTGAGAGCCGTGCTGATCAGGTGCGCATCTGCGGGATTATCTTCTACCAATAACAGCATCTGGGGTTCGTCGTGTGTCATGTTTTTTCTACTGTCGAGGAAGGGTGAAATAAAAAGTCGATCCTTTTCCTAGTTCGGACTCTACCCAAATGTGACCTCCATGTCGTTCGACAATTTTTTTACAGATGGCCAGCCCCATCCCGGTTCCAGGAAACTCATGATGTGTGTGAAGACGCTGAAAGATGACAAAGATACGTTCTGCAAATTGAGGGGCGAGACCGATTCCTTTATCTTGTACTGTAAAAACCCACTGTTTGCCTTCTGGTTGCGCGGAAATATGCACCTGTGGGGGCTGTTGGCCATGAAACTTCAAGGCGTTACTCAGGAGATTTTGCAACAGTTGTCCTAGTTGCGTGGCATCAGCAGAAACGGTGGGTAAAGGATCGTGCGTGACGACGCCTTGAGCTTCTTCTAATTGTAGTTGCAACAAAAGCAACACACGCTGTAAGACTTCGTTGCAATCAGTCGGCTCAAACTGGGACTCCTTGGTTTGCACACGGGAATAGTCGAGGAGCGCGGTAATCAATTTTTGCATCCGCATGACCCCTTCGACAATATAGCCTATAAACTCATCGGCTTCAGGATCGAGTTTCCCCTCATAGCGCTGGGCTAGTAGCTGGACGTAGCTCGTGACCATGCGTAAGGGCTCTTGAAAATCATGAGAGGCGACATAAGCGAATTGTTGGAGATCTCTATTTGAACGTTGGAGTTCAGTGTTTACTACCCGGAGCCTTTCTTCTGCTTGCTGCAGTCGCACGAAGGCTCTAATCGTCGCGACTAATTCCTCGGGATGGACAGGCTCCGTCAGGTAGCCGTCGGCGCCGCCCTCTAGCCCGCGCACCCGATCTTCTTTGTCTACAAAAGCGGCCGACATCTGGACTACGATGATCGAGGCCGTAGCCGAATTATTTTTGATCTGCCTGCAGATCTCAAACCCGTTAAGATCAGGGAGTTTGACGTCGAGCAGCACGATATGCGGCGGTTCCTCGGCAATCATGCGCATGGCCGCCGTTCCTGACTCTGCCTCTTTGACAACGTAGCCCGCCCGCTGGAGAATGCGCGTCTTCGCGTAGCGGGTCGCCTCGTTGTCTTCCACGTTTAAGATAGTGATAGGAATATTGTCCATCATCTCCCTTACTTTTCAATATACACAGAAGAGTCTGAATAAAAATACCAGGCGCAGGAGAGCCGCATTTTTGTATTCTTCCCCCAGCGAGACTCAGGATTCAGGCTTAGTTTCTTATCGCTGTCTTGAGTGCGTTTGCTACCGCCTCACGCGACAGCGCCGCCTTTGGTAGAATTGTTACCCCCTGCGCGGTAAGCTGCGTTCTTTCCTCCTCACTCATCACTTTTGCCGTACTAATAATAATCGGAATGTCCTTCGTCAATGGATCGGCTTTCAGTTGCGCCAAAAGTTGATAGCCGTCCATCCCGGGCATACTCAGATCAAGAAAAATGAGTTGAGGTTGATCCTCTCGGGCGTGCAGGAGACCTTCGAGCCCAGTCATCGCCTCGATAATTTCGTGGGGAGAGCCGACAAGAAATTGCCTCAGAACATAACGAGAAATCTCTTCATCATCAATGATTAGTATTCGAGGAAACCGTGATGGACCGGTGAATCGCATGAGTTCCGCCAGGAGCTGTGTACGTTCAATCGGTTTGACACAGTAAGCGTCGGCGCCCAAGGCGAGGCCTTTACGTTGGTCTTCCACAGTGGAGGCAACGAGCAGCGGAATGTCTCTGGTTGTAGGAGAGCTTTTGATATCCGACAAGAAGGACCAGGTATTTTTTCCTGCCATGAGAATATCCAGGATAATAGCTCGGGGACGGATCTGTAACAAAGCCTGTTGTGCTGCGGAAATTGACAATACAGGAATTGGCTGGAACTGGGTCCCTTTGAGAAATTTTTCATAGATGAATTGAGTATCTATTTCATCTTCAAGGATCAGCACAGGGATGCGGGTGGGATCAAGTTCCCATTGTGTTTCACCCTCAGTACTAGCGACGCTTAGGGGCTTATAGTGCAGCGGAATAGTAGCAGAAAAAGTAGAGCCCACCCCGAGAGTGCTCTGTACAGTAACGCTCCCCCCTAATAATTCCGCAAGTCTTCGACATAAAGGAAGCCCCAATCCTGTTCCTTTGATCCGCTTTTGGAGGGGATTTTCCAATTGGGTGAATTCCTGAAAAATCCGCTCCTGATCTTCAGGCGCGATGCCAATGCCGGTGTCGGTCACGGCAAAAATAACAGCATCACCTTCAGGCGAGAGAGTTGCCGAGACTTGTATTTCTCCCTGTTCAGTAAACTTCAAGGCATTAGAAAGAAAGTTTCGTAAGATCTGTGAGACCTTGTTGTCATCTGTATAGAGAGTGGGAATGTCTTGCGGTTCTTTAAAGACCAGTGATACTACGTCGCCGACCAGTAAGGGGCGCAACATGCCCCGCAGCGTACTGAAGAGTTCGCTTACCTCAAAAGGAGTCGCTCGGACAATAGTTTTACCGGCTTCAATTTTCGCGATATCGAGGAGGTCGTCGATGAGTTCCGTGAGCGTATCCGCTGCTTTGCGAACAAACATCACTTGTTTTTCTTGTTCTGAGTTTAGTTCTCCATCTATGCGGTCCAACAAGAGACCCGAAAGGGCAAGAATGGAATTTACTGGCGTGCGGAACTCGTGACTCATGTTTGAGAGAAACTTGGTCTTCAGTTCGTCAGCCCGGCGCAGATGATCCGCCTTCTCATCAAGCTCGGCGTAGAGGGCGACAACTCCACGATTGGTGTCTTCAAGTTCACGGTTGAGCTGGAGGAGCTCATCCTGCCGTATCCGTAGCTCTCCTAACGCTCGTAATAGTTCTTGGTTTTGTTGTCTGATTTCTTCAAAAGGATCCTGGAATTGTTGCTGGGCGAGTTCCCCGGCAATCCGGCTTACGTGCTGAGAGGTGAGCAGAGGAGCCTTCGCCGGTAAGAGTTTTTTCAGATGGACAGTGGTCCCTCGGTCTGAGCTGGTATCGATTTCCACCTGATTCATGAGGCGATGCGTCCCTAGGATGCCAAGTCCCATACCGGTTTTTGATTTGTATTCTCCGCTCAGAATAGCTGGCAACGCGGTGATGCCCGGTCCTTGGTCACTAATGTGGATAAGAAAAACTTGGGGAGTAGTTTTCCCTTCCAACTCGAACGCAACTTTTCCGCCTCCTGCATAGGTAAATGCGTTGCGGGCAATTTCGGAAACGGCAGTAGCAATACGCGTCTGCTCTTGCAAGTCAAATCCGAGCAGTCCCGCGAGCTGACGCGCTCGTTGACGAGCACGGACGATATCAGGCTCCTGCTGGATGGTGACGTTCAAAATCTGCATACAAAGTTTAGTAAAGTGTGTTCTTTGTGATTGAGATTCACAAATGCGAGCCGTCAGGCTCTTTCGCCGCTACTACGGTGACGTCATCTCGTCCTCGACTAAAATCACGATACAGTACCCCAGCAATAAGACTGGGATGCCGTGTTGCCAAGCCGGCATACGCCTCTAAAGACCAGCGGGTGGCGAGTCCGTCAGAATGCAACAGCAGGAGTGCGTCGGCAGCCCAAGGATAGTGAAATTCTTGAATCTTGCGGGCTTCATGTCCAACAATGCCATTATGCGAAACCATACCCTGACTTTTCTTGCTCGTGAGAATAGTCCCGGCAATATTTCCCACTCCGCAGAATCGTACTTCTTCCTTTACTCGATCCACTTCTACAACCGCGACGGCTGCCCCGCGGGTCGGTCGCAGCGCCGAGTGCGCCCTGGCCAGAATCTCGGCGGGCGACTGCGCCGCGTGTGTGTGAAAGGCCTGCACCGCTTTTTGGGCCGCCGCCATCGCGTCCGGCCCATGTCCCAAGCCATCGGCAACTATAAGCAAAAACCGTCCAGGACGTTGGTCCACGGCCCAGGCGTCTCCGCAGACCTCCTCACCATGTTTAGGGAGACACACGACTCCGAGGTCGAGATCTTGCACATGAGATGGCTGCGATTGCGGGCGTGAACCCACTACACTTGAAACCGGGAATTGGCTTGTAGGCTGGAAGTGAATGCGAGCAAACGCCGCTGTTCCTATTCCAGACACCGAATAAATATCTGACAGTGAAGAAGTGCGGATGACCGCGCCGAGACCAGTCCCGGGGCTGCCAGCCGTAGAATAACCGTCGCGTATGCACTGGGCGACATTATCGATGCCAGGTCCTTTATCGAGAGCGAGGAGTTCAATAGTTTTAA
>JACXTT010014651.1_pt1 | contig 10242 bp, 7 predicted proteins | sample 9270951 | NCBI WGS metagenome assembly JACXTT01 (sample SAMN15532306, study PRJNA645909) | rock metagenome | isolation source: weathered quartz diorite | place: Puerto Rico | collected 2017-06-21
GGGGGGGGGACCGGGGGGGTTGCGGGCGGGGGGAGGGGCCCGGGCTGTCCGGCGGAAGGCGGAGGCGGGTCGGGCGGGCGCGCGCGCTCGAACCCGGGCCGCGCGTCCTGCGGCTCGACGAGCCGCTCTCGAACCTCGATCCCGCGCTGCGCGAGCGAACGCGCCACGAGCTGCGGGAGGTGATCAAGCGCGTCGGGACCACGACGGTCTTCGTGACACACGAGCAGGACGAAGCGTTCGATCTCGGCGATCGGATCGCGGTGCTCAACCAGGGACGGCTGGAGCAAGTGGGCGCCCCCGACGAGCTCTACGAGCAGCCTGTGAATCTCTTCGTCGCGACGTTCGTGGGCCGCGCGAACGTCTTTCGCGGCAACGCGGCGCGAGCGCTGGGCGCGAACGGCCGGGGCGTGCTGGTGGTGCGCCCCGAGCGCCTGCGATTTGCCGGCGCCGGCGTCCCAGGGGTTGTTCGCGAGCGGCGCTACATCGGCGCGGCCGCGTTTTTCGTCGTTGAAGGAGACGACCACGAGCGGTTCGAGGTGCTGGCCGAGCCCGACGCCGCGAATGTGGGCGAGCGCGTGTATGTGGAAGCCACCCGGGTGATCGCGCTGTGATCCGGCGACCACGGAGCTCCGAAATCGCGGCGGCGGCGTTGACGCTGCTCCTCGGGTGGCTCGTGATCTATCCGATTCTGGTCGTCGGGGTCGACGCGGCGCACCCGACGGCGCTGCGCGCCTTCCTGACCCGTTCCGGTGAATGGGCCGCGCTCTGGGCGAGCGTCTGGATCTCACTCGTCAGCGTCATCCTCGCGGCGGCCATCGGCATCCCGCTCGCGTTTCTGTTCGAGTGGTTCGACTTCCCCGGACGCAAGACGCTCGGCGCGCTCATCGCGCTGCCCGTGGTGTTGCCGCCGCTCGTCGGCGTGATCGCGTTTCTGTTCCTGTACGGCGAGTCGGGATTCGTCGCCCGGGCGATCCAGTCGTTGCTCCACCTCGAAAGCGCGCCGTGGCGGCTGCAGGGGGCGGTGGCGATTCTGCTCGTGCACGCCTATTCGATGTACGTCTACTTCTACCTGTTCACGCGCGCGGGACTCGCCAAGCTCGACGTCTCGATGCTGGAAGCGGCACAGGCCTTGGGTGCCGACCGGCGCGCGACGCTGTGGCGCGTGATCGTGCCGCTGCTCCGCCCGGCGCTCGTCGGCGCGGCGATGCTGACGTTCATGACCGCGCTCGGCTCGTTCAGCGCGCCGTACATCTTTGGCGGCGGATTCCGCGTGATGACGACGCAAATCGTGGCGACGAAGCTGAACGGCGACCTCCCGCTGGCGATGGTGGAGACGGTGGCGCTGGCGCTGGTCGCCGTGGCCGGCCTGGTGATTCTGCGGCGCACCGAGGGCGATGACATCCTCGTCGCGCTGGGCAAGGGCATCGCGCCGCGGCCGCGTCCCATCCGGCGCGCGAGTGTGCGCTGGCTCGCGGCCGGCGCCGGCTGGGGTCTCGCGGTGCTGCTGCTCTTGCCGCACCTGACCCTCGGCCTCGTCTCGCTTGTGCCGTACGGCGCCTGGACGACGGAAGTCCTGCCGCCGGTGATCAATTTCGACAATTATCGCCGGCTGTTTTCTGAAGCCGAGCGGCTGCGGCCGATGTGGAATTCGCTCTGGATGGCGGCCGCGAGCACCGCGGGGGCGGTGGTGATCGCGCTCACCGCGGGCTGGCTGGTGGTGCGGCGCCGCGTGGGGTTGCGGCGGGCCATCGAGGCACTGCTGGCGCTGCCGTGGGCGCTCCCGGGCACGGTCTTCGCCATCGCCCTCGCGATCGCGTTCAGCGTGCAGGCGCCGCTCCAGTTGCGATTCGTGCTGGTGGGAACGGCGGTGATTCTTCCGCTCGCGTATCTCGTGCGCGCGCTGCCGCTCACCGGGCGAGGCGTGCTCGCCGCGTACCGGCAGCTCGATCCGTCGCTTGAGGAAGCGGCGGCGAGTCTCGGCGCGGGCCGCTGGCGGACGCTCGCGCGCGTCACACTCCCCCAGCTCAGGCCGGGCCTGGCGGCGGGGGCGAGCCTGGCGTTTGTCGCGGCGCTCGGTGACATCGTCGCGTCGATCGTCCTGTACACGTACGAGACGCGGCCCGTGTCCATCGAAATCCTGTCGAGCCTTCGGCTGTCCGAGACCGGCGTCGCCGCGGCGTTCGGGGTGGTGCTGATGCTCGTCAGCGCGATCGTGCTCGGCGTGGGGGCGAGGCGATGAAACGTCTCTGGGTGCTGATGGCCGTCTGCTTCGTCGACATGATGGGCCTGATGCTCGTCGCCCCGCTGATGCCTTTTTACGCACTGGATCTCAAGGCGCCGGAGTGGCTGGTGGGCCCGTTGATCGCGTCATTCGCCGTCGCGCAGCTGATCTCCTCGCCGGTGTGGGGCAAACTCTCGGATCGGTACGGCCGCCGCCCCGCGATGCTCATCGGCTTGGGGGCATCCGCGTTCGCGTACGTCATCTTCGGCTTGGCGACCAGTCTGTGGATGCTGTTCGCTTCACGAATCGTGCAGGGGTTGGGGGGTGGCACGACGGGCGTTGCACAGGCGTACGTGGCGGACACGATGGAGCCGAAGGAACGCGCCAAAGCTCTTGGCTGGCTCTCGGCGGCGACCAGCGCGGGTGTCGTCATTGGTCCCTTCATTGGCTCGGCCGCCTACAATTTCGGCCGCCAGACCCCGGGGCTCGTCGCCGCAGTCATGGTGTTGATAAACGTCTTCTTCGCCTGGAAGTGGTTGCCGGAATCGCGTGCCGCCTACGCCCGCAGTGCCAGCGGACACTTCGTCGTGCCGGAGGGACGCTCTGTGCGCCAGGCGCTCGTGGAGATCATTCGACAGCCGACCACCCCAGCGCATCGCGTGATCTGGATCTACGTGGTGGGGATGTTGGCGCTCAACGTCGTCATCGGCGTGCTCGCGCTGTACCTCAAGGACACGTTCGCGATCAGTGCGCGCACCATCGGATATTTTTTCCCAATCTTCGGCGTTGTCGGCGTCCTGATGCGCGCCACGCTCGTGGGCTGGTTCAACGCCCGCTTTGGTGAGATCCGCACCATGCAGATCGGGACGATCTCGCTGCTCCTCGGCCTCGCGCTGATGCCGTTACCGGCAGGATTGCTCTCGCCTTCACGAGCGATGCCCTTCTTCATTCTCTTCCTCATCCTGGTGCCGATGGGGACCGCGTTGTTGTTCCCGGCCTCGACGTCGCTCGTGAGCCAGCGGACCGATCGGCACGAGCTCGGGTTGGTCATGGGGGCGCAACAGACGTTCCGCGGGATCATGAGCATCGTCGGACCCGTCGGAGCCACGCTCGCCTTCGCCACACTGGGGCACGGTGTGCCGTTCCTGCTGGCGGCGGCGATCGTATCGCTAGCGGCACTGCTGGCGTTCCGCGAGCGCCCGCACGAGGCCGTGGTGGCGGCAACGGCCTGACAACCGCTACTTTCTGGCCATGACTCTCGCCGTCTATCTCGCGCTCATCGGCTGGTTGGTGAACCCATCTCCTTCCCGGCCCAAGCTGGTGGTCATCATCACCGTGGACCAGCTGCGGCCCGATTACCTCACCCGCTGGAAGAGCCAGCTGGCGGGAGGACTGGGGCAGCTGGCGACCGAGGGCGCGCTGTTCACCGAGGGCTATCAGGACCATGCCGTCACGGAGACGGCACCGGGCCATTCGACGATTCTCTCCGGGATGTGGCCCGCGCATACCGGCATCATCCGCAATTCCGAGGGTGTGCAGGATTCGCTGGCGCCGCTCCTGGGCACGACGGGTCCCGGCGCGTCACCGCGCCGCTTCCGCGGCACGACGCTGGTCGACTGGCTCAAAGCGGTTGATCCCAACACGCGCGCGCTGTCGGTGAGCCGGAAGGACCGTGGCGCGATTCTCCCGATCGGCCGCGCGAAGGAGCAGGTCTACTGGTATCAGTCGGGCCTGTTCACCACGAGTCGCTACTACGCCGACACGCTGCCGACATGGGTGCAGGCGTTCAACGCGCGGCGGTTGCCGTTTAAGGCGGCGAGTACAGTCTGGTCCCTGTTGCTCCCCGACAGTGCGTATAAGGAAGCCGACAACGAAGTGTGGGAGAATGGCGGCGCGGGCGTCGTCTTTCCGCATCCGCTCCCCGCGGACACCGTGCGCGCGGCCGCCGCGGTGGTGGGCGTGCCGGCGATGGACTCGCTCACGCTGTTGTTCGCGCTCGAAGGCTTCGACGCGCTGCGCTTGGGCCGCAAAGGCACCGACATTCTTGCCGTGAGTTTGTCCAGCACCGACGCCGTCGGACACACCTTCGGCCCTGACTCCCGGGAGATTCACGATCAGGTCCTGCGGCTCGACCACTACCTCACGTGGTTCTTGAAGCGTCTCACCGATCGGGTGGGACGCGACAACATCGTTGTCGTGCTCACCGCCGATCACGGGGTGACGTCGTTCCCCGAGCGCACCCGCGCCAAGACCGGCGCCGCGGCGTATCGCGTCTCGCTCGACACGCTGGTCTCGGCGGTCAACCACGATCTCGACCGGGTCGCGGGCGCGGGGGGAACACCGCGCGAGTGGCTGGAATTCGAGACCGGCATGGTGTTTCTGCGCGACAACGGCCGGTTCGCCGCGATCGGACTGAAGACCGACAGCGTCCTCGACGCCCTCGCCGCCCGGATCCTGCGGGTTCAGGGCGTGGCGCGGGTGATCAAGCCCGCCGACCTGGCGCGCGCCGACACCGCCTCGGATCCGGTGGCGCGGCGCTGGCTGCATCACCTGTCGCCCGACGCGGGCGTCGTCCTCACGGTGACGCTGCAGCCGGGGTCCATTTGGGACGCGAACGCGCCGATCGCGATGCATGGGCAACCGTCGGAGGACGACTCGCGCGTCCCGATCATCTTCTGGGGCCGCGGCGTGCGTCGCGGCTCGTACGCGGGGCGCATGAACACGGTGGACATTGCGCCGACGCTCGGCGTGCTCCTCGGGGTATCCCCGCTGTCGCTCATGGATGGGCGTGCGCGCACCGAGGCGCTGGAACCGAGGAACTAGCCGTGGTGCTGAAGCAGACGCCGAGCCAGATCCGGCGCATCGAGGAGCTGCAGCAGTACGTGCGGACCGTCGATCATGTGAAGAAGATGGTCGCCGAGCTCGAGTCGAACCGCGCCGCGAACCCAAAAATCCTCAACAACATCTGCGGCAACCTCGCCCGCGAGCTGTCCCAGATGCGCCAGCGCGCCCTCACCGCGGATCTCGGCACCCTGCCCGACGTGGCCGGCCAGCTGGCGATCGTCGCGAGCCGGGCAGGGACGGGGATCATGATGAAGGTGCGCGCGCTGGCGGACGGTGTGAACAGCATGACGATGCAGCTCGATCAGGCGCTCAGGGTTGCCCACGAAGCGCCGCCAGAAAAAGACAAAGACAAAGAGAAGCCACAATCGTAGCGATCAACTGTCGCGCCTTGAGCAAACGCTTCGGAGACGTCGTCGCCGTCGCGGGTCTCGAGCTCACGGTCGGGGCGGGCGAATGCTTTGGGCTGCTCGGCCCGAACGGCGCCGGCAAGACCACCACCATCGAGATCCTCGAGGGGCTGACGCCGCCCGACTCGGGCGACGTCGAGATCCTGGGGACGCGGTGGCGCGAAGGCGCTGCGGGGCGCGCTCTGCGCGAGCGGCTCGGCATTCAGCTGCAGGAGACGCAGCTCGCCGACAAGCTCACCGTCAGCGAAGTGCTCGCCCTGTTTCGATCGTTCTACCAACAGTCGCACACGGTCGAAGAAGTGCTCGCGCTCGTCGAGCTCGAGGAGAAGCGCAAGGCCCGCGTCGTGACGCTGTCTGGCGGCCAGAAGCAGCGGCTGGCGGTGGCGTGTGCGCTCGTGAGCAAGCCCGAGCTGTTGTTCCTCGACGAGCCGACGACGGGGCTCGATCCGCAATCACGCCGGCAGCTGTGGGAGATCATCCGCCGCTTTCGCGCGGCGGGCGGCACCGTGTTGCTCACGACGCATTACATGGAGGAAGCCGAACGACTGTGCGACCGCGTCGCGATCATGGATCACGGCAAGATCATCGCGCTCGGAACGCCGAGGGAGCTGATCGCGTCGCTCGGTGCGGAGCACGTCATCGAGTTCGCGCTCAGCGACGGCGTCCCCGAGGACCTCATGGACCCGATCCGCGGCGTCGGCGGCGTGACTGCGGTCCGTCCCGGGTCCGCCGGCGCGGGCCTCTCGTTGACCGTCACGGAGCTGCATCGCACGCTCCCCGCGCTGCTCGCCCTGCTGCAGCAGCGGCGGCTCGAGCTCTCATCCCTCACCACGCATCACGCGACGCTCGACGACGTCTTCGTCGCGCTCACCGGACGGCAGCTCCGTGATACGTGAGCATCCGATGTACCAGCTGGCGCTCTCGCGGATGCGGGAGTTCTACCGCGAGCCCGAAGCGGTATTCTGGGTGTTCGGCTTCCCCATCGTGCTCGCCTTTGCGCTCGGGCTGGCCTTCCGCAACACCGGACCCGGCAAGCTTCAGGTCGGCGTGGTCGCTGCGCCCGGTGACAGCGCGCTTGCGGTCGTGCTCGATTCGTCACCGCGGCTTGTCGCCGCCGTGCTGGACACCGCGACCGCGCGCCTCCGGCTGCGCACCGGCCGCGTCGCGCTGCTCGTGATCCCCGGTGATCCGGTCGTCTATCGCTACGACTCGACCCGCACCGAGAGTGGGCTCGCCCGCCTGGAAGTCGATGAAGTGCTGCAGCGCGCGCGCGGGCGGAAAGATCTCGTCGCGGTGCGGGACGACCGCGCGGTCGCGCCGGGCTCGCGGTACATCGACTTCCTGATCCCCGGCTTGCTGGGCATGAATCTGCTCGGCAGCGGCATCTGGGGCGTCGGCTTCTCCGTGGTGCAGGCGCGCCAACGCAAGCTGCTCAAGCGCTACATGGCGACGCCGATGCGGCGCAGTCACTACCTCCTGAGCTTCATCCTCTCGCGGCTCGTATTCCTGATCGTCGAGGTCGTCGCGCTGGTGGGCTTCGGGTGGCTGCTGTTCGGTGTCGCGGTGCGGGGGTCGTTCGCGTCGCTTGCGGGGATCACGATCCTCGGCTCGTTCTCCTTCGCGGGATTGGGGCTGCTCGTGGCGAGCCGGGCGAAGACGATCGAAGGCGTTTCGGGACTGATGAACCTCGTGATGCTGCCGATGTGGATTCTGTCGGGGACGTTCTTCTCCTACGCGCGCTTCCCAGACGCGATGATCCCGTTCGTGAAGGCGCTGCCGCTCACCGCCCTCAATGACGCGCTGCGTGCCGTGATGATCGACGGTGCCGCGGTCACAACCCTTGGCACGCCGCTGGCAATCGTGGTCGCGTGGGGCGCCGTGAGCTTCGTGGTGGCGCTGAAGATTTTCCGCTGGCGCTAGGGACGTCTCCCTAACTCTCCGGTCGAAACAACGCCGCGAGCCGGCGCAGGAAACCCCCGAACACCCCCTTGACCGCCGCATGAAACGCGCCGGCCGAGTGGAAGCGCTCGGCGGGGTCGCTGCGCAGCGCCCGCCGCAGGACTTCCTCGAGCTCCCGCGGCACGTCACGCCGCTCGGCGGACAGCGACGGCACGTCGTCGCTCGTTTGCCGAGCCAGAATCTGCTCCGGCGTCTTGCCGCTGAACGGCGGCCTGCCCAGCAATGCGAAATAGGCGACCGCCGAGAGCGAATACAGATCGGCGCGTTGATCGACACGCTCACCCAACAGTTGCTCGGGCGCGGCGAACTGCGGCGTGCCGCTGCGCGAGGTGGCGCCGCCGAAGCGCGCGCCGCCGCGTAGCGCGAGTGCGAGCCCGAAGTCGGTGATGCGGAGCCGGCCATCGGGCTCGATCAACATGTTTTCCGGCTTCAAGTCGCGGTGAATGAGGCCCACGCTATGGGCGTGTTCGAGCGCCGACAGTGCTTCGTTGAGCAGCCGCTCGGTCTGGTCCAGAGAAAAGGTCCCATGGCGCTGGATCACCTGCGCGAGGTTCGAGCCGGGAACGTATTCCATTGTATACCAGGAGAGGCCGGCTCGGCCCATAATGTCGTAGATGCTCACGATGTTGGGATGGCGCAGCCGCGCCGCGAGCTGCGCCTCGCGGCGGAAGCGCTCCACCACACCCGGGTCGGCCGTGAGAGCGGGATGCAGGACCTTGATCGCCACGTCGCGCTCGAGCGCGAGATCGCGGGCCCGATAGACGCGCCCAAAGCCCCCCGTGCCGATCTCTTCCAGCAGCTCATAGTTGTCCCCGAGCGCGCGCCGCAGGCGTCGCTCAAAGCCGGACTCAGTGACGGCCGGAGCTGCGGCGAGGACCTGGAACGTGCCGGCGTCGCTCACGAAGTCCTCGAGCATTTCGGTCGCCGTGTAGTAGCGGTCCTTGGGAACGCGCGACAGCGCCCGGATGATGACGCGCTCGACGGCGGCGGGAATCGCCGGACGCAGCCCGCGTGGCGGCACGACGCGCGCGGGATCGGGGTCCGGGGGCATGCCGGTGAGCGCCGCGTAGATGTTGGCCGTGACGCTGTACACGTCGCTGGCCGGATCGCCCGCTTCTCCCGCGCGGACTTCGGGCGCCATATACGCCGCGCTGGCGTCGTCCGCCTGCATCGGCGGGAGGTAGGGCAGGCACCAGTTGGAATACCGCAGATCGGTGATGACGCCCTGTCCTCCGGTGTTGATCATCAATGTCGAGGGAACGATGCGGCGCATGATGATGCCACGCGCATGCGCGTGCTCGAGCGCGGCCAGGAGATCGCGAATCAGCGACATGCACTGGGGAATCGGGCGCGGCCCGCGCCGGAGTGCGTCCGCGAGGCTCTCGCCTTCGATCCAGTTGGCGGTGCGATACGCGAACGACGCGATCTCGCCGGCGGCGTACACGTGCCGGATCGCCGGATGGTCGAGCTGCGCGAGCGTTTCGGTCTCGCGCATGAACCAGGCGCGCCCCGGCGCCTCAGCCGCCAGATGCACCCGGATGGAGACGTGGCGCTTCAGCACGCGATCCCAGCCGTGATACAGCGCCCGATCCGACGACAGCGCGACCAGGTTGTCGAGCCGGAACGTCGGCTCGAGCGCGCGGAGGGCGTCGTCGAGCAGCCCCGCCGGTGGCGTCTGCGGGACGACGGTGCTCGTGACGGACGTCACGTGGGGTGTCGGCGAGCGTCGATCGGGCGTGTGCACGGGCGAGAAATGTAGTCGGTCGTTTCGGCTGGCACGAACTCCTCGAAGGCCGCAGATTGGGCGGGATGAACAGCGAGTACCGACCTCTCCGGCATCATGTCGAGCGACGCGTGAGGCCTGATCGGCGGTCGGGACTCGATCGCCGCATCACCGAACGCAGGCAGCGGAAGACCGTGGTGCTCGTGGAACGGCGGGGGCTCGTGGACCGGCGCAGTCGCGTGGAGCGCCGCTCGTACCAGCAGCGCCGGCAGTTGAAGGACCGCCGCGGCTTCACTCCATCTTGACTTTCACCACCGCCCATCCATCGCGGCTGCCGCGCGCGTAGCGCGCGTTCCACAAATCGATCGTCGGGGGATGACCTCGCGGCCCGTCCAGGGCAACCGTAGTTTCGATTCGTGTCGCATCTCAAACTGACAGCTATGAACGGGCAGCCGGTTGGCGAATCCTCCGGTGCGACACTGTGGGTTGGTCGCGATCCCGACGCGAGCGTCGTGGTCCGCGGAGACGCCGCGCGAGTCGTCTCGGTGCGCCACGCGGAGCTGCGGTTCGAGAATGGGACGTGGCTCCTCGTCGACCTCGCGAGCAAAAACGGCACATTCCTAAATGGAAGGCGCGTGAGCGCGGCGACAGCCGTGAAGCAAGGCGACGTGATCCGTCTGGGCGAATCCGGTCCGGAATATCGGGTCGCGACGCTGACGGCAGAGCTCGAGGAAACGCTCGGCGAACATCCCGGTCTCCAGCTGCCACCCAAGGAGGCGGAGCAGCGCGCGTACGGCATCTCGTTGCTCGTGACCACCACCGGGAGGCGCTTCGACGCGCGCGGCACGCGGATCCGGTTGGGGCGCGGCCGAGAATGCGAGGTGCAAGCGGTCGACGCGAGTGATACGATCGTGTCGCGCGTGCACGCGGAGCTGACGGTAGGCGCGGGCGGCGGCCTCGTGATTCGCGATGCGGAGAGCAAGAACGGCACGTACCTGAACGGTGAGCGTATCGCCGAGCCCATGCCGATCCGCCTCGGTGACAAGATCATGCTGGGCCTCGGTGGTCCCGTGCTGCTCGTGGAGGGG
>JACXTT010014652.1_pt1 | contig 10240 bp, 9 predicted proteins | sample 9270951 | NCBI WGS metagenome assembly JACXTT01 (sample SAMN15532306, study PRJNA645909) | rock metagenome | isolation source: weathered quartz diorite | place: Puerto Rico | collected 2017-06-21
GTTCGTGCATATCGCGCGATCTCACTGGACTGCGGGATCTCGCGGCCGCGCCCAGTGTGGGCGAGAGCCCTGGTCCGCGACCGCCGCGCGCGAGCGGGTCAGGCGGAGCTTGGCCGCCGCGGCCGCGACGGCGGAGCCGAGCCCCATCGGGCTCGACGACCCGGTGCTAGGACCGGCCTCAGGCAGCAGTGTGTCGCCGAGCACCATCTCGACGTGACGCGGATCGACGCCGAGCCGGTCGGCCGCGATCTGCGGCATGATCGTGCGGATCCCCGTGCCGATCTCCTGCGAGCCCGACTCGACCGTGACCAAGCCGTCCGCGCGCATGCGCACGCGCGCCGCCGACGGGAACCGATAGGTCGTCATCAGCGCCGTCGCCATCCCGTACCCTACCAGGTCGTGCCCATCGCGCATCGCCCGCGGCTGCGGCGGCCGCCGGGACCACCCGAAGCGTTCGGCGCCCAATTGGTACGCCTCGCGGAGCTTTTTCGACGAGTATGGCTTTCCGGTCGTCGGGTCGTGCTCGGCGTGGTTGCGCAGCCGCAGCTCCAGCGGATCGATGCGGAGCTCGGAGGCCAGTTCGTCCATCGCCGACTCGAGGGCGAAGCTGCCCATCCCTTCGTTCGGCGCCCGCATCGCCGTCGGCTGGATGGTGTTCACCTTGACCACGCGGTGGCGCGTCGCGATCGCGGCGCAGGCGTACAGGGTGCGGGTCCCGGCGGCGGCGTACTCTGGGAAGTCCTCCGGGATGGCGTTCGCGTAGACGACGTCGTGCGAGATCGCGGCGAGGCGCCCGTCGCGCGAGGAGCCGAGCGCCACGCCGTGCACGGTCTCCGTCTGATACCCGCAGGCCGCGTACATCTGCGCGCGGGTGAGCACGAGCTTCACGGGGCGCCGCACTTCGCGGGCGGCGAGCGCGGTGAGGATCTCGTGCGGCCACACGTAGCCCTTGCACCCGAATCCGCCGCCGAGGAAATGAGAAACGACCCGGATGTTTTCGGGAGGGATTCCAAAGGCCTGTGCCAGATCGCTGCGCACGCCCCACACCCATTGGGTGGCGTCAAAGAGCGTGAGGCGGTCGCCGTCCCAACTGGCGATCGTCGCGGAGGTTTCCATGGGGTTGTGGTGACGAAACCCAATCGTGTAGCGCTGCCGGACGCGGACGGCGGCAGATTGGAGGGCCGCGTCCGGATCCCCGGTGCGCGTGTCGGGCTCGTCGTAGCCCTGCCTCACCATCGCGAGCGTCTCGAAGACACCCGCCGGCGTGGTCGCGTCGAAGGCCTCCCGCACGCTCATTCGAGCGGCCCGTCCGTCGTACGTGCCCCGGACGAGCGCGGCCGCGTGCGTGGCGTGCTCGAGCGAGTCGGCCACGACGAGGGCAACAGGCTGGCCCTCATAATGAATCCGGTCCGATTGCAGGGGGAGGAAGGTCATCCGGCCAAAGGCGGGCGCCAGCGCGGCGAGCCGCGGGGCGTTGCGATGCGTGATCACGCGGACGACGCCGGGAGCGCCCTCCGCCGGCCGTATGTCCAGCTCCTTGATCGTGGCGTTGGCCACGGGGCTGGTGGCGAAGACGGCGTAGTGCAAGCCGGGCAGCTTCGTGTCCGCCGTGTAGTCGGCGCCGCCCGTAACCTTCAGCCCCCCGTCCTTACGGTTGAGTTCGCTGCCGATGCTCATGCCGCCGCTCCCAGACCGGTCAGGGCCCTGATGATCGTTCGTTTGGCCAGTTCAACCTTGAAGGTGTTCGCGTGCCGCGGGCGCCAAGGCTTTGGCGCCACGCCCCCCAGCGCGATGCGCGCGGTGCGAATCGACGTTCCATCGAGGTCGAGGGCGACCGCGGCCGATACGAGGGCGAACTCGTACGACGTCCGCTCCCGCACCTTCAGGTAGCAGGAGCGGGCCGCGAACGGCGCGGCCGGCACCTCGATCGCGGTGATCAGCTCGCCGCGACGCAGCGTGGTATCGTCCTGTGGCCGGTCCCCCGGAAGGCGGTAGAACTCCTCGAACCCGATCTTCCGCTCGCCCTCCGCACCGCGGACGTGAACCACGGCGTCGAGCGCGGCAAACGCGACCGCCACGTCCGAGGGGTGCGTCGCGATGCACGATTCGCTCCACCCGAAGATCGCGGCGTGCCGGTCGTGACCGTGCAGCGCCGAACAGCCGGACCCCGGCGTGCGCTTATTGCACGGCACCGGCACGTCGGCGCGGAAGTACGGGCAGCGCGTCCGCTGCAGGAGGTTGCCTCCCATCGACGCCATGTTCCGCAGTTGCTGGGATGCGCTCCTGACGAGCGCTTCGGCAACCGCGGGGTAGGCGCTCCGCACAACCGGATGGGCCGCCACCTCGCTCATCCGCGCCAGCGCTCCGATGCGCAGCCCTCCCGGGCCCGCCTCGATCGTCGCCAGCGACCGCAACCCATTGATGTCGATGAGCGCCGGCGGCTGCGCGATCCCCTCTTTGAGCCAGTTCACCAGTTCCGTTCCCCCGGCGATGAACGCCGCCGCGGGCTCGGCGTCGAGGAGGGCGATCGCCTGAGGAACGTCGGCGGCGCGCCGATAGGCGAATGGGTGCATCAGCGGTCCCCCGGGCGAGCGGCCGCGGCGTCGCCGGCCTGCCGGATCGCGGCCACGATCTGCGGGTAGCAACTGCAGCGGCACAGGTTCCCGCTCATGCGCTCGCGGATCTCCGGCTCGTCGAGCGACACCGCGGGCGTCGCGATGTCGATGGTCGCGGCGCTGGGCTCGCCGTTACGGGCTTCGTCGAGCAGTGCGACCGCGGACATGATCTGCCCGGAGGTACAGTACCCGCACTGGAACGCGTCGTGTTCGATGAAGGCCGCCTGGACCGCGTGCTGGCGATCACGCTCGGCGATCCCTTCGATCGTCGTGATGCGGTCGCCGGTATGCATGACGGCCAGCGTCATGCAGGAGAGGACGCGCCGCCCGTTGACGTGCACCGTGCAGGCCCCACATTCGCCGCGATCGCAGCCCTTCTTGGTGCCGGTCAGGCCGATTCGTTCGCGCAGCGCGTCGAGGAGCGTCACGCGCGGGTCGACGATCACGTCGTGCGGGTCCCCGTTGACGGTGAGCGCGATCCGCACCGGGCCGGGGCCGAGCGGTAACCCATTCGGTCGATTCGGCATCAGGACACCTCCGCTCCCAACAGCGGCGGGTGCCGGGCGCATACCACCGCGTCAGGTGAGAGCACGCGCAGTCCCCCCCGGCGCGACTATAGACGAGCGCCGCCGCGGTGAGAAGTGCCGGATCTTGGCATTCCGACGAGCCGCCCGGCTACCCGGAGACCCCGGCTAGCCGCGCAAATCGTCGCGGAACTCGTGCGGATTCTGCCCCCAGGCCGATCGGAAGTTCCGCAGGAAGTGGCTGAGACTGACGTAGCCGGCGCGCGCGGCCACATCGCGCACCGGCAGGGCCGTGGTGCGCAGCAGCGTCATGGCATGGTCCATTCGCCGAGCCGTGACGAACGTGTAGGGCGGCACCGCCGTCGTGATCCGGAAGCTCTTGGCAAAGTGAAACGGGCTCTGATCGGCCAGTTGGGCGAGCGTGCGAAGCGTCAGCGGGCCGCCCAGATTCGCGGCGATATAGTCGGTCACGCGACGCAACACGGCCGGCTCGAGCTTCCGGATTCGACCACCGCGGATGCCGTGGAGCCCATGATAGGTCTCGAGGAAGTGGACCGCGAGAAACTCGCCGAGCGCCTCGATCCGCATGGGGTTCCACGGTTCGTGGGCAAACATCGCCGATCGAAATCGGGCGGCGACGCCGGCGATGATCGGGTCGTCGATCAAATCGCGGTACTCGAATTGAACGTGCGAGGGACCACCGGAGGTGTCCGACAGCTCGTCGAGGCGCGGGCGATCGAGCCAGATCTCGACCGACTCGGAGATGTGCTCCCACCGTTGCCAGTACAGCGCGTCGGATGCCGTCAGGAACACGGCGGCCGGCTGGATGGCGGAGCGGCGCCTGGTGTGCCTGCCTACGTCCCACACCGTCATGGGCTGCGGCGTGAACGCCACCCCGATGGCATAGGGCCGCGTGACGGACACCGCCTCGGCCGGCGCCGTTCGCGCGTATTCCACATGCACGCCGGCGCTGGAAAGCGTGCAGCAAAAGGGCTTCATGCTACGGATCACGTCGGCGACGCACAGGCCATTCCCGCCCCGCAGCCTCAGAGGGTGAATCGCGTGACGCACGGCCCCACTACTCTCAGCCTCCTGACCGCGCTCTCAAAAATTCTCGTAGCGCCTTCAGACCGCGGGCGACGTCACGGCTGTCATTGTAGGCATGCAGCGACATGCGGATCCTTCCCTCGCTTCCCCACACGATCACGCCCTCCTGACGCAACGCCTCCTCCAGGCGCTCAGGGGCCTCGACGGCGAAGCAGATGTTTCCGGCCCGGTCGGACGGAGCCTCGGGCGTGAGGAGGTCGAGGTCCAGCGCCCGAAGCCCGCGCCACAACTCGTCTCCAAGCATGAGGATGTGTTGTCCGATCTCTGGCTGTCCCAGGCGTTCCAGACGCTTGAGCGCGTTCTCCAGCACGTACACGCCGAGCCACCCGAGGTTGCCGATCTCGAAGCGTTCCGCATCGGTCTTCAGGCGGTACAGCCCGCGGCTGCGCTCCCGCCAGCCCGCGGCCACCACTGAATGCCAGCCGATCCACGGCGGCTCGAGATCAGGCCAGCGTCTGCTGTTCACGTAGAACACACCCACGCCGTGCACCCCAAGCAGGAACTTGTACGCGGCGGAAACGACCGCGTCGCACATCGACCCGTCGACGGGAACCACTCCCAGCGCGTGCGAGGCGTCGACGACCAGGCGTGCTCTGACAGCGTCAGCTAGCTCGCGGAACGCGGCGAGGTCGCGCCGGATTCCGGTGAGGTAGCTTACCAGGCTGATCGCGATGACCCGCGTGCGGGCGTCGACCGCGTCCCGAAATTCCTCAAACGCGGCAATCGGTCCGTGCCCCACCGTCCGCAGGTTCACTTGGACGGGGAGGCGCTGCCAAGCATATCGGACAGAAGGGTACTCCCCCGCCTCGACGACCACGTTGTCCCCAGCGCGCCAGTCGATGCCCGACGCGGCGACAAAGAGGCCCTCGGAGGCGCTCGCCAGGAGAGCGACGTCCCCGGGCTGTCCGCCGACCAGCCGCGCCACCGCCTCTTTGGCGTGCCGGGCCGTTTGTTCCATCCGTTCCCGCCCCGGCATGCCGCTGCCCTTGTCGGACCAGAATCGCATGGCGGCAGCGAGATGCGAGGCGAGCGCGGGTGTCTCGCCCCCCGCGGCAAGGTGCGCGACATTAGAGATTCCGATAAACTCGTCCTTGGAAAGCAGGCTCTCCATCGCGATATCCTTCCCGCTGCCGGCTTCTCGCGCGTGGCAGCATCATCTAAGGATGGAGTGCATGTGCTGAGCGTGTGCCGGCGACACGAACGTGACGCCCGCCACGCCGCTACCGGCTGAGTTCTGCGAATAACTCGGGCCGCCGCGTCCGCAGTTGATAGTTGGGATATGCGCGTTCCCGCTCCAGCGTCGCGGCGTCCAGGGTCGCCACGACCATTTCGTCGCGAATGTGGTCGAGCTGCGATGAGGCCACGAGCGATCCATCCGGCGCGAACACCAGCGCCGCCCCCGCGTGATGAGGCTGGTTGGGATGGTCGCGAGGGTACTGGTCCACGTACCCGGCCCGTCCAGCCTGGTCGGCCAGAACCACGTAGCACGCGTTTTCCTTGGCCCGCATGGCGAAGGGCAGATGGTGGTCGTGGATATACCGCCTCGCGGCGGCCTCGCTTTCCGGAATGTCGTCCCACATCCTGTCCCTGGACGCATGCGGCATCAGGAGGACCTCCGCACCGCGTAGGGCCAGGATGCGCGGCACCTCCGGAAACTCGTTATCGTAGCAGATGCCGATGCCGACCTTGCAGTGCCCGATGTCGAAGACCTCCAGCCCCGGGCCCCGCGCGTAGTACTGGCCCTCGTCCCGGGACATGTGCAGCTTGCGCTGCCGCCCAGAGTACCCCTCCGGACCGACCAGGACCTGCGTATCGTAGACCAGGTCACCGTCTCTTTCCGCGAGGCCGGCGCACACCACGAGGCGATGGCGGCGGGCCATCCCGATCAGCGCCTGCGTGCTCGGTCCGTTCGGCACGGGCTCCGCCAGCACACGGGTGTTCGGGCTGCAGTGCCCGTGAATCACCAACTCCGGGAAGAGCAGCAGGTCGACATTCTGCTCGGCGGCCCGTTCGCACCACTGCGTCATGTTCGCGAGCACCCGCGCAGGCTCGCCGAGGAAGCCGTTCATGCTGACGGCCCCGACGCGCGTGGTCTTCATCGTCGGTCTCGTCTCTGGATGCGTGCCATGTTGCCAGCGTCCCCCGTGTCTTGTCTATGAGGTGGCGCCTACCTCAGGCGTAATGGCCCTTCTTCGCCTGGCAGCTCGGTCCGGCCTTCCCCATTCCCGATGAGATCCGCCCCACACTGGTAGTGTGCAGGTCGATGGTTCGAATCCGTTCACCGGCTCTCGTATGATCGACATTTCCGATCACGGCTCACCAACACGAGACCAGGGAGAGGTTCGCTTTGCAGGGCTGCCGAATACGCGAATCGGATGGGAAGCGCGTTGGGAGGAGCTCATGGACGTATATCTCACGAGAAGGGAAGTCATCAGGGCCCTGGGCGGGCTGGCGGCGGGATGGAGCGTAATCGAGCGTGCTGGGCTGCACGCGCAAGCCGCCGAGCCCATCAAATTCAAGATCTTCAACTATCAGGTCCAAACCGTCCAGGGGTTTCTGGCCCAGTTTGAGGTTAGCAACCCTGGCCTGAAGGTCGACCTGGAAGTCATCCCCGGCGCGCAGTACGTTGCCAAGATCCAACTCATGCAGAGCTCACGCACCCCTTTTGACGCCCTCTATGTATTCGATCATGTTCTGTCGCAGTGGGCACCGTGGTTGGAGCCATTGGACGCCTATCCCGGAGCCGACACGCTCAAGCGCAACATGCTGCCTATCGCCCGTCAATCGATGACGTACAAGGGAAAGTTGTACGGTTTGCCCTATTACACAGCCTATTTTGGCATTCTCTACAATGATCAGATGTTGAAGGCAGCAGGGTTCGCCGGTCCCCCCGCGACGTACGACGAATGGAGCCGGCAGGCGCGGGCCATCAAGAAAGCCGGTTTAAGCAATGCCCCAATGATTTGGCCTGTCAAGTGGTCAGGTTGGGGTGGCATGTGGGTCATGAACGCGATGGTGGCGTCCCGGAACGGCAAGGTCCTCGACGAAGACTTGAATGTCACGCCTGTTGCGCTGGACTCGTTGAAGTGGTGGGCGGGGACATACAAGGAAGGACTGTCTGACCCCAACGGAATCGAACTTGATCCGAACACGTCCGCCCAAGCCTTCATGGGCGGCGCTTACGCGACCATGCTCACCGCGAACTTCTACGTTGGGGCGCAATGGGCTAACGACCCACAAACCTCGAAGATCGCCGGCCACGCAAAGTTCGGAGCCACGCCAGAGTCACACAAGACCGTCGGCTTCGCGCGGCTATACGGGATAAATTCGGGAAGCTCCCAGAAGCAGGACGCCTGGCAATTGGTCAAGTTCTTAGGCGGCACCGACCCCAAGGGAGATTACGTTACCCCGAAGCAGTGGCTGCTCAAAGGTGCGCTCACATGGGGGTACCGCGGGATCGAGAGAGACCCGGCGGTCTCTGCCTCAATTCGTTCCTGGGGAGGTAACCCTGCCCTCATCGCTTCGAACCTCGACAATGCGGTCCATATGAGCGGCGTGGTACCATTTCAGGCGCTTTGGTACGCAGAATGGGAACTATACGCCACCGGAGTGTTGCAGGAAGTACTGAGCGGACGGAGATCGCCTGACGACGGCGCTCAACTGTGGACAAAGAAAGCCAAGGAGCTCGCCGCGCGATACAAGTAGGGCTTCACTATCCGGGGTGGTGCGATAAGGACCCACGCGGGTGTGCCCAGACAGAGGCAACCGAGCAGAGCTTGCGTTGGGTATCCAGAAAGTGGGCCGGGTTAGACGCCCGCTCGATCGGCCGTCTCTATCTCTTCCTCGCACGCAACGATCAGATCTCGCGCTCACTCTTCTGAACATTCCGACGATCGGGTTGACGGTCACGGTGGGCATCGTTCCCATCCTCTATGTGGTGTTTCTCAGCTTCCAGAACCTGCGATTCGGGTCGTCATCTTCGATGGCCTTCGCCGGTTGGTCAAATTATTCGTTTATCCTTTCGGACTCTTCCGTAGCAAACGCATTTCGCAACACATTGTATTTTTCATTCCTGTCGGTCGTGCTCGCAACGAGTGTGGGCCTTGGGATCGCCCTCCTCATGAACAACGATGCCGTGAGGGTAAGCAAGTGGCTGATTCTCGCCATAGTGTTGCCCTGGGCGATCCCGGAAATCGTGAACGCGCTGGTCTGGCAGTGGATATTCAATCCAACCTTCGGTGCGCTCAATGGGTTGCTCGTATCGCTTCACTTGCTGCGGGACTACCGCGCTTGGTTGAGCACGCCTTCGTCTGCGATGCACGCTGTCGTGTTCGCCTACTCGTGGAAGCTCGTCCCCTTCGTCGCACTCGTCCTGTACGCTGCACTGCGATCCATCCCGAACGAACTCTACGAATGCGCCCAATTAGATGGCGCAACCATCTGGGCGCAGTTTCGGTACATTAGCTGGCCGCTTCTCACGCCGGCTGTCGCCGTGGTCGTCCTGTTCACTGTGGTGTGGTCGATGCGTGCATTCGACATTGTGTATCTCCTAACGAGCGGCGGACCTGGCGAGGCGACCATGTTGCTCAGTTATTTCACCTTCACCAAGGCCTTCCAGTTTGGAGACCTTGGGGCAAGCGCCGCGGTAGCATGCCTCTTGGTAGCGATGACGTTGATTATGACCGTCATCTACTGGAGAATGCTGCCTCGCGAGGAACCCCGATGACCCGCGCCAGCGCCGGAAAGCGCGCGGCGAGGCGGACCCATCTGAGCGAGCATGTGATCGTCGCGGTCCTCATTGCCCTGAGTCTCGTCTACCTCTTGGGCCCGCTTGCCTGGATGGCGGTATCGAGTCTTTCGCCCGACAGGGATCTAATGACGCGCCCGGTCCAGTGGGTGCCCGCCCACCTCACGACGATCCATTATCGCACGTTGTTTCAGCTTCCTGGCGCGAGCCGGCCCGTGCTGGAGGCGAACCCTCAAATCCACGCCTTTCTACGATCGTTCCTGAATAGCTCTATCATCGCGACGGCGTCTGTGATTCTGTCGCTGGCGTTCGGCTCGGTGTCCGCGTATAGTATTTCGCGATTTGTGGTTCCCACGTACCGGCGGGCCATTCTGTTCATGCTCCTCGCGAGCCGCATGGTGCCGGTCATCGCTGTGCTCATCCCAATCTACATGGGACTTCAGAAGATCGGGCTCCTCAACACACTGCAGGGACTTATTTTGGTGTACACTGGCTTGCTCATCCCCTTTGTCACCTGGATCATGGAGGGATTCTATCGAGGGTTTCCGATTGAACTGGAAGAGGCGGCCGTGGTGGACGGGTGCAGCCCCTCACACGTGTTCTTCCGGATTGTCATGCCGCTGTCGGCGAATTCCTTGTTCGCGTCTGGAGTATTTGTATTCATTGCAACGTGGTCTGATTTTATCGTGGGACTTGTTCTCACAAACTCCGCGAAGGCATGGCCCATCTCTGTCGTACTCGCACAACTGTTAAACCCCATCACACAACCGAGTTGGGGGTTGCTCAACGGCGCCGCTTTGATCGCCGGATTCGTGCCAGCACTGTTGGCGCTCGCACTGCGCAATACCATCACCCGTGGGATCCTTTCGGGGGCGTTGAAGGGATGACCATCCGCGGCCATACGTCGAACATGAGGGGACGCCGGCGCTGATCGAACTCATTACGGTTACGACCGCAGACGGGGTGGAGCTGGACGGGGCGCTGTACGCGGCGCAGGACGTGACGAGGCCGCGGGCCCGCGTGCTGATGGTGCATGGCCTGACGTGGAACTTCTATCGCGGGCCCTCTCGATGGCTTCCGACACTCCTGTCGCAGTCCGGCTACGACTGTCTGTCGATGAATATGCGCGACCACGATCTGCAGCATCCCAAGGACTTCGAGTTGGCCCATCACGACCTGCGGGCATGCGTCGACTATCTTTGGCCGCGGCCGGGGGGCCCCGTAGTTCTCCTCGGGCATGGATACGG
>JACXTT010014653.1_pt1 | contig 10240 bp, 8 predicted proteins | sample 9270951 | NCBI WGS metagenome assembly JACXTT01 (sample SAMN15532306, study PRJNA645909) | rock metagenome | isolation source: weathered quartz diorite | place: Puerto Rico | collected 2017-06-21
CCGTAGCAGAAGTCGTCGCCCACCATCAGCCATTTCACATGCAGGCCCTGCACCAGCACGCGCTCGGTGAATTCCATCGGCGTCATGGCCGCAAAGTGGGCATTGAAGTGTTCAACGATCACGCGGTCAATGCCCGCGTTGGACAGCGATTGCAGTTTGTCGCGCAGGTTGGCAATCCGTTTGGGCGCCTTGGACAAGTCTCCCATGCGCTCGGCAAAGAATTCGCGTGGATGGGGTTCAAAGGTCATGACGGCCGCTTCCAGGCCCAGCTTATCGGCGGCTGCGCGCACGCGTGCCAGCAAGGCCTGGTGGCCAAGGTGGACGCCGTCGAAATTGCCGATCGTGAGGGCACAGGGTGCGCGCGCACGGTCGTTGGGAAGCCCGCGAAATACCTTCATTACAAAAAGAACCGAATGGTCGCCTGTTTACAGGCTGAAACAAGGATTATACGGTCAAGTCAGGGGTTTCACACCCTGTACGGGGAGAAAGGCGGGGTCTTGTCCGAAGAAACGGGCGTATTGACGGGGTATTGACGTAAAAATAGCGTCAAGCTGGGCTTTTTTGCCGTCTGGGCCCCCTTTTTGGCAGTTCAATCCCTGTTTTTTGCAGTTCGGCTGACACGCCTATCAAGTTCGCCCGGCCGGCCTATAGTGAAAGAACCCGAAGGCCACCACACAGCGCGCTTCGGACCTTTCCTGACATTGCAAATTTGGGGGTTCATCATGAAACTGATCGCTTCGCTCGTCACTTGCGCCATCCTCGCCGTTCCAGCCGTCGCCGGCGCCAAACCCTACGATGACACCATCGTCAATGTGCCTGCCCAGAAGGGCGAGGCCTCGCACTACCTGACGCCAGTGGAATACCGCCAATTCACCGGCGACTACACCCTGTCCAATGGCAGCGTGCTGCACCTGGCCGGTAACAACCACTATATGACGGCCCAGGTTGACGAGCAACCGGTCCACCGCATCGTGGCCACAACGCCCAACTCCTTCCAGGCCATCGGCCATCGCCTGGCCTTGCAACTCAATCTGAACGACCCGATGGGCGTGTCGGGCCAGCTGGAATATGTCGATGAGTCGCGCCGCACGGCCGACATCAAAGAACCGGAAATGGTGGTGCGCGTCGCCTTCCGTTGATTGCCCCCGCCGGGCGGGGAGGGCGGTGCTGCTGCCCGCCTTGCCCGGCACTCTGAGCAACCATGAAAAAGCCCCTGATACGCTGAGCAAATGGCTCGGGTGTCAGGGGCTTCTTCTTTGCGAGCGCCTCGCCAAATGAAAAGCCCCTTGTGATTGAGCCTGCGGCTCAGCTCACAAGGGGCTTTTTTCGTCAGACGGGAAGGCACCGTTCAGGCTACCTACCCATCGTGCACGAATTAGCCTTGCATTGGATGGTTGATGTACATGATCCAGTAGCGGGCCAGTTCAGCCGTGCCTTCGGTACCGCCCACCGATTTCAGGGTCGACAGTGCTTGGGCTTTCTTGCCAGCAGCCAGGTAAGCCAGGCCCAGGTGCAGCTTGGCCGTGTGTTCGCGCTTCAGGCCGCCCACTTTACCAGCGTCCTTGATTGCCGATTCCATCATGGCGATGCCCTTGTCCGCCTGGCCCGACACGGCCAGCGAGTAACCCAGGTTAGCCAGGCCATCGAAGTCCTTTTCCTTGGTCATCGACGCTTCGGTGGCAGCGGCATTCTTGGTCGCGTCCGCCAGGGTCTTGTCGGCCATGTCCTTCAGGCGCTGGTGGCGTGGTGCATCCGAACCGGTGCCCAGCAGGCCAGCCTTGTAGCCCTTGTCGATGACCTTGATCGCTTCAGCCGGTGCGCCAGCCTGGATGACCAGTTGGCCCATTTCCAGGTAGTCGCTTGGCTTGGTCAGCAGGCCATTGACCAGCTTCAGGCGGTAGACATCGACGGCCAGGCGCTCGGAGAAGCCTGGCTTACCCGATACGCGGTTCATCAGGTCTTCCCAGTAACGCTTCTTCGGATAGTAAGCAGCCAGCTTTTCGATGGTGTTCACATAGCCACCCTTGTCGCCGCTGCGCTGTTGCAGGTTCGACAGCAGGCTCAGTTGGTCTTCCGAAGGGGTACGGCCGGCTTTTTCGTCGTTCTTCAGCTCAGCCTGCAGGTCCTTGGTCGCCTGGGCGTAGTTGCCCATCGCGTAGTAGGTCTGGATCAGGTAGGCGCGCATCTTCGGATCGTCTTTTTCCTTGAGCGAACGCTGGATCGCATTGATCGCTTTTGGATAATCCTTGTTGCCCATGTAAATCGACACCAGGCCTTCCAGGTATTTGCCGGACTGGCCCGCTGGCAGCTTGCCCGAAGCGATCAGCGCTTCGAAGGACTTGGCTGCCGTGTCATTGTCGTGCGCCGAGACGGCCGCCGCGGCACGGGTGCTTTCGATCAGGTAGACCTCATGCGGGGTCTTGCCGCCGACATTGTCGAGATCCTTCAGCTTGGCCAGCGCTTCCTTGTGCTTGTTGGCCTTCATCAGGTTTTGCGCTGCCTGCAGGGGCGTGCCGATTTCCGGACGCACCGTTTCAGCTGCAACGGCGACCGAAGAGATGCCCAGCAGGGGAGTGGCTGCGGTGAAGCCGATTGCAGCCATCACAAAGCCAAGGTGAGCGAGACGGAATTTAGCCATGTTTTGAATTCTTTCTTTAGAAATACGAAACGGCAGGAAGCCTGCCGTTTCGTGGCAGCCAAGCTGCCGTTTTCGTCATACGCAATAGCGCACCGATTCGTTATTACTGGAACTGTTCGTTACCGACCATACCGATCTTGGTCACGCCAAGACGCTGGGCCGAAGCCATCACGCCGGCCACCGAACGGTAAGCCACCAGCTTATTAGGGCGCAGGTGCACTTCCGGTTGATCAGCCTGAGCAGCGACTTGGATCAGCTTTTGTTCCAAAGTCTTACGGTCTGGAACAACAACGTTATCCCACAGAATCGTGCCGTCAAAGTCCACGTCGATCGTGATGACGACAGGTTCCTTGGTTGGTGGCGGTGGATTGCCAACCGGCATGTTCAGATTGACCGAGTGGTTCTGCTTCGGAATCGTAATAATCAGCATGATAATCAAGACCAACATCACGTCGATCAAGGGGGTCATGTTGACTTCCATCATTGGTTCTGGATCAGCGCTCTTGGCGCCTCCACCCACATTCATACCCATGGTATTTCCTTTTCTAATGTTGGGACTGCAGCGCAAGGGAGCATCTCGCTTGCGCTGCCGGGCGCTCTATCAGCCGCCTTTATCAGGTGGTTCGGTAATGAAACCGACCTTCTGGATCCCAGCACGTTGTGCGGTGTAAATTACCTTGCCGATGAATTCGTAGCGCGTGTCCTGGTCACCCCGGACATACACTGCAGGCTGTGGCAACTTCACAGACTCTTTCTTCAGGAACTCAAACAGGGCAGTGGTGTCTGCCAGCTTGGTCTGGTTGAAGTAAAAGTCACCGTCCTTGTTAACAACGATGTTAACGTTTTCTGGTTTTGGAACCATTACCTGGTTGATTTCAGCTGGCAGCTTAATCTTCTGCAGCTTCAGGACAACCGGGCTCGTAATCAGGAAGATGATCAGCAGAACCAACATGATGTCGACAAGCGGCGTCGTGTTGATCTCTGACATGACTGCATCTTCTTCTCCGCTATCGGAGCCGACGCTCATGGACATGGTTTAATTACCCCATTTTCTTGCCGGCTGCGCCAGCGGTCGACATCGCGCCCGATACCAGTACCGAGTGCACGTCAGCCGAGAACGAACGGATATCTTCCATTGCCGACTTGTTACGACGTACCAGCCAGTTGTAGCCCAGAACTGCTGGAACTGCAACGAACAGACCGAATGCCGTCATGATCAGTGCTTCACCCACTGGGCCTGCCACTTTGTCGATCGATGCGTTACCCGACATGCCGATGGCGATCAGTGCATTGTAAATACCCCAAACGGTACCGAACAGACCGATGAACGGTGCAGTCGAACCAACGGTTGCCAGGAAGGACAGGCCGTCTTGCAGGCGCGATTGAACTTTGTCTACAGCGCGCTGGATCGACATCGTCACCCAGGTCGACAGGTCGATTTGTTCCAGCAGGGCGCCATCGTGGTGGGCCAGTGCCTTGGTACCGGTTTCAGCGATGAAGCGGAATGGCGAACCGTCTTTCAGGGTAGCCGAACCAGCAGCGATCGACGAAGCTTTCCAGAACTTAGCCGAGGTTTCTTTGGCTTGCTTGAAGATCTTCATCTGGTCGAGCAGCTTGACAACGATGATGTACCACGAACCCATCGACATCAGCGACAGGATGATCAGGGTGCCGCGCGAGACGAAACCGCCGTCCCAAACTGCTTCGAAGCCGTATGGGTTCTTCACTTCTTCTTTTTCGCCTGGCTTAACAGCTGGAGCTGCTGCATCAGCGGCTGGTGCGCTTGCTGCTGGAGCCGACGCTGCGGCTGCTGGCTCGTCAGCGGCGAAGGCTGGTGCGGAGACCAGCGCGGACGCTGCCGACAGGGACAACACTACAGCCGCCAGGATAGCGGACAAACGGGTATTCTTAAACATGCTTCCTCCAAAATTATTAAATAACTAGTTCGCTGAACGAATCGACAACGAAATCACGGTGAGACGAAGGTCTCGGTTTTTTTTATTCCAACGTCCAGACGTACTGCATTTGCATCCACGCTTGTTCCGGCTTACCGTCGGTCATGCCAGGCTTGAATCGGCATTTCGCAATACCGTTCTGCGCAGCTTTGTCCAGGTCACGGAAGCCCGAGGACTTCACGACTTGGGACTCAACCACCCGGCCGTCGACGGCGATCAGGAATCGCAGGGTCACGGTACCGGTTTCTTCATTACGCAAGGAGGCTTTCGGCCATTCCGGTTTTGCGCAAGTGCTGAAGTCGGCGACTGCAGGGATATGGACACCGGTTTTGGCAGGGGCTGCTTGTGCAGGAGCCTGCGGACGGGCCAGGTCAGTCGTAGCTGGTTTAGCGCTGGTCGAAGTGGCGATCGGACTTGGCGTCGGATTCGGCTGCTGTACGTTCACTTCAACAGGCGGAATGAATGGCGGGGGCGGGGCCTTCATTTCAGGAGGAGGTGGCGGTGGTGGCACTTCCTTTGGCGGAGGCGGCTTGACCTCATCAATGATCTTGGTCTCTACGGCTTCGGCCATCTTGGTCACCATGCGCTTACCCAGACCGCTGACGATCCCGTAAGCAACGATGGCGTGCAAGACTACCACAATGGCTATGCCAGTGAGATTCTTGCCTGGTTCCTTTTCATGCGAAAAATTCATGCCTGCTTTCTCCAATACCTACTCTTTTTTTTTACTACTAAACCCACAAGACAAGTTTTGAACCAGCAAACTTATCCGGGACATCGGCGAATTATACCTACGAATTCTTTTTTTTACATAGCTTTTTCATGGCCGAAACGGTTTGAATTCGCTCTGACAGAGAGAGAAAATCCCGCCAATTCAGTCCATTTGACTGCATGATCCTGCGCCATAAAGCAAGGAAAATTCGACCCTCCAAAACCTCTGGAATGTCGAAATCGGGGATCCTATGGCGGCTCGACAAACAGGCAGAACTTCCTACGCAGGTCCTGACTGTCAGTAATCTTTTCTTCGGTCAACGTGTTGGCATTATGCCCGTGCCGAAGTAGCTAGTTTTACGTCGAACTACATGCAAAGACAGCTATTATTACCCAGAAAATCGTTTTCGTGCCACACAGTATGTCAGTGAATTCTTGTTAATAACTCTGATATTTATCAATTTCTGTTCCGTTTTTCACGTTTGACGGACATCGTATCGAGCACATTTCCCTCTGGATCGACCGTATCGAGGTGGACATCGAAGCCCCACAGGCGCGCCACGTGCTTGAGCACTTCCTCGGCGTTCTGGTTCAGGGGGCGGCGCTGGAACTGGGTATGGCGCAGGGTCAGGGCGCGGTCGTCGCGTGTATTGACAGACCAGACCTGGATATTCGGCTCCCGGTTGCCCAGGTTGTATTGCTCGGCCAGTTGCTGGCGTACATACCGATAGCCGGAATCGTCGTGGATGGCGGAAATGGCCAGCTTTTCATTCCTGTCGTCGTCGAGCACGGCGAAGAAGTGGAAGTCGCGGATCAGTTTTGGCGACAGGTACTGGGCGATAAAGCTCTCGTCCTTGAAATTGCGCATGGCGAAGTCCAGGGTCTTCTTCCAGTCCCCGCCCGCCATATCGGGGAACCATTCGCGGTCTTCGGCGGTCGGGTTTTCGCAAATCCGGCGTATATCGCTCATCATCGCAAAACCGAGGGCATAGGGATTGATGCCACTATAGTATTTGCTGGTTGCCGGCGGTTGGTAGACGACATTGGTATGGCTTTGCAGGAATTCCATCATGAAGCCGTCGCCGACGATGCCTTCTTTATAGAGCTCCTGCAGGATCGTGTAATGCCAGAAGGTGGCCCAGCCTTCGTTCATCACCTGGGTCTGGCGCTGCGGATAGAAGTATTGGGAGATCTTGCGGATAATGCGCACCATTTCGCGCTGCCAGGGTTCCAGCAGCGGGGCATACTTCTCTATAAAGTACAGCAGGTTCTCTTCCGGCTCGGGCGGGAAGCGAAGTTGTACGACGTCCTCTTCCTCTTCCTCGCGCTTGGGCAAGGTGCGCCACAGGGCATTGACTTGCGACTGCGCATATTCCTCGCGTTCCTTCTGGCGCGCATTCTCTTGTGCCAGCGATAGTTTGGCGGGGCGTTTATAGCGATCGACGCCATAGTTTTGCAGTGCATGGCAGGAATCGAGCAGCAGTTCCACTTCTTCGATCCCATGCCGCTGTTCGCACTCATTAATATAGTTCTTCGCAAAGACCATATAGTCGACAATGGCTTCGGCGTCCGTCCAGGTGCGGAACAGGTAATTGCCCTTGAAGAAGGAATTATGCCCATAGGCGGCATGCGCGATCACCAGGGCCTGCATGGTCAGGCTGTTTTCCTCCATCAGGTAGGCGATGCAGGGATTGGAATTGATGACGATTTCATAGGCCAGGCCCATCTGGCCACGCTTATAGCTTTTTTCCGTCGACAGGAAATGCTTTCCGAAGGACCAGTGGTTATAAGAGACAGGCATGCCGACCGAGGTATAGGCATCCATCATCTGCTCGGCCGTGATGATCTCAAGCTGGTTCGGGTAGGTGTCCAGGCCGAACTGCTCCGCCACGCGGCGGATCTCGGCATGGGCCTGCTCAATCAGGTCAAAGGTCCATTCGGACTGTTCAGGCAGGGCGCGCGGGTTGGCGGGATCTCTTGGCATCGTTGCCTCTATTTACTTCGGCTGCTTTTTGAACAGTTCGCGGAACACAGGATAAATATCGGCCGGCGTGACAATCTTTTGCATGGCGAAATTGCGGTGATGGTCGGGGATTTCCGTGTACTGTTCCCACAGGTTCTGGGCCGGCCCATCGGTGATCTCGACATAGGTGTAGTACTGCACGGCCGGCATGATCGTATTGATGAGCAATTGCTTGCACAGTACGGAGTCATTGTCCCAGTTGTCGCCGTCCGAAGCCTGCGCCACATAGCTATTCCATTCGCCGCTGCCAAAACGCTCGGACATGATCTTGATCAAAAGGTTCAGCGCCGAAGACACGACGGTGCCACCTGACTCGCGCGAGTGGAAGAACTCTTCCTCGTCCACTTCGGCCGCAGCCGTATGGTGGCGGATAAAGACCACTTCGATCTTGTCGTAGGCGCGCTTGAGGAAGAGGTAGAGCAGGATAAAGAAGCGCTTGGCCGTGTCCTTGCGTTGCTCGTCCATGGAGCCCGATACGTCCATGATGCAGAACATTACCGCTTGCGTCATGGGCTTGGGCACCTTGATGCGATTGCTGTAGCGCAGGTCGAAGGGGTCGATAAAGGGGATGGCCAGCAAGCGGGTGTGGTAGTGGTGGATCTGGCGGCGCAGTTCGATCACGCGCGGGTCGTCCAGCGGCACGCCCGTGACCAGCAAGGCTTCCAGTTCCTCTTCGGCCTTGAGCATCTGCTTGCGCGGTTTGCCGCTGACGGCAATGCGGCGGCCCAGGGCGCCGCGCAGGGAGCGCAGCACATGGATATTGCTGGGCGTGCCTGAAATATTGTAGCCAGCCCGCTGGTTCTTGAATTCGGTGGTGGCGGTCAACTGGGTCTTGACCATGTGGGGCAATTCCAGGTCTTCGAAGAAGTAATTCATGAATTCTTCGCGCGACAGCTCGAAGATGAAATCGTCTTCGCTCTCCTGGTCGGAGTTGCCAGCCTTGCCGCGGCCCGCACCGCTGCCGCCTTTGGGGCGGTTGAAGGTATCGCCTTTCTGGTATTCCTTATTGCCGGGATTGACGGTTTCCCATACGCCGCCATGGGCGTGGCCGAAACTCGGTTCATTGACGTCTTTGACGGGAATCGAGACTTTTTCGCCATTCTCAATGTCCGTGATCGAACGCCCCTTGATGGCGCGCCCGACCGCGTCCTTGATCTGGCCCTTGTAACGGCGCAGGAAACGCTCGCGGTTGATGGCGGATTTGTTTTTGCCTTGCAACCGACGGTCGATGAGGTAAGTCAAACTAATTCTCCTTGTCCGTAGGGTGGGCACTTTGTGCCCACGCGGACGTTTGCGGTTTGCCGGCAGTCTTGGGACAACGGGACGCTGGCGTCACGCGTGGGCACACAGTGCCCACCCTACGAATCATGACGACTTCCTCACCCGCAGGTACCACTCACACAGCAAGCGTACCTGCTTGGCCGTATATCCCTTGTCTACCATGCGTGCGACGAAATCGGCGTGCTTGTTGGCGTCCTCGGCACTGGCCTTGGCATTAAAGGAGATCACGGGTAGCAGTTCTTCCGTGTTCGAAAACATTTTCTTCTCGATCACGGTACGGAACTTCTCATAACTGGTCCACGACGGATTCTTGCCGCCATTGGTCGCGCGGGCGCGCAGGCCAAAGTTGACGATCTCATTGCGGAAGTCTTTCGGGTTCGAGATGCCGGCCGGCTTTTCGATCTTTTCCAGCTCGCTGTTGAGCGCATCGCGGTCGAAACTCTCGCCCGTGTCCGGATCGCGGAATTCCTGGTCCTGGATCCAGAAGTCGGCAAAGGTCACATAGCGGTCAAAGATGTTCTGTCCATACTCGGAATAGCTCTCCAGGTAAGCCGTCTGGATTTCCTTGCCAATAAAGTCCACATAGCGCTGGGCCAGGTGCTCTTTAATATAGGAGAAGTAGCGCTGCTCCGTCTCCGGTGGGAACTGCTCGCGTTCGACCTGTTGCTCCAGCACATAGAGCAAGTGGACCGGGTTGGCCGCCACTTCCGTATTGTCAAAGTTGAAGACCTTGGACAGGATCTTGAAGGCAAAGCGCGTCGACAGGCCATTCATGCCTTCGTCGACCCCCGCATAGTCGCTGTATTCATGCATCGACTTGGCCTTGGGGTCGGTGTCCTTGAGGTTTTCACCGTCGTAGACAAGCATTTTGGAGAAGATGCTGGAGTTTTCCGGATCTTTCAGGCGCGACAAGATGGCGAACTGGGCCATCATCTTCAGGGTGCCGGGGGCGCAGGGTGCCTTGTCGAGCGAGGAATTGCGCAGCAGCTTGTCATAAATCTTGATTTCGTCGGACACGCGCAGGCAATACGGCACTTTGACGATATAGATGCGGTCAAGGAAAGCTTCATTATTGCGGTTATTGCGGAAGGTCTTCCATTCCGATTCATTCGAGTGGGCCAGCACGATGCCGTCAAACGGTATCGCGCCAAAGCCTTCCGTGCCCTTGTAATTGCCTTCTTGGGTCGCCGTCAGCAGGGGGTGCAGCACCTTGATCGGTGCCTTGAACATTTCGACGAATTCCATCAGGCCCTGGTTGGCCAGGCACAGGCCGCCCGAATAGCTGTAGGCGTCCGGATCGTCCTGGGCATAATCTTCCAGCTTGCGGATATCGACCTTGCCCACCAGCGAAGAAATATCCTGGTTGTTTTCGTCGCCCGGTTCGGTTTTCGAAATGGCGACCTGCTTGAGGATCGATGGATAGCGCTTGACGACGCGGAACTGGTTCAGGTCGCCATTGAATTCGTGCAGGCGTTTGACGGCCCAGGGGCTGGGAATGGTGCGCAGGTAGCGGCGCGGGATGCCATAGTCTTCTTCCAGCAAGGTGCCGTCTTCTTCTTCATTGAACAAGCCCAGTGGCGATTCATTGACGGGCGAGCCCTTGAGGCAGTAGAAGGGCACCTGTTCCATCAG
>JACXTT010014654.1_pt1 | contig 10240 bp, 13 predicted proteins | sample 9270951 | NCBI WGS metagenome assembly JACXTT01 (sample SAMN15532306, study PRJNA645909) | rock metagenome | isolation source: weathered quartz diorite | place: Puerto Rico | collected 2017-06-21
TGTTAACCAACCCGGACGTAGAGCCGGCCCCAGAATCCCGCCTTAAATCGGGACGAAACCGGAATGGTCAACGTCTTCGTGTTCTTGATCCGAAGCACAAAGCGCTGTAATGCCCGCAGGTGTCGCGGTCTTGCTAGCATACGCGGAAGCACGCCACCGTTTTGCGCGATGCCTTCTTCTTGTCCACCAGCCCAGCCCATATAGCCGAAGCCCTGCGGAAAGTAATCCACGGTGCCGTTTTCATACGTCCGCTGATCGTCAATGATGAATTTCAGCGTAACGTTTTCCGTGAATGCCAACACAAGATTAGACGCGCCAATTGACGTGTTCGCCGCCAACGCCACTGGTGTCGGATCAACCGTCGTGGTGTTATTGAGCGGCGTCGTAAACTCGTTGGCCGGTGCTGCAAGCTTGCACATGATTGACTGCACGGTAAAATAATCACCCGATGGCAGCGCGCCGCCCTGGCCCAACAAGTTAGTGTCTGACTCGTCTTTCGTATACGATAGTGTTGAGTCATTCACTACCGTAGTTTGTTGCCCGAACGCAACCTGAAACATGTCGAAATCATTCGGAGCCCATGCCGTTGCTTTCTTGAATCGAAAGGAATCAAAAAGAATGTGATCGCGCACATTCTTAAGCGTTCCTTTAATCCGCTGAAAGTCTGGACCGGAAAACAGATCGAGATTGATCCCGACATACTTTCCTTTCTTCGGTCCAGACGTTACCAACATTAACGCTTCGTTCGCCATAGATTTTTTCCTTTCAGCTTAGCCTACTAATCACGACTTTGATGTACCATTAAAGGTCTGCATCGACATCGCTACTGTAACAACAGGGATGTTCAGGTATATTTCAAGATAATCCTGTCCATCCTGTCTATCCCTGTTAGCCCCAGATACCGTTTGGCAGTTCCTCAACATCGCCAAATCCGGCATCGATCATATCTACGTCCTCAACGTCGCCATACCCAGCCATCGCCGCGGCTTGTGCTGCACCTTGTGCTGCGCCTTGCGCAATCTGCGCTTGCACCGCAGGCGGCAATGCCGCTTGAGGCGCAAAGCTTACTGGTAAGAAACCCGCAAGTTGTGACTGAATATTTGGTAAGTAAACGTCAGCTAACGCCAGTCCGGCGCTAACTAGTCCGCCAAGCATCATCAGATCGCCCTGACGTTGGCCGAGAAACTTCTTTCCTAACCATCGTACCGGGATTACCGCGATTCCCGCTTGCGCGATTGGAGCCGCCAAACTCGACGTAGTAAACACGCCCGGCAAAAAGCCCTGTATCGCGCCAGCACCAACGCGCGTTAGTACCGCACCGCCTGCGCCATAGATAGCGTCTTTGATAATCTCGCCAACGCGTAACGCTGACGGATTATGTCGCCGTCGATGATGTCGCCGTCGCGTAACCTGACCCGCCGGATTATGTCGCCGTCTCGTATTGGCTACTGCCCGGCGTCGATGTCGCCGCTTATGCGGATTACTGGCTCGATGGCGACGACGCGTAACGTGTCGCTTTCTTTTTGTTGCAGCCATCGTCTTTTTCCCCTTTCTTGTTGCCCTCAATGACGAGGGATTATGCACGCGAACAACTCGCATTGTTTGTCCCTCCTACTAACAAGGATAACTCAAGATGCTCAGGATTTATTTTTCCTATCCTATCCACCCTGTTTATCCTTGTTCCTTTCTCCTGTTACGGCTTATGTTGCATACAGATTAAACACATCCGCCGCAACCTCTCTCGCCTGTCCGCCCGATTGCTGACAGGCTGAACAAGCGCCACCGCAACTACACGCTTGCCACAACCCACGAAATTCATTAGCCGCTGTTTGTGCCTGCGATCCTACTGGCCAACCACGCCGCTGCATCTCATCCGCTACCAGCGGTAACGCCAGCCGCGCAAAGGCTTCTAATCGCACCCGGCGATCATGCTCCCAAAGCGCCCAGGCGATTAACACTCCGGTTATAATTGACTTCATAAATTTTCTAATTGAGAATATCTACTAACAAGGATATTCAAGATGCTCAGGATTTATTTTTCCTGTCCTTACCTTATCCTGTCCATCCTGTCTATCCTTGTTCCGATCCGACAGACGATTCTCATCAAGTCGCCGACGAATACCTTCGCCTAAATCGTTCTCGTTGATTTCAGGCATACTTAACCAAAAGTCCAGCAGCTTGATCGCTTCGACATTGCCCTGCCAAGCTTGCTTCATGTTGATTCTTACTGACTTAACAGAAACAGTATCACTCCAGTTCCGATCAGCCACGGTAACGCGTTAGACTGCGGCGCGCTCACTGCCTTTGCTGCTGCCGTTGTTGTTGCTGTCGTTGTTGCCTGCTTAACCACAGCTGCCGCTTGCTTCTGCGCTAGCTCTTTAGCCTGTGCATCACGAAATGCCTGCGTTACACTACCTTGCGTTCCGCCTTGATTGAGCAAGTTATCAACCCAAAAGTCTAACCCTCCAGGATCAGGCTCACGGCCAAAAATCGTCCGATAGAGATTAGTAACAAAATTCACTGCCGCATCGCGATTTTGATTTACTAACGATCCTGGCGGCGTTAATGCCCAGCCCGCCGGTAAGCAAGCTGTAGGAAAATCACGTGCATCACCGGTAACCTGATTGTAGGCATGCGTCACAACTTCCGGGCAAACCAGATCACGCGCTGGCGGCGCATCGCACCCTAAGTCGCCAGCCCGACAACGCGCCAGCGAAAGATCGCCATCTGCCATTACCGCCGTCGCCGCAAACATAAACCCTCATAACAAGGATAGACAAGACAGACAAGATAAGAATTTTATCTTGTTAACCCTAAATATCTTTGTTCCTTTGTTTCTATCTACCCCACAATCCCTTCTGCTCTTATCCGGTAATCACCGCCAACGATTAACGGCATACCGTCCGTGTCAACTTGCAAATGCGGTTTACGCCCACCACCTTCACCAAAGTCATGCGTGTACTCAAAGCGCTTTCCGTTGCCGATATGTTCTTTTGCTACTGCGTAGCAGATAGTGTTAATCTCGCCATAGTCACGCACCGTGCCCGGCGCGGCCTTTGGCATTAGCAACGGCGCGCGATTTCCCGTAATCCATAACCGCTCAGTACGCGGATCAATTGCTACTATCGCCCCAGGAATGCGTAACTGCGCCCTACGTCCTGCCAACTTAAGAAACGTCAATTTACCCGCACGCGACAGGTCCGCAGGCGCGCGCCTGCTAGCCTTTAACTCACGCATTGCCCCACTAGCATTACCGAGAAAGCGTTCCGACATCTGATGTGTTGACGGATTAGTTTCGCGATCTTGCTTCTTCGGGTTAAGCCGCGATACCCTTACATCAAACGCTTTACGATACGGTCCTAATCTACGCTTCGCCTTACGCGCTGTGCCGTCTTGCGTTAGCGCTCTGATGCTCATTTCCTGCCGCTTAATCTTAGGAGTCGCGTGCACCTCAAACCAAGGGTTTGGTTTAATCCCTGCGTACTTATATAACAACGCCGCCGAACGCTTGCGATCTATGCGCTCATATTCTTTCCCTAACGCTTGAAAGCGCTTCATTGCCTTACGGAATCCTACATCACTTAGTCTTGATGCGCTGGCAATAATTGCGTCGCGTTCTCTTAATATCTGCCGCGCTCTATCTGCGTGCTTATGAGCGGCGTCTTTTTGCGTTCTCGCAGGGTTATAAATCGCCGGATTCTGGCACGCGGGATTACGCGGATTAGTAGGGTTTTGCCGATCCGGCAATTTCCCTGTACGCTTCCATTTTCCTGCTCGATCTGGTCCGTCATTAGATAAACCTAAAGCCCAAGCCCTTGCTCGCTTTTCAGCCTCACTAACGCTAACTGACCATCGCGATTGATCAGCGTCGTGCCATTTCCACCAAACTTCTTCTAAGCGCTCAATTTCACGTGATCCTTTTGACGGATTTCGTCTTGCATTAAAACTTTGCGCTTTTGACGGATTAAGTTTTCCCGCTCGTTTCTCGCTAAACGCAATCGCTACCGCCTGCTTATGCGGATAGCCCTCGCGTACCAGTCGTGCGATTTTTTCGCTAATCGCGTCCTGTGTTTTTGCGGGATTCGATTTTGATCTTCGCGCCTCAAGCGGATGCCAGAGTCGCTCCCAGGTACGCGCCGCACGCGGATCGAGACGATCTCGCTCCTGTTGTATGTTTTCTATCTCCGCGTTAAGCGCGTGAAGACGATCCAAATATTCAGGGGCAAAGGAATCGAGAAGCCGTTTCTTAGATAATAGCGCTTGCTGCCTTGCGCTCAGTCGGCGCAACTTGCTGGCCTTACCGCGTATCTTCTGTCTTTTTGGATTCACTTTCCGCATTTGCAGTCCGCTTACTTCTCTAGCAATCAGATTGGCCGGTTTCTCATTCGTAATCATTGCCCGCGCCTGACGCTTTGCGTCTGTCGCGTTATCCGCTTCAATTGAGCGCATAAAGCTTGTACGACGTTGTCGAAGTGGACTGTACCAGCTAACAACATAAAGCTTAGGACCACGCGCCACTGCGCGAGCCGTGCGCCTGCCCGCACGCATTGCGTCCGCTTCAATATCATACCAGTCAGCCTCATCCTGCCTATCCTGCATATCCCTGTTCGTTATCGCCGTAACATCAACAGCAGCAAGATTGCGCCTGCGCCTAATATCGCTGTCCCTGCTGAAATACCCAATAAACTCTGCGTACTCCAACCCGGCGATAACGGCGATAGCGACTTAGGTACTAACGCGCCGTTTTGTTCAACTTTAGATACAAACTGCGCAGTCAGTCCGCTAATCGCCGTCAAGCCAGTACTCTGTGCTGCGCCGCTAACAATTGACGATATATCAATCAAGTGCGCATGATCTTCACGTACCGCCACGTCAACATACAGCGCATCCGCTCCAGCATGTGTTGCCTGGCCTGACACATAAGACAATCCCCCTGGCGCGCTATTGATAGCCTGCGCTAATGCGGGCAACGGATCGTATGCTGCACTTGGCCCACTCACCGGAAACAGCGATATAGCGCTCCAGCCAGACGGATGCGAATAATTGAAACTAACCCGAACCACATCACCCGCGCGCACATAATCAGGCGTAGGTCGTTGCTGTTGCTGTTGCGTTGGCAAACCTAAAATTACCGGAGTTGGCGTTTGTTCGAGATCAAGCCCTTGCGAATGCTCAAAATCAATCGCCGCCCCCGGCCCTAAATTAGATTGCTGAATCCAAATACGTTTCTGATCCGCAGTCATTGAGTACCAGTTATCCGGTGCGTTAACCGTAGCGCGTCCGCCCAAGCTCGGATAAGTAATCGGAATATCACCTAGGCCATTAAACGCTTGATAGCCCTGCGGCCCACCCTGCCTAGCGCGCCCCGCTGCCGTTACTTGTGCAACCGACTGAAACATAACAATAGGACAAAGAAAAAGATTTTCTAAACAAGGATAAGCAGGATATTTAGGATTTATTCTTTATCCTGCTTATCCTGTTTACCCCTGTTCTTGTCTAGCGCCGTCTTGGCGGCTGCTTAAACAGCAACGCTAGCGCTACCACTCCGCCTAAGATAAGCAACGGGTTCTGCACGATAAAGCCTGTCAGCGAATTACCAATCTGTGCAATACCAAGACCCAATCCGCCCGCTGCCTGCGCGGCGCTTCCTAACGGAATCAACTGACCTGTAGTCGGATCGCGCTGGTAACCAGTAGGCACAAGCTGCGGTAACTGATAACTCTGACCGTAAAACCCTGTCGGCGTACCTTGCCCTCTAGCTGCCTGCACAATCGCCGGTGTGCTCTTAATGATTGTCGGAAGGATTGAGCCCCAATCAATCCCGCTTACGCCGCGGTCCATCCCGCCTACTCCGTCGCTGCCGCCGATATCAATATCCGGTCCGAGACGAAACCCACTATCGCCAAAACCAACAAAGCCTGCCGCTTCGCCGTTGTCGTCGTTGAAGACTTCCCGCCCTGGCATGCCAGCAATTGAACGCGCAATCGGCGAATAAGGGTCACTCATACGAAACGGCACTTCATGTACCGTGGGTTCTAGCCCTAGGGAAATAGCCGGGTTCGGCGTTGGCTTTGTAGGCGCGCACGTATTCGGAAACTCCGACGCTACATTTATTCCGCGCAATGACTGACAACACATTGCCTGTACGCTCATTTTAATCCATCACTTTCTTAAGAAGGAAAACACCGCCAGCCAACAACGCTAACGTTGTTAACGTTCCAGCTAGATCGCCGCCAACACCATTAGCGTTAACCGTTCTGTCTGATTGCGCTATCTTACTCGCAAGCTTTTGCAGCGCCGTTTGATAACGCGGTGCTTCCGCCTGCCATTGTTTCGCTACGTAGGCAATGCCTGACTGCTGTTGTGCTAATTGCCCTAACTGACTAACTAAATCCTGTGCGCGCGCAAAATCCTGAGCCGTTACTGTTGACTGCTGATCGATTGCAGTTAACTCCGCCGCGACCTGCTTATCAGCCTGATCCCAGTCCGACCCAATCTTACGTTCTTGTGGCGACGGTCCGTGATGAAATAGCTTGCCGATTAGCGGGATAAGACTTACCGCTGCTAACGCAATCTGGCCAATCACCGGTACCGCGAACGCCGGAGCCGCCGCTGCGCCTGCTGCTGCAAACCCTAACCCCAGGCTGCCGCCTTTCGGAAAAATTGCAAATCGTATTCGCTCAATAGCTTTCGGACTTTCCCAACCAGAGCCCTGACGCTTATTACTTGGATCAAGTGCTATCTCTCCATTACCGGTGTCAACCGTAACATAAACATGATCGTAGCCGCGCGACTTCTCCCGATTACGACTTAGCACAAAGGCTGGGCGAAAGCCAACCAGCGCCAAAAGAGTAGCTAATAATACACTAAGATCATCGCAGTCACCGTAACCTTTCTCAATCGTATCGCGCGCGCTCTGAATGGAATCAAACGATCCGGCCCCCGTTGAGTCATAAATATAGGCGACTTGTTGCACGTAACGAAAGATTGCATCTATTGCGTCTGCTGGCGCAGAGTGAGAATCAATTCGATTATTAATTAGTATCTGCGCCGCAAAGCGCTCCAAGCCAATATCATGTACCGCCGCTTCACGTACCAGCGTCGCCATTTCCCGCGCAGTCTCATAACTACCCGGCTTACCATTTCGTAACCAGCGATAGCTTACATCACCTTGTCGATTAATCCGTAAGAGCGGCTGATCCCTTCGGCCCGTCAAGCGTGCCACAGGTTGCGCCGGTTGAGTAAAATCAGACTGGTCCACCAATGCGCATTATAGCGCGATTTTTGTTGACCGTGGGTTCAAAATGCGCTATATTCTGCGCGATGGTTTCCCAGAAAATCAAGAGCATTCAAAACGCTATAAGCGATTATAACCCTACAACCAAACGGGCTAAAGGCGAAATAAGGGAATTCATAGGTGGCTATGTCGCGAAAGATTTAGTGGATCAATTACGCAATGAGGCTAATGCGCAACACCGTACAATGACAGGGCAATTAACGGTAATTCTTGAACAGTTTTTCGCTAAATAACAACAATCATGTGGCAGGTTATACAGGTTGGCGATTCAATTCAGATACTTCCTGTTAGCGATCTAAAATCTCATAGCAGCATCTCTCAGTGCAGCTGTCATCCGGCCATTGAGCCGACAGACAATAAGACTCTTGTAATTCATCGCGCGTATGATGGTCGAGAGTTTTCTGAACAAGCACATCATGCTAACAAGCCGATAGTTATTATTGATAGACTGCCGCGCCCAACGACCTGCAACCGGTACGACTGCTGCGAACCAGCCACGCATCATGTGTTATTAAATATAGACGCAACTGACAGGCTCGTAAGCTACGGCAAATACTGCTATGATCACGCCGTAAACAAATCCTACGTGTTTAAGAACAGAGACGACGTAGATCAAGAGATAGCATAAAATCGATGGCTCGACGATCTATAGCGATTAATAAGGGAATTATACCATCTACTATTTTCGCTGACCGCGAAGGCGCTGGCGTTCTAATTCGCGGCGTTGAACAGACTATCCCACATATCGCCTATATCGCGCGTAACGGATTTGCGACAACCCTAACCGAGCAAGAGGCAAATGCCCGTCTTATTGCCGCCGCACCCGCGCTGTATGAAGCCCTGAGAAACATTGCTGGCGTAGGGCACGTTGCTGCACCCTATGATCGGAGCGCCTACGCCCACGCATTGCAACGCGCAAACGACAAACTTGTGCAAGTAGTGGAATGGGCGGAAACCGCACTTGCGGAGGTCAAGTAATGAGCCGCAGCACCGATAAACTTATCATTAGACTATTTACCAGATTGGCAATGCGGATGGCCAAACTGTTTTGCTCCGGCAACGCACTGCGTAATACTAGTTGCATCTAACGGCAACGAAACAGAACACGGTAGATTTTGCTATGCCCACGCAGTGCGCAAAAAAGGCTTGAATGAAGGCACGCTACCGCCCGCACTTGAAGGCTATTAAATGACACGTCATCGATCTGTAACAATCAACAACGACATTAGCGACGCTGAGCCAACGCCTGCGCCGGGCGTAATGCCACCTGAGGGTGTTGAGGCGGCGGTTGAGACAAAAATTCGCTATAACACTAAAGTCGATCCTGATAAGGTTCGCACAGATCGTTATGCGCGCGATCTTGATGATCTCGCCGCCGAGCTTGAACCAGAGCCATATCAAGACCGATTAACAGGCTGGCTCGTTGAATGGCAACGCTACATCGGTTACAACGTTTGGGTTTTACGCTTAACTGACCCTGCTGAGCGACGCGGTCCTGGTGCGCAATATCTTCGGCCTCACTTTAACCATTCGCCCGAAGCGCTTGGTGCTCTGCCGTTTGATCCTAACCCGGTAAACTTTATTCCGGCCTTACAAGCTATCAACGGAAACTCAGGCGGCTATTTTCAGGTTTGGCTCTTAGATCAATACGGCCAGCGATTGCCGGAATCAACGCTATACAGCTTTGCTGTTGCCGATCCTCCGCGTAATGCTCAGCAAAGCCAGCCACAAACTCCGCCACCACAACAACCACAATATATCACGCCGCCTAAGAGCGACGCAGAGCGCGAACTCGAAACAATGCAGCGCGAAGTCGTACGCACCGCGTTGCAACGCGCGCTAAATCCACCCACACCGCCTGCTGTTAGCGCCCTTAACGCCGAAGATCAAGCAAAACTCTACATGCTCGGCCAAGCGCCAACATTCTTCCCTACGATGTTCCAACAGCTTGCCCAAATGCAGCGTGAGATGTTAGAGGCCACTAACGCCAGCGCTAAAGAGCCAACCTGGAAAGATCGCATGATCGACGCGGGCCTGGAGCTAGCAACAAAAAACCCCGCTATCGTTGACCGGCTAAGTAGCGTCGCTGAGCGCATCGTCGCAATGGTAACCAACGCCTTATTACCCTCCACCTTTGCGCAAGCGCCGTTACCGCCGCCGCCTGCGTCGCCAATTCAGTCAGCACCGACCCCCGCGCCAGCGCCGTATACAGACCGCACCGAACCGGAAGATGAAAGCGATACCGTTATGAGTCTGATTGATGATGTGGTAACTTACCTCAATAATGACAAACCTATCGATCTTAACGATCCGATTTTCAAGGACCTGGAGAAAGCCTATCCCAAACACTTCCCACGCATCATGGCAGCAATTGCATCAATGCCAATTCCAACAATTATTGAATGGATCGATCAAAACGGCAGCGACTTACATCGCTCACTATTAAGCGGGCCAGTGACCGGTCCGTTTCTTAAGGGCAGGCTTGAGGAGCTACAAATCACTCTAAAGAACGCAGTAAAGATAGCACAAACACACAAGCCGCACAATAGAAAGAGAAAATAATATGACAATGGTAAGACTTCACTTGCATGATAACGATCCGGACTATTACCCGGATGCGTCAATTTATCTTAACATGCAACACGTTGCCAGCGTTGCTTACGCGCCCGACGGAGACAGCGCTCGCATTATCTTTTCTCTCAATTTTTCTTGTACGGTTTCTGCGAATAGCGCCGCATATTTACTTGCATTGATGGAAGCAAACGAAGCGCTATTAGAACCCGCTACGCCGCCATCACCACAACCTGCGCCAGCGCAACCCAGGCCAGCATCTAATACAACACTCCTAAATCGCATTATTCAACACTTACGCCACAACGTCGATCAACCCGGCCAGACCTTTTCAATGATCCATGAATTCTATTCAAAGACCTTCCACAACCC
>JACXTT010014655.1_pt1 | contig 10240 bp, 10 predicted proteins | sample 9270951 | NCBI WGS metagenome assembly JACXTT01 (sample SAMN15532306, study PRJNA645909) | rock metagenome | isolation source: weathered quartz diorite | place: Puerto Rico | collected 2017-06-21
GCCGGGGCCGCCGCCGTCGCCACGGGCCGTCCGCCGGCTGGCGCGGGTGAGCACGGCGACGGCGCTCCTCCTGCTCGCGACGCTCCTCTTCCAGTCGCGGACGCTGTGGGTGAACCGGGGGCAGTACCCCGTCGATGCCCTACAGTTCATGGCGGACCGGAAGCTCGCCGGAAAGCTCATCGTGCATTTCGACTGGGCGCAGTACGCGCTCGCCGCGCTGGCACCCGACACGACGGTCGCCATCGATGGTCGTCTCCGCACCTGCTACCCGCAGAGCGTCGCCGACCTGTACTTCGACTTCCTCCTCGGTGATCAGCCCGCGATCCGCTGGCGGAGCCCGAGCTCCCCGCCCTTCGACGATCGGGCCATCCTCCGCCTCGCGGATCCCGACCTCTCGCTCGCGAGCCGGCACTACAAGCACGGCCTCAAGGTGATGCGCCGCTCCGGATGGGTCCTCCTCTACCAGGACGGGCTGGCCGAGCTCTGGGGGCGTCCCGACCGCTACGGCGATCCGGTGAGCCCCGACTATGTGGCGCCCGCGGTGCGCACGATCGGCAACCGGCGGCCGCGCGGCTACGCCCGCTGGCCGGCCTTTCCCGTCCGCTCAGCGCCCGTCGCCGCCATCTCGCAGCAGGCAGAAGCCCGCCGCCGCGATCAGGGGGACGGAGAGCTGGAGGGTCGCACCCGGACCGGCGCGGAGGAGGTGCGCGAGCGGCTGGGAGACGATGGTCGCCGCCCAGATGACCGCGACGCCGCCCCGCCAGAGCGCCGGGTCGCGTCGCTCGGCGTGCAGCAGCACGGCCGGAAGGACGAGCAGGGAGAGGTCGTAGAGCGGGACGTGCGGGCTCACCAGCACGCTGCCCCAGATCGCGGTCGCGAACCAGCGGTGTAGGGCATCGGGACGGTAGGGGGGCTGGAGGGTGCGGACCGCGAGCAGCACGGCCGCCGAGGCGAGCGCCGCCAGCACGCCGGCGAGTCCGAGGTGACCGGGCAGGAGCAGCACGAAGAAGCTGTAGAGCGAGTGCATCTTCCAGGCCGGGAAGGCGGGGTCGGCGAGCATGGTGGGAAAGGACGAGGCCAGCTGGACGTACGCGCGCGCGGCGGGGAGGCTCATCGCGAGCGACACGAGGACGAGCGCCGTCGCGGTGGCGGCGAGGCCGAGCAGCGCCGGCCAGCGGCGCTCGAGCGCGAGCAGCAGGGCCAGGACGAGCACCAGCTGCGGCTTGTAGAGGAGGAGGCCGAGGACCAGGCCGGCGAAGCCGTCTCGCGCCTGGCCGAGAAGCGCGAACACGGCGGCGAGGATGAAGAGCGAGAGGAGGCTGTTCTGACCGTACGAGACGGCGGCCCACACGGGGACGAAGGCGAACGCCCAGAGCAGGACCGGGGGCTGCAGGGGCTCCCCCCTGGCGCGCGCCACCAGCCACAGGCCGGCGGGCACCAGGACGATCCCCAGGGCGCTCCACAGGGCGAAGGCGGCGAGGTAGGGGAGCGCCGCGAGCGGCGCGAAGGGGAGGGCGAAGAAGGGCGGGGTGATGAAGCCGTGGAAGCCCGACCACTCCTGCGGGGCGGTCAGCTCGTGCTCCACGGCGGACTGTAGGTCGCGGTCGTAGAGGTGGTCGGTCCGATGCGTCGCGACGATCCGGCCGGCGGCGTAGAACTCGACGAAGTCGCCGCCCTTGATGTTGCCCGCGAGATCGAGGAAGCCGGGGCGCGCGAGGAGCGAGGTGAGCCATGCGACCCATACCGCCGCGCCGATCGCGGCCGCGAGCAGGACGCCGTACCGCCCGCGTCGCGACCCGAGGAGGGAGCCGAGCCTGACCAGCGGGGCGCGCATGGGTGTGGTCTTATGAGCGGGGGGGTCGGCGCGAGTCAACGCGTGGCGCGGCTCCTCACGCTGCCGCTCGCCCGGGCGCACGCGGTCGTGGTGATCGTCGTGTTCGCGGCCGTCTACGCCTTCGGCGTCGCGCACCGGAGCGGGCTGATCGACGGCTTCGGGCACTTCATCGGCGTCGACCTGCTCACCATGCGGACGGGCGGACGGATCGTGCTCGACGGGCGGGGAGCGGGCCTCTACGACATCGGCCTCCAGGAAGCCTACACGCGCGCCGAGCTCGGGCGCGAGCGGCTGCCCGGCCTGAGCCCGTTCGTGGTCCCGCCCTTCGTCGCGCTCGCCTACGTCCCCTGGGCTCTCCTCCCGCAGATACCGGCCTTCGTTCTCTGGACGGCGGTCGCGATCGCGGGCCTGGTGGCGGGACTCCGCATCATGGCGCGGGCGGCGCCGCGGACCGGGACGTACTGGAGGAGCACGCTCGTGCTCGCGCTCTCCTTCTACCCCGTGCTCGAGGGGTTGATGGCGGGGAGCAACGCGCTCCTTGCGTTTCCGCTCTTCGCGCTCGTGCTGGTCGCGCTCCGGGCGGGGCATGAGCTGCGCGCGGGCGCGCTCCTCGGCGTCCTCTGCTACCGGCCGCAGCTCGCGATCGCGCCGCTCGCCGTCCTCGCGGCCCGGCGGCGCTGGCGCGTGGTCGCGGGCGCCGCCCTGGTGGGCGGCGGCGCGACGCTGCTCGCCGCCGTCTGCCTCGGTCCCCGGGTGCTCCTCGACTGGCTCGCGCTCGGGCCGTTGCTGAGCCACATGATCTTCGAGAAGGGCATGCCGACGCCGATCTTCAGCTCGATCTACGCCCTCGTCCTGCTGCCCCTCGGCCCGGAGCGGTTCGCCCTCGGGATGTCCGTGGCCACCCTGGCCGCCGTCGCCTTGCTCGTGGTCACGATCCGGGCCTGGCGAGGCCCCTGGCGGCCTGGTGCCCCGGAGTTCGACCTCCGCTTCGGACTCCTGGTCGTCGTCACGCCGCTCGTGAGCCCGTATCTCCAGCTGCACGACCTCGCGATCCTCGTCGTCCCGGCGTTGCTCGCCGCCGAGCACTCGATGGGAGTTGAAGACGGTGCAAGGTGGGCGTGGCTGCGCGTCGTGCTCGCCGGCGTGTGGCTCGCCTGTCTCGTCGGTCCTCCGCTCGTCGCGCGGGTGATGCCGCTCCCGCTCGCGCCGCTCGCGGTCCTGCTCCTCGGCTGGGTGATTCTCGACGCCCTGCGTGATCCCGCATGGACAACCTGACCCACGCCTTCACCGCGATCGCGGCGACGCATGCCCTCCGCCGCGAGCGGCCCAGCGGCCGGACCCTCGGCGCCGCGATCGTGGCTGCCAACGTGCAGGACCTCGACTGGCTGTCCTTCCTCGTCTCTCCGGCCGCCGGCATGGCGGCCCACCGTGGCCCGACCCACTCCCTCCTCGCCGTGCCGCTCATCGCGCTCGCCGTCGCCCTCGCCGCGCGCTGGTCGGGACGCGTCGGCACTCGCGCGGAGATCCGGGCGCCGCTCGGAATCTGCCTCGTCGCTGCCGCCTCGCATCCCGCCATCGATCTGCTGACGCCGTACGGGCTCCGTCCCTTCCTGCCCTTCGACGGGCGGTGGTGCTACGGCGACGTCATCGCCGTCTTCGATCCCTGGATGTGGCTTATCCTCGGCGGAACGGTGCTGCTCCTGAGCAGACGCGGCGCCGCGGCGGTCACCCTCTGGACGGTGCTCGGCAGCGGCATCGTGATGGCCGCGCTGCACCTGATCCCGCTGGTGGGGACGTTCGGTATCGTCGCCGGGTTGGTATGGATCGCCGGGGCCGCGGGCGCGCTGATCCTGTGGCTCCGCGGCGTGTCCGAGAACACGCGGCGTGCGATCGCCGTGAGCGGCCTCGTGCTGGCTGGAATCTACCTCGGCAGCCTGGCCGTGCTTCACCAGCGCGCGCTCGCCCGGGCCCGCGCCGTTGCGGAGCGGACCGCGGGCACGGATGGCCAGCGCGTGGTGCAGGTGGCGGCCATCCCCACCCTCGGCGATCTCTCCACCTGGCGCGGTCTGGCGGATACCGAGCGCAACGTCTACCGGTTCGCGATCCCGCTCGGACGCCCGGCGCCTGCGGACGTGGAGCGCTTCGGCAGCACCCGCGACCCCGCTCTGAGCGCGCTCACGCGGGGCGCGTCGACGCAGCTCGGGCGCGCCTTCCTGGCGTTCGCCCGCTTTCCGGCGGTCGAGATCGGGTGGGAGGACGGCCGTCGGGTGCTGCTCCTCGCCGACGCGCGTTACGACGACCCCCGCCCAGGGGTGCCGGCGACCTGGCCGGTGCACGAGCCGATCGGACCATGACCCGCGGCGGAGAGGGCGTGTCACCGGGAAGGGCCGACGCGGTGTTCATCATCGTCGCGTGCGGGGTCGTCCCGCTCGTCAGCCTGGCGATCGCGGTGGGCGCCTTCCAGGCGATCGAGCACGCGAACCTGGCGGCGTATCTGGCGTCGATCGTCAAGTGGACGACCCTCGGCGGCGGGGCGCTCATGCTCGGACGGCGGGCCGGGATGTCGTGGGACGATCTCTACCTGAACCCCCGCGGGTCGTTCATGCTGCGCCGGCCGGCCTCGACCGTCGGGATCGTGATCCTCTTCATCGCGGTGGTGAACTTCTCCATCCTGCCCAGGTTCAGCGCCGCGTGGGACGCCCTCGGCCTCCCCCATGCCCGGGCTCCCTACCTGGCGATGCCGCCCTCCCTGCTCGCTCGCACCATCGGCGCGCTCTGTGCATTCGCGGCGGCCGCGGGCTCGGAAGTGCTCTACCGCGGTTACCTGCGGGTTCTGTCGGAGCGGTACTTTCGCAGGTGGTGGATCGCCGCGCTGGTGGTCTCGGCGGTCTTCGGCTGGGCGCACGGCTTCTACGGGTGGTACGGTGCCGTGTACACGGGGCTGAACGGCCTCGCGTTCGCGCTCCTTGCGCGTGCCACGGGCTCGCTTTACGTCGTGATTCTCGTGCACATGTGCTTCGACGCGCTCGTATTCGTGGCGGGCTGAGCGGAGGACCTGGTGGGGCTGCCGATACGTGACTTCGTCGCGGCGAACCGCGTCCGAGCCGACCGGCTGGCGCTCGCGCTGGTGGCCGCGGTCGTGGTGTTCTCGTGCTGCATCTTGGCCCTCCCGTTCAGCGAGCGCGCGCGGATCGCAGCCCTGGAGCGGTTTCAGCTACGTGGCTGGCCATTGACGGCGTGGATGCTCTTCCAGCCGGTCCCGTCGATGTACAACTTCGAGAATCGCTGGGAGGTGGTGACGCCCGGACCGGGACCCTGTCCCGAGCGGAGCGCAGGGTTCGTGAACCACCACGCCTACAACCGCATCGCGCTCTTCAACTACCGGCTCGGCCTTCACCAGTGCCAGCTCCCGGCGCATGTCTACCTGCGGAGCACGTACCGCGGGACGACGGTGGAGACGTCCTACCGGGTGAGCCGCGACGCCGGGGGACATGGCCTCGACGTGACGCCCGTGGACGCGCGGTGAGCTGGCGCGGAGCACCCCCGGCCGTGCGTGCGTTCCTCGTACTGACGGCGTCGATCTTTGCGGTCCGCATCTTCCTCATCCCGCTCTATGGCCTGATCGTGGTGGTGGCGGCATCGGTGCCGCTGCACGATCACTTCTTTCCCGCCCTCCTGCGGCAGCCGAGCCTCGTGGCCATCGCCTTCATCGCGCCGCTCGCCACGGAAGTGCTCGTCCTGCTGCGACCGACGGTCGAGCGCATGCAGCGGCACGCGGTCGTGGTGACGATCGCCGCGGCGGTCCTGCTCGTCCATCAAGCAACGTACTGCTCCGCGACGTGGGTCGTCATGTTCTGGGCCGGACTCTTTCTCGCCTGGCTCGCGTGGAACGGCTCGTCCGACCCCGCGGGGGCGCAGAGCAGGGGCCCGTTCCTCGCCCAGCTGCTGATCGCATTCTGGTTCCTGGGTGGAGCCGCGGGTAAATGGACCGCCGGCTACTGGGAGGGCGAGCCCTTCTACGAGCTCTTCTTCGCTCACCATCCCTACGCGGTCTACTCGCTGGTGCGCACGTATTTCGATGCGGAAATGGTCCGTGTCGTCGCCACGTGGTTCAGCCGCGGCGCGGTGGTGGTCGAGACCGCCATGGCGTTCGTCGTCTTCCTCCCAGCCCGCTGGGCATCCACCCTCGCGGTCGTGGTCGCCCTCGGGATGTGGTGCACGGCCGGAGACCTGTTCGAGGTTGCGTGGCCGGTGATCGGGATGGCCCTGGCTGGACGCATCCTCTCCGCCGCGCCCCGTGCACCGACCGATCTCGGGCCGGCGTGACCCGCGACCATCCAGCTCCGGCCGTGCGTTCGCGTGTGCTCGCACTGGCCGTCGTCTGGCTGCTGGCGGCGGGCTATCTCTCCCTCTTCGCGTACCGCGGCTGGATCCCGCACGACGAGGGCCTGCTCGCCCACAGCGCCGAGCGCGTGCTCCGGGGAGAGCTTCCCCATCGGGACTTCGACGAGGTCTACACCGGTGGTCTCTCGTGGCTCCACGCGCTGGCGTTCGCGGTCCTGGGAGAGCGGCTGACCTCGATCCGCACCGTGCTCCTCCTCTTCGCGCTCGCCTGGGTCCCCGCCGTCTTCTCGATCGCCGCGCGCTTCGCGTCGCCGCCCACCGCGGGCATGGTGGTGATCCTCTGCCTGGTCTGGAGCCTGCCGAACTACTTCGCCGGGCTGCCGTCGTGGTACGTGCTCTTCTTCGCGACGTTCGGCCTCCACGCCTTCCTCCGGCACCTGGACACGGGCCGGCGACGCGGGCTCTTCGTCGCTGGCCTCTGGGGAGGGTGTGCCGTCCTGGCCAAATCCGTGGGGGTCTTCTACGTCGCCGGCGCCGTGCTGGCGCTGCTCCACGTCGAGGAGACGGCGTCCGGGGGGCCGCGCTCGCGGGCCTTCGCGCTCGCGAAGACGATCGGGCTGGCGCTCCTCGTCGCCGCGGTCTGGGTGCTCGTCCGCGGGCAGGCAGGCGGGACGGGGATCGTCCACTTCGTCGTCCCGGCGGCGGCCGTCTCCGGGTTTCTCGCCTGGGGCGAGTGGCGTGACGGCGGCGGCCCGTTCGCCCGCCGCTGCGCGGCGCTGGGACGGCTCGGGGCGCCCTTCCTCGCCGGCTTCGCCCTGCCGATCGCGCTCTTCCTGCTGGCGTACCGCTCGGCCGACGCGCTCCACGCGCTCTGGGAGGGGGTGTTCTTTCTCCCGCAGCGCCGGCTCTCCTCCGCGTACCATGCGCTCCCGGCGCTGTGGACGGGTGCGGCGGCGCTACCGTACGCAGCGCTCCTCGCCGCGCGGGGCTCCTGGTCCAGGCGACGGGAGGTGTGGACGTTTCGCGCGCTCGGGGGCGTCGCGGTGCTCCTCCTCGCGACCGGCGGGCAGGCGCGCGTCTACCGGGTGATCTGGGACTCGGTCCGGCCACTCGCGCCGCTGGTGGTCGTCATCGGATGCGCGTTGCTGGCGCGGCGCGAGGGCTTCGAGGGCGAACGGCGACGGGAGGTGTTCCTGCTGCTCGCGGCCGCCGCGCTGCTGAACCTCCTCCAGTATCCGTTCTCGCGGGAGATCTACTTCTGCTACACGGCGCCGCTCCTCGTGCTCGCCGTCCTCGCGCTGGTGGGCTCGCGCCCCGGAGCGCCGCGCAGCGCGCATCTCTGCGTCGCCTGGTTCTACCTCGGGTTCGCGATCGCGTACCTGAATACGGGTAACATCCTGAGCATGGGGACCGCGCCCGGGGCGCCAGTGCAGCGGAGCGTCCTCGCGCTCGCGCGCGGAGGGCTTCGCGTCCGCAGCGCCGACGCGCGCCGCTACGCGCGCCTGGTGCGCGAGGTCCAGGCGCACTCGAAGCCGGATGCGTTCATCTATGCCGGGCCGGACTGCCCGGAGGTGTATTTTCTCTCCGCGCGGCGGAATCCGACCCGCACCCTGTACGATCTCTTCGATCGCGACCTCGGCAGCGCGCGCCGGACGGACCGCATCCTCGCCGCACTCGAGGCGAACCGGGTCGACGTCGTGGTGACCCACTGGCGGCCCGAGTTCAGCCCCCGCATCGCGCCGGACCTCTGGCGCGAGCTCAGGCGTCGCTATCCAAACCAGATCCGCGTGGCGCCCTTCACCGTGCGGTGGCGAGGCTGAGCTCCCATTGTCCGGGCCCGGCGACCCGACTAGACTCCGGCCGCCATGAACGTCGCGCTCGCCGATCATCTCCTCACCACCACTCGCTCGGTGCGGAAGCGGCTCGATCTGCGCCGCCCGGTCGACCCGGCGCTGATCGAGCGCGCGATCGAGGTCGCGCTCCAGGCGCCGACCGGCTCCAACTCGCAGGGCTGGCACTTCGTGGTGGTGACCGACGCGGAGAAGCGGGCCGGGCTCGGGGCGCTCTACAAACGCGCGTGGGACCTCTACGCGAGCGGCAAGCTCCCGGCGCGGGCGGAGCTCCCGCCCGACGATCCGCGGGCGAAGCAGCTCCCCCGCATCATCGAGTCGGCGGCCTACCTGGCCGAGCACCTGCACGAGGTCCCGGTGCACGTGATCCCCTGCGTCGAGGGGCGGGTCGAGAACGCCGGCGCGCTCGCGCAGGCGTCGGTCTACGGCTCGATCCTGCCGGCCGTGTGGTCCTTCATGCTGGCGCTTCGCGCCCGCGGGCTGGGCTCGGCCTGGACCACCCTGCACATCCTCTACGAGCACGAGGCCGCGGCGCTCCTCGGCCTGCCGCCCACCATGACCCAGGCCGCGCTGCTGCCCGTCGCCCACTACACGGGCGCCGAGTTCAAGCCGGCGAAGCGACTTCCCGCGCGCACCCAGACGCACTGGAACGCGTGGGGGAAGCGCCGCTGAGCGGAGCCCGGGGCCGGCCCGCGCGGATCGCGGCCGGCCCCATGGCGCCCGCTACGGCGTGACCTCCTCGAACAGGCTGTTGGAGACGATCTCGCGGACGCCGCTCTTGTCGAGCTCCTTCCTGAGCTTCGTCAGCTCGTCGTCCGCCTGCAGCTTGCTGCTGCCCTTGGCGAACGCCTCGAGGCTCGCGTACTCCGTCGCCACGAAGAGGACCCTCGTGTCGGAGCCCGCCAGCGTCCCCCGCCACACGCGCGTCGTGCCGCCCGTATCGAGCCGCTTCATGCCCGCGATGAACTTCTTCAGCTGCGCGACGTAGGCGTCCTGATCTCCCTTGACCTTCACCGTGAGGACGGTGAGCACCCGCGAAGACTCTGCCGCGGCGCTGCCCGTGATCGTGAGCACCATCGCGACCGCCAGGAGAAGCCTCCCCCCAGTTTTCATGCGTGACCTCCCTTTGCGTCGTGTTGATCGCGCCCTCGCTTCCGGAGTGGCATCACGCCGTGCCGGCCGGGTGGCGCCCGCGCCGTGTGCTGACGGTGCATCGCCTCGCTAGGGCGCCTTCGGCGCCTCCTTCAGCTCGACGATCAGGACGTGGGCCTCGTGCTTCCCCACGTTCTCCGAGGAGTGGGTCTCGCCGTCGTTCCAGTTCACCTGTCCCGCCTTGCTCGTCCGCTCGGTGACCGTGCCGTCGGACGCGGTGAACTTGACCGCGTTGGCGTCGAACGCGTAGACGAGGTACGCCGGATGCGAGTGCATCGGCGTCCGGTCGCCGGGCTTCCCGCGATACTCGAGGACGCGCACGCGGGAGTTCTCGAAGAGCACCTTGTACGCCTGCGGCGCCACCTTGACGACGTCCTGCGCCAGCGCCGTTCTCCCGGGCGAGAGCCCCGTGACGATCAGGAGCGCGACGGTAGCGAGAACGGAAGACCGGATCCGCATGGTCCCCTCCTCTCGAGGCTCGGCTTGGACGGGTCGGGCGCGCGAGCCATAGCACCGCGCTCCGCGCGGGGGAAGGTACCCGCGCGGGCGGTCGCGGGGGGCCTGTCCTCAGGCGTGTACGGTCGGCCGGCGCGCGCTCCAGGGCCGCGCGCTCTCGAGCTGTGCCGCCACGCGCAGGAGCACGTCCTCCCGGCCGTAGGTGGCGACCAGCTGGACGCCGATCGGGAGCCCGTCGGCGCTCCAGTGGAGCGGGAGCGAGATCGCCGGCTGCCCCGTCACGTTGAAGGGCATCGTGAAGGTGACGAATTCGCCGGCGCGCGCGAAGCCGCGCAGGGGATCGTCGGGCGTGGGGTCGAATTCCCCCAGGCGGGGCGGCGGCTCGGGGAGGGTCGGCGTGAGGAGCAGGTCGAATCCCTCGGCCCACCAGGCGGCCACCTGCCGCGTGTGCATGTGCAGGTACTCGATGGAGCGGATGTAGTCGGTGGCGGTCACCGGGCGACCCATCTCGGCGATCGCCCAGATCATGGGCTCGACGTCGCTCGCGCCGATCGTGCGCCCCGTGCGCTCGCTCCAGTAGGTGAGGTCGCGCGCGGTGGCGGCG
>JACXTT010014656.1_pt1 | contig 10239 bp, 5 predicted proteins | sample 9270951 | NCBI WGS metagenome assembly JACXTT01 (sample SAMN15532306, study PRJNA645909) | rock metagenome | isolation source: weathered quartz diorite | place: Puerto Rico | collected 2017-06-21
GACGGGCGACGGTTTCGACAAGGCGTATATCAGGGAAGCAGGCGTGAACGACCACAGCAAGGTGCACAGCGCATTGCAGAAAAACGCCGCCAAGGCCAGGGATGCCGACCTGAAAGCGCTGATGACGACAATGGCGCCGACGGTCGCCGCGCACCTCGATGCGGCGAAGAGTTTGCAGAGTGGGGGCGCGACCGCGGCAAGATAGGCTCGTTTGCAAGCCGCTCGGTGAGAAATCGGACGAGGGAGGCGGAGCGCGGCTGCGCGGTCCCACGCGTGGCCGCTGCGGCATACGCGGGTTGGATTATTTGCGCGGCAGTTCCGGCAGGCGCCGATTGAAATTGTTGAGCAACTCGCCTGCATCGAGCAATTCCCGGGCGACGTCGTTGAGTTTGCGCTGGGACGAGCGGGCCTGGTCGCGCAGCACGCGGAAGGCCGTTTCGCGGTCGAGGCGGTAGCGTTCCATCAGCACACCCACCGCCATGCCCGTCTCGCGGCCGTTTTGCAGGGCCTGGCCGAGCCGCTCTTCGTTGTCGCGCAGGCCGCGGATTTCGTCGCCCCGCGCCAGGCCGGCAATCACGGTAGGCAACAGTTGGTTCAGTTCGATCGGCTTGACCAGGTAGCCAACGGCGCCCTGCTCGGTGGCGCTGCGCACCGAGGCCTCGGTGTCACTGGCCGACAGGAACAAGAAGGGAATCGGCGAATTGGCGCGCACGTGCCGGGCCAGTTCCAGGCCGGACATGCCGGGCATTTGAATGTCGAGGATGGCCAGGTCGGGTTCGCGGCCGCCATCGGCCAGCATGCCCAGCGCCATCGGCGCCGAGGTGGCGATTCGCACGTCGTAATTGGCCATTTGCAGCATCTTGCTCAACAGCGCAAGCAGGTGGATGTCGTCGTCGACCAGCAGGATCAGGCGGCGCGCAGGGTTGACGGGTAACGCTTCGGTCATTCCAGCTCCAGGTTCAGGGATGCGGCAATGATAATCGATTGCGCGAGGGCGTTGGCGCACATTGCCGGCACGCTGTCCCATGCATTGCCGCACTGCGCCTAATGCCGGTCACTTAGCCTGTTAATCAAGCATGGGACGCGCGTACGTGCAAGCGCCCTGCGAAGCCAGTCCCCCTGCTGCTGGCATCGCGGCGCAGTGATTAGCAGGGGGACTGGCACCAGAAGGGTGCCTGTCCTATGCTTGATTTATTGGCTAAGTGACTGGCATCAGCACTGCGCCGGCCGGTCTCGCCCTGGGATTGCGAGCGTGCGTGGCTGCGTCGTCGCAAAGTTGCGCTGCGCCGCCATTGCGCCCTTGCGCCGTTGCCCTGAGGCGCCGTTGCGTTGCGCGCTGATGCGCTGCTGCGCTAAAGCACTGTTGCGCTGCTACGCTGTTTATATGTCGGGCTGCTGGGCTGCTGGGCCGCTGCGCTGTCGGCTTGTTGCCCAGCCGCGCTGGTGCGTGCATCCAAGGCTGCGCGCTTGCGAAATTGCACCCTGGCGCAGAGCAGCGCCTGCACCGCGTCCGCCATTGCTCGCGCCCGGCGATTCACCAGGCATCCGGGCCGCCGGCACACTAGCCGGCAACGCCGTCCGGCAGGCTGGCGATATGAGCGCGCAATTGCTCCAGTGCGGCGCCGACGGCAGCGGCATCGGCCGCGCGCGCGCCCAGTTCGGTGCTGCTGGCGTGCAGGCTGACGCCGGGGAAGCCGAAAGTGCCGCCCGTTCCTTTCAAGGTGTGGGCACGGGCGGCCAGCGTGGGCCAGTCGGCATCGGCAGCGGCGATCTCCAGTTCGGCCAGGCGTTGTGCCAGCGCGGCGCGAAAGCCCGCGCGAAAGCCGGCAAAGGCGGGCAAGTCCTCGAAACCCGTATCGCTGGTCGCCAATGCTGCGGGATCCTTCGCATCCGCCCCGGCGTTTGCCGTGGCGGCGACGCCGGCGCCCCCAGCAGGCCTCGCGGCCCCGTCCGTCCACATGCCGTGCAACAGCAATTCGAGCGCGCCGGCATCGACCGGCAGCGCCAGGTGGCCATCGCATCCGCCCTGGCGCAAAACCGCGGCGAATGCGAGATCGGCCGCATCGCTGACGTTTCCGCCACCTTCTCCATCGTCTTCAAACGCGTCGCCATCCTCACGCCGCAAAGCGCCCAGCGCGATGATCGGGCCGCCGTAGCCCAGCGCCCGTAACACGCGGGCCGTGCGCAGCCCGTCCAGCACCGGCATGTCGAGCGCCAGGAACACGGCGGCGTAATGGCCGGTGCCGACTGCGGCGACGGCAAGCGCGCCGTCGCCGGCCTGATCGCACAGCAAGCCGAATTGGACAAACCGCGCCGCACTGGCCGCGCCCCCCGCGCCATGCTCGGCCAGCAATACCCGCCGGCCGACCCAGGCAGCCGAACGTTCCGCAAGGCCAGCCCCAAGACCAGAATCGGCACCGGAACGCACGGTGGAGGGATAGTTGTCGGGTACGGAAACAGTCATCGATCGGCGGGAAGGTCGGTAAATTGTTACAAGTATGCACCCTACGACAGTCCCTGCGCCAGTGATCCGGCGCCAGTTCGGCGGCCATGCGTGAAACAATTGCCCCCATACCTTGCCCAGCGTTGATGCGGGCGAGGACGGACAAGTGCCGCTCAGCGGCGCTGGCGGTGGCATTGTCGCGGACACCCTTCCGGGCCTGGCCTCCGCCCGGCACGGCAGACATCATTGCAGGCACAATGGTCCTTGCCAGAGGGGAACATCGTTAAAAAAGCCCTGTTGTTTTCGCTTGCGCATCACATATAAATACCGGTGAGAAACAACATTTGTACGATGATGTGACCTATAATATTTTCCTGCAGTAATTAAAGTCCACTTTGTCCACAACATCGAATCGAGCGTCGTCTCCAATTACAATCGCGAAATGTTAGCCTTCAGTGCAAAATTGCCGAAAGATATACTTGCTTTATCTATCACGACTGTACAGAATGGATTTTACATTTGTGGTGACGTCGCCGGTCTGAGGGCTGAAGTTACTACCGCAGCGGAGAAACAATTACCGAATCGGAAAATTGGACGAATCACAGGCAACGTCGTATTTACGCAACTTCGAATTTTGGTGCCAGCAAGAAATATGCATCCGCCCGAGAGTGACCGCTCTTGCGTGTGATACCGCTGATCGACAATCATTCATTCAAGGTCTACTGTCGCCGCCATGCCATTCTCCACTGCCCTGCCTGCATGGAAACGCCACCTGGCCGAATGGTCGGCGCTGGCCATCGGCCTGGCACTGCTGGCCCTGGCCGCCATCATGTGGCACCAGGGCGAAGCCAGGCGCATAATTGCCGCCGAGCAAGAGCGTATCGACGTGTTTGCCAACCTTGTGTCGAACGACATTTCGGTCAACCTGGTGGCGGTCAACCAGGCGCTGGCCGGCATCGTCCGCGACCGCCTGCCCGATCCCCTTAGCATCGATGTCGATCCACTCAGCCGGCGCATGACCGCGCTGGCGGAAGCCATGCCCAGCGTGCGCGGCATGTTCGTGGTCGATGAGAATGGCATGGTCGTTGCCGGTGTTCCCACCGACCTGATCGGCCGCGATTTTTCGCAGCGCGAGTATTTCACCACGCCGCGCCGGCGTCCCGACCCCGCCACCTTCTATCTGTCGGCGCCGTTCCGCTCGATCCGCGACGACACCGTCGTCATCGCCAGCCGGGTGGTGCCGGGCCGCGAAGGCCGCTTCCACGGCGTGGTTGCGGCCACCCTTTCGCCGCGCTATTTCGTCGGCATGCTGCGCACCGTGATGTATGCCGCCGATCTGCAGGCGTCCATCAGCGGCGCCGACGGCCAGCCATTTATCAGTGTCGGCAGCGTCGCCCCAGCCAATGCCGATGACGCCGGCGTGGGCGTTCCATTCATGGCCCGCCCGGCGCCCCTGCTTGCGCAGCGCAAGATCCAGCCGGCCAACGTCGGCATGGACGGCTTCATGATGCTCACCATCAGCCGCGACGCCGACGCCGTGCTGGCGCCCCTGGGCCGCCAGTTTGCCATGCTGGCGGCGCTGCTGGCGGTGCTGGCCGTCAGTAGCGCCGCGGCGCTGGCGTGGACCCAGCGCCGCCGCCGCCGCCAGCGCCAGATCGACGCCGACCGCGTGCAGGAACGCAGCCTGTCGGCCGCCCTGCGCGACAGCGAAGCGCGCTTTCGCACCCTGATCGAGGAGGCGCCGGTGGCGGTGGCGATCGTGCGCGCCGGCCGCTTCGTCTACACCAACCGCCGCTACAACCAGCTGCACGGCCATGCGCCAGGCGAAAGCCTGACCGGCATGCCGTGGCGCGCCATGATCGCCCCGGCCTCGCTGGCGCAGCTGCGCGAGCAGGAAGCGCTGATTGCCGCCGACTCGCCCATCGAACAGCACTTCGAAGCGATCGGCCTGCGCCGCGACCAGGGCAGCGTCCCCGTATTCAAGGCCACCACCCGGGTCGAGCTGGCGGACGGGCCGGCCACCCTGATCTTCACCCAGGACATCTCCAAGCAAAAGCGCGCCGAAGCGTTTCTGCTGGAGGCGCGCGACGCCGCCGAAGCGGCCAGCCGCGGTAAGGCCGAGTTCCTGGCCAATATGAGCCATGAGATCCGCACCCCGCTCAACGCCATCCTGGGGCTGGCCTACCTGCTCGAACAATCCGAGCTTGGCACCGATGCGCAAGCCATGCTGCTCAAGATCCGCGCCTCGGGGCGGTCCCTGCTGGGCATCATCAACGACGTCCTCGACGTTTCCAAGATCGAGGCGGGCGCGATGACCATCGACCGCAGCTGGTTCGCCCTGCAGGACGTCATCGACAACGTCGCCGCCACCATGGGCGTGGCGGTGGCCGACAAGGACATCGCGCTGCTGGTGCAGCCGCTGCCGCGCCAGGCCGCCAGCATCATGGGCGACGCCCTGCGCCTCGAGCAGCTGCTGGTGAACCTCACCAGCAACGCCATCAAGTTCACCGCCAGCGGCCGGGTCGAACTGGCGGTGCTGGCGGGCGCGCAGAAAGGCGACCGCCTCGAGCTGACCTTCGAAGTGCGCGACACCGGCATCGGCATCGACCCCGCCCAGCAGCAGGCGATTTTCTCGCCGTTCACCCAGGCCGACAGCTCCACCACCCGGCGCTTCGGCGGCACCGGTCTGGGCCTGACCATCTGCAAGCAGCTGGTGGCCCTCATGCAAGGCCAGATCGGCGTACGCAGCACGGTCGGCGTGGGCAGCGTGTTCTGGTTTTCGATCCCGGTGCAGTGCATGCCGGCGGTGGCCGCCAGCATGGCGTATTCCTCGCCCGACATGCTCGACCTGGAGGTGCTGGCGCTGGCCGACAGCACGCCGGCACTGGACAACGCCGCCCTGGTCGGCCGCTCGCTGGGCTGGCGCATCGATACCTTGAACGTTGGCGCCGATGCCGGTGCCGATGACGGCCCGGCCGCGGGCGAGTCGAAGCCGGTAACGTCAGCGGTGACGGCGGCGGTGATGGCGGCGGTGCAGCGGCGCCGCCTGGACGGCGCCCTGCCCGGCGTCATCCTGCTCGATTGTCACGACGACAGCGCGGCGGTGGCGAATGCGCGCGCCATCCGGGTCGCCCTCGGCGCCGAACAATGTCCGCTGGTTGTCATGAGCAGCACCTTCGCCGTCGCCGCCCTGAACGCCGGCGCCAGCTTCGACGCCGGCCAGGCGGGCGACCATGGCGCCATCGACGCCGTGCTGACCAAGCCCCTGACCGCCTCGACCCTGTACAACGCCGTCATCGAAGCGCGCCGCAAGCGTGCCAGCGCCGGCGCCGGTGCCAGTGGCACCAAGGCGGGCGGACGCCAGCTGGCCGGCCTGCGCCTGCTGGTGGTCGACGACAGCGAAATCAACCGCGAGGTGGCGCGCCGCATCCTGTCCGACCAGGGCGCCAGCGTGGCGCTGGCCGACGACGGCAGCGCCGCGCTGGCCTGGCTGAACCAGCACGCGGACGAAGTCGACCTGGTGCTGATGGACGTGCAGATGCCGGTAATGGACGGCATCGAAGCGACCCGCCAGCTACGCGCCATGCCGCGCTTCGACCGCTTGCCGATCGTCGCCCTCACGGCCGGCGCTTTTCAATCGCACCACGACGCCGCGCGCGACGCCGGCATGAGCCACTTTATTACCAAGCCCTTCGATATCCCGCTGACCATCGCCCTGATCCGCCGCCTGACCGGCCTGCAGGAGCGCGAGGACGCCGGCCAGGACCCGCAGGGCGCGCCGGCTTAGGAAATCTGTAACAGGGCCAGCCGACAACTAGCAGAAACGAGCCAGCAGCAAGCAATAAGCAATAAGCAATGAGCAGCAAACCGGCGACGCCGTTCTCCTTCACCCTTTATTTGTTTTTACTTCGTCCGACTAGCACCATGGCCCACCAATTTCATCACATCGACCCGCGCTCCCTGCTCGACGCCATCGGCAACGACCGCGCCACCTTCGTCCATCTGATCGGCATGTTCCTGCGCTCGACCCCGACCGCACGCGACGCCCTGGCGGCGGCGCTGGCGGGCGACGACCGCGACACGGCGCGCCGGCTGGCCCACGAATTGCGGGGTAATGTCGTCATCTTCGGCGCCACCGACCTGGCAGCGAACCTGGCGCACCTGGAAAAATCGCTCAACGACGGCGCCGCGCCGCCCGCCCTGGCAGCCCACTGCCACGGCCTGATCGACGCCGTGCTGGCGGAAATGGCGCTGGCGCTGGGCGAAGACGGCACGCCCCACCCTTTCTGACTAGTGCCGGCGCACGACAGGCAAGCAACTTTATTTGTGGCAACCTTCAAATAACCGCTTAACATTAGATATCGTGTCCATCGCCCTCCCGCCACCGGCGCAGCCCGGCATGCACCGCCTGCTCGCCGACCATCTGCACGACAGCTGCGGCATTGGCTCGGCGCAGGAGTTGCACGAAGCGATGGCCGGCGCAGCGGCGATGTTGGCAGGAGACGGCGCGCCATCGCCCGCGGCGGCGCGCCTGCTGGCCGGGTTGCCGGCGCTTTTCGCGGGGCTCGACGCCGGCTTTCGCCAGGCCGACGACGACCTCGAACGGCGCTCCCTGCACCTGCAAACCAGCGCCGCCGAACTGGCCGCAGTGAACCAGCGCCTGGGCGCCGACCTGGCAGGCCGCGACCATGTGATGCACGCGCTGCGCACCGCCGCCACCGCCCTGGTGGCCTACGGCGACCGCTTGCAGGAGATACCGCCCGACGACGACATCGAAGCCTGGTCGACCCTGATCCCGGACCTGGTGGCGCAGCAGGCGCAACGCCGCATCGACCTGGCCAACCAGCGCTTCGCCATGGACCAGCACGCGATCGTCAGCGTGGCCGACATCGACGGCCGCATCGTCCACGTCAACGACCGCTTCTGCGTCATCAACGGCTACAGCCGCGCCGAGCTGCTGGGGCAGCCGCAGTCGCTGGTCGATTCGGATCTGCACCCGCCCGGCTATTTCGAGGCCATGTGGGCCACCGTGCGGGGCGGCGCCGTGTGGCACGGCGAGATCTGCCAGGTCACCAAAAGCGGCCGCCGCTACTGGGTCGACGCCACCATGGTGCCCTTCGTCGACGGCGGGGGCCATCCTTATCAGTTCATCACCATCCGCACCGACATCAGCGGCGCCAAGCGCCTTGCCGAAAAAATCGCCGCCAGCGAACGGCAGTACCGCAATGTCGTCAACAGCCTGTCCGAGGTGGTGTTCCGCGCCGACGTCGACGGCCGCTGGAGCTTTCTCAATCCCGCCTGGAGCGCCATCACCGGCTTCGAGGTCGACGCCAGCCTGGGACGCCGCTTCACCGAATTCATCGACCCGCGCGCCATCGACGCCGCCAACGCGGCCTATCGCGGCCTGTTGACCGGCGACGGCGAACCGCAGCGCTTCCTGATGCGCTTCACCACCCATGATGGCCGCGTGCGCCACATCGAAACGCACGCCCGTCCCGAGTTCGACGACGCCGGCGTGTGTACCGGCGTGACCGGCAGCCTGACCGACGTCACCGAGCAAAAGAAGGTCGAGCAGGCGATGCAGGCGGCCAAGGAGGCGGCCGAATCGGCCAGCCGCTCGAAAAGCGAATTCCTGGCCAATATGAGCCACGAAATCAGGACGCCCATGAACGGCATCATGGGCATGACCGACCTGGTGCTGGAATCGGCGCTGGCGCCCGGCCAGCGCCACTACCTGGAAATCGTCAAATCCTCGGCCGACGCCCTGCTGGCCATCATCAACGACATCCTCGATTTTTCCCGGATCGAAGCGGGCATGATGACCATCGAGAGCGTGCCCTTCAAGCTGTCGCGGGTGGTGCGCGACAGCGTGCAATCGCAACTGGCGCGGGCGCGGGTGGCCGACATCGAACTGGCGGTCGACATCGACCCCGACCTGCCCGACTACCTGCTGGGCGATCCGGGACGGCTGCGCCAGATCCTCATCAATCTGGCCGGCAACGCCGTCAAATTCACCCGCGCCGGCGAAGTGCTGGTGAGCGTGCGGCGGCTGGCGCCGGCAGCGGACGATGGGCGCGAGGAAGCAGTCGCTGACGAACCGGTACGCTTCGCCATCACCGTGCGCGACACCGGCATCGGCATCGCCGCCGATCAGCAGGCCGCCGTCTTCGATCCCTTCCGCCAGGCCGACGGTTCGACCACCCGGCGCTTCGGCGGCACCGGCCTGGGCCTGTCGATCACGCGCCGCCTGGTCGGCCTGATGGGCGGCAGCATCACCCTCGAAAGCGAAGTGGGAAGGGGCAGCAGTTTTTGCGTCACGCTGACCCTGGCGCCGGCCGCCGCCGACGCCCTGCCACGCATGCCGCAGGCAGCGCCGGCGCCGGCACCGGCGCGCCATCCCGGCCTGGCCGGACGCACCTTCATGGTGATCGGCGACGACCGCGCCAGCTGCGACACCCTGCAGCACATGTTCGAACACTGGCAATGCGGCGTCATCGAACACCGCTCCGGGACCGCCGCGCTGGCCTGGTGCGCCGCCCATCCGCAGGCGCAGGTCGACTGCATCGTGCTCGACCTGGCGCTGCCCGCCATGGACGGTTTCGACACCGCCCAGTCCTTGTCGGACACGGCCCATTACGGCCCCGTGCCGCTTCTGACACTGGGCACCCCGGGCGCCCCTTTCCACGCGGCCCGCGGCCGCCGGCTGGGCATCGGCGCCTGGCTGCCCAAGCCGGCGCGCGCCGACGACATCCGCAGCGCAATCGAGACCCTGCTGGACCGCCCCCGCACGCCAGCTCCGGCGCAGGCACCGCAATCGCTCCAGGCGCCGGTTCACGCACCTCCGCCCGCAGACACTGGCTCAGGGCTGGACATCCTGCTGGTCGAAGACAATGAACTCAATCAGCAGCTGGCGCAGATCCTGCTCACCAAGTGGGGCCACCGCGTCACCATCGCAGCCAACGGCGTGGAAGCGCTGGCCATCCATGCGCGGGCGCGCTTCGACATCATCCTGATGGATTTGCAGATGCCGGAAATGGGCGGATTCGAAGCGACCGCCAACATCCGCCAGCGCGAGCAGCAAGGCGCTGCCCGCACCGTCATCATCGCGATGACCGCCAACGCCTTCGAAGGCGACCGCGAAAAATGCATCGCCGCCGGCATGGACGACTATTTGTCGAAACCGTTTCGCGCGCAAGCCTTCCAGGAACTGATTGCGCGCTACGACCGCACGGCCGGCAGCGATGCGGCGCCGGCGCTCGCCTCCTACGACTACGGCGCCGCCCTGCGCAAGCTCGATCCTGCCACCATCGCCGGCGACAGCGAGCGTGCCCTGGCCTCCCTGCCCGCCCAGCTGGCCGCTTTGCACGCCGCCTGGGACAGCGGCGACATCGACACCCTGCGCCGCCGCGCCCACCGCCTGACCGCGCTGTTCGCCACCTTCATCGCCCTGCCCGCCATGCACGCCAGCGCCGCCATCGACCGCGAGCTCGCCGCCGATGCGACTTTGGATGCGGCCGCGCTGCTGGCCCAACTTGACCTCGAAGCAGGCCGCTTCAGCACCGCCTTGCAAATGCACCTGCACGCACCTCACTTGTGAGTGACCCCAACTGGGCAAAGAAAAAGCGTATGCGAAAGGACGCTACCGAGCGATTCAAGCGTGGGACAGGCACCTTCGGCTGAACTGAATCCCAAAAGTTGGACACCAACTTTTGGGATTTTATGAAGCACGACAATTATTTAAAGCTGATGGCGGTCAAGCGCTATCTTGCCGGCGGTATCGTTTACCGGGACCTTGC
>JACXTT010014657.1_pt1 | contig 10239 bp, 8 predicted proteins | sample 9270951 | NCBI WGS metagenome assembly JACXTT01 (sample SAMN15532306, study PRJNA645909) | rock metagenome | isolation source: weathered quartz diorite | place: Puerto Rico | collected 2017-06-21
CCGGCGCTCGCACTCCCACCGGACGTTTCCCGCTTGCCTTAGTCAAATACTCGATCGACTGCGAGAGCAGGCGCTGCTCCTTGGCAGCGTCGCCGATGCCGGGCCAGAACTCGTGGATCCATCCATGCACACCGATCTCGTGACGATGCCGCGCCAGGATCGATGGCACCATTTCGGGATGCAGCATAGTGCCCATCGCGGGGATGAAGAATGTCGCCGGAACCTGTCGCCGGTCGAGAAGATCGAGAATTCTCGGCATTGATGTGGTCGCGCCGTATTCGCCAACGGACAATGGCACCGGCAGCGGATTGGCTCTCTGGAGCAGTTCATTGTCGACATCGAACGTGAGACACACAGCCACGCGCGCGCCGTTGGGCCACGCTTTGGGCGTGAGCTTCTTGCCCATCCTTGCAGTCCCGACCGCGTGCTTGATCTGATCCTCAGTGGAATCAACCGTGATCGGCTTCACGGCATTGGCCGCGGTCTGATGCGCCGGCTGTTGCAGCGCGGAACTGACTGAGCCGCAACCGGCGAGGCAAATCGACAGGGCCAGCGCAGTGGCCGGCTTGTAGCATCTGCCGAGAGAGTCCATCGGTGGCCTCCTTCCAGGGATCGATTGTACGCTAGAAAGGTGAATTCCAATTGTCTATTCATCGGTGCCCTGTTCGCTACGTTGCCGTTGATCGCGCAGGACACGGACCTGCTGCAGCACTTCGACTACGACCGCAATGCGCCGCTGGATATCCAGGAGAAAAGCGTTGAGAATCGCGGCGGCGTGGCCATCCACGATATTTCCTACGCCAGTCCGAAGGGTGGCCGCGTGCCAAGTTATTTGGTCGTGCCGAAGGGAAATGGTCCGTTCGCAGCGGTGATCTGGGGACACTGGTATTGGGCAAATTCAGAGATGCGCAACCGTCGAGAGTTTTTGGACGAGGCGGTCGCGCTCGCTCAATCAGGTGTCGTATCGCTGTTAACCGACGGTCCGATCGCACGTCCGGGGCACGTGGAGAATCGCGCTCTCGACGATCGGCAAAAGACGGAATTGCTGCAGCAGATTCTCGATATGCGGCGAGGCGCGGACTTGCTTTTGGCTCGGAGGGACGTCCATCCCAAGCGGCTCGCCTTCGTCGGCCACAGCTACAACGCGGCAGTCGGTGCGTTTCTTAGCGGGATCGACAAGCGATTCAATTCTTTCGTGCTGATGGCCGGTGGGCTCTCAGATGAAATCGACTACAAGGCGGAAGAATATCGCCGATATCGCAACAAGATCGGACCAGAGAAATTCGACGCGTTCGCTGCCAAATACGCCTGGCTCGATCCGGGCAAGTTCGTCTCGCAGGCTGCGCCAGCCGTCGTATTCCTGCAATACGCGTCACAGGAGAAATTTCTCAACCCGCAGCGCGCTCGAGAGTACGCTGCCATCGTGAGTGAGCCCAAGCAATTAAAGCTCTACGATGCGCCGCACGCCTTGAACGCCGCCGCACGGCGCGATCGAATCGCTTTCCTGGCCAGGCAGCTTCGGCTCAAGCCGCTGCCGGCATCTGTCGTCGCCGGCATCCCAGATTTGGTGCAGCCGCCCGATCCGGCCCCGTAGTGCTGCAGCCAGGCGGGACGATCGAGCGATCTACGCCATTTCGATCCGGCAAATATATCCGGCCGATGGGTTCTTGTTCTCGGGCCAGCCCGGATGGATTCCGGCATCGCAGGTGTAAAGCGCTCCCTCGTACAGCGCCAGGCCGTGCGGATCGGGATACAGCTCGGGGAATTGCACGGTTTCGAGAACCTTGCCGGTCGTGGCGTCGTACTTGATCAGCCCCGCCCCTTCCTCGCTGCCTGTCACCATCCAGATCGCTCCGTTATCCCAGGCGAGGCCGTGCGCGCGCGGCACGTTATATGGAATCAGGTATTCCGGTTCCCACGTTTTTGGATCCACTTTTAGAATCCCGCGCAGCCGCAACGCCGCAATCCAGAGTTTTCCTTCGGCATACTCGACGCCATGGCAGCCGCCACCGCCCAACGGAATTTGGCGATGACTGATGGTTTTCGAATTCATGTCCGTTTGAAAAATTCCGTTGGGTGCCGCATTCGCGCCCATCCAGATGTAACCGCCGCCGATAGCCATCCCGCTGGTGTTCTTCGATTCCGTTTTCACGGTCTTTAGCAGCTTGCCATTCCGATCCACCAGGCACGCATTATCCGATTTCTGCTCGCCGATCCACCAGCCTTCGGGCGCCACCGAAAGAGCGTTCGGATATCCCTCGGGACTTCGGAACAGCTTTGTGATTTTCCCTTTGCGGGATGGAACCGGCGGCGCGTTACGACCAGCGCTTGCGGCCGACTGTTGCCCAAAGATCGTTCGAGCGCCTAGTATTCCCAGGCTCGCACTCATGATTTCTCTGCGTGTGGTGGCCATACCATCTCCTTTCGGTCAAGTCTATCAATATTTCGAATCGGGGCAGGCTACGATCAGAAGGGATGCCGGTAACGCAGCCAAAACCCCGCATTCGCTCCGTCGACGCCTTGCGCGGGCTGGTGATGATCATCATGGCGCTGGATCACACGCGCGAGTATTTTCATGCAGCCGCCATGCAATTTCAACCCGAGAACTTTAGCCGCACCACCACCGCCATCTTCATGACGAGATGGATCACTCACATCTGCGCGCCGGTCTTCATGTTCGCCGCCGGCATCGGCGCGTTTTTCTGGCTCCATCGTGGCCGCACCGTCCGTGAACTTTCACGCTTTCTCTGGATGCGCGGCCTCTGGCTGGTGGTATTGGAACTGACGGTGCTGCGCTTTGTGATGAACTTCAGTCTCGTATCCGGGCTCGTTCTGCTTTCGATTCTGTGGGCCCTTGGCTGGTCGATGGTGGCGCTCGGATTCCTGGTGCGTCTGCCAATGCGCCCTCTCGCAATTCTCAGTATCGCCGTGATCGTACTGCACAATTTGACCGACTCCGTGCAAGCATCCCAATTCGGCGCCGCTGCCTGGCTTTGGAATATCCTGCATCAGCAAGGCGTTTTTAGCGTAGCCGGAGTGCCGGTTGTGGCGGCCTACCCGCTGGTTCCCTGGATCTTCGTAATGTCGGCCGGCTTCTGCTTCGGTCACGTCCTGACGTTCGATCTCGCGCGCCGACGCCGCTGGATGATCGGAATCGGATTGGGCCTGACGCTCGCGTTTCCCGTCATCCGCGCGATCAACATTTATGGCGATCCTCGTCCTTGGTCAGTACAACCGAACGGCATGACAGCGCTCTCGTTTCTGAACGCGACCAAGTATCCGCCGTCACTCGATTTCCTGCTTATGACGCTCGGGCCCGCTCTGTTATTGCTGGTTTTGTTCGAAGGCGTCAAGCTAACGGCGGTCAATCCCTTCATCGTGTTCGGGCGAGTGCCGCTCTTCTATTTCCTACTCCACTTGTTGGTCATCCATGTCCTGACGATTCCCATTGGATTCTTCCGCTATGGCGAGGCCGGCTTTCTGCTGAATCCGCTGCCGTCGATGGGTGGGACGGTGAAGTTCCCGGAGAACTATGGTTATTCGCTCGGAGTAGTTTACGTAGTTTGGATCAGTGTGGTGATCCTGATGTATCCGCTGTGCCTCTGGTACGCGAGGCTCAAGGAGCGCCGCCGTGACTGGTGGCTCAGCTACCTGTAACTAACTCAACACCGGGATTTCGCGCTGGTCGATCAGGCCGGTGACTGCTGCGATGTCGCGGTCCAGCGCTCGGTCGGCCGAGACGAACGGACTCACGGAGCGCAGCTTTTGATAAATCGGGCGCGTGCCGAAGCCGAGCTTGCCGGCGCCTTTTCTTAAATCGACCGCCTGTGCCGTCGCAAGCAAGGTGATCGATACGACGTCGCGCAACAGCCTCACGACATCCATGGCTGTCAGAGCCGAGTGCGTCCCCAGGCTCACGATGTCCTGGTTGAACTGCTCGGTCGGCAGCGTGTGGATGAGGCTGGGAGCGCTCCAATGCCGGATCGCCGTCACCAGACTCGAATGCGCGATCTGCATCCCCTTGAACCCGTGATAGAGGCCGACTTGAGGACTGAGGGACGACGGCAGACCATTCGAGAAGCGATCGTCCATCAGCAGCGCCATCACCGAATGCAACCAGTTCGCGAGGTTCGCCAAGTCGAGCTTCAAGCCGTCCATCGCTCGCGCGATGTGCGCTCCGTAGAAATTTCCGGTGTGATAAACGTGATTCGAGGCAGGATCGATCAGAGGGTTGTCATTTACAGAATTAGCTTCGCGCTCAATGACTGTCTTCACCTGTTCCAGCGTTTCCACCATCGGTCCGAGACCTTGCGGGATGCAGCGCAGCGAGTACGGGCTCTGGATCGATTCGTGCGCCGAGACGGCGCCGCCCGCGTCCTTTCGCTCTTGCTCCACGCGATGGCGAATATCGTCGAGCGGAACGGCGAGCTTCGATCCGAACAGCATCGAGTTCAGCATCTCCGCTACCGCGATCTGCCCGGGGTGATTTTTCGCCAGGTGAATAGTGGGATGGAAATAATCGGGAGAGGAAAGCAGGGCCTCCACGGCCATCGCCAGGCCGCCCAGCGCGACCCGGAAAAGATAAGAGGCGTCATCGACAACAGTGGCGCCGACACCAGTCATGACCGTCGTGCCGTTGAGCAACGCCAGCGCTTCTTTCGATTCGAGTGGCAGCGGCTGCAAGCCTTCCTGCTCCAACGCCTCGGTCGCGGTGGTGCGGTGGCCGCGATAAACGACCTCGCCACCTTGTCCGGTCAGCGCGCGCGCAATGTATGCCGAAGGGCACAGATCTCCGCTCGCCCCAACCGAACCGAAGCGCGGCACAACCGGAGTAATCCGGCGGTTCAGCGCCTCAATCAGTCTCTCAATTACAACTGCACGCACGCCTGAAAGTCCGCGGGCGAGCGCGTTGGCCCGGAGCAGAATCGCGGCGCGTACAGCCTCCTCAGGCAGCGGCTCACCAACACCGCAGCACAAAAACTCCACAAGGTTTTGCTGATGGTGGGCCAGTTCATTGTCGGGAATGAGGCAGCGGGCGTTCCCTCCGAATCCGGTGTTCACGCCATAGACAATTTCGCCCTCTTTGAGTTTGCGCTCCAGCGTATCGCGACCGCTTTGCAGGAATTCGCGAAAGCGGGGATCATTACTTAAAGTGACGGTCTCGCCGCGGCGCGCTACCGCGATAATCTGATCCAGGTTCAAATGTTCAGGGGAAAGAGCAACTGAAGAGGACGAATGAGTCAGTGTAGCCAAGGAAGCCGTTCCTTTAACACCACATTAAGGTGGTGCTATGTCGATTATCGCTCGTGTGGCCTTCCTTGTCAATCCCCTTCTTCGGCAAGTTTGGAGGAGCCGTCGTAAATAGGCTATCGATGGAACCGTCCGACTAAGACGCCCTTCCCCAAAATGTGGCCGTCAATCGCCTTGAGGACGTCCGCGCGAGTCGCGTCCGGTCCCAGGTCCAGCTTGGTGTCCAGGGCGAACAGCTCAAACGTGTAGTGATGGTGAGGCCCCACTGCTGGAGCTCCTGGTCCCATGTAACCGACTCCGCCTCGAAGATTCTTCGCTTGAACGGTACCATCCGACAACGTCGCGTTGGCAGGAACAGCTTCTGCCAATTCATGAGCGCTTCCCGGAATGTTGAAGATCATCCAGTGAAGCACATCGTCCGTCCTTCGCTGCAACGCCACATCGGGATCATGCAAGATCAGCGCGAAGGTCACGGTGTTGGGCGGAACGTTGGTCCATTCCAATTTGGGTGAGACGGCATTCGGGTCGGACTGTGTATATTTAGCCGGAATCTCGCCGCCATCTGCGAATGCGGAAGTGGTGAGCGTGAGTCCCGGGCGCGGTGGCATCTTGGCCTGTTTGTCTTGGGCCAGCGCGCTGCCAGCGATTGCGATGCAGAGGATCGCGCAGATATTAATCGTTCGTGTGATTTGCATGTTCTTGATTTCCCTCCTTGCGTTTGTATCAGAAGCAGCACAGTCGGCGCAATTGCGGACGCGGTCCAATCCCTCTCTAGAGCCCCTGCAGGAACGGATTGCGAGCGCGCTCCCGGCCGATCGTCGTGTTAGGTCCGTGGCCCGGAATGACGGCCGTTTGATCGTCGAGCGGCAACAGTTTGTCGTGGATCGATCGCAAAATTTGACGACCATCGCCGCCTGGCAAATCCGTTCGGCCGATGCTATCGCGGAACAAAGTGTCGCCGGCGATCAGCTTGTTCTCGGCGGGAATCCACAGGCTGATGCTGCCTTGCGTGTGGCCCGGCGTGTGCAGAATCTCGAATTCGGCGGGACCGAGCGCCAGCTTGCCGCCTTCGCGCGCGTCAACGTCGATCTCGGTTTGCTCGGGAGTCTTCATTCCCAGCCATCCCGCCTGGGTGTCGAGATGATCGTAAAGCTGCTGATCGCTGGCGTTCATATAGACTGGCGCGCCAGTAGCGGCCTTCAGCTTTTGCGCTCCGCCAATATGGTCGATGTGGGCGTGGGTAATCACGATCGCCTTCACGCGCAGTTGATGCTTCGCCAGGATTTCAAGGATGTTCTCAATTTCATCGCCTGGGTCGATCACCAGTGCTTCCCGCGACTGCTCGTCGCCGAAGATGGAGCAATTGCACTGCAGTATGCCGACCGGAAGGATCTCGTGAATCATAACTCGTATACTCGAATTATGGACCCGATCTTGCGCGCCGTGCTGGCAGTGTGCATGCGATGGATTCACGTAACGTCGGTGGTGACGTTGATCGGCGGCTTCATCTATGCTCGTTTCGCGCTATCGCCGGCCTTAGCCTCAGTGCCCGAACCTGCGCGCGGCGAGATCGGTGACCGGGCGGTTGCGAACTTCCGTTCTTTGCTCTACACGCTGCTGGTCACAGTCCTCGGATCGGGCCTTTACAACTACCTCACCAAGGCCAGCTATCCACCGCACTACCACATGTGGATCGGGATTAAATTCCTGTTCGTGCTCCACATCTTCGCCGTGGCGATTCTCTACACAATTCCTGGCGCCGGTGAGCCGAAGCGCAAGCGCTGGCTAACGGGCATGGTGATTTCTGGTCTGATCGTGATCGCAATTTCATCCTACTTAAGGTGGATTTCTCTGAAATGAAGGCCTACCAGGAATTGCAAACGGGCGCGGCGTGGCTGGATCTCTCAGGGCACGGCAGAATCAAGCTGACTGGTGAGGATCGCGCGCGGCTGCTGCACGCTATGACCACCAATCACATCCAGCAGCTTACGCCGGGCACCGGCTGCTATGCGTTTTTCTTGAATGACAAGGGCCGTATTCTCGCGGACGCGAATATTCTGTGCCGGCCGGATCATTTCCTGCTGGACGTCGAACCCGAGACGCGGGAAAAACTGTACGCGCACCTGGACCACTACATCATCGCGGACGACGTCACGTTGGAAGACATGACATCCGCTCTCGCGTTGATCGCGGTCGAGGGGCCGAAGTCGAGCGTTGTGCTGAACAAGGCCGGGGCGCCCGCGCCGCAGGCTCCATACGCAAATGTCGAGTGGAACTCGCGGCTGGTGGCGCGCCTGAGTTCTACCGGGGGTCCGGGGTTTTTCATCTTCGCGCCGGTCGCGGAGAAATCCGCCGTAATCGCGCAGATCGAAGCCGCCGGAGCCGCTGCTGGAGATGCGGAGGCGTTCCGAGTCGTACGACTCGAGCACGGCAAGCCGCGTTACGGCGAAGATTTGACCGAACGCTTCCTGGCGCAGGAGGCGAATCAGCCGCACGCACTGCATTTCAGCAAGGGCTGCTATCTGGGTCAGGAGATCGTGGAGCGCGTGCGCTCGCGCGGGCAGATTCATCGCGTCTTGATGCCGCTGCTGCTCGACACCAAAGCGCCTCCCGAGCCTGGCGCCAAGCTGCAAACCGGTGATGCCAACGTGGCCGAGATTACTTCCGCTGCGTACTCGCCGGCGCTCGATAGAGTAGCCGCGCTCGCGTATGTACGCAGCGAGCATGCTCGTCCACACACGGAAATCAAGCTGGGCGAGATCAATGCCGAAGTGGTTGCACCCACGGCCGGCTGAATTCCGTTACAATTTAGTGTCCGCCGTTTTTCATCAAGTCGATGATGCACCCACGAACCGTTGCATCATGATCGCTTAGCAAACCACCAAACCCGGGAGAAAACCATGAAATCAATTTGCCTTATTATGTCGCTTTTGGCGGGATCGTTCTGCGCGATGGCTCAGTCTCAGGCCAATACAGGCGCCATCGAAGGTGTGGTGACGGACCAAACCGATCGGGCTATCGCCAACGCGGAGGTTATGATTACAAACCTCGGCACGAACTTCACACGCGCGCTCCACACCGACGCAGAGGGCCGGTTCCGTGGTCTTTTGCTGCCTCTTGGAACCTATCGAGTGACGGCGAAGGCGCCGAATTTCGGCACCTTGGTGCGCGACGGCCTCGACTTGAAGGTCGGCCAAACCATCGCGCTGACGCTCGCCCTGAACGTCTCACAGGTGCAGCAGGAAGTTTCGGTCACCGCCGAGGCGCCCATCCTCGAGACTGGTCGTGTGGAGGGTTCTACTTACCTCGACCAGCAGTCCGTTCGCGATCTTCCGAATAATGGCCGCAACTTTCTCAGCCTGGTTCCGCTCAGTCCGGGTGTTTCGATCGTGCAGGGGCCCGACGGCGACGAAATCTCGATCAATGGACAAAAAGGAATCAACAACAATATCTCGATCGACGGCGCCGACAACAATAACCCGTTCTTCGGCGAACAGCGCGGAGGGCAGCGCCCGGCTTTCACGGTGAGCCTGGACGCCATCAAAGAATTTCAGGTCGTCGCCGACAGCGCCCCAGCCGAGTTCGGACGCAGCTCCGGCGGATTCATCAATGTGGTCACCAAATCCGGTACCAACCAGATGCATGGGTCCCTGCATGAATATCAAAAGTGGACTGGGCTCACTTCGCGCCTCTCCGACAACACTCGCCTCAGTGCCTTCTCCCAGGAACAGTTCGGCGGTACGCTGGGCGGCGCTCTCAAGAAGGACAAGCTCTTCTACTTCGTCGCCTACGACCAGCAATTCTTCACCCAGACCAAGCAGAACAATCCTCGCCGCATCGACCCGGTCCTGGTGAACTTCTTCGCTACGAAATTCGCGGATCCCAACGAGAACGGACCCATTACCCGCCTCAACAACGGCATCGCGACTCTCGGGAAAATCGACTGGAGCGTGAACAGCAACAATCTGTTCACCGTGCGCTACAACTTTGAGCATTCTTATCAGCCCAACGGCACTTTCGATGTCGAGTCCTGGGGACGCAGCGCCAATTCCATTGAGCGCGACTTCGCCAATACGATCAGTGCACAGTTAAACACGACATTCACGGCCACAGCTCTGAACGAGTTTCGCTTCCAGTGGTCGCGCGAAGACCGGCCCCGGGATTATAGTGGTCCGTCACTTCCGGGTCAAAGCCGGCCCTTTCCCGACACCGGCGTCGATTTTGCGGGCCAGTATCGCTTCGGATTGCCGTTCTTCATTCCGGTGAAGGATCACGACACGCGAATTCAGTTCAATGACAACGTGTCCCTGATCCGCGGCGCGCATAGCATCAAGTTCGGCGCCGAGCTGAATCGCACCTCGACCAGCCAGGTATTCATCGGATTCGCAAACGGCCGTTACATTTTCGACAGCGTGCAGGGCTTCATGAACTACGTGAACATCGGCCCCAGCTTTGTCGAATGCTCCAATGGAACTACCAACAACTCCGGTAGCTGTCCTGCTGGAACATCCATCACTGGTCCACTGCTGCTGTTCCTTCAATTCGCGGGTGTCAATGGCAAAACCGCCGAGCAGGCTGGCGCACAGACCATTCCTCAGCTCGAACCGGCGCTCTTCATTCAGGACAAGTGGCAGATCCGTCCGAACCTCACCTTGAGTTACGGCTTGCGTTGGGATGCGCAGGTCGAACCCGATCCGCTCACGGCGCCGTCGCAAGTCTTCTTCGCACCGTTTATCGGCAAGCGAGGCTTCCCATCCACCGGCAACATTCCGTCTTCATGGAAACAGTTCCAGCCGCGGCTCGGCATCGTTTGGGATCCCACGAACAAAGGGAAGACGCTGATCCGTCTTGGTGGCGGCATCTACTACGCTCGGACGCCTGGCCTCGATCTCGCGAGCACGCGGTCAACGAACGGCTCCGTGGGTCAAACCATCCTCCGCGCCTCCTTCGTCAATGGCCTCAGCCTCACTCCGCCTGCTTTCAAGCAAC
>JACXTT010014658.1_pt1 | contig 10239 bp, 12 predicted proteins | sample 9270951 | NCBI WGS metagenome assembly JACXTT01 (sample SAMN15532306, study PRJNA645909) | rock metagenome | isolation source: weathered quartz diorite | place: Puerto Rico | collected 2017-06-21
AATAAATTCGTTGCTCTAGAGCAATATCGACAATAAAAGAAATGAATAGAGTCTCTTGTTGGTGCGGGCAGCGAGGATCGAACTCGCCCGGTACGTTGTCCCTGAACAAGCAGCGTCCCACCAGATCCCAAATCTGGCGCGGTTGCCGATTCCGCGGCGCCCACACAGCCCCCGTTGGCGGGTGGTGCCCTGGGAGGGACATCCATTCGCCAACGGTTTTTTATTGAACCAGGTACTGCTTTCTGCCCACCTCGCAAAGTTAGACCAAATAATCTGTTTTCTTTCCTGAGGAATACCCCCGGTTACAGCCTGCTTTGCGCTTCGAGACCGTGCAGATCGAGCCTCAGTTCCTTGGTTTGTCAAGGAATCGCCGGAAAGGCTCCCCATCACTGGTAATGTGCTGGGACCGGGGACAATCCCCCGAATTGGACTGGGGCAATGTATCAATGGTCTGGACTCAGGATCCGAACCACACAGGGGTGAGGCCCGGAGGAGTACGGCGGACAGAAACGTTGGACTAGTACTTATGAAACCGGCAGGTCGAGTTGTAAAATAAATTTTACAAAAATTTACAAAACTCTTGCAATCCACTCTTTCCGGCAGTAGAGTTTCCGCCGTTCAGGGACTTGAGGGGATTAGACTCCGTTTGTCGCCGTTAAGGGATGGGTCTCCTTCTCCATGGGCGTGTTTCCTCGTGTTCGCTTTGTGAAGTCGCACGGTGCCCAATTAGCTCCGCGTGCATGGTGTTTGGTGACCCATCCCCTCCCCGCCCGAACGGTTTTCGGATGTTCTCTCTCAATTGATATGAATCGAAACCTATGAGGAGGCGGTATGCACCAATGGGCGCCGCAGTCAACACGGAAAAGGATTTCCTGGGCAGCATCCACTGTTTGGCTTGGGTTTTTCTTCCTGGCGATTATCCTCGGAGATAGTCGCCCCGCCACCGCGCTTCCGGTTCCCAAAGCGAATGTACATGCAATTCCAGCGTTCGCTCGCAAGTACGGGATGCCGTGTTCATCCTGCCACGAAGCATGGCCGAAACTTAGCCCCTTCGGACAGTCGTTCAAAGACAACGGCTATCAGATGGGGAACGACCGCGACGCTCCCATCTTCCAGCAGCCAGCCTACTGGCCGGCAACGTTTCGTATTACGCCAAGTTGGCACCGCGAAAGCTCCAATCGCGTGCAGGTTGACGGTCCTCTCGGCACCAACACGGCAGAGGGACAAGTCACCACACACGGTTTTGATTATTCAGGGTTGGACATACTGACCGCCGGCACCCTGGCGAAGAATATTAGTTTCTTGCTTGTGCCCTCGGCGGACAGTACGGGAGCATTCCACATTGAATCTGCGAACGTGCGCTTCAGCAATCTTCTAAACTCAACCTGGCTAAACATAAAAGTCGGTAAATTTGAACTTGATAACCTGCATTCTGAAAAGCGCGGTCTGACCTTGTCTGATCAGGGTGGTGGCTACCAGAACTATCATTTCCAGCCGGTGGGCGAGAGCACCTACGCCTTCGGCCTCGGAGACAATCAGGTCGGCCTTGAGTGGATGGGCCATTCGAAAAACGACCGAACTCGCCTTTCCGTTTCCTTATTGAGTTCGAATGACGGCAGCCCAGGTCTTCCGGCGGGCCGTGGATATGATGTTTTCCTTGCAGGAAGCCGTGCCTTTGAGGCCGGCAAACTCGGCGTTCAGCGCGTCGGAGCATTTGCCTATATCGGACAAGCACCTACGTACTTTCAGTTGACAAGCGGCGGAGGGGGCATTGCCGGCACGGGAATCGGCAACAAAGGGTTCTATCGCGCAGGTCTAATCGGCATGTGGTACATCAAGAGGCTAGATGTCACCACGATATATTTCCACGGTTGGGACAGCGCTTTCCTTGGAACCAACACGCAGGCTAACCAACCACTGCCCCCTGGAGCACAAGCGCCAGCGTGGAACGGCGGCTTGTTCGAAACTCATTACAATTTCAACCCGCAGCTTGTCCTGTTCAATCGTTACGAATTGATTCGGATGTCACAACAGGCGTTAGGACCAAATTCTGCGACCCCAACACCATTAAGCGTTGGCAATATCGATGTATTAACTCTAGGATATCGTTACTATCCATTTATCGCCACTCGCGCAGGCTTTGCCTTTCACAATGAGTTTTCCATTGCTCGCCAGCGTGGCGTCGCACCTGTCACCGGTCTGGATCTAACCAGCAACAGTTTACTTGCTGGATTTGATTTTGCTTTCTAAGGGCAGAGGAACCATGCGGGCCACACAACTAGCTAAGCTTGGTCTAACGATGGTAGCCGTTTTGATCGTTCCGGGACTGGCCTCTGCCCAGCAACAGATGGAATCGCATATCGGCAAACTAAACGGCCACGCGGATTCCGGCAAGCAGCTTTACTACCGTTACTGCTGGGGATGCCACGGATTCCGTGGCGACGGAAATGGCGAGAATTGGCTTCCCACAGGCTCCTTCTTAGAGCCATACCTGAATATCCAGCCGCGCATTTTCAGCGCGGCAACCTTCAAGTGCCGCTCGACTCCTACAGGCACTCTGCCGACTGACCAAGACCTCTTCGACGCCATCGGGCGCGGCTTTGTGATGAGCAACATGCCCTCGTGGATCACTTTGACCAATCAGAATCGCGCTGATTTGGTGGCGTTCATCAAGACGTTTTCGCCACGCTGGAAGAATGAAAAAGCGGGCGATGCGCTGAAGATTCCACCGGAGCCGAAGCTCGCTGTCGAGAGCATCAAGCATGGCCAGGAACTGTTCCAAAAACTGGAATGCTGGAAGTGCCACGGGCAAGAAGGCCGTGGCGATGGTCCCTCGGCCTCGACGCTCACGGACAGCAATGACCAGCCGATCCGCCCCTACAACTTTGCGGTTGGCTCGCGCTTTAAGTGCGGAGTGACCAACCAAGACCTCTACAAGATCTTTATGACTGGTCTGGACGGTACACCGATGCCATCCTTTGCCGATGTCATCAAGCCTGAGGATGCCTGGGACCTCGTGCACTTTTTGCGGACGCTTCAAGTCACGCACAAGACCCCGGAATTGGCATTGTGGGAATCCACCAAGGAAGGCGCGCAACAAGTGGCATCCAGGAAGGTTAGTGGTACCCCAACTGGTTCCGGAATTAAACAATAACTTTAACCGTCAAATGGTAGATTTCAGGAAGGAGTCAGGAAGGAGTAAGGATATGCGAACGAAGCTAGGCTACGCGACCGCGCTGGCCATGCTTGCTACGACTACAATTGCATTTGCTGGGCCGAGCGGCGGCAACATCAGCGGCAGAGTGACTTATGAAGGCACGCCGGCAAAACAGAAACCTATCGATATGTCGAAGGAACCGAGCTGCGCGAAGCAGCATCCGACTCCGATCACGACGGAAACGGTTGTCGTGGGTCCGGAGAACGCTCTGGAAAATGTGATCGTTTATATCTCTGCCGGCGCCCCGGATGAGGCTTCAACACCAACCCAGGCCGTCAGCATCACGCAGAAGGGATGTCAGTATTTGCCGCACGTCGTTCCGATGGAGGTCAACCAGGAACTTAAGGTCGTAAATGATGATCAGACATCTCATAACATTCATCCTTTGGCGAAGATCAACCACGAATGGAACAAGTCGCAGCCGCCCGGGACACCGCCTTTCTCCGAAAAGTTTGATAAGCCAGAGTTCATCGCCGTGAAGTGCAACGTTCATCCTTGGATGCATGGGACGTTTGCGGTGCTGAAGAATTCGCATTACGCCGTTTCCGGCGGCGATGGCGGCTTCACTCTTCCGAATCTTTCGCCCGGAAAATACTCAGTGACCGCATGGCACGAATCATACGGCGAGCAAACGCAAGATGTGACCATTTCGGCCAACGAGACGAAGACCGTCAAATTCGTTTTCAAAGCGAAGCCTTATTAAATATAGGAGCCACAGAATTCAAGATTTAGGGCTAGAGCGGAAGTTGATTGTTATTTTCTAAAACCGTGTCCGACACATGTTCGGGCCAAAGCGAGGCGCCATGGGAAAACTGTTCGGAGTGATCCTAACAATCATCGCGCTCGTATCCGTATATCCCATCGCGGTCCATAAATACGCGCAACCCGCAGACATCTCGACACACGGCCATGCCATCGACGAGCAACTGTCGGACACGATGGCCGAGGCGGGCTTCGCATTCCTCGGGGCTCAATTGCTTCTCGCCTCCTTTGTGTGGAAGTTCTCAGGACGCAAAGAGGGCTCTAAGATCCGTAACATCCCCGGCGGCGCAAAGTTAATGGTCGCAGCAGCATTCATCTTTGTCGGCACGGAAACGCTGGCGCTCGGGGTCTTCGGACAAAAAGCTTGGGCCGCTGTGTACTTCACGGTGCCGAAGCCTGACGCCATGCAGATTCAGGCGCAAGCGGGGCAGTTTGCATTCTACTTCCGGTATCCCGGGGTGGATGGAAAGTTTGGCGCGCTTCATCCGGACAAAATTGACGAAAGCAATCAGAACTTTTTTGGGCTCGATCCTGCCAATGAAGTGGAATCCCGCGACGACATCGTTTCCGGTGAACTCGCAATCCCGGTAAATCGTGAGATTCAGCTCCTGATGCATGCGAAGGATGTGGGCCACTCCTTTTACGTGCGGGAGTTGCGCATTCAGCAGGACTTCGTGCCGGGACTGGATCTCTCGGTCCACTTCACGGCCACGCAAACAGGCAAATATGAAATCGTCTGCACGCAACTATGCGGACTCGGCCACTACAACATGAAGGCGTATCTCAATGTTTTATCGCAAGAAGATTTTGAAAAGTGGATGAAACAGAAGATTTCGGAGCAATAAGCCATAGCCCCAACCCGCAGATCAGTGAGTGTGAGACTTGATCTGATCTCCGGTGTCCTGAACGAGGTGAGAAAATGGCAGAAGCGTCGATACAGCAAGCACACGTACATGCTCCGCTGGAGGGTTTCCTCCGGAAGCACGTCTTCAGTCTCGATCACAAAGTGATCGGCAAACAATACTATGGACTTGCCCTGGTGGCCGTGTTCACCGGCATGGCGCTCTCCTGGCTGATGCGCTTCCATCTCGTGTGGCCAAGCGCAAAGATTTTCGGTCTCGGGCTCCTTTCGAAGAATGGTGCGCCTGGGGGCGTCATCACGCCGGAATATTACCTATCGTTGTTGACGATGCACGGGACACTGATGGTGTTCTTTGTACTCACCAATGCGCCGTTCGCTGGCTTTGGCAATTATTTCCTGCCGATCCAAATCGGCGCAGAAGACATGGCGTTCCCGCGATTCAACATGATGTCCTTTTGGATCACTCTTCTAGCTTTTGTTGTGCTGGTTCTGGCATTTTTCATTCCCGATGGGCCCCCGATCTCCGGATGGACCGCCTACGCGCCGCTTAGTGCCGTCGGTAGCGACGCTGGACCGGGTCTTGGGTGGGGCCAGAACCTTTGGGCGATATCAATTTCGCTGTTTTGTATCGGACAATTACTTAGCTCACTGAATTTCATCTCCACCACGCTGGATTTGCGCGCAAAAGGCATGACATTAATGCGCATGCCGATCTGCACGTGGGCATGGTTCATTACTTCATGCATCGGATTGCTCGCCTTCGCCGTGCTGCTTCCCGCCTGTCTGCTGCTGCTTCTGGATCGCATGGCTGGAACAAGCTTCTTTATCCCATCGGGACTCGTCATTAGCGATCGTTTGCAAAATCACGCTGGTGGATCACCGTTACTGTGGCAGCATCTGTTTTGGTTCTTCGGCCATCCAGAGGTATACATTGCGATTCTGCCCGCGATGGGCATTGTTTCGCACGTGCTGATCGCCAGCATGCGCAAGCCTCTTCTGAGCGCCAAAGTCGTCATCTACTCCATGTTGTCCATAGGCTTCCTGAGCTGGATGGTGTGGGGACATCATATGTTCGTAAGCGGGATGAATCCATTCTCTTCGTTGCTGTTCTCCTTCCCCACGCTCACAATTACCATTCCAGCCACAATCATGACGCTAATTTGGCTCGGAAGCCTCTACGGTGCAAATATCCGGATCACGGCTGCATCGCTTTTTGCACTGGGTTTTGTCTCCATGTTTGTCAGCGGCGGTGTTAGCGGGTTCTTCCTGGCCCAGCCGTCGATTGACATCTATCTCCACGCAACGTACTTCGTGGTGGGGCACTTCCATATGGTGATGGGCGTCGCGGCCATATTTGGCATCTTGTCCGGAACGTATTTCTGGTTCCCAAAAATGTCAGGCCGCATGATGAACGAGACGCTTGGCAAGCTGCATTTCTGGATCACTTTTGTTGGTACTTACTGCATCTTCATGCCTTTCCACTATCTCGGAATGGTGGGAAACGTGCGCCGCTATGCGTCCTTTGTGAATGACTTCACGGCGCCGCTAATGCCTTTGCACAAGTTCATTTCGATCGCCGCGTTTATTACCGGAGCTGCACAGTTCATTTTTCTCTTTAACCTGATTTACAGCCGCTTCCGCGGCAAAGTGGCCCCTGAGAATCCTTGGAACGCAACATCACTGGAGTGGAGCATTCCATCGCCCCCGCCGTGGGACAATTTCGGAGGTAAGCATCCCGTCATTTATCACGACCCGTATCAGTACGGTGTGAAAGGTTCGAAGGGTGACTACGTGATGCAGGATTCGCCGGAACAGATCGTCACCGGGTAATTAGCCGGAGCGCTGGTCGTGCCTAACAATATCAGCACACCGTCAGGCACCTAAGGAAAAGAAGCGAGTGATCATGTCTACTACGACCTTTCCTCCAACACCGGAGCAAGCCCCTCCCTTGCCGCCGGGGGGAAACACTATCAAAGTCTCAGTTAGGGCCGAGTCTTGTCCCCACGACCCTTCTCGAAGTGGTATCTGGGTTGGAATCTTCGCAATTACCATGTCGTTCGCGGCGTTTACCAGCGCGCTCTTTGTGCGGCAGGGCTCTGGAGACTGGACACACCTCGTTGTTCCTCCTCTCCTGTATGTGAATACAGCGGTATTGCTCATGAGCAGCTTTACTCTTGAGATTTCGCACCGCACGATAGCGAGAGGGCTTGAAGTGGAAGCCCGCGCGCTTCGCAGCAGCTTGCGATGGCTCTCAGTCACGCTGGCGCTCGGTTTGACGTTCGTCGCGGGGCAGTATTTGGCTTGGCGAAAACTCGCCGCGCAGGGACTCTACCTCGCGACGAATCCTAACAGCTCTTTCTTCTACGTCTTCACCGGCATGCACGGGCTGCACGTCCTCGGAGGCATCGCCGCCCTTTCTTACCTGATTGCACGGCTTACTTGCAGCCGCAGGGCCTTCCGGCCAAGTGCGTTTGATAGCACGGCTATCTACTGGCATTTCATGGGAGGGCTGTGGCTCTATCTGCTTCTAGTTATGCGTACGAGGCTCTAAGCGTCAAGACGGGAGAGAAACTGTGAACGACTCCGAAATGGCCATGCACGGACACGGCGCCGCTCTGATGGAGGGATCACCGTACGCGATCCCATCCAGAAAGCTAACGATGTGGTTGTTCCTCATCTCCGATGCGGTGACGTTCGGAGCCATTCTCTTTGGGTACGGCTATCTACGTACCGCGAGTGGTGATTGGCCCGCGCATTTTAAGTTTAATCCGAGCATTTTGAATGTCATCATCATGACTTTCGTGCTGATCACCAGCAGTCTGACGATGCTTGGCGCGGTGGACTCCGCGAAGGCTGGAGACAAAGCCAGGGCCAACCGCTTCCTATGGTCTACAATTCTGCTCGGTGTCATCTTTGCGGGCTTGCATATCCGCGAATGGTTCGCTCTGATCGATGAGGGCGTTCGGTTTTTTCAGAACCCCTGGGGTTCGCCGCTTTTTGACGCCCCCTTCTTCCGCATTTCTGGACTTCACTTGCTTCACGTTATCTGTGGAGTCGTCGCCATTGCTGTCATCTCCCGCGGCTTCTCCCGGGGCACCTTGACGGCGGGTCACGTGGAAACGACCGGCTTGTATTGGCACTTCGTGGACCTAGTATGGATGTTTGTCGTACCGTTAGTTTACCTGCTGAATATTTCGCGCTAGCGCAAGCGGACCGTGGAGGGAGACGATTCGATGACAGCCGAAAGAAAGCCAGGAAACGTGATCGCGAAGTATCTGCCCGTTTACTTTGTTCTGCTCGGCATCGCGGGCCTTGAGGTTTTCCTCGCCTACCAGCACTTCTCGACCGCAGCGCTGCTGGTCATTTTGCTGGGACTTGCGATTTGCGGCGGTGCGCTGGCGGTAATGTACTTCATGCACCTTGCGCAGGAGCGCCGAAGCCTTTTTTTGACCTTGATTCCGGCCGTGATCTTCGTCTTGTTGATGATGAACGTAATCTGGCCGGACAGTTTCCGCCTGCTGCATATGCGGCCTTTTGCGCGCTAGGCCGGAACTCTGGGGCAGTGTGCAAAGTCGCGACGTGGGGATGGCCCCATTGACGAGCTGGCTTTTGACGTGGATACTCAGGGAGAGGATTTCGCAAATGTACCAGAAAGCCGATCTTGGAGTTCGGTGGTTCATCCGAACTGTCACCCTCCTCGTCGCTCTTTGTATACCTAGCTTAACTTTCGCGCAGAATTGCCCGCTGTGTTACACACAAGCTGCAGGCGCTGGCTCACGCGTGATCCAAGCGTTGCGGAGCGGCATCCTCATTCTGGTTGTCCCTCCGATGCTCATCTGCGTTGTGCTTACCGTCATGGCCTACAGAAAGCGCGACCAGTTCAACGAAGAGTAATTCGCCTCGGACTCGAATGTTGTAGTGGATCAGGGCAGGTCGAGAGTAAATGTCGGTCAATCCCCGTGGCCACCGTCCATGGTCGAGGAAGGGTCTTCATCCAGCAGTCCAGTTCGTGTAGCGTTGCTGCGATCTTGCCTTCTCGCTGGACCTGGCCGCTGGCATCCTTGATGCAATAACTGATCGTTTTCTTGTGAACATCCAAACCGATGTAATACATACTTTGCATGGAGGAGCCTCCTTGGTTGTCTCTGAATCAGCGCGGACGCTGAGTTCAGCTTTTGTACACCAAGCGCTCCTCCTGACTTATTCATTCAAACAATACGCTCAAAGGAAGACGGTGCTACCAATTTCATGGGGAACTAAACCTGTACCGATGGCCATGTCACCGTCGCGACACGGCAGCTAGCGGGCAGATTGTTTGTCTGAGTGTTCGTCACTATTCTGGATTTAGTGCGCTCACTTCGAGGAGAAATTCATGAAAGCATTGCGGTTCATTTTCTCAGCACTGTTGGGCATCCTCCTACTGTCAGGCCCTGCGTTTGCCCAGGGCAACAGTCAGGGTCACGGCCACGGCAAGGGACATGACAAGCACCATGACGACGACCGAGAAGATCACGATCGGTACCACTACGATCACAACAGGGAAGCCGTACGTGGGTGGTACTTTGAAAATGAGGGCCATCTACCTCCAGGGCTTGCCAAGAAGGATCGCTTGCCTCCCGGACTCGAAAAGCAACTAGTTCGCAACGGAACGCTTCCTCCAGGTCTGCAAAAGCATTTGTATCCAGTCCCCGTCGAGTTGGAGCGCCGTTTGCCTCCGCCTCCGCCTGATTGCGCGCACGTCTTGATCAGTGGGCACATCGTTCTGCTGAACCGCAGGACGAATCTGATCGTCGACGTCTTCTCTTTCTAACTAGGGGCGAAGCGTGCTTTTTTCATTTGTTCTTGACGAGGCTATGCCGGGGCCCCGGGGGAGGCGTTTCGCTCTTGCTCACAATTGTTGCCGTCGTTTAGGGAAGCCCTGTCCGGGCGGACAGGTAACACAAACTGCAGGCACTCACCGTCGGGACAACCCTTCGCTATGAGCCTGCCTCTAAAATAGGCATATAAGAACTTCTAACCCATCCAGGAAGTTCGGACGAGTCAAAACCCGGCCCATTTGGATTGAAACTTTGCCCATTTAACTGGGTTTAATTCTCAGGAGCAAAGCATGCGGGGGATAATCGTTGCCATCGCCCTTCTTTCCCTAGGGCTCTCGCCGTCTGTTCGGGCTCAATCCAACGGGGACTCGGGAAAAGGTCTGATCTGGTATGAAAGCGTGATAGGCAGTTCGAGTTCTCTGGGAACCGTCACTCGATTCGATTCTACGGTCGGGTACAACCTCAATCACCACTTTGCTGTCGACTTCGGGGCGCCCATTCTCTTCGTCCAAGGTAATTCTTCAACTTCTTCTACGACGACTACGATGTATCACTCCGCAAACGGCATCGGCGACATCTAT
>JACXTT010014659.1_pt1 | contig 10239 bp, 10 predicted proteins | sample 9270951 | NCBI WGS metagenome assembly JACXTT01 (sample SAMN15532306, study PRJNA645909) | rock metagenome | isolation source: weathered quartz diorite | place: Puerto Rico | collected 2017-06-21
TGGCACGACCTCGCGCAGCAATGGCAGACGCCGGAGGTCGGCGAGGCGGTCATGGCCGCGATGACGGAGCAGGCGCTGGCGGAGGGACTGCCGGCCGCCGGCGTGCCCCCCGACATCGCACGGGAAGTCGCTCGCCACGTCGATACGACGATGAAGACCTGTATCCTCGGCCTCTATCGCTCGGCGATCCGCGTCGGCGCGGAATGGCAGTCCGACGTCGAGCGGGTGACCCGCCCGGCTCTCGTCCTGTGGTCGAAGGACGATCCGTACGTGGAGTCGCGCTTCGCCGAGCGGCTCGCGGCACGGGTGCACGGCGAGCTCGTGCTGTTCGAGGGTTGCGGGCACTGGTGGCCTTACGAGCGGCCGGCGGAAGCCGCGGCGGCGCTCGACCGGTTCTGGGCGGCGCGCGCATGACGGACGCGGCCACCGAGGGAAGCGCCCGGGTCGGGGACGCGTCGGTCCACTGGCGGAAGGAGGGACGGGGACCCGCGCTGGTCTTCCTGCACGGCTTCCCGCTTTCCGGGCGCACCTGGGATGCGGTCGTCGCGCACCTGCGAGAACGCTTCACCTGCTACGCGCCCGACTTGGTCGGCCTCGGCGAGTCGCGGAGCGCCACGGACGACGACCATTCCTCGCCGGGCCAGGCGCGGGTCTTCCGGGAGCTTCTCTCGCAGCTCGGAGTCGCCTCGTATGCGCTCGTCGGCAACGATACCGGCGGATGGATCGCCCGCGAGCTCGCGCTCATCGACGGGCGACGCGTGTCGCACCTCGTCCTCACCAACACCGAGATTCCCTCGCACCGTCCACCCTGGATCCCGATGTACCAGGCCCTCGCGCACCTCCCCGGATGCGGCGCGGTCATGGGACAGGTCCTGAAGCTCTCCATCTTCCGTGGCTCCTCCCTCGGCTTCGGCGGCTGCTTCCACGATCCGGCTCGCATCGAGGGCGAGTTCCGCACCCGGTTCGTCGAGCCCCTGATCGTCTCGGATGCGCGCATGGATGGCGCGATGCGGTTTCTCCGGCAGATGAAGTTCGCGCGGCTCGACGAATTCGCGGATCTCCACCGACGGCTCACGATGCCGACGCTCTTCATCTGGGGAGCCGACGACCCGACGTTCCCCGAGCTGAGAGCCCGCGCGATGCTCCCGCAGTTCCCGAACGTTGCCGGATTCCACTCGGTCCCGGACGCGAAGCTGTTCTTCTATGAAGAGCGCTCCGCGGACGTCGCCCGCCTGATCGATCGCTTCATCGCCACGCCGGCCCCCTGATGCCCGTGCTTTTCTCCCACCTCCGGCCGGCCTAAGCTTTCCTCGTGCGCACGAGTCGAGCTTCCATCGGCGTGCTGGCGACGAGCCTCCTCTTCGCCGCGGCGCCCGTGGTCGCGAATCCCGTCGGCGTCGTCAAGGAGTCGGGGCGTACCGCCGGCCACGCCGTCCGCGACGGCGCCCAGACCGCCGGCCGCACGGTCCGCGACTTCTTCAAGCACGGGCCGCACACGGCCAAGCGCACGTGGCAGGCGAACGGCGCGCGCACGAGGGCCGACGCCCGGGCGGGCAAGGAGCGCATCAAGCAGCAAGCGCACGACGAGCGCTGACCGGACGACGGCCTTCGCGCCTCATCCTGCGGTCCCGCCCGGCCCGCTCACTCGCAGCACGCCGGCGCCCTCGATCCGGCTGTGCTTCAGGTCGGCGAGCGCGCGATTCGCGTCCGCCAGATCGTAGACCTGCACCTCGGTCTTCACCGGTATCTCCGCGGCGAGGCGCAGACACTCACGCGCGTCGTCGCGCGTGCTGTTGGCGACGCTGCGGAGCGTCCGCTCGTGACGGAGCAACCCGTAGTCCATCTGCGGAATGGGCGTCATGGTGATGCCGGCGAGCGCGATGGTCGCGCCCTTGCGGCTCGCGCGCAGGGCATCGGGCACCAGCGGGCCCGCGGGGGCGAAGATGATCGCCGCGTCGAGCGGTTCGGGTGGCTGCTCCTCCGCGGTGCCCACCCAGGCGGCGCCGAGCTTGGTGGCGAGCTCGCGATGCGCGGCGGCGCGCGTGAACACGTACACCTCGCACCCCGCATACCGCGCCATCTGGATGACGATGTGCGCGGAAGCGCCGAAGCCGTAGAGTCCCACCCGATCGCCGGGACGGGCGTCGCTCAGCCGGAGTGCGCGGTACCCGATCACCCCCGCACAGAGGAGCGGCGCGGCCTCCTCGTCCGTGAACCCTTCCGGGATCGCATGGGCAAACGATGCGCCGACGACGACGTACTCGGCGTAGCCGCCGTTCACGTGATAGCCGGTGAAGCGGGCGTCGTCGCAGAGGTTCTCGTTCCCGCGGAGACAGTAGGGACACCGGCCGTCGGTCGAATGCAGCCACGGGATGCCGACGCGATCACCGACGTGGAAGCTCGTGACCTCGTCGCCGACCCGGTCCACCGTCCCGACGATCTGGTGACCTGGTACGATGGGAAGGCGCGGCAGGTCCAGGTCGCCCTCCACCGTGTGCAGGTCGGTATGGCAGACAGCGCAGGCGCGCACGCGCACGCGGATCTGGCCCGGTAGCGGCGACGGGATCGGCAGATCCCGGGCCTCCAGCGGACTCTCCTCCGCCGGCCCGGGGCGCTCGAGCCGCATCGCGCGCATGGCGGAGGAACAGGATCTCAGGTCTCGGTCGCCGCGATCAACCACTGGCTCTCGAGCCCGGCCGTGCGGTGCACGCCGATCTCCTGCACGTGCGGGTCGGTCGCGATCGCCAGGAACGCCTGCCGTGACGGGTACTCGACGAGTCCGATCATGTGAAACTCCTCGCCGCCCGTGCCGATCACTTGCGAGTCGACCCGTCCTACCCAGAGGAACCGACCGCCCTTCGACTCGACGAACGCCTGCATCGATCGCGCGTAGCGCCGGTACGCCTCCTCGCCGGAGAGTCCCACGTCGGGCGAATCTGCACGCGGCTTGAAGCGCAGGAGATTCAGCATCACCACCGGCCGGTCGGCAGGACCGGCCATCAGGGTCTCGATCTGCTGCGAGGTCGGATAGATCGCCATCGGAGCCCTCCCGGAGCACGATTTTTTACGGTTGCTTTTCTATTGTGGCATAGGCTATGCCACAACCTGCGATCGTGGCAACGGGGGCAGGAAGACCATCCACGCTGGTGTCCGACGGCCGGGTCCGTCGCGGCGAGCGCAGCGGCGAAGCGATCGTCGGGGCGCTGATCGAGCTGGTCGGCGAGGGGAACCTCGAGCCGACCGCGAGGCAGGTCGCGGCGCAAGCGGGTGTCGGCATCCGCACCGTCTTCAGGCGCTTCTCGGACATGGATCTCCTGTACGCGGAGATGGCGGCGCGCGTGCAGGCAGAGGTGCTCCCCCTGCTCGTCGGAGGAGCGCCGAGCGGCGATCCGGTCGAGCGGGCCCGGACGCTCGTCGCCCGGCGGGTCGTCTTTTTCGAGCGCATCGCTTCGTACAAGCGCTCGGCCAACCTGAAGCGGTGGCGCTCGCGCTTTCTGCGCGACCGCCACGAGCACCTCGTGCGGGTCCTGCGCGACGATCTCATGCGCTGGCTGCCCGAGCTCCGCCGCGGCCCCGCGGAGGTCGTCGACGCGCTCGATCTGGCGACGTCGTTCGAGGCCTGGGACCGACTGCGCACCGAGCAGCGGCTCGGGCGCGAGCGTGCGCACGCGACCGTCGAGCGCACCGTCGTCGCCCTTGTCGCGGAGCTAGGCCGATGACCGACCACGCGCTCCGCATCGTCGGGGTACCCGGCTCCCCTTACAGCCGGAAGCTACGCGCCGTGCTCCGCTACCGCCGCATCCCGCACGTCTGGGTGCACCACGGATCCCCCGAGACGCGCGAGCTGCCGCAGGCCCGCATCCCGCTCCTGCCGCAGCTGATCCTGCCCGGGCCGGACGGCGCTCCCGAAGCGGTCGTCGACTCGACGCCGCTCATTCGCCGCCTGGAGTCCCTGTACGCGTCCCGCTCCGTCATTCCACCCGACCCCCCGATCGCCTTCGTGGACGCGCTCCTCGAGGACTTCGCCGACGAGTGGGTGACGAAGCCGATGTTCCACTACCGCTGGGCCTACGCCCCCGACGTCGCGCGCGCGGCGGCGATCCTGCCGCGCTGGTCACGCACCGACCTGCCCGAAACCCGGTACGCGACCCTCGGGAAGACGTTCGCCGAGCGGCAAATCGGCCGCCTCGGCGTGGTCGGCTCGAACGAGACCACCGCGCCGCTCATCGAGGAGGGCTACCGGCGGCTGCTCCGTCTGCTCGACGCGCATCTCGCCGGGTCGCGCTTCGTGATGGGCGGGCGGCCCGGCGCGGCGGACTTCGGTCTCTTCGGCCAGCTCTCACAGCTCGTCGGGTTCGACCCGACGCCGGCGGCGATCGCGCTCGAGACGGCGCCGCGGGTCGTCGCCTGGGTAGACGTGGTCGACGATCTCTCCGGTCTCGAGCCATCCGAGGCGGACTGGCGATCGCGTGACGACGTCCCGCACACGCTGCGCGCGCTGCTCGCGGAGATGGGTCGCGTCTACGCGCCGTTCCTGATCGCCAACGCGGACGCGCTCGAGCGCGGCGCCGCGCGCGTCGAATGCATCATCGACGGTCACAGGTGGGTTCAGCAACCCTTCCCGTATCAGGGCAAGTGCCTGCGCTGGCTGCGGGACGCCCATGCCGCCCTCGCGCCCAACGATCGGCGCGCCGTCGACGCGCTCCTCCGCGGAACGGGCTGCGAACGGCTCTTCACGGAAAGGACGGGATCATGACGCATCGACGCTCGGCGGCGACGATCGTGCTCGCCCTGATGGCCGCGAACGCACACGCCGTCCCGGGTCCCTGGAAACGGACCGAGACCCGCGCGCCCTGCGCGAGCTTCGATACGTTCCGCCAGCCGTTCTTCGGGGACACGCACGTGCACACCGCGTACTCCTCCGACGCGGTCTTCGCGGGCACGCGCGAGAACCCCCGCGGCGCCTATCGGTTCGCCGAGGGCCAGTCGATCGGGCTTCCGCCCTTCGACGCCCAGGGCATGCCGACGCGCACCGCCCAGCTCCGGCGGCCGCTCGATTTCACCGCGGTCACCGACCATGCCGAGCAGTTCGGTGAGATCCAGATCTGCCTCACGCCCGGATTCCCCGGCTACGACTCGGACGATTGCATGTCGGCGCGCGATCAGCTCGCCTCGACGCCGCCGGCGCTCCCGAACCTGCTGCCGCCGCCGGCGGTCATCTCCTTCCTGTTCGGCTACGGCAACGTGCCGTCGCCGCAGCGCTTCTCGTGGTGCGGAACCAACAACGCCGACTGCCTCACGGAGGCGTCGGTCATCTGGCAGGACACGCAGGCGGCAGCCGAGGAATTCTACGACCGCACGGCGGCGTGCACCTTCACGACCTTCGTCGCCTACGAATGGAGCGGCCAGCCGGGCGGCAACAACCTCCACCGGAACGTCATCTTCCGGAACGCCGTCGTGCCCGCGCTGCCGACGAGCTACATGGAGCAGTCGACGCCGGACGGGCTGCGCGCGACGATGCAGAGCCAGTGCCTGGACGGGCTCCCCGGCTGTGACGTCCTCCTGATCCCGCACAACCCGAACGCGAGCGGCGGCCTCATGTTCGCGCCCGTCGCCACCGCGGCCGACGCGGCCTTCCGCGCCTCGATGGAGCCGCTGGTCGAGATGAACCAGCACAAGGGCGACTCCGAGTGCCGGCCCGGGGTGGATTCGACCGACGAGATCTGCGGCTTCGAGAAGCTGAATCGCCTCCAGCTCTTCAGCCCGATCTCCGATCCGAGCCAGACCTTCCCGCCGCTCAACTACGTCCGCAACGCGCTGAAGGAAGGCCTGGTGCAGGAGCAGCAGCTCGGCGTGAATCCCTTCAAGCTCGGACTGATCGGCAGCACCGACACCCACAACGCGACGCCCGGCGCCACCGAGGAGCAGGACTTCGGCGCCTTCGGCCATCTGGGACTCCGCGACCACGCGAATCCGGCCTTCATGCTCGCCCGCGTCACCCCCGCGGGCATCGAGGCGACACCGGGCGGCCTCGCCGTCGCGTGGGCCGAGGAGAACTCGCGCGACGCGCTCTTCGCAGCCATGCGCCGACGGGAAGTGTACGGCACGAGCGGCACCCGGCCGATCCTCCGCTTCTTCGGCGGCCGCGAGTCGAATCTCCGCTGCGGCGATCCCAACTTCGTCGCGACCGCCTACGGCGACGGCGTGCCGATGGGCGGCGACATCGGACCGGTGCTCGGCGCTCGCAGTCCTCGCTTCGGCGTCCTCGCGTTCCGCGATCCCGGGACGCAGGCGGCCCCGGGCACGCCGCTCCAGCGGATGCAGATCGTGAAGGGGTGGGTGGACGCCGGCGGGCAGTCGCACGAGAAGGTGTTCGACGTCGCCGGGGATCCCGACGACGGCGCCACCGTCGATACCACCACCTGCACGCCGTCCGGCGCGGGCTTCGATTCGCTGTGCGCGGTCTGGACGGATCCGGAGTTCCACGCGTCGGAGCGCGCCTTCTACTACGCCCGCGTGCTCGAGAACCCCACCTGCCGGTGGAGCACGTACCTCTGCAACGCCCAGGGCTTCGATTGCAGCGACCCGAACAACGTGCCGACGGGCTACGAGGAATGCTGCAACCCGGCAGTCGCCAAGACGATCCAGGAGCGGGCCTGGTCGTCACCGATCTGGTACCGCCCCGAGGGCGTCGCGCGCGTGCGGGGCACGCTGCGCTTCAACACCCGCCCGCAGCAGGACATGCTCGCCCTGACGATCGACCTCGGCAGCCTGCCGCCGGGGATCGATCCCTCGACCCAGGCGCTCGCGATCGCGCTCCGCGACGACGACGACATCATCAACGTGACGATCCCCGCGGGCACGCTGCACGAGGTCCGCCCCGGTCGATTCCTCTGGAACGATCCGACCGGAAGCCTCGGCGGCATTCGCAACCTTCGACTCGAGCAGCGCGGTCCGAAGAGCGCCATCTTCCGCCTGCGGACGGTTCCGCTCGACCTGTCGGCCGCCGACCGCGTCGACCACTTCATCGAGTTCTCCCTGCACGCCGGCACCGCGGCTGTCAGCGCCACGCCCTTCTGGCACTCCAAGGGACGGTCCCTCCTCGTGACCGACTGATGCGCTGGCTCCGCGCACCGCTCCTCCACTTCATCGCCGGTGGAGCCGCCCTCTTCTGGCTCGTGCACGTCCGCGCCGAGCCACGGCCCGCGGCGATCGTCGTGACGGCGGGAGACGTCGACCGTCTGCGCCTCGACTACACCCGCGAGACGGGCCTCGAGCCGACCGCCGCCGACGAGGCGGCGCTCGTCGAGAAGACGATCAAGGAGGAGTTGCTCTTCCGCGAAGCGCTGGCGCGCGGGCTCGATCGGAACGACCGCAGCGTGCGCAACTGGCTCGTCGAGCAGATGCGGGTCCTCGCCGACGAGCCTACCGATGATCCGGACCGTCTGTTCGAGCGTGCACGCGCGCTCGGTCTCGACCGGACGGATCTCGTCGTCCGCCGCATCCTCGTCCAGAAGATGCGGCTCGTCGCCGCCCGGACCGGCGAGCGGAGCCCGAGCGAGGAAGAGCTCGACGCGTTCTACGCCGAGCATCGCGACGAGTACCGGCCGCCGGACCGTGTCAGCTTCTGGCACGTCTTCGTGCGCGCAGGCGCCGACGCCGAGGCGGGGCTCGCTCGCGTTCGCGGAGAAGCGCCAGAGGAGGCCGTCGGCGAGGGTGACACGTTCGTCGTCTCCCCGCACGTCATCGCGCAGTCGCCGGCGCAGGTGGAGAAGCTCTTCGGCACGGAGCTCGCGAGGACGGTCGCGCGCGCCGAGACGCGGGCGTGGATCGGCCCGGTGCGCTCGCCGTACGGCCTGCACCTCGTCTGGATCGAGACGCGCGAGCCGGGGACGGCGCCGCCGCTCGCCGCGGTACGCGGACGGGTCGTCGAGCGCTGGCAGGACGAGCAACGGGAACGACGCCTGGTCGCCCTGCTGCGCGACCTGGAGGGCCGCTACCCGCTCCGGGTCGAGTCGGCGGCATGGCAGCAACGGAGCGCGTCGTGATCCGGCTCGGAGCGCTGATCGCCGTCGTCCTGCTCGCACCGGCCGTCGGCCGCGCGCACGGGCTCGATCCCGCGTCCCTGACGCTCCGCGAGACCGGTGCGGGCGTGTTCGAGGTCCGCTGGCGGGCCTCCGCGCTTCGCCTACCCGGTGCGAACGTCCAGCCCGTCCTCCCCGCGCGCTGCCGGCGGATCGATCGCGGGGAGGTCCTGGACGAATCCGATCGGGTGACCCTCCGTTGGACCGTCGACTGCGGGCCCGGCGGCCTCGAGGGCGAGCACGTCGGCGTCGACGACCTGGCCGCGGCGAAGATCAACGCGCTTCTCACCGTCGAGCGCCTGGACGGCGAGAAGCTCCAGACCGTGCTCGGCCCGCGGACTCCGTCCTTCACCGTTCCCGCGCATCCGAGTCGATGGGCCGTGGTGCGCAGCTACGTCGCGCTCGGGATCGAGCACATCCTGACCGGTCCCGACCATCTCCTCTTCGTGTTCGGCCTGCTGCTCCTCGTCTCCGCCTCGCGACTGCTCGTGCAGACGATCACCGCGTTCACGCTCGGCCACAGTCTCACGCTGTCCGCCGCCGCGCTGGGTATCGCCAGAGTCCCCTCACGGCCCGTCGAGGTCCTGATCGCGGCGAGCGTTCTCACGCTCGCGGTCGAGCTGGCGCGCGACGTCGATCGGCCGACGCTCCTCCGCCGCTTCCCCTGGGCGATGGCGGTCGCGTTCGGTCTGCTGCACGGCTTCGGCTTCGCGGGTGCGCTCGCCGAGGCGAGACTGCCCGCCGGCGACATTCCGCTCGCACTCGTGTCCTTCAATACGGGCATCGAGGCGGGGCAGCTCGCGTTCGTCGGCGCCGTGCTCGCCGCCGGCACGCTCGCGGGGCGATGGCTGCCGGCGATCGCGACGCGCTCGACGCGCCTCGCCGTCTACGGGATGGGCATCCTTTCCGCCTTCTGGTGCTTCGAGCGCCTGGCGGTCTGGCTCGGATGAAACCGCCCGTCTACCGCGTCCACGGGATGATGCAGTCCTACTTCACCCGGAAGATGACCGGGTACCTGGACTACAAGGGCATCCCGTGGGTGTTCCGCCGCTTCCCGGGCGCGAGTCCGGAGGCGATGGCGGCGGGCTTCCCGGGCGGCGTGCCGACCGTCGAGACGCCGGCAGGTGAATTCATGTGGGACTCGACGGCGATGATCCACCACCTGGAGCTGCGCTTCCCGGAGCCGTCGGTCCTCCCGCCGGACCCGGTGCAGCGCTTCCTCTGCTACGTCGTCGAGGACGCCGCCGACGAGTGGCTCTACCGGCCGGCGGTCGGGAGCCGATGGTTTTTCCCGGAGAACGCCGCCGTCGGTGGCTTCGAACTCGCCCGCGACATCGCCGTCAAGATGCCCATGGCCTGCGATCAGGCCCACGCCGGCGTCGGCGCGCACGTCCGGAGCAGCTGTCCTCCGCTCGGCGTGACCGCCGACACGATCCAGCTCTGGGTCGACGACGTGCTGCGCCCGTGGCTCCGTGTCCTCGGCACGCACCTCGCTCACCGTCCGTATCTCTTCGGCGAGCGCCCGTCGCTGGCGGACTTCGGTCTGTTCGGCGGCAACGCCGCGCACTTCGTCAATGATCCCGCGTGCCGCCGATGGACCGAGGAGGATGGCCCGGCCGTCGTCGCGCACACGCATCGTCTGCTCGAGCCGGAGGACCAGACATTCGGCGCCTGGGACGACCCGCTCGCCGTGTCGGACACCTCGACGGCGGTCCTCGCCGAGCTCGGCCGGCACTACCTTCCCTGGGTCAGCCGCGCGTGCGTCGACGGCGTCGCCGACGTCGTCTTCGATGACGGCACGCGAGTGGCCCTGCGCGCGACGGACTTCCTGCGCGACGCGCGCGCGACGCTCCTCGCCCGCTACGTCGCACTACGCAGCGAGCGACTCGACGCCGCCCTCGAGCGGGCCGGCATCCTCCGCTTCTTCGCCGACTACGTCGGGTTCGCGGGCACGATCCCCGACGTCCGCGAGCCGCCGCGTCCGGCACTGAATCGCCCGTTCCCGCCGGCCGACGGATGAGGCGCATCGCGTGGATCCTGACCACGCTCGCGGTGGTGGTCGGCGGAGGGGGCATGCTCGTGCTCCACTCGCGGCGAGTACAGGATGCGATCGTCACCCGCGTCGCGCGGCGGGTGATCGGCCGGAACATGTCGG
>JACXTT010014661.1_pt1 | contig 10239 bp, 12 predicted proteins | sample 9270951 | NCBI WGS metagenome assembly JACXTT01 (sample SAMN15532306, study PRJNA645909) | rock metagenome | isolation source: weathered quartz diorite | place: Puerto Rico | collected 2017-06-21
CGACTCGCGCTGCCCGGCCGGGCGCGACGTCGTGCTCTACCGCGTCAATGGCGGCGGCCACCGCATGCCCGGCAGCTTCGCCGATGCGCGCTTCATCCGCCTGGCGGACAACATCCTCGGCCCGCAGAACCGCGATATCGACGGCGCCGAGACGATCTGGGCGTTCTTCAAGCGATTTCCGTAAGGTGCGGCCTGCAAATTGCGCAGTGGCGGCGGCCGCCTTGGCGCGCTAGAGCGAGGATTCTGATTCAATCAGAACCCTCGCTCTAGATTACTTCTTTTGACGCGTTTTCTTCACGCGAACCGGTAGCCACTTCGCTCGAAAACGCTATAGAGAGTGCCCGCCATTCAAGTGGAGACCCAAATGAGCATTCAGCGTTTCGAAACCGGCCCGCGCATGAGCCAGGCCGTCGTGCACGGCAACACCGTCTATCTGGCCGGCGTCGTCGCCGGCAAGGCCGCCGGCGGCAGCGTCACCGACCAGACCAAGGATATCCTGTCGATCATCGACGGGCATCTGGCGAAAGCTGGTACCGACAAGTCGAAGCTGCTCAGCGCGACCATCTACATCACCGACATGAAGACCTTCCCCGAGATGAACGCGGCGTGGGACGCCTGGGTCTCGCAGGGCAACACGCCGGCGCGCGCCACCGTCGAGGCCAAGCTGGCGGCGCCGCAGTACAATGTCGAGATCATGGTGGTCGCGGCCAAGTAGGCCCGGCGACGCATCGCGACAGGCGTTTCAATGCCCCGGATTGCAAGCCGCAATCCGGGGCATTTTTCATCCACATCTCACGCGCTGATCCGCGGCCGTTCGCCCGAGGCACCACCGATGTCGGCCTGAAGCCAGCGCGCGATCCGGCGCCATGAGCCGGCCAGGGCCTTGCAGCCCATGAACAGGCCGAGGTGGCCGCACGGTTCGGTGCCGCGCTCCAGCCACGCGGGCGGCGTGCCCAGCAACCGCCTCGTCGCCAGCGCCTGGTCGCGCGGGACAACGATGTCGTCTTCCGCGGCGAGCAGGAAGACCGGCACCTTCACCGCGGCGAGATCGACCGTGCGGCCGAGCGCGACGAAGTCTCCGCCTGCGATTCTGTTCTGGCGAAAGATCCAGTCGGTCACCTCGAGATAATAGGTGCCGGGCAGATCGAGCGTTTCGCGATCCCAGCACGTGAAGCGGTCGAGCAGCGCCCTTCCATCCTCCGATGTGTCGTTGAGATCCCTTTGCAGCGCGGCTTCCACATCCTGCAGACTGAACGGAATGCTCCAGAATTGCAGCATGTGCTTGCCGCTGATGATGCCGTCGCGCTGATCGAGCAGCGCCTCGAAGCCTTGCTGGGGCAGCGAGGCCACCATCCTGGAGAGGCCTGACGGCACCGACGTGTCGACCGGGCTGCCGGCCAGCACCAGCCGCCGCACCTTGCCGGGGAAACGCGCGGCATAAAGCAGCGACAGCCACCCGCCCTGGCAGAGGCCGACGAGATCGACCGGAGGCCCGATGGTGTCGACCGCTACGTTGAGATCGGAAAGATAGGTGTCGATCGAGAAGTAGCGCATCTCCGCTGTGGCCGAGCGCCAATCGGTGAGAAAGAGCCGCGCCAGGCCGGCCTGTTGCAGCGCCTCGATCAAACTGTGCCGGGGTGCGAAATCCGCGATCAACGCGCGGTGCAGCGCATAGGGCGCGCAGACGAGCAGCGGCTGGCCTTCGGCGTTCAGCGAAAAATCCAGCAGGCGCATCGACGGCAGTCGCAGCGCGACCGTGTTCGGCGTGGTCCAGGACAGCGGCGCTTCGCCCGAGGTGTCGGCGGGCCCGTGCGCGCGATCGGCGTACCACTGCCAATACGCGTCAAGCACCAATCTTGTGGCTTCAAACGGCCACAGCCATGGGTGCTGCACCCGACCGGCGCCAATATCCCGTTCCGGTGGCTTCGTGTTTTCGGTCACGCTCATTCACCGACTGATCGCCGCCGATTTGGTCCGGCCGGCACGGGTCAGAACCTTGACCCCGATCAAGAACCGACGAATTCAGGTCGAAAACTCTACGCCCATCCGAAAGGAGCGGCGGCCATGCCGGGGTTCACGATCTCGCGATCCCGGCATGGCTTTGTGGCCAGAACGAGGGGAACCTTACCCGCTCCGACTACGCCGCCCGGGCGGCGCTGCGCTCCGCCTCGAGTTTCCGTGCGAACAGCCAGCGGAAGTAGGTCAGCGGCGCATCGGCGCCGATGGCAAGGAGCTGGTAGTTCGGATCGGCATCGAACACCTTCTGCTGCGCCTCGATCAGCGCCTTGTCCTCGTTGAAGCCTTCCTCGAGGCTATGGCGCAGCGACAAAGTGACGTTCGGATCGCCGATGTCGAAATCGTGCAAATAGTTCCAGAAGAAGTGCGTGCTCGAGCGCGTCTCCGGCGTCATGAACTGGGCGTTGCGGTACTGCCGCGTGCCTGGGACCTGCACGCCCTTCTCTACGCCTTGCCCTGCCGGGGCGAAGGTGGTGTCGAGCGTGAAGATGCCGGGAACAAGCATGCGACCGATGTTACGGCGATCGACCTTGTCGGTTTTGTTCGCGATGACCTTCTTGTGGTAGGGCGGCGGCTCGGCGTCCATGTGCCAGCGCTCGACACGGAAACCGTCGTCCAGCTTTTCGATCGCGACCGGCTTGGTCTTGTAGGCATATTCCTCGGAGCCGCCGAGCGTGTCGGTGTGCACGAAGGCGAGATGGGCGAAGTCGCTCAGATTGTCGACGATCAGGAGCCAGTTCGCCTTGTAGTGCATGTAGCCCGGCAGACCCCGCCATTTCGGATCTTCGAGCGGCGGATAATCGAGGACCAGCTTCGGATCGGCCTTCTCGGGATCGCCGGTCCAGATGAAGATCAGGTTGTAGCGCTCGACCACGGGATAGCTGCGCACGCCGAGCTTGGCCGGAATGACGTCTTGACCGGGGATCTGGATGCATTTGCCGTCGGCGGCGAACTTCATGCCGTGATACATGCAGCGGATATCGTCGCCCTCGATGCGCCCCATCGACAGCGGCGCTGCGCGATGGCAGCAGCGATCGTCGAGCACGACCACCTTGCCGCTCGATCCGCGGTACATCACGATCGGCCGCTCCAGGATGGTGCGCGCCACCATCTTGCCGTCGATCAGTTCGTGATTCCACGCCGCCACATACCAGGCGTTGCGCAGGAAAATTCCGTCGTCATCAGCCATGTCACCCTCCCGATGCAATGTTCGTTGCGGTGACGTTAGGTGATCGCGGTCACCTCGATAACCCGATTTGTCTGGACACACTGTACCGCCGCATGGACAATCGCCGGCTATGGAGTGGCGCGACTGGGAGCTGTTTTGCGAAGTTGTCGAGCATGGCGGCTTCACGGCTGCTGCGCGCGTGCTCGGCCATCCCAAATCGAGCCTGAGTGCTGCGGTGCAGCGACTGGAGGGCAATCTCGGCCTGCGGCTGATCGAGCGCACCACGCGCCATTTGCGGCTGACCGACGCCGGCGAGACCATCTATCGCAAGGTGCGCCCGCTGTTCGCCGCGCTGCATGACACGCACAGCGAGGCGCTCGCCATGAGCAGCGCGATCGCCGGCACGTTGCGTATCAAGGCGCCCTACGAATTCGGCGCCCATCATGCCGGCCCGGTCGCCTGCGACGTGATGAGCCGCTATCCCGAACTCGCGATCCGGATCGATGTCGAGCACGACATCGTCAATCCCGTCGCCGAGAATTACGACATCGTGTTCGCGATGCTGGAGGCGCCGCTGCCGTCGGCAGGCATCGTGATCCGCCGCGTTTTCACCCTCGAGCGCGGCCTGTTCGCGGCCCCTGCACTGCTGGAAAGGCTTGGCGAACCGCGTACGCTGGAGGACCTGCGGAAACTGCCGCTCCTGACCGGCCCCAGCGACCCGCCATGGGCGCTCACCGCGCCAAATGGCGCGGTGGAGCAGCTTGCGGTCGATCAGGCCCGCCTCACCTCTTCGAACGCCCATGTCCGTCTGCAGGCGGCGCTTGCCGGTCACGGCGTGCTGCGGGTAACCGCAAGCTACACCCGCGCCGCGGTCGAGGCAGGACAGTTGCGACGGCTGTTGCCGGACCATGCCTGCGAGCCGCTCAACGTGCACGCATTGCTGCCGGCGCGGCAATTTGTCCCGGCCAAGGTGCGCTGCTTCCTCGACGCGATGGAAGCCCATGCGCGCGGCGATCCCGAGGCCTATATCAGGCCGTAACCGGTGATCGCGTCGATTTTTTTCGGCCAGCCGATTTATTTTGGGAACCTGTTCGGGCCGGCCGCATCCAATGCCAATATCCCGTGATCAGCGAGGCCTCCCAACCATGCACCCGGCCCATGTAACGACTGTCGCGCCGATCGGCTCAGGCGATGCCGAGCTGGTGCGGGGCGCGCTCGCCCGCGACGAGGCCGCGGTCCGCGCCATCATGCAGGCGAACAATCGCCGGCTGTTCCGCCTCGCGCGTGGCATCCTGCGCAACGACACGGAAGCCGAGGATGTGGTCCAGGACACCTATGTCCGCGCGTTCAGCCATCTCGACCAGTTCCGCGGCAAGTCCAGCCTGTCGACCTGGCTGTCGCGGATCGCGATGAACGAGGCGCTCGGCCGCCTGCGCCGCAAGCGAACAGGCGTCGAATGGTCGGCGCTGTCGCAAGGCGTGCTCGAGGCCCAAATCATCCAGTTTCCCAACCCGTCGGCGGATGACCCGGAAAGATCCATGGCGCAGCGCGAGATCAAGCGTGTCGTCGAGCACGCCATCGATGAATTGCCCGAGGCATTCCGCCTCGTCTTCATCACCCGCGTGATCGAGGGCATGACGACAGAGGAAACCGCCGACATCCTCGATCTGAAACCGGAAACGGTGAAGACCCGCCTGCACCGCGCCCGCACGATGCTGCGCGACAATGTCGAGCGGAAGATCGGTCCCGTCGTGATGGAAGCCTTTCCCTTCGCCGGCAAGCGCTGCGAGCGGCTGACCGAGGCCGTCGTGAGGCGGCTCGGCTACGCGGCCTAGATTTTCGGGAACCTCTGCGCGCCAGCGCCATCCAACGCCTGTGTAACCAACCACGCGCCGGCTTCACGCCCGGCGCCACAGGAGTGTCAAACCATGTTCGTCCGATTGACCATTGCGGTCGCAGCCCTCGGCCTCATGAGCAGCGCCGCGCTCGCGCAAGGCGCCGCCAAGCTGACCGACCCGCAGATCGCGCACATCGCCTACACGGCAGGCGTGATCGACATCAACGCCGCCAAGCAGGCGGACTCAAAAGCTTCCAGCAAGGAGATCAAGGCGTTCGCCAAAGACATGGCGCGCGACCATGAAGCGGTGAACAAGCTGGCGCTCGACCTCGTCAAGAAGCTGAATGTGACGCCTGAAGACAACGACACCAGCAAGGCGCTGTCGAAGCAGGCGACCGACAAGCTCGCCGAACTCAGCAAGTTGAAGGGGGCCGATTACGACAAGGCCTACATCGCCAACGAAGTCGCCTACCACAAGGCCGTCAACGGCGCGCTGGAGACGCAGTTGATCCCGTCGGCGAACAATGCCGAGTTGAAGGGCCTGCTGCAGACCGGCCTGAAGATCTTCCAGGGCCACCAGCAGCACGCCGAACACGTCGCGGCGAGCCTGAAATAGGGAATGATCGCATGTCGTCAGGACGCCATCTCGCAACGCTCACCCTGCTTGTGCTCGGCACGATGGCCGCCCCGGCGGATGCGGCCACCATCCAGATCGTGATGGAGAATCTCGTGATCTCGCCGGCCGAGGCGTCAGCCAAGGTCGGCGACACCATCGAGTGGGTCAACAAGGACGTCTTCGCCCACACCGCGACCGCCAAGAACGGCGATTTCGATGTGACGATCGCGTCGAAGAAGACGGTCACCTCGGTTGTGACCAAGGCCGGCATGGTCGAGTATTTCTGCCGCTACCATCCCAACATGAAGGCGGTCCTGACCATCGCGCCGTAGCGCGCGCGATGACCTCGGAGGTAATCGATCCACGCGAGCGAACCCTCGATAGTCCGGTCAGCCGAACAGTCCGGCACTATCGAAGGAGAGCAGAAATGACCGACCCCGCAAACGTCGCCCGCCGCTACATCGATCTCTGGAACGAGCGGACGCCGAGCCGGCGCCGCGAGATGCTGAGCGAGAACTGGACCGCGGACGCGCGCTATGCCGACCCGCTGATGAGCGGCGATGGCCACGACGGCGTCGACGCGCTGATCGCGGGCGTACAGCAGAAGTTCCCCGACTTCACCTTCAAGCTGATCGGCGAGCCCAACGGCTTCGGCGACCATATCCGCTTCTCCTGGGGCCTCGGCCCCAACGGCGTCGACAGCCCGATCAAGGGCACTGATTTCGCCGTGCTGAAGGAAGGCCGCATCCGCAGCATCACGGGCTTCCTCGACCAGGTACCGGGCGCCTGACGCTTCCACACCGGCGATGTCGCTGATAACCTTCCCTGAAACGCAGGGAGGACGCCATGAAGGCAGATCTGGCCTTCAACAGTTCCGTGATCAGCGACATCACGCCGGCGCTGCTGGCGATCGGGCGCGAGACGTTTCCGCAGGCACTGATCGGCGCGCTTCGGCGCGTCGGCGATGTCGGCCACTGCATGGTGTTCTCGTTCGCAGGCGCGCGCACCACGGCGTGCCTGCTCGACGTCGGCAACATCCCGACCGGACGCGACCTCGGCATTGCCTATGCCGAGCACTTTCACCGGTCCGATCCGAATCGCGATGCGGTGTTCGGGGGCCAGGCGCAGCCGGTGCCGATCGTGCTGCCGGCGTTTGCCCGGCGCATGTATTCGGACAGCTACCGCAAGATCTTCTTCGACGGTTCCGACATCGTCGACAAATTCGCCTCCGCGATCTGGGTCGACGACACCTGCTTCTACGTGAACTTCTACCGCATCACCGCGCAGGGCCGCTTCAGCCGCGACCAGATCCAGCGCCTGACCGCGGTTGCACCGGCGGTCAGCGCGGCGGTGGCACGTCACTTCCAGCAGGAGGCGGCGCCGGACAGCGATCCGATGGGCCGGCTGCAGACGCTGTTCGCAACCGCCGCGCCGTTCGCAATGCTGACCGGGCGCGAGAAGGAGGTCTGCCTGCGCATTCTGTCCGGCCTCAGTTCGGAAGCGATCGCCGCCGAGCTCGGCATCGGCCTGCACTCCGCCCACACCTACCGCAAGCGCGCCTATGACAAGCTCGGCATCTCCTCGCAGAACGAGCTGTTCGGCATCGTGCTGCGCCTGATGGCCTCGACCCGGCGCCTGAACTGAGGCGGGCGCACGTGTCGCGCATGCCCTGACATGACAACCTTACAGAATGCGCGTGACACTTGTGACATCATCGCTTTCTTTTCTGTCCCTACGAGATGTCCTTTCCCGGCGCGGCTGCTAGTTGTCTGCGCTTCGACACACAGCCGGCGCGCCCGAGAAATCGGTGGCGGCGCAAGCGCACGGGAATTGGAAGGGACAGATGGTGCAGGCATTCACGCGGTTTCGCGACGCCAGCGATGTCAGGGCGCTCGCATTCGATGTCCAGGGCACCTGTGTCGACTTCTACCAGCCGGTTCTGCGCGCAGGCGCGGCCGTCAATCGCGACAAGGGACTGGCGATCGACTGGACGACGCTGCTCGCCGAGTGGCGCGACCTCTACCGCGTGGCACTTGATGCTGTCATCGCCGGACAGCGGCCGTGGCTGCGGGTCGACAATATCTACCGCGAGGCGCTCGACATCCTGCTGGAGCGACGGGGCCTCGGCGACGCCTTCACCCGGCAGGAGCGCGACGAACTGAACAACGTCTGGACCAGGCTCGATGCCTGGCCTGACGCCATCGAGGGGCTTGCGCGCCTGCGCCGCCGCTTCACGACGGCCACGCTGTCGAACGCCGGAATGGCAGCGGTGGTGTCCGTCGTGAAGCACGCCAACCTGCCGTTCGATGCGGTGCTCACCGCGGAGCTGGCGGGGAGCTACAAGCCGGCACCGGCGGTCTACCAACTGGCGGTCGATTTCCTCGGCTATCGGCCGGACCAGATCGTGATGGTCGCCTGCCACAAATACGATCTGAAGGCCGCGTGCGCCTTCGGCATGCGCACGGCATTCATTGCGCGTCCGCTCGAATTCGGTCCCGGCGTCAAGCCCGACGTGACGCCAGAGGACTGGTTTGACATCTACGTCGACAGCTTCACGGCGCTTGCCGACGCGCTGGGCGCGGCTTCCTAGCCCCCGCTCGCAGGAACGCTGCCGCGCCGCCTGTCCCCTGCCGTGGGGACAGACAGACGGCGCCCGTCGGCCTATCGTCGCGTGCAGATCGAGCCTTCGAGGAACCCGCCGTGAGCACCGCGCCCCGCATCGACATCGACGTACCCGCGTTCTGGCAGGACCCCTATCCAACGCTCGCGCGCCTGCGCAAGGAAGCACCGATCGCCTTCGTGCCGCAGCTCGGCAGCACCCTGCTCTGCAACCGCGACGACATCTTCGTCTCGGAGAAGCAGATCGACGTGTTCTCGTCGCATCAGCCCGAAGGGCTGATGAACAAGCTGATGGGCCACAACATGATGCGCAAGGACGGCGATGCGCACATGAACGAGCGCAAGGCGATCTTCCCGGCGGTCTCGCCGAAGACCGTGAGATCGCACTGGACCGCGCAGTTCGAGCGACACGCCGGGCGCATCCTCGACGAATTGAAGCACGACGGCGTGGTCGATTTCGTCCAGGCCTTCGCGCTGCCGTTCTCGGCCGAGTGCCTGAAGTCGATCACCGGCCTCACCAACATGCGCTTCCAGGACATGAACGCGTGGTCGCAAGGCATGATCGACGGCATTGCCAACTATACCGGCGATCCCGCGATCGAAGCGCGCTGCCACGCGGCGACCTCGGGCATCGATGCCGCGATCGACGACATGGTGCCGGTGCTGCGCAAGACGCCCGACCTCAGCCTGCTCGGTGTGATGCTGCAAACGGACCTGCCGATGGAGAGCGTGCGCGCCAACATCAAGCTCGCGATCTCCGGCGGCCAGAACGAGCCGCGCGACGCCATTGCCGGCACGGTGTGGGCGCTGTTGACCCATCCCGACCAGCTCGCGCTCGCCACCAGCGGCGCGATCCCGTGGCTGCAGGCCTTCGAGGAATATGCCCGCTGGATCTCGCCGATCGGCATGTCGCCGCGCCGGATCGCAAAGCCCTGGACCATCCGCGACGTCGCCTTCGAGACCAATGAGCGCGTGTTCCTGATGTTCGGCTCGGCCAACCGCGACGAGAAGCACTTCGACAATCCTGAGCGCTTCGACGTCCGCCGCGACGCCTCAAAGAGCATCGCATTCGGCGCCGGCCCGCATTTCTGCGCCGGCGCCTGGGCCTCGCGCGCCATGGTCGCCGACGTCGCGCTGCCCGCGATCTTCAAGCGGCTGACGAACCTGCGGCTGGTCGACGGCAAGCCGCCGCGGATCGGCGGCTGGGCGTTCCGCGGACTGCTCGACCTGCCGGTAACCTGGGACGCCTGACGCATTGCGGCCCGATTGCGCTCGACGGCGGAGTTTGGAGAACCTTGTTGTGCATATGCTGATCGAGCAACGCCGTCGGCGACGCGACTCACGATAAGCTTGGGTCGCGCCTTGTGGCGCACTCTCCTTGACCTTGAGCCCGTCGCGAATGACGGGCTTCCTTCGCGGTGGGCCTGGACACCGCATGGTCATCGGCTTTGTTTGCACGTCGCTGGATTTAAGTGTGTCGCGTTCGCAACGTCACAACTGTTCCATCGGACTTCGAACCGATTCTACTTCACTGTGCAGCATGTCCGGCGTTTGATGATGGCGGACCCGGGGTATGGGCGTTCATACCGAAGACATTTTGAGGCGGGTCCAGGAGACCGCTGTCCAGCGCCAGCGGTCTCCTCGTTCGTCGCTATGCGTGCTCGTCTCGAAGCCACATTGTCATATTCGTTGAGGCGATCACGCGCTTTGGCTGATGCGGATTTATCGTTCCGGCCGATACGTCGACCGTGCTGCCGGCAAGCAGCTCGCTGGCAAAGCGTTTCGCTTCGGTTTCATTCACGAAGGTTCTGGTTTTGCGAGCATGGTATCTGCGATCCGATCGCGGATCTTTCGATGCTCGAAAGGACACGTACCAGGTTTGCAGGAGCGTCACCATCGCGTCGCAGCCTCAAGATCGTCCCGACTGATCACGGGCCCAATGCATGTGCGACCAAAGCGGCAAGGGCTATGGTAGTGACAAAC
>JACXTT010014662.1_pt1 | contig 10239 bp, 4 predicted proteins | sample 9270951 | NCBI WGS metagenome assembly JACXTT01 (sample SAMN15532306, study PRJNA645909) | rock metagenome | isolation source: weathered quartz diorite | place: Puerto Rico | collected 2017-06-21
GCGCAGCCCGAAGGCGGACGAATTGTTGCTTGACGCAAAACATCTGAATTTCGATGACAATTGGCGGAGTTTCACGGAAGCAGATCGCAAAACAATTGCATGGCGGGACCGGGTAGAACATATGCTTAATGATATGGACAATTGGCGAGAACAAGACGAGCCAGAGTCGGCCGATTACTATCATCAGCGTTGCATGCTGCTTTACCAAGGTCTGGAAGAGGTTCCGCCAGGTCCTTTGTATGACAGGATCCTCCTGACTTGGATCGCCACCTTCGAAGAAAGTTCGCTACAGTGGGACAGGCCTGCAGAGTGGTATTACGAGGTCTTGCAGTTCATCGAGTACTCGAAAAAGAACCACAATGGCTCCGCGCGGTCTGCGGGCCTGTCATCTTTGAAGGATTCATCCAATGCGTACCTCCACGCATCGGGGGTAGTGGCCGGTTTCCTACAGTGAGGTTCTGACATTTCTGCACGGCAGCGACTTCTGCGATGGAACCTAGGCTTCGCGGCAGCATCCTGTCTGGTCGCCGGTACACTGCAAGCCCAAGAGGCGTGGGAGCGTGATCACGAGGCCGGGGTCAAGGCTGCAAAGGCGGTTCAATTTGCCGAAGCTGAGAGATTGCTCGTTGCGTCAGCAGAGGAAGCACGCAAAGACGCCGCCAGTGCTTTGCTGGCACGCAGCTTGCTCGACCTAGGGGAGGTCTACCGCAGCGAGGGCAAGTACGCGGCTGCCCAGTCATCCCACGACGAGGCGTTGAGGATCTACACGAAGCAGTACGGAGCCGATTCAATCCAAGCGGCGGAGGTGCTCAACGGGCAGGCAGAGCTCTACAAAACGGTGAATGACTACGCGCAAGCTGAGCCGCTACTGCTAAAGGCACTGGACATTCGTCAAAGGAAGCTGCCTCAACCCAACCTAGCGACGGCGCAGACGCAGAACGATCTCGGCGAGCTGTACACCGCCACCGGGGCGTACGACAAGGCTGCCCTCCTGTTGCAAGCTGCCCTGGAAACCAGGAACCATCTGCGCGGTGCGGATCATCAGGATGTGGCGCAAACGCTGGAGGCACTGGGTAATCTCGAAAAAAAGGGCGGAAAGGATGCGGAGGCAGAGAATCTATTCCGGCAGGCAGTGAGCATCTACGGCAAGACGGTCGGCGGAGAACATCCGGACTACGCCAATGCGCTGGAGAGCCTGGCGCTCTCCTATTCCGCTCGCGAGCAGTACGATCTGGCCGAACCCCTGCTCGCGCGAATCCTGCAAATTCGGGAGAAGATCTTTGGGCCGGATCATCACGACGTAGCTGTGAGCCTTGATGCTCTCGGACTGATTAAGTTGCGGCGGCATCAGTACGCGGCAGCAGTGCCACTCTATGTGCGCGCATTGACTATCTGGGGAAAGGTCTATGGTGAGGAGAATCCGTGGCTCTCAGCCGACCTCAGCAATCTCGCGATATGCTATGAGAGCTTGAAAGATTTTGGCAGTGCCGAATCTGTCTTGCGGCGGGCGGTCCGGAACGACGAAAAGGGTCTGGCCGCGGACAGTACCGATCTGGCGTCTGACTTGCAGAACCTGGGATACCTATATTTCATCACGGCACACTATCAAGAAGCAGAGCCGCTACTGCAGCGAGCTTTCGATATACGTAGTAAGGCTCTGGGTCTGAATGACCACGACACCTTACAGAGCGCCGAAACATACGCCAACGTACTGCGAGCGCTGCATCGGGGTGCTGAGGCCCAGGAACTAGAGTCGAAGGTGAAGCCTAACCGTAAGCATCAGTGAGATGCAGCGAGCGTTCCCGGTCTGGCAAACGAAATGCCGTCAGTCATATTGGTTACCCCGCGGGGGCGTTGCAGACGACGATTTCTTCTTCCCCAGGTTCTTATTGGCTTGCTCGTGCAGTTCGCGCGTCCTCGCGAACTCTCTTTGCGCCAAAGCCATGTTTCCCATCGCTTGGTACACCCTTCCCAGCCGGTAATGTGCATCCGGTTGCGCCGGATCCAAGTCCACCGCACGCTGGAATGCCCGCAAGGCCTCCGGATAGTGCATCTGCTGTGCGGCGATGGCGCCCAGATCGACGTAGGCGATGCGGATATCCTTCTTGAGCTGCACCGCCTGGCGCAGCAGATCCTGCGCCCGCTCCAGGTGGTTTCTCTGCATCTCGATGTCGCCCAGGTAAGCCAGCGATTGGGCATGGCCGGGATCGTGGGCCAGTTCGGCTTCGAACTCTTTCCTGGCTTCATCCAATTGGTGTGACTTCCAATACAAATAGCCCAGCCCGAAATGCACGTCGGGCTCGCCTGGCGAGGCCTGGGCCGCCGCCTGGAACTCGGCAATCGCTTCACTGGTCTTTCCCAGGCCATCGAGCGCTTGTGCCATCAGGATATGCACGGCGGCAGAGTTGGGATTTTCCTCCAGCAGTTGGCGGAACTCGCGCGTGGCGCAGGAATACTGCTTGGCAAGGAGACAGCTTTGGGCCAGGGTGTGGTGGAGTTCCGTGTTGGTGGGGTCTGATGCCGCGATTGAGGAAAGAGCGGTAGCGGCATCCGCAAATCGCTTCGCGCCGTAATAGCTGAAGCCCAGCAAGGTGCGCGCCTGCGCGTTCTGCGGATCGGCCGCCAGAGCGGCTTTCAGCGGCGCGATTGCTTCCTCAAAATGTCCCTGCTTGAACTCTGCAAGCCCGAGGTTGATGGACACGCCTGGAAGCCTGGGATTCAACCCAAGTGCCTTCCTGTAAGCCAGGGCGGCTTCTTTGTAGTTCTGTTCCTTTGAGAGGACTACGCCCAAGCTGGCAAAGGCCGCTGCGTCTTTCGGGTTCTGGCGGGTCACCGCACGCCAGGCGTCCGCCGCCTCGGCGTACTTGCCCTGTTGTTGAAGGGCGAGGGCCTCGGACGCGGTTTTCGTTTGGCTACCTGCGTATGCCGGCAATAGCAGGGCGGCCGCCGCCATCAATTCCCAGGCTCGCTGATTCAGGAAGGAATGCAAGGATTGCAGAAACGGTGCGTTCGCACGCCGACTGTGATCATGCCACACCTGGCTGCCCTGGCTAAAGCCTCCTCCCTCGGCTCAGCTTCGTTTGTGCCGGCCATTGAAACCTATGCCCCGCTTCGGGGGTGGCCGCAAGCAGGGCATAGGCATCTTCCAGAACGCCGTTAAGGGGCCGCTAGAAGATGAGCTTCAAGCCGAACTGTATCTGCCTCGGGTCGAAAGCGGCTGTAATCTGTCCGAAGTCGCTGGCTCCGAGGGCCGTGCTGATGCCTCCACCCTGGATGTCGCCACGGAACTGTGTATGGTTCCAGGTGTTGAAGCTCTCGGCTCGGAACTCCAGGCGAGCGCGCTCGGTGAAGTTAAAGTTCTTGAACACCGACAGATTCCAGTTTTGCCGGCCCGGCCCGCGGAGCGCAGCATGAGACAGACTGCCCCAGGTTCCAGCGGCGGGCGCGCTGAAGGCCGAGGTATCAAACCATTCATCTACCGTGTGGGGATAGGAGATGGTTCCGGTGAGATCCGGCCGGTTTCGGGTGTTAGGAACGACGTTGGCAACATTTTTGTGAAAACCGTTTGCCGCATCCTCTGCGTTCGCGGTGTAGGTGATATCCAGCGGCGCTCCCGACTGCATGGTGACGATGCCCGAGACCTGCCATCCCCCGAGCGCTATCCTGAGGCCTCGATTGGCATTGTTACGGAAAATGGGAAGCTCGTAAACGAAGTTGACGAAAGCAACGTGCTTGCGGTCGAACGGCGACGGTCCGAGATCGTACCTCCATCCGACATAGGGATTGGAGACGTTGTTCAGATCGTAGCCATTGCCGCCATTGCCCGTGGTCGGGTCTTCTGCGCGCGAAAGGGTATAGCCGAATTGGAAATCCAGGTCGCGCTTCACTTTCCCGCGCAGGCTAACCTGCAGGGAATTGTAGTGCGCGTTGCCGTCGTCCTGCGCCAGCCTGAGGGAGTGGAAGCCTAAGAAGGGAACCACTTGGTTGTAGGAGAGTGGGCCACCCGTGCACAGCGTGGTATCGGTCAGGCACGGCAGATTACTTGCGGCGGGAAGGTTCGTTTCACTCCACTCATTCTGGTGCCGGTTCTGATTGCCGACATAGCTTACAGACAACACCGAGCGAGCCGCCAACTGCTGCTGAACGCCGATGCTGTACTGGTAGCTGACTGGCAGATCGTACATTTGGCGGTTAAGTCCCGTGATGCTGGACACCACGATCGGCGCCGGTGGCGTGGTTCCGCCGGCGGTAGTCTGGTGAGGATCCGACAACAGGACATTGTTGGCGGTCAGGCTGGCACTGAACGGGACGTTCGTGCCGGCGTTGTACATGTCGTTGCCCTGGATGCGCTCGTACATCGCGCCGAAGCCGCCGCGGATCACGGTTCTGCCCTGGCCGGTCACGTCAAAGGCGAAGCCGACTCGTGGACCAAAGGCAGCCCAGTGATTGTCCACTAGCCCCTTGGGAATACCACCAACTCCGTCCAAACCGATACCGTTCAGATAAAACTGAAGGCCTTGCAGCAGCGAGTTTGGACTCGTGCCCAGGCCCGGACTGGCCGCAGTGCAACCCGGGTCCGCGGCGCCGTTGCAGACGTTCCCGTTGGAATCGAAGGTAGCGGCCAGCGCGGGGTCATACAGGTTGGGATAGAAGTTCGAGGTGCGGTGGTTGGCTTCGTAGGTGTGCGGCACGCCATCCCAACGCAGTCCCAGATCCAGCGTCAATCGCCGGTTCACGCGCCAGTTGTCCTGGAAATAGGCCGCCCAGGAAACGTTGTTCCAGTGGCCGTTGTCATGAACCGCGTCCTCCTGATACTGCTGGGCAAAACCAAGCAGGTAATCGGCAAAGTCATTGCCGGAGAAAGAGCCGTCGAAGCGGAAGTTGCCCTGCGTGCTGGCAAATACGTCCTGAATCTTCTTGTAGAGCGCCCAGCTGGCGCCCAGCTTGAATTGGTGAGCACCCTTGGTCCAGGAGATGTCATCCCGAATCTGATAGTCATCGGCTTTGTTGTTCCACGGAGTCCAGTTGGACGTGTATTGCGCGCCCGTCTGGTTACTGAGGTTGATGGTGGGGATGTTATTGGGTGCGTCCGGCGCTCGGGGAAAGATCTTGTTCAGCGTGAACGGTGAGTCAAGGGCCGGAGTCCCCAGCGGAAGGATGTTGATGCGGTTCCCGTTATAGTTAAAGGCTACTTCATTGAGCAGAGTCGGACTGATGGTGTGGATCAAATGGACCACACCGCTATAGGACGGGTTGCCGAAGGTGTTGCCCACGCTCGGAACATTGTCCCCGCTCCACATCGTGGTGCCGAAGGTCTGCTGAATGGATTCGGCCACAAAGTGCCCGAATACATTCACCTTGTCGTTGAAGTGGTGGTCTATGCGGACAATTTCTTCGCGTACATTGGAGGGCACATTGTTGCCGCCGACGAATTTATTTCCCGGAGCGTTATTGGGCGGGAAGATACCGGCGGCGAGCAGCGCCGCCGAATTCGGTTCGATCATGCATGCCGGAATTGTGTTACTGGGGAAGGGTGATCCCGCAGCCACTCCTGCGGGTGCAGTTCCGCCGGGACAATTCCGGTAGAGCACCGAATCCGGCAGGTTCGGAACATTAATTGCACTGGAAAACGCAGCGTCGCCGCTAGCGCCGGGATATTCGCTGGTGGGGGGCACCGTCTGGTTGATGACCCCGCCCTGCACGATTCTGCGCCATTCCATGTTGTAGAAGAAGAAGGTCTTATGCTCTTTCCTCCAGAAGTCGGCAGGTCCACCAACGTTGAAGCCGAACAGGTTGAAGCGCAGCTCAGGCTTTGGGACTCCTGCCCGATTCCGGAAGAAGTCGTTGGCATCCAGGGCGTCATTGCGCAGGAACTCCCAGGCGGAAGCATGGAAGGTGTTCGTCCCCGACTTCAACACCGAGGAAACGGTTGCCGACGAGGATAGCCCGTATTCCGAGCTGTAGTTCGACGTGAGGGTGCGGAACTCGGCAATGGCGTCCACCGAGGGCATGACGCTGAAGGTTCCGCCGCCTCCGCGATCCGCGTCTTCGCCGCCATCCAGCAGGTAAAGCGTGTGCACCGGACGATTGCCGTTAAAGCTGATGTTGGCATCGGCGCCCACCGGGACAGGGAGGGAGAAGTTTCCCTGCAAGCTGGAAGCTCCGGGGGTCGCGTTGACGAAGGTATAGAAACTGCGGCCGTTGGTTGCCAGGTTGCTTATCTGCTGGCTGGTGACAACCTGGCTGACTTCGCCGGTGTCGGTTTGTACGGCGACCGGCACCGACTCGACGGTGATAGTCTCCTGCGCGGTGCCCACCAGCATCCGAAAGTCAACCCGCGTACGATCTGCCACCTGTAGTTTCAGGTCTTTTCGTTCGGCAACCTTGAAGCCGGGTGCTTCCGCGCGAACGGTGTAGAGACCAATCCGCAGATCGGGGACCATGTATTGTCCTTCCGCATTGCCGGGGACGCGGCGAATCTGCCCCGTCTCCATGCTGGTGATGGTAATGGTGACGTTAGGGATGGCGGCCCCGGTGGGATCAGTTACCGTGCCCACAACGGTCGCCTCTTGTGCCCTGGCACTCGTAGCCAAGATCGCAAGCAGAGCGCCCAGAAGCGCAAGATGGCCGGCGTTGCGGGCATACGAAAATAGACTTCTGCGGGTGGCGTACGCGCACGACGATTTCATTTCCAACCTCCGGAAGAAATGTGCTGGAGAAATCCCCACAAAACAACGCAACAGTGCCCTGATCTGGGGTGCGACTTTTATCGACTTCGTTATGCGTTGTCAAGAAGAAACTGAAATCTAAATCGCATCTAGATCGATTTAGTCAATGCGTCTCAATTTGAGATAGAAAGTAAACGCTTGCTCTATGAGTATTCATATGCCAAACTGACATGCCATGGCGGGCAGAAAGAATGGTGGTTCGCGACGTCGTAAATCGGACAGGCCGCTCGCGCTGAAAGACCTAGCCGATCACCTTGGACTGGCGCCGGCGACGGTTTCCCATGTGATTAACGGCTCGGAGATCGCCGACACCATCGCGCCCGAGACGCGCGAAATGATTTTGGCGGCGGCGCGCGAACTCGACTACCGCCCCAACTTCTTCGCGCGTTGTTTGCGCACCCGGCGCAGTTTCACGATTGGCGTAATCGTTCCCGAACTCAGCGAGGGCTACAACGTAACCGTGCTAAGCGGCATCGAGGACTATCTGCTTCAGGAAGGATATTTCTACCTGGTTGCCAGCCACCGCTTCCGGCAGGATCTGATCGATGAATACACCGAGTTGTTCCTGCACCGCGCGGTGGACGGCCTGATTGCGGTAAACACTCCCTGGCACCGCAAGCTGAACATTCCGGTGGCAACCGTTTCCAGCCATCACTCGGTGGAGGGTGTGACCCGGGTCTTACTGGACCACCGGCGGGCAGCGGAAATCGCCCTGCAATACCTGATGGATCTTGGGCATCGCAAGATCGCGTTCATCAAGGGGCAGGCCTTTGTGCCGGATACGGAGGTGCGCTGGAAGGCGATCGTCGAGGTTGCCGGCCGCATGGGACTGACCATCTCGCCGAACCTCGTGGGCCAGATCGAGGACAATTCGCCTTCGCCGCATCTGGGCTATCGGGTGACGCAGAAGCTGGTCGCCTCGGGCGAACCCTTTACCGCCCTGTTCGCGTTCAATGACATCTCCGCGATGGGCGCCATCCGCGCCCTGTACGAATGTGGGCGACGGGTTCCCCAGGATGTCTCCGTTCTCGGCTTCGACGATATTGAGAGCGCCGCGTACCAGACTCGATCTCTGACCACGGTGCGGCAGCCCCTGAAGGAAATGGGGAAACTCGCCGCCGAGGCCGTGCTGCGTCGAATCGCGGCTTCTGGTGGAGGCGGATCGGTGCCTGGCGAAATCGTCGCACCCCCGGAGCTCATCGAGCGCGAAACGACCTCAGTGGTATATTGGGCGCGCAAGTCCTCCGAAGCTGTGCTGGAGCGCGGTTAGCGACGTGCCCAGGCCGCACGTCCACTTTCTTCGCGTTGAGCTGGTGCCCAGCGCTCCCTAAATCGTTTTAGAGGTGCTATAGTAAAACCCTTTCCCCGGGCGCGGGTCGAACCGGGGGAGGGACGGAATGGGGATCTCTGATTCAGGGTACCATCCTCGCGTTTCCCAAAACATGGCCACGATAGACAATCCCTCACGCCGCACTGAGATCACCGCGGAGGAACTGGCAGCGTACCGGGACCCGGATCTGCCGATTGAGCATCGTGTCGACGATCTGCTGTCACGCATGACCCTGGAGGAGAAGGCCGCGCAGATGCGATGCGCCTGGCGCGAAAGGTCCCAAAGCCTGGTGGATGAGAAGGGAAATTTCGATTCTGCGAAAGCGCAAGCGGGCTTTCCCGACGATTGCGGCCTGGGCCAGATTGCCCGCCCGAGCGACAGGGGAGGAGGCAAGGACCCACGGGGCGCGGCGGAGCTGACCAACGCGATTCAGAAGTTCTTTATCGAAAACAGCCGCCTGGGAATTCCCGTCATTTTTCATGAAGAGTGCCTGCATGGACACGCCGGCGTGGGCAGCACCAGCTTTCCCCAACCAATTGCCCTGGCCGGCACCTTTCATCCCGATCTCATCGAGCGGGTTTTCAGCGCAACCGCTGGCGAAGCCCGCTCGCGCGGGGTTCACCTGGCGCTCGCTCCCGTGTTGGATGTGGCGCGGGATGCCAGGTGGGGTCGCTTCGAAGAGACTTACGGGGAAGATCCCTATCTCGTGGCCCGGTTGGGTGCGGCGGCGGTGCGCGGTTTTCAGGGTGACGGCAGCTTCCCGGACAAGAACCGCGTTTTGGCTACGCTAAAGCATTTTACCGGCCATGGTCAGCCAGAATCAGGCATGAATTGTGCTCCCACCAATATCTCGATGCGGCTGCTGCGCGAGATCTTTCTCTATCCCTTCCGATACGTTCTGGATCAAGCGGGCGCGGTTGCCGTGATGGCCTCCTACAACGAGATCGATGGCGTACCGTCTCATGCAAACGAATGGCTATTGCGCGGCCTCCTGCGCGAGGAGTGGGGTTTCAAAGGGTTTGTGGTCGGCGATTACTACGGCGTCTGGGAACTGAGCTATCGTCCGGATACGCACGGCCACTTCGTTGCGCGTGACAAAAAGGAAGCTTGTGCGCTCGCGGTCCGGGCGGGTGTCAACATCGAAACCCCCGAACAGGACTGCTATCTGCACCTCGTGGAGCTGGTCCGTGAGGGCGTGCTTAAAGAATCAGAGCTGGATGAATTAGTGGCTCCGATGTTGTTTTGGAAATTCAAGATGGGGCTCTTCGACGATCCCTATGTTGACCCCGAAGAGGCCGATCGTATCGCCGGGAGCGCGGCCCATAGCAAGGTTGCTCTGGAAGCGGCCTGCGATGCCATCACACTGCTGAAGAACGAAGGCAGTATAGCGCCGCTGAATCTCGAAAAGATTTACACGCTGGCCGTCATCGGTCCCAACGCCGATCGCACGCTGCTCGGCGGGTACAGTGGCAAACCCCGGCATGAGGTCACGGTGCTTGAGGGGATCAAAGCCCGAGTCGCCAACCGCGCGAAGGTTCTTTACTGCAAGGGATGTGACATCACAATTGGCGGGTCGTGGAACCAGGATGAGGTTGTCCCAAGCAGCATGGAGGAGGACCGCATCCTGATCGCGCAGGCGAAGGAGACGGCGGAACAGGCGGACGTGGTTGTTCTGGCGATCGGCGGCAACGAGCAGACCTCGCGCGAGGCGTGGTCGCGGGCACATATGGGCGACCGTGCACGCCTTGAGTTGTTCGGCCGGCAGGAAGAACTCGTTCAGGCGGTGCTCGCTACTGGCAAGCCGGTGATTGTTCTTCTTTTCAACGGCGCGCCGCTGGCCATCGAATCACTGAGTCGCACCGTTCCCGTGATCTTCGAATGCTGGTACCTGGGGCAAGAGGGCGGTCATGCCGTCGCCGGAGCCCTGTTCGGGGACTTCAGTCCCGCGGGCAAGTTGCCGGTGACCATACCTCGGTGCACCGGACAGCTGCCTGTCTTTTACAATCACAAGCCGTCCGCGCGCCGCGGCTATCTGTTCGATGACGCCTCTCCGCTGTATCCCTTTGGTTTTGGCCTGAGTTATACGACCTTCGCGCTCCGGAAGGTCCGCTTGACCAAGCAGAAGATCAGACCGGAGGAAACCACTCAGGTGGTGGCCGAGGTCACCAATACCGGTACGCG
>JACXTT010014663.1_pt1 | contig 10239 bp, 13 predicted proteins | sample 9270951 | NCBI WGS metagenome assembly JACXTT01 (sample SAMN15532306, study PRJNA645909) | rock metagenome | isolation source: weathered quartz diorite | place: Puerto Rico | collected 2017-06-21
AAGCTGATGCAGAGCTGCGAGGGCTGCGAGAGCGTCGCGGTAGCCGAGCTGACGCGCCTCGACGCGCCGGACTCGGCCGGCTGCAACTGGTCCGCGTCCGTGGTGCTCGCGCCGGCGGGCGTCGCGCCGGAGGTCTATACGCTCGCCTACGCCTCCGTGGTCTTCATGGCGCGCTCGAGCTGGAACCTGAAGTAGCGAATTTCAGTCGAGCTCGAGCCCCGCGCTGGCGATGAGCTTGCGCCACAGCGCGAGGTCCTCGCGGTTGATCTCGTAGAGCCGCTCGGGCGTCGAGCCTTCGGCCGCATAGCCGTAGCTCTGCATCCGCTCGCTCACGTCGGTGCGCTTGACGATGACGTTCAGCTCGCGGTTCAGCCGCTCGACGATCTCGCGCGGCAGCTTCGCCGGGCCGAAGACCCCGGCCCACTGCCGCACGGTGACTTGCGGCACGCCCGACTCGGCGAAGGTCGGCACGTCGGGCATCAACCCGCTTCTCTTGTCGGCGAGCACGGCGAGCGTGCGCAGGCGCCCCTCTCTCACGAGGTTGACCCCGGCCGGGTTGCTGAGGAACGTGCACTGCACACGCCCGGCGATGAGGTCCGGCGTGAGCGGCCCTTCGCCCTTGTACGGCACGTGCACCATGGTGATGTTGGCCGCGTTCATGAGCTGCACCATCATCAGGATCACGAGCGGATTGCCGGTGCCGTAGTTGAGCTTGCCGGGGTTCGCGCGCGCGTGGGCGATGAATTCCTGCAGCGTGCTTGCGGGCACGTCGGGATGCACATCGAAGAAGAACGTGGCGCGGCCGACCAGCCCGAGCGGCGTGAAGTCCTTGAGCGGGTCGTAGAGCGGCTGCTTCCTGAGCGCCACCGCCGCCGTCATCGCGCTGTTGGAACCAAAAAACAGCGTGTAGCCGTCGGGCGCCTGCCGGCTCACGTACTCCGCGCCGATCGCGCTGTCGGCGCCCGGCCGGTTCTCGACCACCACCGGCTGGCCGAGCTGCTCGGCGAGCGCCGCGCCGATGATGCGCGCGGTGGGGTCGGCGGAGCCGCCGGGCGGGAAGCCGACGATGAAGCGGATGGGTTTCGCCGGATAGTTCTGCGCGGAAGCGCCGAGTGCAACGATCAGCGCCGCGGCGAGCGTAAGCAACCTGGTCATTGATCTCCTCCTGCCCCGATTTTATCCGGCGTGAAAAAGTGCTGTGTCGCACTCGCAACGGCAGCCTCCACTCGGCGTCCGATTCGGAAATAGTTCGCCGACATTCGCCGGTGCGGGTGGGACACTGGGGAGCCCCTTTTCCTAGGAGTGAAAACATGATGTCAATCAAGCGAACCGGCCTGCTGCTGACGTTCACCCTGCTCCTTGCGGGCTGCGCCACCACGGGAGATTTCCTCGGCGATACGAGGACCACCACCCGGGTGAAGACCGCGATCTACAACGAGCCCGAGCTCAAGGTCATGTCGATCCACGTCTCCACCGAGGACGGCGTGGTGACGTTGAGCGGCACGGTGAAGACGCGCGCCGAACGGTCGAAGGCAGTCCAGGTAGCGCGCAAGGTCGAAGGTGTGAAGCAGGTCAAGAACGACCTGGCGTTAGAGCAGTAGGCGTTTGTAATCGCCCGCAGCCCCGGCCGCAGCATCAGCGCGAGCCGGGGCTTTCGTTTTCACGAGGGTTACAGCAGTACCGGTACCCGGATCATGGGTTCTCCTCCCCTGCTGAAAACAAACCCGAAACCGTATCCGTCGGGCGGGTCCTGTCGCTTTGCAACGACCCAAAATGCACCGCCGCCGCGACATGACAAGGGCGGGGTGCGCTCGCAGAATGGCTGCTCCCCCCCGAGCCATCCACCCTCCCTCCCTTGGGTATGGCTCCCTGGAAGCCGCCTACGGGCGGCTTCTTTTTGTCCGCACCAGATCCGAAAATCGCACGGCTCAAGTTCCGGCGAGGCGCTCGAGCGCGGCACGATCGACGCGTACAAGGCGGCGTTCGAGCTCTACGACGAGAAAGAGCCCGCAGTTCAAGAAGATCTGCGGGGCATGGCGAAAGTACCGTGACGACGCTTACGTCTGGTTGCGGGTTGCGCAACAGAGCTTCGACAACTTCGTGTAAGCACAGAGCGCGGAAAAGTAAGCGGGGAGTTTCGAAATGTGGGCCTTTTCCTGACAGACACGAGGCCCGCGCCTGCCGACAATACAAATCCCCTAGAGCCACGTCCGCCCTCCCTTGGGTGTGGCTCCTCGAGAAGCCGCCTTCGGGCGGCTTCTTTTTTTACCGCTTCAATTCCGATCCAGGGTCGCAATTCTTTTCGACCGGGCGACAAGGCGGCGGAGAAGGTCTCCGCCGGCGAATAATTGCGACCCTGGATCGGAATTATCTGTTCTCGAATTTGCGCACCAGCGCCGCGCGCTCGTGGCCGGCCTGCATGAGGAGCGAGAAGTCGGAGCCGGAGAGCACGAGCTGCACGCCCATCGCGATGTGGCGCTCGAGGAGCTCGGCCGTGTACAGGCCGCCCATGCCGGGGAACTTGCCGTGTCTGCGGCAGGCGGCGATGACGCGCCGATAGGCCTCGGCGACGCGCGGATCGTTGAACTGGCCGGGGATGCCCATCTCGAAGCACAGATCGTTCGTGCCGATGAGGAGCGCGTCGATGCCGCGCACCGCGGCGATCTCCTCGCAGTTGGCGACGCCCTGCGGCGATTCGATCATCACCACGACCAGCGTCTCTTCATTGACCAGCCGCGCGGCTTCGCCGACAGGCATGGAGGCGAAGCCCAGTTGCTGCAATCCGCCGCCCATCGAGCGGTGCCCGACCGGCGGATAGCGGCAGGCGCTCGCGACGCGCTCGGCTTCGGCTGCGCTGTCGACGTGCGGCACGACGACGCCCTGCGCGCCGTTGTCGAGCACGCGCGAGGCGTGCCAATGCTCGAGCCCGGCGACGCGCACCACTGGCGTCACGCCCACCGCGAGCGATGCGGCCGCGATCTGGCAGGCGTTGTCGAGGTCCATCGAGTTGTGCTCGCAGTCGATGAACAGCCAGTCGTAGCCGCAGGTCTTGGCGATCTGGGCGATGTCGACGGTGCGCGCCTGGCGCAGGCCCAGGCCGATGGCGAGCTTCCCCGCGCGCAGCTGCCGCAGGGCGTGATTGGGGACGGTGGTCATGGTCACATTGTGCGGTAATTCAGGCCCGCCGCCTGAACTAGTTCACTGAATCGGCACCCTTTTCCGCCGTGTATCGCGCCTTGTGCGCCAGTGGTCGGCGGCCCTGTCCGGGTGCGGAAAACGACACAGACCCCTGGCAGGGATGGGCGTAACTTGCGACCCGTGCCTCGCCGACTCCTCCTCCTCGGGGTCGAGACACAAAAGCCCGGCTAATAAGGCGAACGCCAACCCGGGCTTTTTCATTTGTACTCCGCCTCGCATCAACCGCATCGACAGTCGGCCGTCAGATAATTACACTGTTTCCGTGTAATTTATCCGGCCGGCCGATGAAGAAGATCCCGGCTACTCCTGACGACGAATACGAGCGCTCATGAGCTCGCGCGCAGCAACCCGGCGCCTGAAAAACGTCACCGTAACCCTCGATGAGGAGACGTTCGCCAAGGCGCGCGTGCGCGCGGCGGAGCGCAACATGAGCCTGTCGCGTTTCATGAGCGAGGTGTTGCGCCAGGAGCTGCGGCACGAGAGCGAGTACGAAGCCGCGTTCCGAGCTTGGCGCGCTCGCAAGCCTTTTCCTCTCAAGGGTCCGCCCCAACCCTACCCCAAGCGCGCGGAGCTTTACGACCGCGCTGCCATGCGCGCTGAGGACGCCAGCCGCAGAAAGCAGAAGTGATGCTCACATTCGTCGACACAAATGTGCTCGTGTACTCGGTCGACCCGAGAGACTCAGTCAAGAAGGCTCGCGCCGAGGCCTGGCTGGAACGGCTCTGGAAGCAGCGCACCGGCCGCACCAGCGTGCAAGTGCTGGCCGAGTTCTACACGGCCGCGACGCGCAGGATCGCGCCGCGCATCTCGAGCGAGCACGCCTGGGAGGAAGCCACTCGCTACTTCGCCTGGTCGCCGCGGCAGGTCGACATGCCGCTCCTCGTGCGAGCGCGTGACATCGAGCGGCGCTACGCCATCTCGTGGTGGGACAGCATGGTGGTCGCTGCAGCGCTGGTGCAGGATTGCCAGGTACTCCTGACCGAAGACCTGCAGGACGGCATGGTGTTCGGCACGCTCGCGGTGCGCAGCCCGTTCAGCCCGGTGATCGAGGAGCCGCCGGCGGCATACCACGTCGCACGGGCCGCACCTTTGCACCGGCCGCGCGGCCGACCGAAGCGCATGGCCGCTTGAAGCGGGCGCGCAACTTGCACCTCCGGCTAGTAATTCCGATCCAGGGTCGCAATTATTCTCCGGCGGGCGGCGCTGCCCGCCGGTGGAGGGTAATTGCGACCCTGGATCGGAATTCGGAAGTTACAGTTTGCAACAACCCGGTCGTAACTCTGACCGCGCTCGCGCGTTAGGGAGAGGTACCCGCGGGCCTTTCCGCGGCACCGCAAAAAGGAGACACGACCGTGATGAAGAAACTCGTCTGCATGGCCGGCGCGGCAGCGCTCGTGGCGATGGGCTCAGCGTTCGCGCAGGCGCCCGCCGAAAGCAAGGGTGACGTACGCAAGGACACGCGCGACATCCGCCAGGACCGCCGCGAGATCCGGCAGGACAAGAGCGATATCCGCCAGGATCGCCGCGAGATGCGCCGGGACCTGCGCGAAGGCGACAAGAAGGCCGCCGCCGCGGAGAAGCGCGACATCGCGCGCGACCGCGCCGACCTGCGCAAGGACAAGCGTGACCTGCGCAAGGACAAGCGCGACCGGCGCCAGGACGTCAAGGGCAAGTCCTAAGCGAGCTTCATCTGCGCGAGCACCGCGCGGCCGAGCGGGCCGTACGGATTTCCCAGCGTCTCGGTGAGCTCGAAGTGGTTGTAGCCCTCGGCGCGGATCAGCTCGCCTGATTTGCCGGCGCGCGTCAGCGCGTCGGCAAACTCGCGCGTCTGGCGCTGGAATTCCGGCGTCTCGTGCGAGCCGTAAAGCAGCGCGATCGGCGCGTTGACGCGCCCGAGGTGCCGCTGCGGCGAGAGCGCCTGCTCGGCCTCGTCGGTGAACTTCACGTAGGCCGAGCGCTTCGACAGCCGCGGGCCGCGCAGGTCGTACATGCCGCTCGCGAGCGTGTAGCCGCGGATCGCATCCGGCGGCAGCCCGTAGCGCGTCCAGTCCGTCGTGGCGGCAACACCGCCAAGATGAGCGCCGGAGGAGGTGCCCGCTACGTACACGCGCCGCGGATCGGCGCCCAGCCGCTCGGCGTTGCGCGACACCCAGGCGATGCCGCGGCGCACCTGCTCGGCGATCGGCACGAGGTCGCCGCCCGTCTCGAGCACGTTGTTGAAGTCGAGCGCCGCGTAGTGCGCACCCGCGCGCAGGAACATCTCCGCCGGGAACGCATAGTCGCGCGCCAGGCCCGCGCGCCACGCGCCGCCGTGCACGAACACGCTGATCGGCGCGCGCTCGGCTTTCGCCCGGTACAGGTCGAGGCCTTCAATGGCCGTTTCCCCATAGGAAAATCTTTCTGGTGCGCCAAGGCGGCGACGCACCAGCTCGCTCGTATGCGCGAGCCGCGCGAGCAGCTGGTCGCGATTCGGCGCGTAGACGGATTGGTCGTAGGCGCGGTCGAGCTCCTCCTGCGTGTAGTCGAGAAATACCTTGCTCATAGAATGGCGCCATTATGGCGGTGATCGCCAGCGACACAGGAGCGGTGTTCTCGCGCTGCCGGCGCTGGCGCTACCTGCTCTGGCGGCGCTGGGACGCGGCGCGGCCGGCGGCCAATTTCCTGATGCTGAATCCCAGCACGGCGGACGAGTTCCGGCTGGATCCATCCTGCACCCGTGCGCGCCGCTACGCCGAGCGCTGGGGCTACGGCGCGCTCATCGTGACGAACCTCTTCGGCTGGCGCGCCACGGATCCCGGCGAGATGAAGGCGGCGTGCGAGCCGGTCGGCCGCGCGAACGATGCCGCGATCCTGCGCGCGGCGCGCGAGGCGGCGATCGTGGTGTGCGCGTGGGGCAACCACGGCGCGCATCGCGAGCGCTCTGCACGCGTGCTCGCGCTTCTGCGTGATGCGGGCATCGAGACGCATGCGCTGCGCATGAACCGCGCCGGCGAGCCGGCGCATCCGCTTTACCTGCCGGCAGCGCTGACGCCGTACGCCTTAAGAATGGCTTAAGCATCCCTCCCTACACTCTCGCCGCACGCTCAACACAAGGAGGGGAAATGTTCATGCGAATCGCTCCGCTCGCGGCCTGCGCATTGCTCGCCGCGGGATGCAGCCCGAAGGCGCCGCAAACCGCGACGCCGGTCATCAACGACAAGCTGTTCAGCCTCACGCCCGACTCGCTCAAGGTAAGGGCCGGGATCGTCGGCGGCGAGCTGAGCGGCCTCAAGGTCGTCGAGCGCGTGGAGGAAGGCACCGGGCGCGTCGATACGCCGCCGCGCCTTTCCGGCAAGCTCGTGCTGCGCAACCTCTCGTCGGACCAGAGCGTGGCGCTCGGCGGCGGCAAGCTCGTCTACCTCGACGCGCACGGCCAGCCGATCCCGCTCGGCGCCGGGCGGACCCAGCCGCAGATCAGCCTTGCCGAATCGTACGGCTCGAGCTCGGCGCGCCTCGAGCCCGGCGACGAGCTCAGCCGCGACGTCGACGTCGATTTCCCGGAGGCCGCGCTCAAGGACGGCGCGCTCAAGGACATCCGCGTGCAGGTCAAATACACCGCGCAGCCCTTCAAGCGTGAAGCGCTCGACTTCCCGGTGTCGCTGAGCGTGAAGCAGGCGCGCGCCGGCTAGTCACTCGACGGCGATCGAGGCGTTCACTTTCCGGTAGCTGTAGAAGTCGATGTTCGAGCGGTTTTCTTCGACCGAGAAGACCAGCGCCGCCTTGGCGTTCCGCCAGCGCCATTCCTTGTGCTGCAGGCGCAGCTCGAGGGTCCTCTTGCGGTCGATCCGCTCGATGCCGAAGAACGGATCGGCGCCGGAATAATCGCGCCGCGCCAGACCGACGCTCGCGCTCAGGAGCACCGGCGGCGCGCTCATGAGATAGCTGCCGCCGGGCGCAACGGCGATGCCGTTGTAGGAATAGGCGTGCTCGTAGGCTTCGGAGTGCTCCAGCGTGACGCGCGCCGAAACCAATGTGCGCTCGGAGACCGCCTTTAGGCCGGACAGCGCCGTGCTGCCGTAGACCGCGTCCAGGTAGCTGTAGTCGGGAAAACGCACCCGGCCGAGCTTGACGCTGCCCGCGAGCTGCTGCGAAGGCGCATGGACAAAGGCGTAATCGGCCGCCGCATAGGGAAACTCATACAGGCGCCGGTTGCTGAAGCTGCCCGCTTCGATCCCAGCCTTGAGCGCTGCGCGCGGGCTGAGCCCCTTGCTTAGCCCGGCGTCGATGTTCGCCCGGTCGAGCGCAATCCCCGGATAGTCCAGATACGACGCGGTGACATAGGCGGAGAGTTGCGCTACGGGGTCGATCGGCTGCAGCGCCTGCACGACGTAGCGCAGGCCGGTGACCGGCTTGTTGTCGGGCGGCGGCTGGTACGTCAGGCGAAAGCCGCCGATGACGAATTCGCGCTGGCTGGCGATATTGCGCGGGTTCGAGTCGTGAACGATCGAAACCGAGAACCTGCGGAAGCCCACGAGGTTGTCGATCTGGCGGGTGAACGCCTCGATGTTCTCGCGCACGCGCCACGGCGTGTCCGGATCGACCAGCACATCGTTGAAAAGCGCCCGGGCCTCAGCGTATTCCCGGTTGAGGAACAGCGCCCGCGCGAGCTCGAGCTTTACGCGCGGGCTGCCGGTCTTCGCGAGGATCGCGCGCAGCGACCGGATGGCGGTCTCGTAGTCGCGGGCTTCAACGCGCTGGATCGCCTCGAGGAAAGCGCGCTGGATTTCGGGATCGTATTCAGCGGCGCACGCCGCGCCTGCCAGGAGGGCGGGCGCGATCAGGCGCGCCAGCACGCGTTGGAGCTGTGGAGCCGCTATTGCTTCCCGCCGAAGCTTCCTATCATCGAGCCGGCGGTACCGCTCAGGTTGTACATGCCGCCGATTTCCTGGGCATTCGGACCATAGAAGCGTCCGGTGGCGGAGCCATTCATGCCGTTTGCACTGCTCACGTTTCCGGTAAAGAGGTTGGTGCCGGCCGGGTAGCTGAAGTTTCCGGTCAGGTTCAGGCCGGGACTGGCGAGGCCGACACCCGCGGGGTTGCTCAGGTTCACCGTCAGCGTATTGGTGGTCGCGAACGTGATCATCTGGGTGGCGAAGTTCGCGCTGGCGGTCATTTTCGCGGTCGTGAAGAAGGCATTGTTCGTGTTGTCGACGAAGAAGCCATTCGCGAGGCCGTTGAAGGTTGCCGTGCCGGTGGTCGGCACCGCGCTCCCCGGCGTCGGCCTGCCGACGGAGAATACACCTGCATCGAACGACGTCGCCGCGGTTACGCGGTCCCACACGCCGAAGGTCTGGTAGTTCCAGCCGAGCGTCGAGTTGACCGGGTCAACGACGATCATCGAGGCCGTGCCGGCCACGTTCGTCAGGCCGCAGACGCCGTTGTTGCAATTGAAGGTGTCGCCGAAGCCCTTGTTGAACGAAATGGAGCCAGCCGGCGTGATGGCGCTTAGCGTAGCGAGCGTTTTGGTGCTGTCGTAGCTCAGCATCGCGCGGCTCGCCGCGGTATCGGCAGCAGGCGGCGAGGTCGGCGTGACCATCCCCGCGGACACGGTTCCATTAACAACGGTCGACATGCCCAATATGGTGACCATCTGGCCCGCCTGCACGGAACTGAACGAGCTGAAGTTGCCCATGCCCAGGGTCGGGCCCATGGTGCTGCTGCCGCCGCTGCCACCGCCGTGGTGGCAGCCGCCGAGCAGCGCCAACGCGCCAAGCACCATGAGCTTCCTCATAGCCACCTCACGACGACAATGTAGACGCGGAACATTGATTCCTTCAACCGTATTCCGCGATTAACCCAACCACCAAGTCAGCCAGAAGCCCACCTGATTGGTGCGGTTGACGTCGCGCCATTTCGGGAAATACACTATGTTGAACGTGGCGCGGCCGAAGTCGTACGCCGCGACCGGCGCAGGAGCCACAAAGGCGGCGCCGCCGTTGTACGTCCGGCTGTGCAGGAGCGCGAGCGCGCCGCCGAGCCGCAGCCCTTCGGTTGCATGCCATAGCGCGCCGGCGCCAGCCAGCACCGCGGTATTGCGACCCGAATCGCGATAAAAGCCGGCGTCGGCGATCCAATCCCAGCTCTCGCGCTGCGCGCGCCAGCGCAGCCCGAGACCGGGATTCACCTGGTTGTCGGTGCCCATCTCGCGCGCCTTGTCCTGGTCGAAGTGGTAGGAGAGGCCGTAGAGGTTGACGCCAACGTCGGCATGCACCGTCTGAGCGCAGGCACAGACCATCGGAACAAGAAGGGCGCCGGCTTTCAAAAAGATTACGTACTTAGTACGGAATTCAGACGCGCAGCAGGTCGCGTGACAGATAGTGCTGCCGGAAAGTCTCGAAATCGACGTCGTCGGCCGCCTCGAGCTCGCGCTGCTTGACGAGCGATTCCTGCGCGAGGCGCGCGAAGCGCTCGCGCACCTCGCGCGGCAGCTCGCGGTGCTGCAGCGTCGACTTGTGCAGCGTCGATTCGATGAGCGCGAAGCGCACGAAGGCGTTGTCATGGTTGCGCGCCATCGCCTGCAGCACGCGCGCGGAGGGCGTCTCGCCCGCGTCGGCCGCGAGCCTGAGCATCGCCTCGTAGGCGTCGCGGTAGGCTGCGCCGCCGAGCCGCGCATCGATTTTTTCCGGAATCTGCTCGCACTGCGCCAGCACCTCGCGCGCCCGGTCGGCGAGCGGAACTTCCGTGCCGTTGCGCAGCAGGAGGAGGCCGGGTTCACGGCCGCGATGGGCGACCCGCTGCAGGTTGTCGCGCACCTCGCGGATCTCGCGCGGCGTGTCGGGCGGGCTGTCGCTCAGCAGGCAGTGCAGGAGAAAAACATCCAGAAACCGGCAGGTCGGCTCGGTGATGCCGATCGGCACGAACGGGTCGAGGTCCATGAGCCGCACCTCGACGTACTCGACGCCGCGGCTGCGCAGCGCATGCAGCGGCCGCTCGCCGCGCTTGATGCGGCGCTTCGGGCGGATCGAGCCGTAGAACTCGTTCTCGATCTGCAGGAGCGTGGTG
>JACXTT010014664.1_pt1 | contig 10238 bp, 8 predicted proteins | sample 9270951 | NCBI WGS metagenome assembly JACXTT01 (sample SAMN15532306, study PRJNA645909) | rock metagenome | isolation source: weathered quartz diorite | place: Puerto Rico | collected 2017-06-21
CAGTTTTCGCTTACTCCACCGAAGGCGTCTCAGCTGGTTCGCTACTGCCTCGTTCCTGTCGGGGTGGTCTTCTTCATCGTTTCCTTTTCACCTTGGGTGGTCGTCTCAGCAAGGTCTGAATTGTCCGGCTTGCAGATTGTCTACGGGCCTCTTCATCCCTTCTTTGCGGTGTATGCGCTGGCGGGGCTCGGCGCCACCATCCATCTGCTTGCCGGAAAGTACAGGCGATCTGACGGGCTAGAGGGTCTGCAAGCACGCTACGTCATTCTCGCGTTTCTCCTATCTGGGATCTTGATCACCACGACGAATATCGTTGTCCCAGTGGTCTTCAAAACATCCGCCTACGGTCGATATGGTCCACTGTTTTCGCTCCTCCTTCTAGGGATCACCGGCCACGCGATAATCCGCCATCGTCTGATGGACATCCGTATCGTCATGCATCGGAGCGCCACCTATCTTTTGGCGCTCTTGATTACTGGCGGCACAGTGAGCGCGTGTCTAGTTGTTTCAAATATTTTTCTACCAGATGAGCACGACTTCTCTAGTCGCGAGATTCTCCTGGCCCTCGCGGTTGTTCTCTGCCTCAACCCTCTCCGCGCAGGCATGCAGCGATTGTTCGATCGGTACCTCTACCGCGATCCCTATGACTACGCCCGAACGCTCCGTGAGGCCAGCCAAGCGCTCACGGACACTATCGATCTTCATGTTCTACTGCAGCACGTGGGGGCTGTTCTCGATTCGACGTTTCGTCCCGAGGTGATTGGTATCTACCTTTACGATCTCGAGGATCAAGAGTTCGGCCTATCCTGGAGCCTTGAATCAGCGAATTTCCCTCCTAGCTTTTCGGAGACCTCGACCGTCGTCTCCGCGTTGGGCACCGGTAGGACCGTTTTTGGAGATGAGGTGATTCCTGAGCCCATCCCGGGCCTGTCCGACGACCTCACTCGACTACGGACGGAGGTTCTCGTTCCTCTCAACGAAGAAGGTAGATTGATCGGGTTCCTTGCGATCGGTGCCAAGCGGTCGGGGGATCCGTACTTCAGCAATGACGCCGACCTGCTGACCACGCTGGCGAACCAGGCGGCGGTGGCGGTGCGGAATGCGCAGACGCACGCGCGGGTGGTACAGGTCAACGAGGAGATGCAGAAGGTCCTCGAGACCATCGAGAGCGGCGTCGTCGCGGTGGGGCCGCGGGGACGGATCACGCTCTTCAACCGCGCCGCGGAGCAGCTCACCGGCGTGTCGGCCCAGGCGGTCCGCGGGCAGGCTCCGGAGCAGCTCCCGGCTCCGCTCGGCCGCCTGCTGCGTTCCACCGCCGCCGACGGAGAGGCGCGTTCCCAGGTCGAGTTCCCGCTGCCCGACGCGGCGGGCCAGCTCATCCCGCTCATGTGCTCGACGTCTCCGCTGCGCGGGCCGGACGGGACCACCCTCGGCGCGGTCGCGGTGCTGAACGACATGTCACGCCTGAAGGAGCTGGAGCAGGAGAAGCGTCGGGCCGAGCGGCTCGCCTCCATCGAGGCCATCGCGTCCGGCCTGATCCACGAGATTCGCAACCCGCTCGTGGGCATCAACACTTATGCGCAGCTCTTGCCCTCACGCGGCACGAGCGAGGCCTTTCGCGAGATGTTCTCGCGCACCGCCACGCGCGAGATCGGTCGCATCGACGACCTGCTGAGCCGATTCCGCACGATCTCCCGGGCTGCCCAGCAGCCGATGGAGACGGTGGACGTCTCGGGCCCGCTGCGCGATACGCTCGAGACGCTGCACGCCGAGATGGAGGATCGCAAGATCCGCCTCCGCCAGGTGGGTGTGGCCACACATCGGCCGGTGCTGGGCAACGTTTCTCAGTTGCAGCAGCTTTTCTTGAACCTATGCTTAAATGCCATCCAGGCGATGAATCCCGGCGGTGAGCTGACCGTGCGCATGGCCGATCTCTCGGAGGGGGGCGGAAGCACGCTTCTGGTGGAGGTGGCGGACACGGGGCCGGGCATCCCCGATGAGCTGCTCGCCCGCATCTTCGATCCGTTCGTGACGACGAAGCCGCACGGCACCGGGCTCGGGCTCGCCATCTGCCGCGGCATCGCCGACGCGCATCACGCCAAGCTCACCGCGCGGAACAATGTCGGCCGTCCCGGCTGCACGTTCACCTTGGAGTTCCCGGTCCCATCCGGTCGTCCGGTTCGCATCGCGCCGTGAAGACGGTCCTGCTGGTCTCGCCGAGCGAAGTCCTCCGGCCGCGGCTGATGCGGGCGCTCGAGGATGCCTCGGTCTTCACCGCCGTGTCGGACGAGGAAGCGCTCCGGACCCTACGCCTGACCGAGATGGAGCTGGTCGTCAAGGAAGCGACGCCCCCGCTGAAAACGCTCTCGTCCTTCATCGCGCGCGTCCGCAACGTCTGCCCTACCGCGGTCATCGTGTGCATCCTGGCCCCGGGGGCCGCCACGCCGGAGGACGAGGCTGCCGCCGAGGCCGCCGACTTCGTCCTGCTCGAGCCATTCACCGGGCGCTCCCTGCAAGGCGTCCTGAAGCAGGCGGAGGACAAGCTGCGGCTGCTCCAGGAGGTGGCGGCGTTGCGGGCGTCGCGCCGCCCCCCGCTCGAAGGGGCCCCAGACGACGCGGGAGCGGGTCAGCCGGTGTCCTCGCACGCGCTCACCCAGATGGCGAAGGAGTTCGCCAAGGCGCTCGCCGCCGGGTTCGACCTGCCTCGCGTGCTCGATCAGTTCCTCGACGGCGTGGGCGAGCTCGTGCGTCCCAGCCGTTCGGCGATCCTGCTCGCCGATCCCGACAGCCGCCATCTCCGAGTGGTCGCCTACCGCGGTCTCGCCCCGCACGTGGTCGAGTCGTTCACCCTCGTCGCGGACAGCGGGCTACCCCTCTGGCTGGCCACCGAGGGCCGGCTCATCCAGATCGAGGAGGCGCAGAGCCGAGCCGCGGATCCGATGGCTCGCGAGATCGCCCGCGAGCTGGCGGTCCTGCAGGCGGTGGTCGCCATCCCGCTCAGCTCGCACGGTGAGCTGGTCGGCATCCTCACGCTGGGACAGCGGAGCAGCGGCGGTGGATACGGCCGCGGGGAGACCGAGACCCTGTTCAACCTCGGCACCCATCTGGCCACCGCGGTGCGCGACATCCGCGTCCACCACCTGCTGCAGTACGAGAAGGAGTTCAACGAGCGGATCCTCGCGCGGATGTCGAGCGGCGTCATCACGATCGACCCGGACCAGAAGGTGGTCGCGATCAACGGGCGCGCGTCCGAGATCCTCGGCGTGCCCGCCCGTGAGGTGCTGCACCGCGATCTCCGCGTGCTCCCCTCGCCCCTCGGCGACATGCTGTTCGAGGCGCTCTCCAAGGGGCGCTCGGTGACACGAGTCGAGGTGCAGCTGCCCCTGCACAATCTCCCGCTCGAAGTCTCCACCTATCCGGTGATGGGCCATGGGACCGAGCCCATGGGCGCGGTCCTGGTCTTCGAGGACATGACGGCCCAGCGGCAGCTCGCCCAGGAGCGCCGCGGCGCCGAGCAGCTCCAGCTCCTGACCCAGGTGGTGGCCCGCATCGCCGACGAGATCAAGAACCCGCTCGTGTCGATCAACGCGTTCATGGAGCTGATCGGCGAGCGCTACGACGACGCCACCTTCCGCAATCAGTTCTCGTCGGTGGTGGGACGCGACGTGCGCCGGCTCGTGCAGATCTTCGACAAGCTCGCGGCGCTGGTGAACGACGGCGACTACAAGCGCGAGACCATCGATCTCCGCCAGGTCGCCGAGGAGTGCCTCGCCGAGCTGGGCGCCCAGGCGCTGCCCGCGGGCAACGGCGAGGTGCGCCTGCTCAGCTTCGCCGACGAGTCGACCCAGAAGCACGTCACCGCGAGCCTGTCTCACGAGGGCGGGTCGTTCCTGGTGCGGGGCGACCACGGTATGTTCAAAAACGCCATGTCCTACCTCGTCTGGTACCTGCTGCGGAAGACGCCGGGGCCGGAGGCAAAGGTCGCGGTCTCGATCGCGCATCTCCCGAGCGAAGACCGGGTCCGCCTCACGGTCGCGTCGCGTAGCGCGGAGGTCCGGGCCGAGGAGCTCCAGGCGATCTTCGACCCGATCCAGGTGGTGCAGGAGAACCTCATCGACGTGGGGCCAAGCGTGAGCCAGCGCATTCTCGAGAGCCAGGGGGGCCGCCTCGAGGCCAAGCAGGGCCGCGGCGAGGTCAGCTTCACCGCATCGCTGCCGGCGGCGGGACAGCCATGAACGACCGTCCAAAAGTGCTGGTGGTGGACGACGAGATGGGGCCGCGCGAGTCCCTGCGCATGATCTTGAAGCCGCGCTACGAGATCGCCGTCGCAGACAGCGGCGAGGCCGCGCTCAAGACCCTCAGCACGTTCCATCCCGACCTCATCTTCATGGACATCAAGATGCCGCAGATGGACGGCATCGAGCTGCTCCGCCGAATCAAGGGCGCGGACCCGAGCATCGAGGTCGTGATGATCACGGCCTACGCCTCGCTCGAGACGGTGAAGAACGCCCTCACCCACGGCGCCTTCGAGTACCTCATCAAGCCGTTCAGCCGCCAGGACCTGGAAGAGACGGCGCGGCGGGCGCTGGCTCGGAGGCAGACCGAGCTCGGTACGCGCAACCAGCTCACGACGCTCGTCGAGGACATGCGCGGGCTCGCGGCCAAGGCGCGCGGGCTCGAGGAGGAGGCCCGGCGCGAGCAGGCCGAGCAGTTGCTGCGGGTCACCCAGCTCTCGATCCTGCGCGAGATCTCGCGGAGCCTCCTGGGCCAGCTCGACTTCCAGCATCTCTCCACCGCGATCACCACCCAGCTCCGCGAGGCGCTCGGCTACGACGAGGCTGCGGTGCACCTCGGGTCCACCGCGCCCGAGGGCGGGCCCGGCGAGACCCGCATCGTGTGCCCGATCCGCGACGACGGGGCCACGCTCGGTCATCTGCTGGTCGCCAACCGGGCGGGCACGCGCCCCATCGATCCGCGCGAGCGCGAGCTGCTCGAGATGCTCTCGGACTATCTCGCGATCGCGATCCAGAACTCGCGCCTCTACGGGGAGGTGGCCGAGACCAAGCAGTCCCTGGAGCAGCTCATCCGCTCCGCGGGCGACGCGATCATCACGGTGGACGGCGACGGCAACATCCGCGGGTGGAACCCGGCCGGCGAGCGCATCTTCGGGCTGGACTCGGGCCAGGCGGTCGGAAAAGCCTTCGCCGGCCTGCTGCCGGCGGATCCGTACCGCGGCGCGCGCGCGCGGCTCTCGCGCGAGCATCCGGTGCAGGCCTTCGACGTCGCGACCAAGCGCGAGGACGGCCGCGCGCTGAACCTGGCGGTGACCCTGTCCTTCCTGACCGGCCGCGAGGGCACGCACGAGGGCATGCTCGCGATCGTGCGGGACATGACCGCGCAGCGCGAGATCGAGGCCCAGATGCACCAGTCCGAGCGGCTCACCGCGCTCGGACAGATGGCGGGCGGCATTGCCCACGACTTCAACAACCTCCTGCAGGCGATCCTGGGCTACGCGCAGCTCATGGGCCGGAGCCCGGGCAACGCCGACGTGGTGCGCCGCGGTCTCGACGTGATCGAGAAGGCGGCCAACCAGGGCGCCGAGACCGTGCGCCGCATCCAGAAGTTCGCGCGTCTGCGCCCGGACGAGCCCTTCGTTTCGATGGATCTCAACCAGGTGGTGCGCGACTCGCTGGCGATCACGCGGCCCCGCTGGGACGAGAAGAAGGTCAAGGGCGGCGTCCCGCTTCAGCTCGAGCTGGAGCTCGGGCCGGTCCCAGTCGTGATGGGGCGACCCGCGGAGCTGAACGAGGTCATCACTAACCTCGTGCTCAACGCGATCGACGCGATGCCGAAGGGCGGCAAGCTCAGCATTCGCACGCGCCTGGGCGACTACCGCCACGCGGTCATCACGGTGGCCGACACCGGCATGGGCATGACCGACGCGGTGCGGCGGCGCGTGTTCGACCCGTTCTTCACCACCAAGGGTGAGGAGGGAACCGGCCTCGGCCTCTCGGTCTCCCACTCCATCGTCGAGCGACACGGCGGCGAGCTGAAGGTGGACAGCCGGCCCGGCGAGGGCACCACGTTCACGATCACGCTGCCCATCGGGATGAGCGCGGCCGGCGAGGCGATCCCGGGGAGCGAGACCGGCGGCGAGCGCAAGGGCCGGATCCTGCTGGTGGACAACGATCCGCAGGTCCTCTCCATCCTGGGCGAGATGCTCAAGGACGCGGGCCACCACGTGCTCCCGGTCCCCAGCGGACCCGAAGCCCTGCGCGTGTTCATGCCGGGTGGCTTCGATCTCGTCATCACCAACGTGGGGATGCCCGAGATGAGCGGATGGGACGTGGCCGAGCGCCTCCGCACCGGCGACCCGCACGTGCCCGTGATCTTCATCACGGGATGGGGACTGCAGGAGGAGGACCAGGCCCGCTGCCGGCGCCTGGGGATCTCCGCGCTGCTGTTCAAGCCGGTCCCGCCGGCGGACCTGCACCGCACGGTGCAGGTGGCGCTCGCCGCGCGCGCGCGGTAACGCCTCCGCTAGAGCCTTTCTATGATCGTGGCGATGCCCTGCCCGAAGCCGATGCACATCGTCTGCAGTCCGTAGCGCTTCTTGCTGCGCTCGAGCTCGTGCAGGAGCGTGGTCATCAGCTTGGCGCCCGAGCAGCCGAGCGGGTGACCCAGCGCGATGGCGCCGCCGTTGACGTTCACCCGGCTCATGTCCGGGTGCAGCTCGCGCTCCCAGGCCAGCACCACCGACGCGAAGGCCTCGTTGATCTCGAACAGGTCGATCTGGTCGAGCTTCAGGCCGGCCTTCTTCAGCACGCGCTGGCTCGCCGGGATGGGCCCGGTCAGCATGATCGTGGGGTCGACTCCGGCCAGCGCGGTGGCCACCACGCGGGCGCGGGGCTTGAGCCCGATGGCCTTGGCACGCGCCTCCGACATGATGAGCAGCGCGGCCGCGCCGTCGGAGATCTGCGAGGAGTTGGCCGCGGTGACGACACCGTCCGGCTTGAAGGACGGCGCAAGCGCGGACATCTTCTCCCGGTTCACCGGCACCCGCACGCCCTCGTCGGTGTCGAACACGGTGCCGTCGGGCAGGGTGATGGGCGCGATCTCGCGCTTGAAACGGCCCTCCGCGATGGCGCGGCCCGCCCGCTCGTGGCTCTGCGCCGAGAGCTCGTCCAGCTCCTCGCGCTTGATCCCCCACTGCTCGGCGACGATCTCGGCCGAGAGCCCCTGCGGAACGATGTTGTAGAGCGCCTGGAGCCGGGGCGAGAGCGGCCCGTCCCCCGGGCCCATCCCGTTGGAGCCCATCGGCACGCGGCTCATGTTCTCCACCCCACCCGCGATCACGCACTCGTACTGGCCCGCCATCACGCCCATCGCGGCGAAGTTGGCGGCCTGCTGGCCGGAGCCGCACATGCGATCGAGCGTGGTGCCGCACACGTCCAGAGGAAAGCCCGCGATCAGGGCCGCATTGCGGGCGATGTTGAACCCCTGCTCGCCGACCTGATCGACGCAGCCCATTACCACGTCCTCGATCTCGGTCGGGTCGATCTTCACGCGCTCCACCAGGGCCTTCAGGGTATCGGCCAGCAGATCGTCGGGGCGCACCCCGGCCAGCTTGCCGTTCTTCTTGCCGACGGCGGTCCGAACCGCCCCCACGATCACCGCGTTCTGCATGGCTGTCTCCTCATCGCATGGTCGAATACATTGAACGGATATTCATTCTAGCAGGTCCCGGCGGCGGACTCAGGAGGTGCGGCGCTTGACGAGGTCCGCGAGCTTGCAGAAGGCGCACACCGAGCCCGTCGTGACCTGCCCGCAGGAGACGCACTCGCGCAGCTCGACGCCCTCCACGCGCTCGAAGGCGGGCTGGGCCCGATCGAGGAAGCCGAACAGGAAGTTGTGCTTGGCGCCCGGCGACGCCTCCTCGAGTCGGTTCAGCACTTCCTTGTGGGCGATCGAGGTGGCGCCCTGGGCGAACGGGCATTCCTCCACGATGTAGTCGATCCCGCGCAGGAACGCGTAGGCCGCGGTCTCCAGCTCGGACAGCCGGTAGAGCGGCTTGACCCGGCGCACGAGCTTCGGATGGGTCGACGGCAGCGCGGGCGACTGGCGGGGCAGCGCGTCGGTCTGCCAGTGCATCACCGAGCCGAAGAGCGTGGCCGCCTCGTCGTCCAGGTTGTGACCGGTGGCCACCACGGTGTAGCCGTGCTCGAGCGCCGCGCGATTCTACAGGTGGCCCTGTGAGGGCCCGCAGGCCGGGCAGGCCGGACGTCGCGTGATCGGCTGCACCACGGGGATCGCGGCGCCCACCGCCTCAGCCACCCGCACCACGTGGAGGGTCTGCTCCCGCGAGGCCGCGAAGGCCTCGCACTTGGCCTTGGACTCCTTCGAGTAGTCGAAGATGCCCAGGTCCAGGTAAAGCCCCGCGGTCCGGTAGCCGTCCTCGATCAGCACGTCCCAGAGGGCCAGCGAATCCTTGCCCCCGGAAACCGCCACCAAGATCGTCTCCTCGCGGCTGAACATGCGGTACCGCTGGACGGCCTCCGCCACCTGCTTGCGGAAGAACTCGATGAAGTGGGGCGAGCAGAAGGCCGCGTTGTGCCGCCGCAGCTCCAGGGCGGCGGTGCCTCCGCACTTGCGGCACTTCACGGCGCGCCGCCTCCCGACATGACCGGCCGCACCTCGAGGACGTCGTCGCCCCCCACCACCGCGTCGCTGGTCAAGAGCTCGTTGTCGCGGATGACCAGCACCGTGCTCGGCAGGATGTCGAGCTCGACGAGCAGATCCTTGACCCGACGCTTGCCGTCGACCTGCACCTCGCGCCGGGGGTTGCGGAGGATGACCTTCACGGCGCCGGGAACCCGCTCGCCGCCTTCACCCCGCGCAGCTGCCGGAGATGATCGCTCTCGTGGCGGACGTGGAGCAGCCACCACTGGGCCAGGTCCAGCTCGCCGAACGCGGGGTGCCGCCACTTGAACACGCGCGGATCGACCGCGGCCAGCCGCTCGAAGGCCTGGCGGCTGCGCTCGCGCGTCTTGCGCAGATCGCCGATCAGCGTCTCCAGCGCGTGCCCACGCTCGGGGTAGATCACCTCGGGAGCCCGCGCCGGACCCGGCGGCGGCGGGGGCAGCGGGGTGAAGCCCTTCAGATCGGCGGGGAACGGCGGGATCGGCTGGGGCGCTTCCCGGAGCATCTTGGACACGAGCTTGCCGGTGCCCACCTCGGCCAGGATCAGGTGATGGAGGATCTCGCCCACCGACCACTCGTCATCGTTGGCGCGCCAGTTGGCCTGGGCCTGGGTCAGGCCCTCCGATTCCTTGAAAAGCTCGGCGCGCACGCTCTCCATGTCGCTCCACAGGGCTTCGAACGGTGCCGGCAAAGCCATCGACAATTTCCTCCTGGCCCACATGATACAACCGGTTCATGAGCGATCCCACCCCCGCGGCCTCCGGCTCTCCGTGGTCCCGCACCGCCTGGCACACGAGGTCCAGCCGACCCGTCTACCGGAACCCCTGGATCTCGGTTCGCGAGGATATCGTCGAGCTGCCCAACGGACGCAGCACGCTGTACGGGGTCGTCGAGTGCAGCGAGTGCGTCGCCGTGCTCCCGTTTCTCGATCGCGACACCGTGCTGCTCGTGGGCCAGTGCCGCTACGTGGCGCGCGGCTTCTTCTGGGAGATGCCGTCCGGCAGCCAGCACGCCGACGAGACGCTCGAGGCGGCCGTGCAGCGCGAGCTCAGCGAGGAAGCGGGCTACGAGGCCGGCCGCCTCGTGGAGATCGGCGATCTCCACACCTCGAAGAGCATCCTCCGCGAGGTCGCCCACCTGTACGTGGCCGAGGACCTGCGACCGGCCGAGCGCCCCTCCGACCACACCGAGTTCATCGAGCGGCGGCCCTTCCCCCTGACGGAGGTACTCGCCATGGTCGAGCGGGGGGAGATCAAGGACGCGCTGACCATCATCGCGGTCCTTCGCGCCGCGCGACGCCGCGGCCTCTAGCCACCGAGCGCGAAGAACGCGCTACGACTTGCCCAGGAGGTACATCGCGCCGCTCGGCGCGGGCAGGCCGCCCGCGGGCTCGAGTGTCACCGCGAAGGTGTTCACCGCGCTGACGCCCGGGAGGGGACGGACCCAGAGGCTGCCGGTGCCGGAGGCGTCGACTGCGAAGACGCCCGCCGATACCGGTGCGTTGCTGCCGGGGATGGCCCAGAGTTGATAGGTCTTCC
>JACXTT010014665.1_pt1 | contig 10238 bp, 5 predicted proteins | sample 9270951 | NCBI WGS metagenome assembly JACXTT01 (sample SAMN15532306, study PRJNA645909) | rock metagenome | isolation source: weathered quartz diorite | place: Puerto Rico | collected 2017-06-21
CATCCCCAGTCCGGGAACGGGCACGACATCACGTTCGAGATCTCGGACTGGATGTAGAAGATGAACGGCGCCGTCGGCGAGCCCTGCATGTAGAGTCCTTCGAGCGTCGAGCGCCCGGTGAAGAACGGCAGGTTCTCGAAGACGCGGATCGTGCCGAGCGCCTCGTGGTCGGGCGAATGCTCGTAGACGACGCGCGGATCCCCGACGCCGCCCTTCAACTTGTCGATGATGCCCTTCAGGGTGGGATACGTGCCCTTCCGCTCGAAGCCCGAGTAGTTCCACTTCACCCACGACGGGATGAAGGTGATCTGCTGGCCGACGACGAACGGCACGACGAGTGCGCCGACGAGCGGCCAGACCTCGGGCGCCGGCGCCATGCCGAGCAGCATCCCGAGCCCGAGCGCGGCGGCGAGGCAGAGCCCGAGCTGCATGAACGGGAAGAAGCGGATGTCGACGACGTGAAACGCCTTGGCGGTGTAGTAGAAGACGAGACCGATCGCGGTGGCCCACCACACCAGGCCGAGGATCTTCGGGAACGGACGGACGCCGAACGCCGCGAGCCCCAGGTGGACGACGAGCGTCGCGACGGCGATGCCGGTGGGGATCCAGAGGATCGGCGGCAGGATCTCCTTCCAGTCCTTGATGATCCACACGTGCGAGTACGACGTCGTGTACGGCGCGTAGGCGAGGAGCGGGAAGAGCCAGAACGCCATGAGCAGAATCGCGAGGCCGTGGATCGCGGTGAGCGCGCCGACGCGCCGCCACCAGTCGCGCACCGTGACGAGCTCCCACGTCGAGTAGAGCCCCGCCCACAGGAGCGTGTAGCCGTGCGTCATGCCGATGACGGCGACGAGGAGCCCGGCCCACGCGTAGCCCTTCCGGCGGTCGATCGTCCGCCGGAGCACGCCCATGAAGAGGATCGCGAGCGCGAAGCCGAGCGAGAACGCGAACTCGCCGGCGAGAGTCGACGGGATGTTGCCGCCCCACATGGAGTTCGCCTCCATGAAGAGGAACGGCAGCGTGGCGAGCGCGGCCAGCGCCGGCGCGGGGAACGGCGCCGCCGCGAGGCGCATGCCCGCGTACGCGCAGACGGGGAGCGCGAACGTGCCGAGGACCGTGCCGAGCTTGAACGCGATCGTGAGCGGGATCAGGTGCGAGAGCAGCGCGATCAGGACGAACGGCAGGAAGAAGTAGAACTGGAAGAGCGGGAAGCCGCAGTAGTTGCCGGGGCACCAGCCGGTGACGGCGCCCTTCGGCAGGAGCACGTCGCGCATGTAGGCGGCCGCGTAGTAGTGCGTGCCCATGTCGCCGCCGTTCGTCACGGTGTCGGCGAACATCACGTCGGCCGGGAACTTCCCGGCGATCAGGTACAGCGCGGCCCCGACGGCGACGGCGTCGCAGAGGCTGCGCAGGAGGCGCAGCCGGGTGCCCGTCACGCGGTGCGCCTCATCGCCCCGCGCGCGACCAGGGCCATCCAGACGAGCACGAGCGCGACCGCGCCGCCGATCAAGAGCCGTTGGTTCTCCTCCCAGAAGTTCCGCGGCGCGACGATCTCGACGAGGCCCTGCATGACGACGTTCTGGTGCACGCCGCCGTCGTCGTACTCCGCCGCGACGAAGACGGGGTAGCGGCTGCCCGCGAGCGCGGTGCGATTGACGACCCCGACCCGCGTCGAGTTCTCGCCCCAGCCCTTCAGGTGGAGCGTCCCCGTCGGGTCGGTCGCCTCGAGGCCCTCGGGCACGATCACGCGATAGCTCACGTCGCGGTCGGTCGCGGTCAGGTTCTTCATCTTGACGGAGAGCGACCCCGAGTCGGAGATCGGGTCCGCCTTGATCTCGGGGATCGAGAGCTTCGCGGGCGGCGGGCTGCCGACGACCGTGCTCGTCACGAGCAGCGCCTGGAACGGGTAGAGGTTCGCGTCGGCGTAGTCGACGGCGATCTGGTAGGGCCAGCGCCCCTCGCCGAGCGTGCCGGTCGCGAGCGTCAGGTCCTCTTCGAACGTCGCGTTGGGCGCGAGGTCGTCGTGCAGCTTCCCCTTGACGGCCTTGTCGCCGACACGGAGGTTCGCCGCGACGGCCTTCGCGGATTCGTCGCCGGTGTTGCCGACGGTGATGTGGGCCACGAGGTTCTCGCCCTGCAGCTCCGCCCGCTGGCCGATCGTGATGCTGATGGTCTTGGCGTCCGCCGCGGCCACGAGGCCGAGGACGAGGACGCAGGCGATCCCCCTCATCGCGCCCACCCTGTCAGAAGGTGTCACAAAAGAAAACCGAGCGCAGTCACGCGTCACGGGTGACGCTTGCCGGTCGCGACGAAGGCGATCCCCGCGACGATCGTTCCGATGCCGACGGCGGAGCTCAGGTTCGCCGCAGCGCAACCCGGTCCGCACGTGGGCGTGCCCCACGAGCGGGTACGGGAGCTGCACGCCCGCGCTCTTACTGCGGGATGCGCCGAAAGACCACCCGAGCGAGGAGGCCTGCTACCCGCCGATGCTCGACGCCGCCGCCGCGGCCTTGATCGCGGTCGCGTCGATGCGCGTCACGAACCCGGCGCGCACCGCGTGCCGCGCCGCGCGGACGATCGCCTGCACGTAGGGGTCGTGGGTCGGGTAGAGCGCGGCCAGCGTGGTCGCGTCGAAGGGGACCGTCGTGCCGAAGAGCCCGCAGAAGCTCCCGCCCGATTGGCCGAGGCCCGACAGCGCGGCGATCGGCACGTCGACCTGGGGTGTGCGAATGCCGCCGAGCGCGTTCCCGAGCGCGTCGCGGGCGATCGTCGGGCCGGGATCGACCTGGAGCCGCGGCGACGTCGGCCCGCCGCGCACGCGGCCCGTTCGCACCCAGCGGTTCAGGCGCCGGAGCGCGGCGATGAGCACGTAGTGCTGCGGCCCCTGATTGATCGCCGCGTCGCACTTGATGACGCCGAAGATCGACGTCTGCGGCGGGAGGTACGTCGTGTCGAGCGCCGCCCTGCCGGCGTCGTTCGGTCCGACCGAGAGGCCGTAGGAGTCGTCGTGCGAGGTGCCCGCGACCTCCCACGTGCGGACGTTGCCGACGTCCATCTGCCGGGCGGCGAAGTAGCCGAGCACGACGAGGTCGGTCTCGGTCTCGAAGACGAGCACGGGCACGTCGACGTCGCCGCGGACGTAGGACGGCGTCGGCGCGGTGATCGACGGCTGCGGGCTCTGCGACAGCGACGCCGCCCCGCCGCCGCGGCTGTGGATCAGGAACCCGTCGTACACGTGCGCCGACGGATGGACGGCGTTCACGTACGTCGTCATGCGGAACGCCGACTGCGACTCGCCGATCGCGATCATCCGGCGCGGCACGAGGCCGCCGAGCGGCGACGCGCCGGCGGGATGGCGGAGCGCCTGCGCCACCTGCGAGAACATGTCGTACGAGAAGCTGTCGCCCGGATGGCTGAGCGGCGCATAGCGCACCGGGTTGACGGCCTTGAGCGAGAGGTTCAATCCGAGCGGCCCGCCGGTCCCGGCGACGCCGACGAACTGCGCCGACACGCCCACCCACGCGTACCCCTCGCGCTTCAGCAGCGGGTGCAGGAACGTCCAGTCCGGCGCCGCGTCGAGGCCGCCGGAGACGTTCAGCCACTCGACGATCACGGTGCCGTTGAACGCCCGCGGCGAGGTCGGGCGCCGGACGAGGATGCGCGTCGTGTACGGCGCGGTCGCGCCGCCCGGCGTCGCCGTCCAGTTGCCGTCCGCGCCGAGCGGATTGACCCTCGTGTGCGCCCGCGCGGTTCCGGAGACGAAGAACTCCTCCTCGACGTAGCCGAACTGCGACAGGTCGAGCCCCGACGGCGGCGTGATGAACGCGCCGCCCGGCGAGGTGATGGGGCCGGTGATCGACGGCGTCGGCACGTCGGCGCTCGCGCGGACGGCGAGGCAGGCGATCATCGCGCAGACGAGACGGGCGGAGCGCGTCATGGGTCCCTCCCAGGCGCGACGCTACCATCCGGGCTCCGCGATCGTCGAGACGTTCGTCGGGGCTACTCGACCGCGGCGAGCATCGCCTTCGTGAGGCCCTGCTTCGTCTCGAAGAACCCCTCCCACGGATCGCCCTGCTGCGACGCGAGCCGCCGCGGGAGCGTGCGCACGGTCCAGCGGTCCGCCGACTCCTCCGCGAGGAGCTCGTCCCAGCGGAGCGGCGTCGACACCGGCGCGCCAGGGCGCGCGCGCGTCGAGAACACCGCGACGGCGGTCTGGCTGCGCGCGTTCCGCACGTAGTCGACGTACACCTTCCCGGGCCGCGCGGCCTTCGACATGACGGCCACGAAGAGGTGCGGGTCGCGGCGCGCGAGCACCTTCGCGACCGCCTCGGTGAACCCGCGCACCGCCGGCCACTCGAGCTTCCGGACGATCGGCACGACGACGTGGAGGCCCTTCCCACCCGTCGTCTTGACGAAGCTCGTGAGCCCCAGGTCGTGGAGGAAGAGCCGCGTATGCGCCGCGGCTTCCAGGAGACGCTTCCACGGCACGTCCGGCGCGGGGTCGAGGTCGAAGATCATGACGTCCGGCTGCTCGAGCCGGTCGGCACGCGAGCCCCAGGGGTGGATCTCGAGCACGCCCATCTGCGCGAGCGCGACGAGCCCTGCCGCGTCGCCGACCGTGACGTACGCGTTCTCCTTGCTCCCCTCCTTCACCACGACGCGGCCGAGCGCGGACGGCCAGCCCTTGCCGACGTGCTTGTGGAAGAAGCGCTCGCCGGTGTGGCCCTCGGGGGCGCGTAGGAGCGACAGCGGACGGTCGGCGACGTGCGACAGCATCCGCTCGGCCACCTGCTCGTAGTAGCGCGCGAGCTCGAGCTTCGTCACGCCGACCTCGGGCCAGAACACGCGGTCGGGATGCGTGAGACGCACGCCGGCCACCGACGACACCTCGTCGCGCTTCGGCAGCGCGGCCGGCCGCTCGCGCACGACCTCGCGCGCGCCCTTGTCGTCGCGGAGGCCCTGGAACGTCGGATGGCGGAGCTGGCCGTCGCCCGTCCATTCGGTGAACACCACTTCGCCGACGAGCTCGGGCCGCACGAAGTGGCTGCCCTTCGGCGGCGCGACCTCTCCGGGCGCGAACGGCGACGTCTCCCGATGGAGCGCATCGAGCCGCCGCCTCAGGTCCTTCAGCAGGCGGTCGTCGAAGCCTGTGCCGACGCGGCCGACGTAGCGGAGGCCGCCGTCCTCGTGGACGCCGAGGAGGAGCGCGCCGAGCCCGACGCGGCTTCCGGCAGGCTCGGTCCAGCCGCCGATCACGAACTCCTGGCGCTTCTGCGCGCGGACCTTCCGCCACGCGGTCGTGCGTCGATGCTCGTAGGGCGCGTCGCGACGCTTGGACACGATGCCCTCGACGCCGAGCTCGGTCGCGTGCCGGAAGAACGCCGCCCCGTCGCCGTCGACGTGATCGGCGTAGCGGATCACGTCGCGGGCGGCGCCGCCGCGCGCGACGAGCGCGGCGAGCGCCTGCTTCCGCGCGACGAGCGGGAGCTTCCGGAGGTCGCGGCCGTCGAGGAACGGGCAGTCGAATACGTAGTACGTGAGCGCGTCGGCGCGGTCGCCGTTGAGCGCGTTCTGCAACGCCTGGAAGCTCGTGACGCCGTTCGGCTGGACGACGACGATCTCGCCGTCGAGCCACGAGTCGCCGACCGGCAGCGCCTCCGCGGCGCGCGCAACGCGGGCCATCGCCTCGGTCCAGTCCTTGCCGCTGCGCGAGAAGAGACGCGCCTTGCCGCCCGCGATGCGGCAGAGCGCGCGGTAGCCGTCGTACTTGAGCTCGTGCACCCACTCGGGCCCCGCGGGAGGCTCCGTCGCGAGCGTCGCGAGCTCGGGCTCGAGCGTGGCCGGTAGCTTCGCCGCCGGGGCGTCGTCCGCGGTCGGCGCTCCGGCGACGCTCTCCGGACGTTCCTCGAGGACGTCGCCGTCGGCGAGCGCACGCGCGGTCGCGTCGCGCTCCTTCAGGAGGAGCCAGTTCTTGCCGCCCTCGCCGGAGCGGCCGCCCATGCGGGCGAGCGTCCACCCGCCGCGGAGCTTCTCGCCGACCAGCTCGAACTTGAGCTTCCCCTTCGCGTAGCCGGCGTGCGGATCCTCCTTCGGGAGCCACTCGCCGCGGTCCCACAGCACGACGTTGCCGGCGCCGTACTCGCCCGCGGGGATCTGGCCCTCGAACGTCCCGTAGTCGAGCGGATGGTCCTCGACGTGGACGGCGAGCCGCTTCTCCTTCGGGTCGTAGCTCGGGCCCTTCGGCACGGCCCAGCTCTTGAGCACGCCGTCGAGCTCGAGGCGGAAGTCGTAGTGGAGGCGTCGCGCCGCGTGCTTCTGCACGCAGAAGAACAGGTGCTCGGCCCGCTGCGGCCCGGCCTCGCCGGCGGGCTCGGGCGTGCGACGGAAGTCGCGCTTGCGGCGGTAGACGTCGAGCGCCATGCCCCATCGCCAGCCATATGCGGCGGCGATGGGGCCGGCAACGGGTGTCAGCTCACGGGCACGTGCAGTCGGGCTGGCACGCCCCGGGGCACGCACCGTCGTCCGTGCCGTCGCACTGCTCCTGCGGATAGTCGGTGAAGTTGTTGCCGCAGACGCCGCATACGCAGTCCTGGTTGCAGAGGCCGGGGCATGCGGCGGCGTCGGTGGTGTCGCATTGCTCGACCGGCGCTTCCGCGACGCCGTTGCCGCAGACCGCACAGGTGCAGTTCGGGAGGCAGCTCGAGCAGCCGTCGCCGCCGTCGCACTGCTCCCCCGGCTCCCGCACGTTGTTGCCGCACACCGCGCAGAGGCACGTGTCGGTGACGCACCCGCCCGGACAGGCGGAGTCGTCGTTCACCTCGCACTGCTCGCCCTGCTGGATGACGCCGTCGCCGCAGTACGGGCAGTGGCACTGGTTCGGCGCGCCGGGCGGCGCGCAGGTGAGCCCCTCGCCGCAGACCGCGTCGTCGCCGTCGCAGTCCTCGGCCGGCGTCTGGACGACGTCGTCGCCGCACACGGCGCACGTGCATGTGTATGAGCAGCCCTCCGTGCAGCTCCCGAGGTGCGCCTGCCCGTCGCACGACTCGCCCGGATCGATCGTGGCGTCGCCGCAGAAGGGACAGAGGCAGGCGAGGCCGTTGGCGCCGCAGAGGCCGGGGCAGGCGAGGTCGTTGCCGACGTCGCACGTCTCGAACGGCGAATCGACGATGCCGTCGCCGCACGTCGGCGTGCCGGTGGCACACACGCCCTCCTGCGTGGGCTTCGACACCCTGAAGCCGAGCGCATCGTTCCGGCCGAAGACGCCGCCCGCCGCACCGCCGAAGTTCACGCAGTAGGTCGGCCCGCCGTTCACGGTGAGAACGATGCCCGCGAACGTGCCCGGGTTCGGCACGGCGACATCGAGCGGCACGTAGCGCGAGTCCATGGTGATCGCGAGCTTGAACGTCCCCGTGGAGCTCCGCGCGTAGACGAGCGCCTTGACGGGCGTCACGCGTCCGCCGTGCAGGGGAGCGATCGATTCGTAGTACTTCCAGCCGCCCTTCCCGAGCGGCGTGATCTCGGAGATCCCCCGCCAGCGCGCGCCGGGCGGCAGGTCGATCGTCTGTGTAGTGGGCATGCCGCCGTTCACGATCACCTGGAGCGTGGCGCCGTTCGTGAGCGGATCGCCGGTGACGGCTTCGGGGCTGAGCTTCTCCTGGGCCTTCAACGCGAGCTTGGCGGTTTCCGGGAACCCCGGCTTCGCCTGCAACGCGAACTTCGACCCGAGGATCGTCTGCGCGCCGCCGGTGGCGACGCTGCCGATGAGAACCGCGACGACGACCAGCCAGTCGACCGTCCGCATGGAAACCTCCCCGCGGGCCTCTCCCCGGCGCCGCTGGCTGAGGCCTACCGCCCGGCGCCCGACGGGGTCAAGGAAAAATCACTACGGTCCCGGGCAGCCCGAGGGCGCGACGAAGCCCGTCTCCGGCGCCCCCGCGGTGATCCATTCCTCGATCAGGCGGATGGCGCCGTCGGGCAGGTGCCGGAGCTCGAGGGGCATGGGCTCGCCCTCGCCGATCGTGAGGTCGCCGCGCAGCTTGTCGAGGATGAAGCTGTTCCCCGGGTTGCCCGGGTCGACGCGGAGCTTCCCCGCGGTCTCTGCCGCGAGGTTCGTCGGCGTCACCCCGACCAGGTTCGCGTAGGCCTCGCCCGGCGCGAGCGACATGTTGTGCGGCTCCTGCGCCGTGTTGTGGCACGTCGAGCGCGCGCACGAGATCGGCGTGAAGATCGTCTGCTGGATCTGATCGAACGTCGAGGTGACCGTGTCGCACGGCGACGTGTGCTCGGCCGGCAGGCAGATGAGGTTCATCTTGTCCGTGTCGACGGTCGCGCTGCTCGCGCCGGTGAGCGTCGCGTGGATCGTCTTCTTGCCGCGCCGCCACGCCGCCCCGCCCTTCTGGAAGCGCACCGGCAGGTAGACGCTCATGCCGACGTCGTTCGTGCACACGTTCTGCTGGCTCGCCGCGACCGGCAGCGTCAGGAACTCGAGCTCGTCCTCGAGCGCCTGGAAATCGAAATCGTGCCGCGGATTCGTGTCCGGCTGCTCGTTCTCGACCACATAGTCCTCGAGATCGGCCGGTGCACACGCCGGCAACACCGGATCGGTCACGTTGAGACACACGCCGACGTGAAACCCGCACACGCCGGGCGTCGGATCGTCGTCGCACGCGGTGCCGTCGACGCACCGGATGTCCCGCGGCCGCGTACTCGGCCGAGTGGCCAGTGTCCCCGAAAACTCCGCCAGACAATCGGTCAGTGGCGACCCGCCGCCAGGCGTCAGCGCCAAGGCGGTCGACGCAGTGACGATCAGCGTGAGAACCGAGACCCGAAGGGTCGAGGGCACCGGGGGGCGCCGCACCGAGCGATTATCGGGGAGCGAATGCGGCGGCCCCCGGTGTCCTCGACCCGCCCGCACGACGCAGCTCACGCAAGGAACCCGACGTGCGCGAACGAGCCGCCAAGCACCGACGCCGAGTCGCCGTTCAGCCACTGATCGATCACCGTCGCGTACACGCGCCGGAAGTCCGTGTGGTAGGCGAGGTTCCGCCCGCCGTCGAGCATGTTCGTGTCGAGCGGCGGCACCCGCCCGAAGACGTATCCGCCAGTCGGCGCCGCGACGACGCCGTCGCTCACGACGAAGAGCGGCGACGCCGCGCCGTGATCGGTGCCGGCGGTCGTCGGGCCGCCGTTCTCGGCGACACGACGCCCGAACTCGGAGAACGTCATCAGGAGAACCTTGTTCGAGACGCCGAGCGCGACCATGTCGTCGTAGAAGGCCTTCACGGCCTTCGAGAGCTGCGCCAGGAGGTCGGGCTGCCGCCCGGAGGTCACGCCCTGGTTCGTGTGCGTGTCGAAGCCGCCGAGCCGCACGTGGAAGAAGCGCGCCCCGGTGGGCGACGCGGGCGGAGGCATGGAGTTGTCGAAGCGGATGACCGACGCCACCTGCTTGAGTCGCGCGGCGAGCGAGCCGGTCAAGGCGTTCAGGTTCGACGCCCAGCTCGTGCTCACCTGCGCGTAGTCGTCCATCTTGCCGAGGAGAACGTCGCCGGAGACGCCGATCTCGAGCTGCGTACCGGTCGGGCTCACCGCCTCGTCGGCGTACGCGTCCTGGAGCGCGGCCTTCTTGTCGGTCAGGTCGGGATAGAGCGGATCGTCGGGGATGACGAACTGCGAGAGGCTCTTGATCGCGAGCACGTTGCAGCCCGGGCAGAAGAAGATGGGCGAGAGCTCGCTGTCGGAGTCGAGCGTGACGAGCTGGCCGCCGAACGCGCCCTGGAGATAGCGGCCGAACCAGCCCGTCGAGTAGAGCTGCGACGACGAAATCCCGCCGCGCCAGATGTCCTCGGAGCGGAAGTGCGAGAGGCTCTGGTTGGCGTACCCGACGCCGTTCACGATCGCGAGGCGGCCGGCCGCCCAGAGCGCGTGCAGCTCGGGCATGTTCGGGTGGAGCCCGAGTCCGTCGGTCGTGACGGGGTCGTCGTCGATCGGCAGCAGGGTCATGGGATCGATCTGCAGGTTCGGGCGCGCCGTCTCGTAGAGCGCGCGCTGCGGGCCATCGATCGGCACGACCATGTTGAGGCCGTCGTTCCCGCCCTCGAGCTGGATGACGACGACGATCGCGCCGCCCGGGCCCGCCGCGTGCGCCATGCCGCGGAAGATCGGATGGGGGACGGTGAGCGCGGCGGCGGCCCGGGCCCTCGCCTTCAAGAAATCGCGTCCGGTGATCGCCCTGGTCCTCC
>JACXTT010014666.1_pt1 | contig 10238 bp, 9 predicted proteins | sample 9270951 | NCBI WGS metagenome assembly JACXTT01 (sample SAMN15532306, study PRJNA645909) | rock metagenome | isolation source: weathered quartz diorite | place: Puerto Rico | collected 2017-06-21
GCCGCCAACGCCATCACCGAGGGCGACACCCAGGGCTACGTGTGGCGCTTCCAGATGAAGGCCACCGACTGGGGCATCGTCATCAGCCGGGCGACGCTCAAGCTCGGCTTCCAGTCGGTGGGCGTGATGGGCCTGCAGAACGCCTTCGTGCTGCCGATCATGAAGGTGTTCGAGGAGAGGATGCGGGCGAATGACCGCAAGGTGGTCGACTCGCTGATCTACAACCCCGAGCAGCCCTCCTACCGCGCGGAGGTCGAGCGCGTCTTCGGAAGAAAGCCCGACGCGGTGTACTGCTTCGGCCTGCTGCCCGACTTCGTCTCCATCATGAAGGAGGTCTACCGCGGCGGCTTCGAGAGCAAGGTGGTCGCGCTCTCCATCATGGCCGACGCCGAGGGCAAGTTCGTGCAGGCCGTCGGAGCGCAGGTCGCCGAAGGCATCCGTCACTTCCAGCCGATGCCCGACGTCTCTGCGCCGGGCTACAGGAAATTCCTGAGCCTGATGGGCGCGAGCGCCGACAAGCTCTACCTCTTTCCGCCCAACACCCACGACCAGATCTGCATCACCGCGCTCGCCATGGAGAAGGCGAAGAGCCCGATGGCGGTCGACTGGTCGAAGCAGATCATCGCGGTGGGCAACGGCCCCGGGCAGGAGACCGACGACATCGTCGAGGCCCTGAAGCTGGTGCGCGCCGGCAAGCCCGTCAACTTCCAGGGCGCCGGCTCGACCTGCGACTTCACCCCCAACGGCGACCAGCTCGGCCGCGGCATGGGGCAGTGGATCAACCAGGGCGGCAAGAGCGTGTTTGTCGAGTACGCGAAGCCTTAGACCCTTTCCGCGGAGGTGCGTCATGATGCGACCGCCCTCTCAGCGCTACGTGCTTAGCGCGCTCGGTGTCCTGATGATTTCCGCAGCCGCTGCGGCGCCGAACGCGGCCCCCGAGGCCATCAACTTCGTGACATGGAGGGAGCCCAACGAGGGGGCTTACACCATACGCGTGCCCCAGGGCTGGAAGACGAGCGGGGGCATCCGGCGCCGCACGCCGGTGGATATCCGCTCAGCCCTCAACGTCGACTCCCCGGACGGCGTGATCCACCTCTTCATCGGCGACTACGACGTGCCGCCGGCGCGCGAGCCGGATGCCGCCACACGGATGGCGGGGCTGCGCGAGGGTCAGATCTACGACGGGACGCTGCTTGCGCGCTACCAGACCGGGGTCGGGTTCGCTCAGCGCTATCCGGCCTGGAAGCTCTGCCGCCAGGCCCGGATTGTTCAATCGGGAATCCTGCAAAAGGAAACCGAGACCCTGAACGCTGAGGTCGCGCAATACGGCCGGCGCATGGCGGCGGCGGCAAGCGCATCAGCGGGCGAGGCCATCTTCCGTTGCGGAGAAACCGAGGGCTTTGTGATGGCGACAACGGTCGTCGCCCGGCCGGCAGGCGGGCCCGGGGCTTCGGTGTGGGCCGTCCATCAGTTGGCCGGGTTCGTCACGCGCGACCCGGCCCAAGGCTATTTCGCCAAGTACGTCCTCTCCAGCATGCTCGCCAGCCTGCAGATGAATCACGAGTGGGAAAAGCGCGCCGCACAGGCCGCCGGGCAGTACGCCAATGCCATGATGCAAATGAGCAATGCCGTCACCCAGTCCGCGATCCAGCATGCTCGGCAACAGGCGGCCTTGGGTTCAGCCGGAGGGTGGAACCATCCCAACAAGGGCGATGTGCCCAAGATCAGACGTGACCCGGAGGTTGAGAAGCGCCGTGACATCGCCAACCGGGGCACCCGTCAGGTGTGCGACGATCTGGGCACTTGCGCTACCGTGGACAACTCCTGGGCACACGTGTGGCGCGACCACAGCAACAACATCGTGCGTGGCTCCTCCAGCGGCTATCCGCCGGATTATTCGGGCCAGTGGACGCAGATGAAGTAAGTGCGCAGGGAATCGGTCGTCTATCGAACATCCTGCAGCAGTTCCTGAGCGACGCGGGGCTGCGCGCCTGGGGCTGGCGCATCCCGTTCCTGATCGGCGCGCCGTCGCCGCGGTCATCGCCTTCTACCTGCGCCGCTCGCTCGCCGAGACCGCTTCGCGCACCGCGCGCCAGCACGCCGCGGCCGGGGCTCCGTTCTCAAATTTGCTACACTTGTTCTCAAAATGAGAGCCAGTGGGGCACGAGATCCGCAGCCGAGCCAACTCCTGTTCGGCGACTACCGCCGAAAGGTCCTGTCGTTGCTTCTTTTGCACCCGGAAGAGACCTTCTATGTACGCGAAATCGGGCGACTCACCGGTGTGCCGGCGGGGTCGCTGCATCGGGAGCTAAGCCAGCTCACCGCGGCGGGCATCCTAAAGCGGATACACGCCGGCAACCAGGTACGGTACCAGGCGGATCGCTCCTCTCCCATCCATGAGGAACTTGCCGGTATCTTTCGCAAGACTGCCGGGCTGGCGGACGTGCTGCGCGAAGCGCTCGAGCCGCTCGACCGTTCGGTGCAGACCGCGTTCGTATTTGGGTCGGTCGCGCAGGGCAAGGAGCGTGCGACGAGCGACGTCGATCTGGTGATCGTCGGGACGGCGAAGTTCGAGAAGGTCGTCGCGGCGCTGGCGGCCTCGCGCGAACGCCTGCGCCGAGAGGTCAATCCGGTGGTGATGGCGCCGGACGAGTTTCGCGCCAAGGTAAAGGCGCGCGACCGGTTCGTGACGCGGGTCTTGAGGGAGCCGAAGATCATGCTGAAGGGGGAGCTGCGTGAGCTTGGCGAATCTCGTCAAGACCGGGCAGCTTAAGGAGCACAAGGCGCATAGCGATGAGCTCGCGCGGCTCCTCGCGGCGGCCGAGCGCGGCATCGCCGATGCGCGGGTGCAGCGCGTAAGCGCGGAAACCAGATTCGAAGCGGCATACCGGGCAATCACCTAGATCGGGCTTGCGGGGCTCATGGCCGCCGGCTACCGGCCCGATACGAATCGGCCCGGGCATCATGCGACGATCATCCAGACACTCCCGTTGACGCTCGGCGTGGAGACGTCGCGGATGCTCGTGTTGGACACGCTGCGCCGCAAACGAAACCTGGTCGACTACACCGGCGAGGACGTGGACGACGCTTCCGTGCGCACTTGCGTAACAGAGGCGGAGAAGCTGCTGCGCGAAGCGAAGGCCAAGTTCGGAAAGCGCAAGTAAGCGCCTTCGCCGTCGCGCAATTCGGGCTTCGTCCCCGAGCTAAACGGGTTATTCGGCGACGCCCGCCTTCCGCAGGAGCTGCCACACCTTCTCCGGCGTGATCGGGATGTCGATGTGCGTCACGCCGAGATGCGACAGCGCGTCGACCACCGCGTTCGCGATCGCGGGCGGCGCGCCGACGGTGGCCGATTCGCCGACGCCCTTCGCGCCGAGCGGATGGTGCGGGCTCGGCGTCACGGTCTTGTCGGTCTCCCACTTCGGGCACTCGAGCGCGGTCGGCACGTAGTAGTCGAGGAAGCTGCCGCCGTAGACGTTGCCGTCCTCGTCGTAGCCGATCTCCTCGTACAGCGCCGGGCCCACGCCCTGCAATCGGTGCCTGACCCCGATTAGTTCTTGGTCGGTGGCGTCCCGGTGTAGTGCAGCTCCGCGATCTCCTTGGTAGCGTCGCCCGGGCTCACCAGCTCGAGGTTGACGCGGCCGACGAGCGCTCCCATGGAGACCGTGGACTTGATGTACTTGGTCTCGCCTGGCGCCAGGGTGAAGGTCACCTGCCGCTCGACTTCCGTCGAAGCGGACGCCTTGCAATCGCCGGGGTTCTCGTCCACGTAGAAGAAGCTGCCGCGCACCGACCGGCCGACGACGCGCCCGTTCATCGTGATGTCGGATGTCATGGCGGCGCCGAACATGGTGTCCGGCCGATAGAAGTAGACCCGGCCTTTCCCCGAGGGAACGGCTGGAATCGAAGCGGAAACGTCCTTGTGCAGCGGCCCTTGGGCGGCGCAGCCGGCGAGGACCGCGACCACGACGAGAGCGAGAAGACTCCTCAAAGCGGACATGCCTGTTCTCCCTATTTTCGGTTTATGGGCAGCTGCACCTGCGGATCCACCGGTACGAAAGCGCGTTCCACCGGCAGAAAGAGCCCGATCAGCTTGCCACCGTCGCTGATCACGCATTGCGCTTCGTGCGCGTTTCGGCCGCGGACCATGAACACGTCGTTCTTGACGGCATAGACCGGCCCCTGCGGCACGTGGCCGACGTGCACCCAGGTCGAACCGGCTCTGAGGGTCGCAGGATCGCCCATGGCCGGCGTGACGGTAATGTCGCGGTCGAGCACCAGCAGGGCCGCGTCCGTGGACGCCTTGAACTGCGTCGGTGTGCGCCGGATCTCTGCGGCGCAGCCGACGACCAGCGCAAGCACAAGCGCGATCGGGAACTTCATTCCCCCTCCCTAAAGCGATACCAGCTACCTCATTCCGCGACGCCCGCCTTTCTCAGGAGCTGCCACACCTTCTCCGGGTGCGACAGCGCGCCGACCGTCGCCGACTCGCCAACGCCCTAAGCACAGCCGCTCACATCCGGTGTGGCCGCTTGCCGTCGTCGTGGCGCTTGACCGGCTTCGGCGGCGTGAGCGTCGTGCCGACGGTGTTCGCCGTCGTCACGTTTCCGGTGAATGTCGGCACGATGCGCGCGTTGGTTACCGCCTCGAACCCGGAGGCCAGCTTGATCAGCGTCGGCTCGCTGAACGCGGTCCCGAGGAAACTGATGCCCACCGGCATCCCGAGGACCTTCCCCGAGGGCACCTGCACGATGGGATAGCCGGGTCCGCCCGCTAGGCCCGAGCTGGCGAAGATGAAGTGGTCGGAGAGGATCAGGTCGGTCGTCCAGCCAGGGCTATCGGTCGGCGCCACCACCGCGTCGAGGTTGAACTGGCTGAGCGCCGCGTCGATGCCGTTCATGCCGGCGTTGTGATCGATGGCCAGCGCCTGGTTGTAAGTCAATCCCCCGAAAATCGGCTGAGGGTTGTCGCCTGGGTTCGGGCCGCTGGTATCGAGCGCCTGCGCAAGCTCGAAGATCTCCTGGAAGAAGTACGGCATCTCCGTGGCCGCATTTGCGTTGTTGAAGGCGATAGCGTCGGCCAGCGTCTTGTTCGCCATCGGCACGCCGACGCGCGTAGCGAAGTACTTCTGCACGTCGAGCTTGAAATCGAACAGCAGGACCAAAAACTCGCCGTCGGCCGAAGCGAAGGTGAAGCCGGCGCCGTCGAGATCCACCACCGTCGCGCCCGCCGCCTCGATGGCGGCCACCGCCTCGTCGAACGCTGCCACCACTTGCGGCGGCGCATTGTCGATGCCCTGCCGCGTCACGCCGACGCGCGCGCCGCGCAGGCCGTTCGGATCGAGGAACGCCGTGTAGTCAGGCGGAGTCGCTGGCCGCGCACGGCTCGTGCCCTGCCACCCGAGCGGCACGCCGGCCGTCGCTGGGTCGCGCGGGTCGGGTGTTGCGCTGGCGATGACGCTCAGGGCCGCAGCCGCATCGGCCACGGTGCGCCCGTGCGGTCCTACCGTGTCCTGTGTGTGTGAGATGGGAACCACGCCCGCGCGGCTGGTGAGGCCGACCGTCGGCTTGATGCCCACTACGCTGCTGACGTTCGCCGGGCAGACGATACTGCCGTCGGTCTCCGTGCCAATGCTCACCGCCGCGAAGTTGGCCGCCACCGCGGCAGCAGATCCGGTGCTGGAGCCGCAGCCGTTGCGATCGAGCGAGTACGGATTGTGCGTCAGTCCGCCCCGCCCCGACCAGCCGCTGGTGGAGAAGAAGGAGCGGAAATTGGCCCATTCGGAAAGATTGGTCTTGCCGAGGATGACCGCGCCACCCGCGCGCAGCCGCGCGGCGACCGTCGAGTCGTGGAGCGCCGGCTTGCCGGCGAGCGCGAACGACCCCGCGGTGGTCTGCATCTTGTCGCCGGTGTCGATGTTGTCCTTGAGCAGCACCGGGATGCCGTGCAGCGGCCCCAGCACCTTTCCTTTGTGGCGCAGCGCATCCGCGTTCTTCGCCATCGACAACGCGTCCGGATTGAGCTCGATGACAGAATTGACGCCGGGCCCCTTCTGGTCCAGCTCCAGGATGCGTTTGATGTAGAACCTGGTCAGCTCGACCGATGTGAGCGTGCCCTCCGCCATCTGCGCCTGCAGCTGCACGACGGTCGCCTCGTTAAGGGTCGTTTCCGCGCGCGTCGAGAATGCCGTCAGCAGCGCGAAGACCGCAATGAAGACGGTGCGTATCATGACCTCCTCCTTTTAGTGGACGCTACTCGGCGACGCCCGCCTTCCGCAGGAGCTGCCACACCTTCTCCGGCGTGATCGGGATGTCGATGTGCGTCACGCCGAGATGCGACAGCGCGTCGACCACCGCGTTGGCGATCGCGGGCGGCGCGCCGACGGTGGCCGATTCGCCGACGCCCTTCGCGCCGAGCGGATGGTGCGGGCTCGGCGTCACGGTCTTGTCGGTCTCCCACCTCGGGCACTCGAGCGCGGTCGGCACGTAGTAGTCGAGGAAGCTGCCGCCGTAGACGTTGCCGTCCTCGTCGTAGCCGATCTCCTCGTAGAGCGCGGGGCCGACGCCCTGCGCCAGGCCGCCGTGGATCTGGCCGTCGACGATCATCGGGTTGATGATGTTGCCGCAGTCGTCCACCGCGAGGAAGCGCCGCACCTTCACCTCGCCCGTGCCGCGGTCGATGTCGACCACGCAGATATAGCTGCCGAAGGGGAAGGTGAGGTTCGGCGGATCGTAGTAGTGCGTCGCCTCCATCCCCGGCTCCATGCCTTTCGGCAGGTTGGTGTACGCGGCGAACGCGCACTCCTGGATCGTCTTTGCCTTGTCGGGCACACCCTTGATGAAGAACTTGCCCGGCACCCAGTCGAGGTCCGCTTCGCTGCACTCGAGCAGGTGCGCCGCGATGTGTCTCGCCTTCTCGCGGATCTTGCGCGCGGCGAGCGCGGCCGCCGCGCCCGAGGTGGGCGTCGAGCGGCTGGCGTAGGTGCCGAGGCCATAGGGCGCGGTGTCGGTGTCGCCCTCCTCCACCTGCACGTCGGAGGCGGGGATGCCGAGCTCCTCGGCGACGATCTGCGCGTAGGTCGTTTCGTGGCCCTGGCCCTGGCTCTTCGTGCCGAAGCGCGCGATCGCCTTGCCGGTCGGGTGCACGCGGATCTCGGCAGAGTCGAACATCTTGATGCCGAGGATGTCGAAGTCCTTCGACGGGCCGGCGCCGACGATCTCGGTGAAGCTGCACACGCCGATGCCCATCAGCTCGCCACGCTTTCTCTTCTCGGCCTGCTCCTTGCGCAGCGCGTCGTAGCCGACGATATCCATCGCCTTCTTCAGCGCCGCGGGATAGTTGCCGCTGTCGTACTCCCAGCCGAGCGCCGAGCGGTACGGAAAGCGCTCCGGCGGGATGAAGTTCTTCATCCGCAGCGCCGCCGGGTCTATCTTGAGCTGCTGCGCCAGCACGTCTACCGTGCGCTCGATCGCGTGCACCGCCTCGGTGACGCGGAACGAGCAGCGGTAGGCGACGCCGCCCGGCGGCTTGTGCGTGTAGACCGCGTCTACCTCGCAGAAGGCGTTCTTCAGCGTGTACGAGCCGGTGCAGATCGAGAACAGGCCCGCCGGATATTTCATCGGGTTGGCCGACGCGTTGGTGTAGCCATGGTCGGCGACCGTTTTGATGCTTAGCGCAGTGAGGGTGCCGTCCTTCTTCGCGCCGAGCCTGACCTTCATGTGGTAGTCGCGCGCGAAGGAATCGGCCTGCAGGTTCTCCATGCGGTCCTCGATCCACTTCACCGGCTTGCCGATGACCACGGAGGCCGCCACCGCGATGACGTAGCCCGGATACACCGGCACCTTGCCGCCGAAGCCGCCGCCGATGTCCGGCGAGACGATGCGGATGCGCTCCTCGGACAGGCCGACGTGCCCCGCGACGAGCGCGAACACCGTGCGCACTGCGTGCGGCGCCTGCGTCGTCATGTAGACCGTGAGCTTGCCCTGCGCGGCTTCGAAGTCGGCGACGCAGCCGCAGGTCTCCATCGAGGCGACGTGGATGCGCGGCACGTAGATGAACTGCTCCGCGACCACGTCGGAGGCGGCGAGCGCGCGCTCGGTGGCGTCGCGGTCGCCCGCCTCCCAGTGGAACGCGATATTGTCTTTCTTGCCCTCCTTGTCCTTGCGCAGCACCGGCGCGCCCGGCGCGATTGATTTGAGCGGATCGACCATCACCGGCAGCGGCTCGTACTCGACCTCGACCGCGTCGGCGCCGTCGGCGGCGATGTAGCGCTCGGTGGCGATCACCGCGCAGACCTCCTGCGCCTGGTACATCACCTCGTCGATCGGCAGCACCATCTGCGTGTCGGCCGAGATGGTGGGCATCCAGTGCAGCTTGTACTTCTCGAGCGTCGGGCCGTCGATCACCGCCAGCACGCCCGGGATCTTGAGCGCCTTCGAGGTATCGATTTTTTTTATCCTCGCATGCGCGTGCGGGCTGCGCACGATGTCCATGTACAGCATGCCCGGCAGCACGATGTCGTCCACGTAGTTGCCCTTGCCGCGGATGAAGCGCGGGTCCTCCTTGCGCTTCATCGAATGGCCCATGCCGCAGATCTTGGCGTCGGTACGCGGGGCGCTCATCAGGCACCTCCGTTCATTTTCTGCGCGGCGTGCTGCACCGCTTTGACGATGTTCAGGTAGCCGGTGCAGCGGCAGAGATTGCCGCTGATCGCCTGCCGGATCTCCTGCTCGCTCGGGTTGCGGTTGGCCGCGAGCAGCGCCGAGCAGGTCATCAGCATGCCCGGCGTGCAGTAGCCGCACTGCAGCGCGTGCTTCTCGGTGAAGGCTTCCTGCACCGGATGGAGCTTGCCGCCCTGCTCGAGGCTCTCGACGGTGTTCACGCTGCAGCCGTCGGCCTGCACCGCGAGCACCGTGCAGGACTTGACCGGCTGGCCGTCGAGGTGGACGGTGCACACGCCGCAGTGCGAGGTGTCGCAGCCGATGTGCGTGCCGGTGAGGCGCAGATTCTCGCGGAGGAAATGCACCAGCAGCAGCCGCGACTCGACCTCCGCCTCGCGCGCCGCGCCGTTCACGGTGACGCTGATCCTGTGTTTTGCCATCTCAGCCTCCCGCCCTTTGCAGCGCCGCCTTCAGCGCTCGTCCGCACAGCACGCGCGTCATCTCGCGCTTGTACTCCACCGAGCCGCGCCGGTCGGCGCTCGGCTCCGTCGCCTTGGCCGCGAGGCTCGCCGCCGCGGCGATCGCGTTCTCGTCCGGCGTCTTGCCGGCGAGCGATCTCTGCGCTTCGAGCGCCTCGAGCGGCGTCGGCCCGACGTTGGTCAGCGCGATGCCGGCGCGCTCCACAACGCCCTTCGAGCTCAGCTCGAGCCGCGCGGCGACGCCGGCGACGGCGTAGTCACCGGTCTTGCGCTTGAGCTTGCGGTAGGCGCTGCCGCTGCGCGGCGGCGGTACTGGAATCTGCAGCTCGACCAGGATCTCGTCGGGCGCGAGCGCGGTCGTGTAGAGCGCCTTGTAGAACTGGTTCGCCGGGATCGCGCGCTCGCCCTGCGGCCCGCGCGCCACCAGCTCCGCGCCGAGCGCGATCATGATGGCCGGGCCGTCGTTCGCGGGATCGCCGTTCGCGACGTTGCCGCCGATCGTGCCGCGGTTGCGCACTAGCGGGTCGGCGATCAGCGGCACGGCATCGGCGAGCGCGCCGTAGCGCGAGCGGATCACCTCGGAGCGCTCGAGGGTGCACTGGCGCGTGCCCGCGCCGATGCGCACGACGTCCTTCTCCTCCCTGATGTATTCGAGCGCGGCGATGCGGCTGATGTCGATCAGGTGGCCGAACGAGCCGAGGCGCAGCTTCAGCGCCGGCAGCAGGCTCATGCCGCCCGAGAGCAGCTTCGCATCGTCGCCGTAGCGGGACAGGAGGCCGATCGCCTCGTCGAGCGTAGCGGCCCGGTGGTAATCGAACGGCGCGGGAATCATCGCTCCTCCTTCATCTGCAGGAACCTGGCGCGGCAGCCGCCGCAGCAGAAGTAATAGGTCGTGCCGCCCGCTTCGGCGGTGTGCCGCGCGCCGGCCACGGTGACCTCCATGCCGCAGATTGGGTCCAGCGCTTTTTCGGCGGCCTGCGGGACCACCGGCGCGCGGCGCCGCTCGACGATCTGCGCCATCACGCTGAGCGCGATCTCCTCGGGCGTGCGCGCGCCGATGTCGAGCCCCGCAGGCGCGGCGACGCGCTCGAGCGCGGCT
>JACXTT010014667.1_pt1 | contig 10237 bp, 8 predicted proteins | sample 9270951 | NCBI WGS metagenome assembly JACXTT01 (sample SAMN15532306, study PRJNA645909) | rock metagenome | isolation source: weathered quartz diorite | place: Puerto Rico | collected 2017-06-21
GTTCTACGAAGCCGACACTTTTCTAAGCGGGGGCGTTGTGGAGGGTGGAAAGCATCGCGTGAGCCTACCGTACCGGCCGAAGTCGGTTTACATTGGCGCCGCGATGACCAGCCTGGGACTCCTGCTGCTCGCTCTCCTGCGCCGGCTGCGGCTGCCTTCGTTGAACATTAGTGGCGCATCTGCCGATAGATAGAGATCCAGACCATGCGTCGTCCGTCCAATGCACGCGAGCCCAGACGGCTTGGACGGTTTATTGTTCCCGCGCTTGCGCTGTCGACGCTTGCGGTCCTGGCTATATTCTGGTTCGCCAAGCTGCATCCGACTGTACCGGACCGGCTCTACCGCGTGGGGGTGGATCACGCGCCGCCATACAATGTTCTAGCCCCGGGACAGCCACCGACCGGCCTGGCCGTCGAGGTGCTCCGCGAAGCCGCGCGGCGACGCAAGATCCGCCTCGAATTCGTCCCCACGGACGTTCCAGTAGACGAAGCCTTCCGCCGCGGGATGGTCGACCTGTGGCCTGCCGCCACCGATACACCGGAGCGCCGCGCCTGGCTGCACGTGGCCGAGCCGTGGCTGGCCAACCGCCTGGCCATCGTCTCCCGTAAGGAGAACCCCGTCCGGGCAGCCAACGATCTGGCCGGGAAACGGGTGAGCGTGATCCGCAACAAGATCATTCTGGATATCGTCGGCGGAGCGCTGCCCGCCGGAATCGACGTCCGGCTGGTGAATGCCCGCCTGGACGGGCTGCTGGCTTTGTGTTCAGGGCAAGTGGACGCCAGCGTCCTCGAACAGCGTTTTCTGGAGCAAGCGCTGCTGGACCGGCCGACCCAGTGTACGGATGTTCCACTGCATGTTATCAGCGCCCCGGCCGCCGACCGTATGCTGACCATACTTGCCGCGCAGCCCGCCTCGGCCGCCGCCGATGCCTTGCGCGACGCGATCGGCGATATGATCCGCGACGGCGCGTTTGCGTCCCTGTTCGAGCGTTGGTCGGCCTTCACGGGAGGCGAGATCCGCACCGCCACCGATCTGGTGGATGCGCAGCACCGCGACCAGACGGTACGGCTGTGGCTGCTGGTGCTGGCGACGGCCGGAGTCCTGCTGATCCTGCAAAACCGCCGCCTGCGCGCCGCCAAGGAAGCCGCGGCCGCCGCCACGCAGGCCAAAAGCGAATTCCTGGCCTCGATGAGCCACGAGATTCGCACGCCGATGAACGGAATTCTGGGCATGGCGCAATCGCTGCTGGCTTCCCCGCTTTCTCCGCAGCAGCGCGAGGAAGCGCAGTTGCTGTGGGAGTCGGGGCGGGCGCTGCTGCGGCTGCTCAACGATATTCTGGACTTCTCCCGCATCGAGGCCGGAAAGCTTCAGCTCTTGAACGTCGCCTTCGATCCAAAGCGGGTGTTTGAGCACACCTTCGCGCTGGTAAGGCCGGAGGCCGAGGCGAAGGGACTGGTTTTCAAGCTCAGCCTGCCCTCCGACATGCCGCCGGCCGTGGTGGGCGATCCGGACCGCCTCCGCCAGATCCTGCTCAACCTGCTGAGCAATGCGGTGAAGTTCACCGACCGGGGCTCCATCAATCTGCTGGTCGAGTCCGTCCCGGCGCGCTCCGGATCGGCAGGATTTCGCATCTCGATTTCAGACACGGGGGTCGGAATTCCGGCCGACAAGCTGCCGTTCCTGTTCGAAAAGTTCTATCAGGCGGATTCCTCGAACACCCGCCGCTACGGCGGCTCCGGGTTGGGTCTGGCCATCTGCCGCGAGCTGCTGACTTCCATGGGCGGCAAAATCCACGCGTCCAGCGTGGCCGGAAAAGGTTCCTGCTTCGTTGTGGAGCTGGCTTTGCCGCGGACCAGCTCCGCCCCGGCGCCGACCACGACGCGATACCCGATGCCCTCGCTTTCGGAGCCGGATGCGTGGGCTGGAGCGCGCGTGCTATTGGTCGAGGACAATTCCATTAACCGGCGCGTGGGGCTGCGGCTGCTGGAGGCTCTGGGTTGCGAGGTCCATGTAGCCGAAGACGGCCGCCAGGCGCTGGACCTGATGGAGCGGCAGGACGGACGCGGGTTCAACCTGGTGCTGATGGACTGCCAGATGCCGGTCATGGACGGATTCGAGACCACTGCGCATATACGCAATATCGAGAAGAGTGCCGGGCGGCACACGCCGGTAGTGGCCATGACGGCGGCCGTGGCCGATGCCGACCGGCAACGCTGTCTGGACTCCGGGATGGACGACTTCGTGGCCAAGCCGATTCAGGTGGAAGAGATCCGGCGTGTTCTTACGCGGTGGACGGCGGACAAATAGGCGAAGACTCTCAAGCTTCTATCGCTAGTCGAGAAGCATGGGCTTGCCGCGGTTGCATAGTGCGCCGGAAACACGCAGGCTGTCACCGATTTCGGCTACACTCGAAGATTCATGCGAGACAAGAACCCGCGGGCGAAGACGCGCCGCTCTCTGATCAAATCGGCTGCCGTGGCGCCTTCGCTTCACCTGATGGCCGCGGCGCCCAAGGGACCCAGCGTCGCGGTGATCGGCGCGGGAGCGTTCGGGGGATGGACGGCGCTGCACCTTCTGCGCCAGGGCGCGCGAGTCACTTTGGTGGACGGGTGGGGGCCGGGCAACTCGCGGGCCAGCTCGGGCGGTGAGACGCGCATCATCCGCGCTACCTACGGGCCGGACAAGATCTATTTCGAGATGGTCCGGCGTTCGCTGGAATTGTGGCGCGAGAATGAGCGCCGCTGGAATCGCAAGCTGTTTCACCAGGTGGGCTGCCTGGTCCTCTTCCCTACCCCGGAGCACGCCTACGGCAAAGCATCCGTGCGATTCTTCCGGGAAACGGGGCTGGCTTTCGAAGAGTTGTCGCCGGCGCAGGCGGCGCGCCGCTGGCCGCAGATCAATTTCGGCGGCGTCTCCTGGATGATCCACGAACAGGATGCCGGCTACCTCACGGCGCGGCGCAATTGCGCCTGGGTGCTGGAGGGTTTTCTGGCCGAAGGCGGAACGTACAGGCAGCTCGAAGCCAAGCCCGGCGGCAGCGCCGGAGGGAAGCTGAAAAGCGTCAGGCTGTCGGACGGATCGGAGCTGGCCGCCGACCAGTTTGTTTTCGCTCTGGGCCCGTGGCTGGGCAAGGTTTTCCCGGGCGTTGTCGGCAACCGCATCGCGCCGACGCGCCAGGAAATTCTGTTTTTTGGGACCGCGTCCGGGGACGCCACCTTTGGCGAAGAAAAGCTGCCCTGCTGGATCGATCACGGCGACCCGCCTTTCTACGGCATACCAGGCAACGAGTGGCGCGGATTCAAGATCGCCAACGACGCGCGGGGTCCGGCGTTCGATCCGACGACAGGCGACCGCACGCTGACTGCGGAAGGCGTGAAGGAAGCCCGCGCGTATATGGCCAAGCGGTTCCCTGGAATGGAGCGGGCGCCGCTGCTGGAATCCCGCGTCTGCCAGTACGAGAACAGCCCCGACCATCACTTCATCCTGGATCGCCATCCGTCGCTGGAGAATGTGGTGCTTGCCGGCGGCGGGTCTGGGCACGGCTACAAGCACGGACCGGCGGTGGGAGAACGCGCGGCGGCGCTGGTGCTGGGGAAACGCGACGCCGACGCGAAGTTCCGGATCTCGCGCTTTCCGCGCGGCTGAGTCGGCCACGGCCTTCGGGTGCACTACGGCGTGGCATACTTTGAGTAGTGGGCCCTGTCCAGGTACTCGATTATCGCGGTTGCCGGCTGGCTTATCGTATCGATGGCACGGGTCCGCCGTTGCTTATGATTCAGGGCGTCGGCGCTCACGGTCTAGGCTTCAATCCTCAGGTGGAAATACTGGCGAAGCAGTTCACCTGCCTCACCTTCGATAATCGCGGCATCGGCAAGAGCCAACCGGCGGGAATGGCCTTGAGCGTGGAGCAAATGGCCTCCGATGCGCTCGCGCTGATGGATCAAGCGCTCCTGGATCAAAAAAGTTGGACGTCGGCCCATATCGTAGGCCATTCCATGGGAGGCCTCATTGCGCTTCAACTCGCGCTGATGGCTAAACCGCGAGTGCGCAGTCTGTCCCTGCTCTGCACGTTCGCCCGTGGCGCCGATGCTACACGAATGACACGGGCGCTGTTCTGGATCCGCCTCCGGTTGAAATTCGGCTCACGCCGGCTGCGCCGGGACGCATTTACGGAACTGGTTCTTCCCTCAGGTCAGCTCAACGATGGTCCCGATGGCACCAGCGCAGAACGCCTTTCCGCCGTTTTTGGGCACGATATCGCGGATATGCCGCCCGTCACCACTGAGCAATTAGCGGCGCTGCGCCGGCACGACGTGACTCCGCGCCTCCACGAGCTGTCCGGCATCCCGACACTGGTGATCAGCGCTGAAGAGGACATGATGGCGCCCCCCTCGTCGGGCCGAGCCATTGCGGCGGGCATCCCGGGTGCCCGCTACATCGAAATCCCCGGGGCCTCCCACGCATTTCCCGTAATGGACGCCGAGCGCTGCGGCGCACTGTTGTTGGAGCATCTGGCTGACGCCGAGCGCAGGACGCTCCAGTCCGCGCCGGGCATCACCGCGGTCGATGCCTGATGCGGTGAAGATGGACAAGCCTGGTATTTTCGGAGCTACCGGCAAACCATGAGTATCGCCAGGGCGTTTGTGCTGTCTTGGTTTGCCGCCGCCTTCGCCTTGTCCGTCAGCGGATGGTTTGAGCGTTTTTCCTCCGCGACTCTCTTCGGATTCGGCGCCTTGGCCTCCGCGAGTGGATTCACGATTCTGCACTGGCTCTCCACAAAGTTTCGCGGGTACACGCGAGCTCGCGGCCTGAAACGTTTGACACGAGTTCAAGTCCTCCGGCTGTTCGGGGTTCTGGCGCTGGTGAAGGCCGACCAGGATGTTCTGCCTGATCTCTTTGCCATCCCGACAGGCATCATCGACATCGTGTTCGCGGTCACGTCGTTCTTCGTGGCGGCCCGTTTCGTCTCGGCCAATGGGCGCCCCAAACCCGGCTTTTTCGTCTGGCACATCCTCGGCCTGCTGGGCCTTGGCGTTTCGGTGACGCTGGCGGTCTTAACCTCCTCCGCGCGTTTCGGTCTGGTCGAGAAAGGGATCACGAGCCAACCCATGACGTGGTTCCCCATGAGTCTGGTGCCCACGTTTATTGGGCCTTTCGTGCTGGTGTGCCATCTTCTGGCGATCAGCGCGGCGTATCCGCATCACTCCAGGTTCAGGGCGAAATGAAGAGCCCTGGAGCCCGAACATCGGCACGCTGAAAAGCTTCATACTGATACCCATGTCCGAAATTCTCAAGAAGGTCTGCATGGTTGGCTCCTACGGAGTCGGCAAGACGAGCCTGGTGCGCCGGTTCGTGGAAAGCCTTTTTGACGACAAGTACCTTTCCACGGTCGGCGTCAAGATCGACAAGAAGACGGTAACGGTGGACGGATCCGACGTCCTGATGATGCTCTGGGACCTGGCCGGCGAGAGCGACGAGACGCCGTTCCGGCCCTCGCTGCTGCGCGGCGCGTCGGGGTATCTTCTGGTGGCGGATTGCATCCGGCCTGGATCGCTCGACGTTGCGCTGGATCTGCAAAAGATGGTGGAGGGAGAAATCGGGCCGGTACCGTTTCTTCTGGCTCTCAACAAGGTCGATGCGGTGATCGAATGGCGCATGGACGACGAGCTGCTCGCGCAACTGGAGGAATCGGGGTGGACTATTCTCAAGACCAGCGCGAAGACGGGCCAGAATGTGGATGAGATGTTTTCGGCGCTGGCTTCGCGAATGATTCAGGCGGAGTAACGGGCATGGGACTCAATATCGAGAACGCGGATGTGGAGCGATTGGCCGCCGAAGTAGCCGCTCTGGTTCATGAAACCAAAACCGAAGCCATCCGGCGTGCCTTGCTCGAACACCTGGCCCGACTACGGGCTCGCGGAGCACAGGCGGGAAGGCGTGAGGGCCTCCGGGAGTATCTGGAGCGAAGTGTGTAGCCCATGATTCCTCCAGCCGAGTTGGGTCGCTCTCTCAATCGCGAGGAGGAAGACCAGATCCTGGGCTACGGGCCGGAAGGCTACTGAGCTCCATAGTTCTGGATATTTCTGCGATTCATGGGGTACGTTGTGCTGCGCGCTGTGCACGTGAATCGATTTAATATTTTGCACATCCTGAAAGAAGTTGTTCCGTGGGCTTCATAATCTTTGACACAATGCCTCTATTTCTGGCATGCTGAGCGGAGGGCATTCGGAAAAATGCAACACGGCCAACCCATCCTGGGCGGACGCTACATTTTAAGGCGTAGCGTCTTGACCAACTCGAGAAATGAGCCAGAGGTTTGGGAGGCCGTCGACAGCCTAGACAACCCATGCCTCGTCAAGGCTTGGCGATACAGCGGCGACCAACCCGACGATGTCTATCGTGCTCAATGGGATCGGGAACTGCGAACCCTCTTCAGAATCAGTAGCTCTCCTGGTTCCGAAGCTCATCTTGTTGTCTTGAGAGATGCCGGGATCGATCGGGAAAACAAACAGTTAATCATGGTCCTGGCCTCACCGGGCTTTTCCACATTGGATTCGCTGCTTGCTGAGCGAGCTAAGACAGTATGGTTACGAGATCTCGCAAACCACGTGACTCGTCTTGCGGTTTGGCGAGCGGTGAGAAGCCTCGCACTGGGTCTCCAACAACTTCACGAACAGCATATGCTCCACCGGGACATATCAGCACGGGCGGTTTTTGTTCAACCCCAGCTGGGCCCAGAGAGCTTGCGACTCGGCGGCTTCGAACTGACTGTCCGCGTTGGTTCCAACCGCGAGACTCGGACTGCTGACACTCTTGTTAGCCCACCGGAACTACAGACTGAGGAGATCGCGACGCATACGTTTGAATCTGATTGGTATCTTTTCGGCGCACTCCTGGTAACCCTTTTCGTAGGTCATGGGACTGTTCATGAGACGAGTTCCAAACACAACGCACTCGTGGATCGGATTCAGTCGGACCTCAAACTTCACGAGATGGAGCGAGATTTCATCTTATCACTCCTTTCGCACGATCCAAAATCTCGGCTCAGCAGAGGCTATCAAGTTGTTCAGGGCATAGAAGATATCGTGATTCGCCTTGGGCAGCCGGTCCAAATGGACGCCGGCGCCTACCTTGCTCTAGTGGTTGTGCTGGGAGGAACGTCTCCGCTGACGAGCGCTATCATCGAACAAGACGAGACGATCAACGCCCTGGCAATCGAGAGTCAGCGCCTTTTCATTGAGAATGACCTTCGGAAACCCAAGATCGTGCGACCCCCAGGGGTCGGTAGTGAGTCGTATCTTCTTCAGGGAAATCGCCTAGTCTACGAAATTTTGGAAGAGAAAGAGGGGAGCTCAAGTCTTCCGGGCCGATGGAACATAGCGTTTTGCCCCCATCCGAAGCAGATAACGTATTCGACGGGTGACGACGACCAAATTGACCTAGACAGGGTTCCCATCAAGGTATTCCCGGTGTCCAGTTGGAAGAAGAACCCCACTATCGTCCAGAGCAACTCGACATCATGGAAGCCTTACCTTCCGGTATACGACCCGACCCTTGCAGCTCAACAGCGCCAAGTACGTTTTCATGACTTTTTCCGAATCACCAATCAGCTTGAGCTCCTCTTTCGCGATGCTGAGGTCTTTGGATATCAGATCGTCGGAGAACCGCCGCGGGCACCGGTTCAGGAGATTGTCATCCAAGAGATCGACCGAACTAGACCATTCTTCAAGCACGCTCGTCTTCAGGGAGGTCTCGTTGCATTTTTGAAATCTCAGATGGAAGAAAAGAAGCGTGGGTTTGATCAGGTCTACCTTGGGCCCGAGGAATCGCTTTTCATCGGACGTAATGTTGACGAACCGGAGTTTTGGAAGATCAAGGCAATCGACGATGGCGGAGCGATCACACTGCAGCGTGGAGGACTCAACCATCCGAACCCGCCAAAGCGAGGGTTCATTCGTGCGTTCGGAATGTTCGGCCAACTTCCACTGATTGACCGACGAAAACGTGCCATCGAGAGACTTGGTGAGCACACCTATCTCCTGCAAGCATTGCAATTCCCCGATACTCGCTTTATAGACTCCGGCGATTCTTCCGCCATGGGCAGCATTGATCGATCTAAGGTGGACGATGCCAAGCAAGATGCGCTGCAGCACATTTGGAGATCTCGCCCTATCTTCACACTGCAGGGCCCTCCAGGTACCGGAAAGACTACCCTTGTGGCTCATCTCTTAGGAGCAATTTTCAAAGATGACCCGGTTGCACAGGTCCTCGTGACCGCCCAAGCTCATTCGGCTGTAGATGTCTTGAAGAAAAAAGTCACGAGCGAGATTTTCCGTGGAGTAAAAGAAGAAGAACTCCCTCTTTCGATTCGCCTTTCGAAGAAGGGAAACCGTGACGAAGAAGAGATCAATGATCCTGACACCATTCGCAATGTTACGTTAAGAGTGCTCAAGAGGTCCGAACAGAGTGTAACAACAACGAATCCGGTTGCCGCTGAGTGGCTGACAGTTGCGAAGGAAGCAGCACAAGCAATCCTAGGAGGAGTTTCGTCCGAGGACGCAGAAGACCTACTTGAACTCGTCCGACGCTCCGCCAACGTGACCTACTCCACGACGACTGGCGGAGGACTCGAAGAGCTAGCCAACATGACGCAAAGCTTCGATTGGTCAATTATAGAGGAGGCCGGCAAGGCTCACGGATTTGACCTCGCGCTTCCGTTGCAGACTGGTCATCGTTGGCTGCTGATTGGCGACCAGAATCAGCTCCCACCGTACCGATATGAGGATTTTCTGAAGTGTCTCAACTCACTCGAAGACGCCATGGAGTTCTTGCTTCAGTTACCGGAGGGTGCGGGAAATCTGGTTGATCGCGCGCTGATTTTCTCCTGGCGCGGGCTCACTTCGGAGGAAGCCTCGGAACGGGAGATCCTCTGGAAGACTTGGCTGCGATTTTTTAAAAACCTGTTTGACACTTGTTACCAGCGCATCCCTCGGGAAGAAGGTAGGGCGGTGCTTGCATCGATGCTTGATCGGCAACATCGGATGCACCCGACAATTGCAGGGCTTATCTCGGCAGCATACTACGAAACTCCCATAGTGAGCATGACCGTAGACGACGCCGGAATTCCGAAGCCAAGTGTAACGCATCCTTTTACGACCCCCGCATCACTTCCCGGTAAGGCGCTCGTTTGGTTGGATGTTCCGCGAACCACATCACGGACCGGACGAGCGCAAGAGCGGATCGAAGGGATGGAAACCTCTGACATCGAGGTCAGGGCCGTCCTGGCATTTCTCAACTCTTTGCGAACGAACCGCCCCTTAACAGAGCCTCTGAAGCTTGCAGTCCTTTCGCCTTACCGCAAGCAAGTGGCGCGACTGAGGCGGGAGTTAAGGCGATTTTATGAGAATCCTCCCGCCTGGGTGCTACCCATTTCCCAGGGGGAAAGTCATGCGTCAACTGTAGATGCCTATCAAGGAAACCAGGCTGACATCGTCATAGTATCGCTTGTCCGGAACAACGCTATGCCCCGAGGAGAAGGTCTGGGCTTCCTGAAGTTTGCCGAACGCATGAACGTCCTGTTTTCCCGCGCGGAGCAGTTGCTGATCCTAGTAGGAAGCTGGGAGTTTTTTCAACACCAGCTAGTTGAGGCTCCTGCGGTTCGTGGCCAACACCTCGGGCACTGGAAACTGGCGATGCAGTATATAGAGAAGCGGATCAACGATAAGAACGCTTTGCGCCTACCGGCTGCGGGGATTACTGGCCAATGACTATCTTGTTCCTTCCCGTTTCGTTATATAAGGTCAAGTTCCAGATCGCAGCAGGGCGCCCGTTTTCACAATTTGAGCGATTAGTAATGAAAGCCATCGACAATGGGAAAACGACCCTCGGATCATTAGTGGATATTTTTCGAGTTCATCGCCGGATGGTGGTTGAGTCCCTCGTAACGTTGATGCAGGCTGGTTGGGTCTCACTGGGGTCAAACAACGATGAATTTGCTCTAACCTCTGCTGGAGTCAAAGCCTGCAAACAGGAGAAGGCGCTCCCGCCAGTTTTATTTACAGAGGATCGCACTCAGATTGTAGTAATGGAGCGCGTCGCCGGACAGATTGCTCGCTCTGATACCTGACCTATGCACACAGTGACGCCTGCACCGCGCCTGATGCGATGTGATTGGACCCGCTGGTTCCGGCTTTCCCCTGAATCTTAGTCGGCTAATCGTCGTCGGTTCCCTGACCCC
>JACXTT010014668.1_pt1 | contig 10237 bp, 7 predicted proteins | sample 9270951 | NCBI WGS metagenome assembly JACXTT01 (sample SAMN15532306, study PRJNA645909) | rock metagenome | isolation source: weathered quartz diorite | place: Puerto Rico | collected 2017-06-21
GATAGTCTCGACAATTGCTCAGTGCGGCCAGGGCCACCTCCGGACGCGGCGCCCGGCCAGGGGTGCTTCTTTGCGGGGACGTCAGGTGGTAACCCCCAGCGCAGAGTCTCCTCCTTCCGGCAACTCTTCGGCATCAATGGCTTTGACGCCGTCGAGAGCGGTACTCTTTCTTACTTCTGGCAGCACGAGTTCGCCTTCTACCTACAAGATAACTGGCGGTTCAGTCCGCGCCTCACTTTGAACCTGGGCTTCCGCTGGGATGGGGTCAAGAACCCTCAGCCGCAATTCAGGATTCCGGGTGACCAAGTGGCTCTGGGCGAACCCCACATATCGGGCAACACCGTCAGCCAGAGGGTAGGACCAGTGCCGCAATCGATTCCCAACGACTACAACAATGTGGCTCCACGCATTGGTGTAGCCTACGACGTCTTTGGAAACGGAAAGACCATCGTGCGCGGCGGCGTGGGCATTTACTACGCGACTATGCCCACGATTTTCTTTGCTTCTACCCTCACAGGCATGGGCACGCGAGGGCAAGACCTCATCATTCCGCGGTGCTCCACCGCCACGTCCGGTCAGATCAACTGTTTCGACCGGACGACGGGCATCGCCGCGATTGGAGCGGGGGCCACGGGCAGCTGCCGAAATACGGCTCCTCCATGCTTACTGAGTTATCCGGATCTGCTGCCCTCGCGGCTTCCGGCCGCCCTGGCGCCCCTTCTCCAACCACCGAATACCACCTATGTTGATCCGGACTTCCAAAGCCCTCGCGTGCTGAACGTTCAAGTTGGCGTGGAGCACCAGATTGCTCGGGACTTCAGCATCTCGGCGACGTACTCGTTCAACAGGTCAGACAACCTGCGCATCGGTGGCTTCAACAGCGCGCCTTATGACCGCACCATTAACCCGGCCGGTGTGACGCTCGACAGTTTCGGGCGCAGCGTCGGGCCAGGTGGTCAGTTGGCCTTCGCCATTCCCCGCCTCACGCAGACCACCAGTCCCATCAGCGGGGCCAACGCCTTGACGAGCTTCGGCCGAGCCCGCTATCACGCGTTCGTCCTGCAAGCCAAGAAGACCTTCAGCCGCAACTACCAATTCGGGGCTAACTACACCTTGTCCTATAACTCCGACAATGCGACCAGCGACCGCGACAGCGACGCATTTTTCGGTCCCTCCGACCCCTTCAACCTTGACCTCGATTACGGCAGAAGCCAGCTCGACATCCGCCACCAGTTCACGACGTACGGTTATGTCTTGCTGCCCTTGAAGATTGAGTTCGGTACGTTCATTAGTGCCCGCAGCGGGCGGGCCTACCCCGCGTATGGGGGCTTCTGTCCTGGGGGTGGCTACCAGGACGGTTTCCAATGCTCGAATTTTTTCCTCAGCGCAGTCCGGCCCGTGTTGAACGGAAAATTGGTTCCTCGCTTCCCCGAACGGAACAGCGACTTTGCCCAGTGGGATCTTCGCTTGGGACGCGAGTTTCCAATCTACGAGCGTCTGAGGCTACGATTCACCGCTGAGGCATTCAACTTAACCAATCGCAATAACGCTTTCTCGGATACAACCGGTTTTTCGACAAACGGCGTCTGCTTCGGTCTTTTTGCGCCCACGCCCACCTCGTGCTTCACGCCGGGGGGAGGCCCTGCCTTCTTGGATGGACCGAGCCCAAGGGGACCCATCGCCGGCCAGTTTGGGCTGAAGTTTATCTTCTAGCGCGATTCTTGCGACGAGCGTTTTCGATAGACCGGCTTGCCCAACGAAGGCAGCCGGTCTATTGTTTTTCGGGTGAGATTGACAGCAATCCTTGCTTTGTGGCTGGCGCTCGGCCTGACAGCAGCGCAAGCTCCGTCTCCATTCCACGCCACTTACGCGCGTGGTGTGCAGGCCCTGTCTCGGGGCGAACTCAGCGCCGCCGAGGCCGCTTTTCATGAAGCGCAGCGCCTGAATCCTCGAAATGCTCTGGTCTATGTTCAACTGGCTGAGATTCACGCCCAGCGCCGTGAATTTCGAGAAGCTATCGTCAATTTCCGGGAAGCCATCGCGCTCGCCCCGCGCGAAACCCAGGCCTATTTTCGCCTGGCCTTGCTCTATACCCAGCTCCAGCGGTTTCACGACGCGCAGCAAACGCTGAAGGAATTGCTGCGCGTCCGCCCGGCCTACGCAGACGCCTATTTGCTCCTCGGGCAGGTGGCTCAAGAGCAGGGAGACCACGCGATCGCGGAAAAACACTTGCGGCACTACCTTCAGTTGCGGCCTGGAAACCCGGAAGGATTGTGGCGGCTCGCCACAAGCCTCGCGGCGGAAGAAAAATACCAGGAAGCGGAGCCTCTTCTTCTACAAGCTCTCAGGAAAAATCCGAATCTGGGCGGCGCGCACTACAACCTCGGCCTCCTTTATAGCCGCCGGGGGAAAGACCTCCAGGCAAAATCCCATCTCGAGGCAGCTACGCGGCTGCTTCCGGAGAACGCCAAAGCCTATTACGAGCTGGGCAACGTCTTGGTACGGCTCGAAGACCTGATCAATGCAGAGCCGGATTTTCGGAAAGCGCTCGAGCTGGACCCGGCCTACGTGGAAGCCCACTATGCGCTTGGCACTCTCTTGCGCCGCACCGGGCGGACCGAGGAGGCCACGCGCGTCCTGGCAGAGTACGAACGCCTCAGCTCGGCAGCTCTGGAGAGCCGCGAGCGTACCCGCCGCATCTCTGCGTATTTCTGGGAGGTCAAGGATCTCTTGGAGCGGGACCATCTGGAAGAGGCAGAAGCGAAGTTACGCCAAGTCCTGGAGCTCGAGCCTCAGAATGATCTCGCTTACTATCGCCTGGGCCAAATCTTCTACTTGCGTCATGAGTACGAGCGCGCGCTTGAAAACGCGCGAGTTGCTCTAAATCGGAAGGAATTTGAGCCAACGTATTACATGCTTGAGGCGATGTGCCTGGAGCGGCTTGGGCGCGACACGGAAGCCGCCACCGCGTATGAACGCCTCCTGAGCCTGGTGGATTACGCGGATGCCCGTCTGGCTCTGGGTCGTCTGGAGCTTCAGCGGGGCGACACCGCAAAAGCTGTGGCGCAGTTGCGTCGCGCCGTGGCCTTGGAGCCGCAAAATTCCGAGATGCGTCTGGCGCTGGCGGAGGCGCTGGAAAAAGCAGGCGATCGTATCGAAAGCCGAAAGCAGCGCGCTGAGGCCGAAGCCCAGCGGGCCAAATCGAATCCACGCTAGCGTTTGATCGGCTGTGCCGGAGCGCGTGCCCCTACGATGCCTGAACCTTCGCGCACGCGGTAGAATTTGCCCGCGGCCACGTTCTCGAGCGCCTCCTTCGCCCCGCTTGGCCATTGGATTTCGATTCGCTCGGCGCGCTCCTGCTGGCCAAGGCCGATGTGGATGCGATGGTCGCTCGAGGAAAGATAGCTCCCGCCTCCTGCCAGGTAGCGCGTGAGCGCTCGTCCACCTACGGTACATCGCACGCGCGCGCCAATGGGGTCGCGGGGGCTTTTGGTACCCTCGAGTGTCAGCGAAATCCAATGGTTCCGGTTGCCGCCGTCATTGCGTAGCAACTCGGGGCTGCCTCCCAGGTTCTGAACAACCACGTCTATATCGCCATCGTTGTCGTAATCCCCGAAGGCTGCGCCTCGGCTGACTTGCGGCACCAGCAGCGCGGCGCCGTGCTGCGCGGCAACTTCGCGGAAGCGCCCACCGATATTCTCGAACAGCAACTTTCGCTGGCGATAGGTGCTGTCGGTCCGGAACAGCTCGATGTTGTCGATGACATGCCCGTTGACGACCAGCACGTCCAGGCCACCATCGTTGTCGTAGTCGAAAAACTCCGCTCCCCACCCGACAAAGGGTAAGCTGGGCGCCGCGAAACCTGTCTGGTAGCTGACATCGACAAAGCCCTTTCCTAGGTTGCGGTAAAGCTCGTTATATTCGCGGTCCAGATTGGTCACGAGGATATCGAGGTGGCCGTCGCCGGCGTAGTCTCCTGCGGCCGTACCCATGCCAGCATGCGGGCGCCCGCTCTCATCCAGAGCCGCGCCTGAGGCGATACCGATCTCCTCGAAAGTGCCGTCGCCGCGGTTGCGGAACAAGAAATTGCGCATCGAATCGTTGGCGACAAAGATGTCGATCCAGCCGTCTTCGTCGAAGTCCGCCGCCACCACGCCCAGGCCCTTGCCCACGTGCGCCCCAATCCCAGAGGACTTGCTGACGTCGGTGAAGGTGCCGTCCCCGTTGTTGTGATAGAGCAAGTTCGTCATCCCGTCGTAGACATCGGGATGACAATAGGTGCGAATCCGGCGCGCAGGATCGCCGCAGGTGACGTTGTGGTCGAAGTCGAAATTGACATAGCGCGCGACGAACAGGTCCAGCCGGCCGTCCCGGTCATAATCCAAGAAGGCTGCGCTCGTGCTCCACCCGCTCCCGGCCACCCCGGCGCGATCCGTCACGTCGGTGAAGGTGCCGTCGCCGTTGTTGTGATAGAGGATATTGCGGCCAAACGTGGTCACGAAAAGATCCGTCCAGCCGTCGCCATCGTAATCAGCGGCAGCGACCCCCATTCCGTAATGACCGTTACCGCCAACCCCCGCCTCGTCGGTGACGTCGGTGAAGGTTCCGTCGCCATTATTCCGGTAGAGTGCGTTGCGGATGGGTCCGGGAGAAGCATGCCCGGGAACCGTTCCGCCGTTCACGAGGTAGATGTCCAACAAGCCGTCGTTGTTGTAGTCCAGGAAGGCGACCCCGGAACCCATTGTTTCCAGTACATACTTCTCCGGCGAGGCCCCGTTCCAGTGCTTGAAGTGAAGCCCGGCGGTCCGCGCGACATCAACAAACGTAACGGGCGCAACCGCCTTCTTCTCTTGCTTCTTGGCAGGCTGCTTGCGCAACTGATCTTGTGGCGACGTGTGTTTTTGGCCTCCCAATAAGAGGCCGCTCAAGGCGAAGATGCCCACTGCAAGGCGCAGATGGAAGGATTGCATGGAGTGGAGAGACGCGATTCTAGTGGATTCCGACTATCGGTAACAAGCGCTTCGAGCGGCTTCTCGGCGGAAACCTTCTCAATGTTCCAACAACCTGGGCGATGAAAAGGAGGATCCCTCAGCGCTACTTTGCGAGGAACCGAGTGGGCACCATGTCGTCGCGGTCGAACTCCACGTCGTCAAACGAAGCGGCGATGCCGTACCACCCGGGCGTGGCGGCCGGCTCGATGCGCTCCACGTGCGCCAGCGTGCCAATCACCACGTTTCCGCGGCCCATGGGCTTTTGCACCGGCACGACCTCGAGCTCGATCGGTGTACCCGGAGCAATGTGCCGCGGGCTGAGAAAATACACTCCCGTCGAGCTGATGTCCCGCGTCACCAGGGTCACTGGATTTGGTTCGGCTACTCCGGCCACGCTGCACAGTCGCAACGGAAGTTTCAGCGTTGCGCGCGGGTATTTTCTTTGCTCGGGATGAGGCCCGACCGCATGCGTGGGCACGCGCGCAAAACGTCTCGGGTGCGCTCCGTTGCGGAAAGAAACGATGCGCAAAGCTGGCGCAGGTCGGGCGGCGGCTTCAGCACTCTGTCCACTCGCAATTGCTGGGGACAGTTTCGGCGCCCTCAAAAGCGGCTGTTGGGCTGGCTGCGCCGCGCTCATCTCACACTCCACGCCAGATTGCCAAAGGAAATGGGAGGCCACGATGCCACTGCGCTGTCGCGCCGGTCAAATGGCCGTGTCAATTTGCGTGTCGTACTTTTCAACAGGGAGTACTAAAACCATCCCACTGCGCCTGGCCCCCGCTCTTCGACTCACCGGTCGCCTCCAATATGGCCCTCGACTTCGCGGTAGTTCTCTCATACCTTGGCTTTCTTGAGTTGATGCGAAATGATTCCTCCGGCTCCTACTGCGCTCCTCGAAACCCCTTCTCCCGCTTCGCCACCGGAGCTTTCTCACGCGCGAGCTTCGCGCCTCCGTCTACTCGCCGCCTTTTCAGCGGTTTACGTCATTTGGGGCTCGACCTATCTCGGCATCCGCATCGCGATTGAAAGCTTCCCCCCGCTGCTCATGGCCGGAACGCGCCATCTGATTGCCGGGGCCTTACTGTATCCGTTGGTTCGCAAGCGTACGGGTATCGTCCCCAACGCGGCGAATTGGCGCGCCTGTGCGCTGATCGGCTTTCTCCTGCTGTTTTGCGGGAATGGCGGCGTCTCCTGGGCCGAACAGATCGTCCCTTCCGGCATTGCCGCGCTTCTTGTCGCGACGGTCTCCCTCTGGATGGTGCTGATCGAATGGATGCGCCCCGGAGGCGCTCGCCCCGGCCCGCGCGTCTTCGCCGGGCTCGCCCTTGGCTTCGTTGGCCTTGCCCTCCTCGTAGGCCCGGCCAATCTGGGCGGCTCCGGGCGCGTCAACCTTGCAGGCGCGGGCGTGCTCTTCCTCGCCTCGCTCTGCTGGGCCACAGGTTCGGTATTCTCGAAGCACATCGCTTTGCCTCGTTCCCCGCTCCTTGCGGTGGCTATGCAGAGCCTCACCGGCGGGTTGTTCCTTTGGATCGCGGGTCTTCTATCCGGCGAAGGCGCAGGTTTCGCTCTCTCGCGCATATCCCTTCGCTCCGCGCTTGCGCTCGGCTACCTGATCTTCTTTGGCTCCTGGGTCGGTTTCACGGCGTACAATTATCTGCTCAAAGCGACTACGCCGGCGCGCGTCGGCACCTACGCCTTCGTCAATCCTGTCGTCGCGCTGTTTCTTGGCTGGGCGTTTGCCGGAGAAGCCATGACGTTGCGTACCTTCGGCGCCGCGGCGGTGATTCTCACGGCCGTGGTTCTGGTCATCACCGCCCCGCATCCGGCTCCGCATCGCGAAGACGAGGCTATCCCCTCGCCGGGCGAAGCCTAGCGCGCCGAATTTGCGCGCAAGATTCGGATAGCAGCGGTAAGAACCAAGGCTTATCTTCACGGCGTACGTAGAAGAGGCCGAACATGAAGCGATTGGACAGACTCGGGAGGGCAAACCGGCGGCTTCTACCGCAGGCTTGCTGGTCGGCGGTACTTCGCCGCGACGCCCGCCGCGACGCGGATTTCGTCTTTGCGGTTCGCTCGACGGGCATCTACTGCCGCCCGTCGTGCCCGGCGCGGCGGCCTAATCGGCATCAGGTTGTTTTCTTCCCGGAGCCCGATGCCGCCGAGCGACAGGGGTTTCGCCCCTGCCGCCGTTGCCGTCCTCGCGAAGCGGCCAGTCGCCTCGCGGCGCTCGTCCAGAACGCGGCCCGCTACATCCGCGCTCGCGCGGACGAGCCCGTCCGGCTCCGCGAGCTGGCTGCGGCGCTTGGCTGCAGCCCCGGCCATCTCCAGCGCACGTTTCGCCGTGCCACGGGGATTTCGCCGCGCCAGTTCGCCGAGGCCCTTCGCCTCCGTCGCTTCAAGTCGGGAGTCCGCTCGGGCTCGAGCGTCACGCATTCTCTCTATGACGCCGGCTTCGGCTCGTCCAGCCGCCTCTACGAACGCAGCAACGTGCAACTTGGAATGACGCCGGCGACCTATCGTCGGGGAGGAGAAGGAATGAAAATTGGATACACGATTGTCCGTTCGCCGCTCGGCCGTTTGCTTGTCGCCGCCACCGAACGCGGCATTTCCGCTGTCTATCTTGGTGATGCCGATGCGCCGCTTCGCCGGGAACTCCGCGAGGAATATCCGCGCGCGGAGATTCGTCTGGCAGGCGGCGATTTCTCTCGCTGGGTCCACGCGTTGCTCGAGCATCTGAGCGGTGCGCAGCCGAAGTTGGACCTGCCTCTCGACGTGCGGGCCACCGCCTTCCAGCAGCGCGTCTGGCAGGAGCTCCGCCGGATTCCCTATGGCGCAACGCGAACCTACGGCCAGGTCGCCCGCTCGCTCGGCGCGCCCAAGGCGAGTCGCGCCGTGGCCCGCGCCTGCGCGACGAATCCGGTTTCCATCGTCGTGCCGTGCCATCGCGTAATCCGCGAAGACGGCCATCTCGCCGGCTATCGCTGGGGCCTCAAGCGGAAGCAGGTTTTGCTCGCTCACGAGCACGCCGCTGCGAATAAGTCGGCGGGCCGGTCACGCACTGCGGCGGCATAACAGGTCTCCGGTTGTTCGTCACATCTTGGGGGTGGGGCCATGCTTCTGCTCGAGAAGCACGAGAGGGAATCCCTTTGGAAGCAAGTCAGCGAGGTTGTCGAAAACTATCTCGAGGACTTGCCCCGCCTCCGCGTGACTCCGCAAATCTCCGTCGCCGAAGCCCGCTCTCTTTTCAATTCGATGACGTTCGATCAGCCCCTTTCGCCTGAAGCGGCCGTCGAGTTCGCCGCGGAAGGCCTGACGCGCCACGGCATCCAGACGTCGCACCCGCGCTACTACGGCCTTTTCAATCCCACGGGGACAACCATGGGAATTGCCGCCGAAACCCTCGCCGCAGCCTGCAATCGGCAGACGGCTGCCTGGGGCCACCATCCGTTCGGCGTCGAGTTGGAGCGCCATTTGATCCGCGCCTTTGCGGCCAAATTCGGCTACGAGCCATCCTCCGCTGACGGCGTCTTTACCGTGGGCGGCTCCGAAGCGAATCACACAGCCTTCCTCACGGCTCTCACAAACGCCTTTCCCCTCTTCCAAACCGAGGGCCTCCGCGCCTTGCCGGCTCAGCCTGTCCTGTACGCTTCTGCCGAGAGCCACCACTCTCTTCTCAAGGCTGCGCGCCTATGCGGCCTCGGCGCCGATGCTCTCCGTGCGATTCCCGTGGACGAGAACCTGCGCATGAAGCCCGGGGCGCTCGTCTCGGCAATCCGCGAAGATCGCCTTGCCGGTCACCTCCCGTTCCTTGTCGTCGCGACGGCGGGGACGACGAACGCCGGCGTCATCGATCCCCTCCCTGAACTCGCCGAGATCACCGCTCGCGACAAACTCTGGCTCCACGTGGACGCCGCCTGGGGCGGTGCCGCTGCTCTCGTTCCGGAGTTACGCCCACTGCTCGCTGGGATCGAGCGAGCCGACTCCATCACCTTTGACACGCACAAATGGCTCTCCATTCCGCTCACCGCGGGGCTCTATCTCACGCGCCACACGGATGTTCTCGACCGCACCTTTCGCGTCGAGCCTGCCTACGTCCCCCGCGACGGCGCCGCGGAGGGCGTCGTCGATTCCTACAAACACTCCATGCAGTGGGGCCGCCACTTTCTCGGCTTGAAGGTTTTTCTTTCGCTCGCCGTTGCCGGCTGGGAAGGTTATGCGGAGACGCTCCGCCACATGACTGCGATGGGCGATCTCCTTCGCGTGGAATTGCAGCGCGCTGGTTGGATCCTACTGAACAAGACGCCGCTCCCGCTCGTCTGCTTCGCCGATGCGTTCCATCCCGATGGTCAGACGGCACCCTATCTGGAAGCAATTGGGGGAGACGTCGTTGCCTCAGGCAACGCCTGGATTTCCGTCACTCGCTTGGGCGCCGGCACGCCCGCCTTGCGCGCCTGCATCACCAGTTTTCGTACCGGCCCCGACGATATCCGCATCCTCGTCGAAGCCCTCGGCCGCGCCCGCCAGTCCTTCGGCCGCGTCACGACTCTCGGCGCAGGACATTTCGCCGGAGCCTAGCGCACGTCGGCGGGCGTCAGCACTGATTTGACCTGCGGCAGCGACCGGAACGCGGTCACTTTCCAGCGCCCATTGTCCTTCACGAGTACGGCCGTGTATCGCGAAAAGATGGGCGGCAGCTCTTTCCCTTGCTCATCTCTCAACCCACCGAGGTAACTGTCGCCGTCCACGATCGCCACATCCGGTCGGATGAACCGTATTTTTGGCGTGCCCGGATGAGCGTGTCGACTGCCCTTGGCTTCGCCGCTCAGTGCGGCGAGGTGCGCTGCCTCGATGGCGGCTCGGCCTTCGTACACCGATCCGTCGCCCGACACCCAATCGGCGTCTTCGGCCATCACGGCCGCTGCTTCTGCCGCGTCGCCCTTGGTCCACGCCGCGCCATGCGCGTCCAGTACCGCCTGAATCGCGCCGCGCTCTGCAGCGTCATCTCCCGGTGTCGTTGCCGCCAGACCGATCGCGCTCAAAAGGAAAATCGCAATGCCTATTTGGCGCATGGCCAACTCCTTGTGATCTCTTCAGAGGGGAATGATGCACATCCTACCACTGCCACAGAACGTGGGGAATCGAAGGTACGTCGGAAGGGAGCCTGCTCCGCTCAGCCCCGCGGCTTGATCTTGTTCACGTCTTTCGGCCACTCCGGCTTGAAGGTCGCATCCGCGATCTTGGTGTTC
>JACXTT010014669.1_pt1 | contig 10237 bp, 10 predicted proteins | sample 9270951 | NCBI WGS metagenome assembly JACXTT01 (sample SAMN15532306, study PRJNA645909) | rock metagenome | isolation source: weathered quartz diorite | place: Puerto Rico | collected 2017-06-21
CTACCCAGAATACAGAGAATATTAGTTGTATCATCGCAATTGGTGATAGTAAAATAAGAAAGACAGTTGTGGAAAAGATTGAGAAAACCAATTTAAAATTTGCTACTTTGATACATCCCTCAGTTGCATATTCAGATTCTGTAGAAATTGGAGAAGGAACCATAGTGCAGGCAGGTTCCATATTAACAGTGGATACAAAAATTGGAAATCATTGTAAAGTAGACACCAATTGTACCATAGCGCATGACTGTGTATTGGAGGATTATGTGACATTAAATCCGGGAGTTCATATTAATGGAAACAACAAGATTGGTGAAGGAACATATATCGGATCGGGTGCTGTGACAAAAGAAAAGATAGAGGTTGGAAAGTGGTCGATCATAGGAGCAGGTACAGTATTAATTGAAAATGTCCAAGATTTTTCCATGTATGTCGGTGTTCCAGGAAAATTAAAGAGAAAATTATAATATTACATAAATCATTTATATGCTAGATTTTCACTTGCGGTGATATTGGAAGAAAGAGTACTAGTATTCATACCAGTAAAGAATGAGGAGAAGACAATTAAAAAAATAATTGAAGAGATCTCGGTAACATATCCTACATGGGACATTGTGGTTATTGATGATGTTTCAGATGACAATACTTGTCAAGAAGTACAGAAAACCAAAGCCAGACTAATTCCAATGTTACTAAATACTAGAGCTATAGGTACCATTTTGACCGCATTTTTGATTGCTGCCAAAGAAAAATACGATTATTTGGTAAAGATTGATGGAGACGGTCAACAAGAAGTTAGTGTATTGAAACTACTTTTAGATGCCATTAAGACTAATCGTGCAGACATAGCTATTGGATCAAGATATGTAAAAAGACAGCAAGAAACAGACTCGTTTGTAAAAGTAATTGGTCGTGTTACTTCTTCGGCATTGATTAACTTCAAGATACGAGGAAAAAACAAAATAAGTGATTGCACTTCAGGAGTCAGGGCTTGGAATGCAAATAGTATAAGAATATTGAGTAATCTGTACTATGAGAAACCATTAGCTCATGATAGTGTATTTTGGGTGAGGGAAGCTATAATAGCATCACGTAATGGACTAAAAATTATTGAGATTCCAGCATTTTATCACAAACGAGAACACGGGAAATCAAAGTCGTTCTCTCCTGTTAACATGATTACATTTCCACTTAGATTATTAGGCATTCTGATTTCGTAGTGATATAGATGGTTGAAGTTTATTCTGCGATAGGATTTATCACAGGTGCTATCATAGTTTTTCTATCTTTAACAAGATTACGTAAACAGAGCATAAGTCAAGGAACCTTTGCTTTATGGATAATTGTAGGTACTGTGTTAATTATTTTGTCAACTGTACCAATACTCATCTTTGCAATACAAAAGGCATTAGGTACTCAGTTTACACTTTCAGCCATATTTGGAATCTCATTTGTATTTTTGATAACAGTAGTGTTTTATTTACATCAAAAGGTAGACATGCTAAATCAAAGAATTGTGAAATTAATATCAGAATTAGCAACAAACAAATTTTACAAGCATGATTCTGAAAATGACCAAGAGAAATAATACCTCTAACACAGATCATAAAGAGAATCACTTTTTAATTCAGGCATAGTAAAATTCACTTGATTCTGATTTGTTAAACTCTGTTCAAAAGAAAGGAATATTGATTGTTTTGTTATCAGTTATTTTTTATGCAATCATAGCTTTTTACTCGGATTTTGAACAACTTAGCAATAGTTTTCAGAAAATTCAGTTATTTTACATCCCTCCCATTCTTTCATTAGTAATTTTATCTATTTTTTTGAAGAGTGAACGACAAAGATATCTTCTTGGAAAAATTTCAATAAAGATATCTATTAAGGAAAGTTTTGTGATTTTTAATGCTGGACAGTCACTTCTTGTAACACCTGGAGGTGTTGGATCCTTAATAAAATCACATTTCTTTAAACAGAAATTTGACAATTCAGTGCCAAAGACAGTAGCTGTTGTATTAGTGGAGAGATTTTTTGATCTGGTCGGAATTATCTCTTTGATTTTGATATTTCTAGTATTTAGAAATTTTAACGAATTATTGTTACCAACTTTAGCTATTGCATCGGCTATGATTATTATTATTATATTAATAAGAAATACAAGACTCTTCCTCAAAACCTTAAGCGTACTTACCAAGTTGCCAAGATTACGCAAATTTGGAAACAGTTTAACTGAATCTTATAATTCAATATTAATTCTTACTTCAAAGAAAACCCTGAAAATAATATGGCCTTTCAGTATACTTTGTTGGATGACAGATGCATTAGCTGTCTATTTTTGTTTTGTGGCATTTGATTTGAAATTTGACATACTAGAAACCAGCTTGATTAGTTTGACATCCTTAATTCTTGGAGCAGTATCATTGCTACCAGGAGGCCTAGGTGTTACTGAGATAAGTATGATAGGATTTCTCACAAATCATAAAATTAGTTTATCGCTAGCATCAGCCTTGGTTTTATTTATTAGATTATGTACATTATGGTTTTCTTCGTTTTTAGGATTTTTGTCTTTAAAGAAAGCATTAAGCAAATAGCGATTAATTATAACATATCACATCTACTCCATTAAAATAGACGCCGTTTGTTCAAAGATATTGAATAAACTGTGCAAGTAAGCGTTAAACAAAATAAGAAAATTTATGGTCTAGTTTTTATCTTCTTTTTTCTAGTCTATCTAACTACCAGTGGAGGGCATCTTGATAATTATGATGGAATAGCATATTTCTTAATCACAGAGAATCTAGTTTTAGAAAAATCACTTAAGATAGATCCGAATTCATCTAGTGTTGAAAAACTTCAATTTGATGTCAAGGGATTACTGAATTCTCATGGGGCAATACTTTCAAATAATATTTCAAACGGAACTTCTCAAAAAAATTATGTCAATTATGCTCCTTTTATTTCATTTATTGCAGTACCATTGTATGTCATAGCATTAGTTCTCAATCAAGAGCCCATACATTTTGTACCCTATTTTTTAAATTCAATAATTATTACATTAACTGATTTAGTGGTATTTGCTTTTGCTTCAGGATTGTATAAATCAAAAAAGATCGGATTTGTTCTTTCACTTTTGCTTGCGGTTACATCATTTATTTGGCCTTACAAATCAACCATGTTTACTCAACCATTATTGGGATTATGCGCAATCAGTTCAGTATACTTTCTTTATTCTATCAGTAAAAATAGAATTAATCATGCTGAAATTTTTGGCGGTATATTATTAGGAGCAGTTGCACTAGCACATCCTACAGGTATTTTGATCATACCCGGGATATTTGTTTATGCACTTTTACTTTTAAGAAGAGATAAAATAAAACTAGCAAAATTTCTCATATTCTTTTTCATATCAATTAGTTTCATATTTTGTCTAAATGAAATTAGGTTTGGATCTCCCATAGATTTTGGATATAGAGATGAACAATCATTAAAATTTCATACAGATACTGTTGGATTAGCTGGAATGGTTTTTAGTCCGGGTAAAGGGATAATTTTCTTTTTCCCCATATCAATTCTTGTACCATTTGCAATTTGGAAATTTTCGAAGCAAGAAAGGTTGTTAACAATTTTGATAATCTATATTTTTGTATCATATTGGTTATGGTTCGGAACAATAATCAACCCTTATTGGGGAGAAAATGGGAATTGGGGAACCCGTTATCTTGTTCAGGTTTTACCTTTTTTGATATTACCCATAGGAATTTTGATGAAGACTACAAGATTTCGTTACATCATAATGGGTTTGGCAATAGCAGGCTTTATTGTCAATTTGTCAGGTGCTTTGGTTTGGGATATGTATACATATAGTTATGGCTGGGAAAGACAAGGATTATGGAAGTTTGGAATGAAGTCATGGGATATGTTTGCGTGGGATTTGAATCATTCTCCAATTGTATTGAACTGGCAATTATTAAATTCTGATTATTTATCAACACTTTCAAATTACCCAAAACAAGTCGGGGACTTTCATCACATAGGCCTTGCGCCTTGTAGTTACGATTCTTATCTATATTGTTCACTGGGTCTTTTACCAATAATAATATTGATTTCTTGCACTGTATTTGTATTCTATTTGATTTGGAGAAATATCAGAATACCTACTACCATTTCAGAATAACTTTGAATTAAAAATTTAATACAATATACTTATGAAGCTAATTTATTACAATTTGATTTCGTATTTAGAATTGCAAAAGTTTAGATTCTAATAATTAATCATTAATTTTTACATGATAAAGATTTCTCCATATGGAAAAGAGATTACTGATGAAGATATGCAAAACATATTCAACAAATATGGAGCAATCAGAGAATCAATATTTAGAAGACATGAAATGAATGAGGTAATAGAATATACCAAAGGTGTAGGGATAGAGGTTGGATGCGGTTTAAATAAAATTCATACTGGTGCTATCGGAATAAACATAGTTTTGACCGATAATGATTATAATTATCCTTTTGGAGCCCAAATTAAGGCATACGGACCAAAATTACCTTGGTTTTTGGACAACTCCTTAGATTATGTATTTTCAAGTCACTGTCTAGAACATTTCTATGAACCTGAGAAGGCTCTGAACGAATGGACGCGAATATTACGCACAGGGGGATATCTGGTACTAATATTACCACATAAGAAATACTATCCCAACATAGGACATCCTAATGCAAACAAGGATCACAAACATGATTTTTTTCCAGAAGATGTAAAGAAAATGATAGACAAAATTGGAAAATATGAGATCATCAGAATTGATACCATGCATGAAAAACTCAAAGATGACAAGGTAGCAAAATCAGAAGCCCCAAAATATGGTCATGATTCATTAAATTTTTCATTTGAGATAGTAGCTAAGAAAATATAGACTGATATTTCATATATGATTTAATTTTTTTAATCCAGATTCTACCAAATCAACAAGGATATGACCTATCATAATATGAGATTCTTGAATATTCTGTGTATTAGATGAAGGAACCTTAATGATTAGATCTACAAGAGAGATCATTTGTCCACCAGATCTACCTGTCATACCTATTGTTTTTATTTTATTTTTCTTTGCAAGTTTTATTGCTTCGATTACATTAGCAGAGTTTCCACTAGTACTTATTGCAATAATTACATCATTTACTAATCCTAGACCTTCTATTTGTCTTGAAAAAATTTTTTCAAAACCAAAGTCATTACCAAGAGCAGTCAAGCTTGAAGTGTTGGTAGTAAGCGCAATAGCAGGTAAAGATCTTCTTTGTAATCCATATTTTCCGATAAACTCTGCAGCAATATGTTGAGCATCTCCTGCACTACCTCCATTTCCAAATATAATTAATTTGCCACCAGAAAGAAATGATTTGATAATAATATCGGCAGCTTTTTCAAATAGTGATGTTTGTTTCTTTAGCCTTTCTTTAGTTTTAATACTTTGATCAATGTAATCTATAATTTTGTTATTCAATATACAACCCTCTTGTCATGCAATACCCATGTTTGTAACCCAGATTTATCAAAATTGAACTTTACTATAGTAGCATCAGTATTATCTATAACACGTGAAATTTGATGTCTTTTATCCGGATCGCATAAAAATAGCATATGACCACCTCCTCCTGCACCCAATATCTTTCCTCCTAGTGCACCTGCTTTTTTTACCTTATCATAGATCTTGTCAATTGTAGGATTGCTTATACCTTTATCAATACTTTTTTTATGTTTCCAATAAACATCTAGCATATATCCTATTTCAATCATTTTTCCTTTTAACAGGCATTCTTTAACATCATGAACCAAACTCTTGATCACTTCTAAATGTTCAAGGGTTGAAGTATCTTTTTTTTCATATTGTTGTATTTGTTTTTGTAGAATATTCCCAGACAATCTAGTTTTTCCAGTATCAATTAGAATTAGCGAAGCTAATAATTCATGAAGGATTTCAGGCCTTAATCGAAGAGGGTTAACAGTTACAGTTTTTTTAAACTCTATAAAATTAAATCCGCCAAAAGCTGAAGCATATTGATCTTGATAACCTCCTTTTATTCCCACTATCTCTCGTTCAAGTTTTATAGCTCGTTCGGCTATGTCATAGGTACTTAAATTTTCATGCATATAGTTTGCAATACATCCTATCAAGCTTACAGAAACTGCAGATGAAGATCCTAAACCAGATCCCGGAGGGGAATCAGCATGAATAATTATATCAATATCTTCATTTTTTAAACCAGCTTGAACAATAGCAGCTTTGACAATTCCCATCTTTCCATCAATTTTTAAATCAGAAACACTCTCAAGTTTTTCTAGTAGATTATAATCTTGTGATATTACACGAATTCCTTTTTTTGAGTTTTTTTTCATAGTAATGTAGGCATACCTGTCAATTGTAGTACTAATCACAGCACCACCATAGAGTTCAGGATAGGGAGGAACGTCAGTACCACCACCTGCAAAACTAATTCTTAAGGGAGCTCTACTACGAAAAATTTTCTCCATGGTTTTCACATATAATTAGCTGTTAAAATCTTTTTTAAAAAGCCAAGGACATGACTTGATTTCCTCTTGAAATCTTATGAAATCTTCAGGGATGCCTATATCAATAAAATAATCATGTGTTTTGAATCCAAAGAATTTACCTTTAGACAATAAAATAGGAAATAGTTCTTTTTCTAGAGAAAATTTGTTTGGAAGTGTTTCCCAGTTTATGGAATTCTTTTTGATCAAGTATATCCCTGCATTAACAAATGAATCAGAAGAATCTGAGACTTTTTCAGCAAATGATACAATATTATCATAGTCATTAGTAATAACCGTACCGTACCGAGAGTTATTCTTAACTTTAGCAAGAGCTATAGATACATGTGCCTTCTTTTCATAATGAAAATTCATGAATGAATCATATGATAAATTACAAATTGTGTCACCATTTAAAACAAGAAAGTTGTTTTCGAACAGATGTAATGCATTTTTAATAGCTCCACCTGTTCCTAGCTGTTCTTCTTCTATTGAATATGTGATATTAGCTGATAAAACACTGCCATCTCCAAAATATTTTGAAATATGCTCATGCTTGTAGCCAGAACAGATAATAAAATCTGTTAATCCTTGGTTTACCAAGAATTGAATCTGGTATTCCAAAAATGGTTTTTCCATTATTAATGCCATACATTTTGGCATATCGGAAACAATTGATCGCAATCTTGTTCCATAACCACCAGCTAAGATTACCACTTGCATATTAGTCACGTATAATTATTGATGATTTTTGTTGTAGCTTCTTTGAGACTTGAATTAGTTTGTATTTTAATTATTTTGCATCCAATTCTTTTTCCTGCAAGGACATCAGTTTCATTATTACCAATAAACCAAGAATTTTCTATATCTATACAAAATTCATCTATTGCATTTTTGAAAAGTTCAATCTCAGGTTTTCTGCATAAACAATTATCCTCGGGCCTATGAGGACAATAGTATATACCGTCAATCTGAAGGCCATTTTCAGAAAATATTTTTTGCATTTTTTGATGTATTAAATGAAGATTCTCAACTGTAGACAGTCCTCTTCCTATCATTGATTGATTTGTAATTACAATCAGTTTGAATCCCTTGTCTACAAGCCGTTTTAACCAAATTATGACATCAGGTATGATCTGGAATTCATCTGGTGTTTTTACATAATCTTTTCGTTCAAAATTAATCACCCCATCTCTATCCAAAAATACTACCTTTACTTTGAAACCACTTGTTGAATTAAGAGATATAGGATCTCTCATTTTTCTAAAATGGTCTTAAAAATTGCCTTGAATATTTCACGAGAGGCCTCAGGTGAATAATGAATCTCTGCAAATTCTTTCATATTTTTAGAATACTTTTCCCAAAGATCTTGATTATTATACAATGTAATCACATTATTAGCAAATACTTCAGGTTTATCAGAAACCATCACTATGTTTTCTTTATTTGGTATTCCTTCTGCACCAACCTCTGTTGTTACTACAGGGAGGGAATACCACATGCTATGAATAATTTTTCCTTTCACACCAGCACCCCATCGTAGTGGAACAACCATAATTCTACATCCACTCAGATAATCAGAAACATCTTCTACATAACCTACTAAAATGCAGTTCTTGGTTTCTTTACAAAGTTTTGCTAGTTTATCAGGGATGTTGCTTCCCACAACATAGAATTTTACTTCTGGCATTTTTTGTCTAATCAAAGGAAAAATTTCATTAACAAAGTGTTCTACAGCGTCTACATTTGGTGGATGCCCAAATCCTCCAATAAAAACAATATCTTTTCGTTTGTTAAAGGGTTTTGATTCGCCTTCAAAGAAATATGAAGTTAGTGCAGCTACTTTCAAAGACGGATCTTCGCGAAGAACTAATTGGCATTCTTTTTCTGTACGAAATAAGGTAAGACTAGATTTTTTCATTAATTCTAATTCTAGCTCTTTACTTTTTTGAGCATCAGCCATTTTATTAGAATCATTGTTTAGATTAGATTCTCTAAACATCCTTACATAGTGTAAATCACTTGGTTCATAGATTATCTTGCAGCTAGGTGCATGCTTTTTTATTTTATCAATAAAATTAATAGAAATGTAAGGTCTTGCCATGATACAAACTGAGTACAAGTGTTTTCGTTCTTTGATGAATTCTTCAAAATCATGTGATCCGAAAATGACTTCAACGCCTCTTTGTTGTAGCTCTGTGGTATATGGTTGAGAATTATTCAGATTTTCTGGCCAAAATGTAACTTTATGCCCCATAAAAGATAGAATCGAAACAAAATTGAATGCGGTTACTGATCCAGCATCTTTATCAAATTCTGGTACATAATGATCTATATACAGAATATGCATGCCTTTTTTCTATTTGATTCAAAGTAGGAATTATCTTTTGAATCATTCAGATGAGAGGATAACTCTGACTGCCATTTTTTAAAGAATATTTCTTGGTTAATTAGTTGGTGTGATTTTAGACCTTTATTTACATCTGTACCTTGTGTACTTCCTTCATAGTGAATAACTTCTACAAGTGGTTGGTATAATACTCTCAGGCCTGATTTTTTAATGGACAAGCATAGATCAGAATCTTCACCATATGCTATTTTGTATCTAGTATCGAAGCCACCAAGTCTATCAAATACTTTTTTTCTTACAAACAGACATGAGCCAGAACAGTAATCCACATCTCTGACAAAGTTATATTCTGGATGACGTGGGTCTTTATTTCTACCATAATTCCATGCAGAGCCATTCTTCCAAATTATACCACCAGCTTCTTGTAATTGACCATTTGGAAATAACAACTTGGCCCCTACTGCTCCAACATCTTCATCAAGTCCAAGCTTTACAAATGACTCTAGCCAGTTAGGTGATGATACTCGTATGTCATCGTTTAGAAACAACACAAATTCTCCCCGAGCCTTTTTAACTGCAAAATTATTTACTGAAGCAAAAGAGTATTCTTTGTCATAAAGATATACTTGATGCTTAACTGCTGCTAGAAACTTTCTCATTTCAGAATTTGGATCAAGATTATTGGTTACAATTATTATTTCATAATTTGGATAGGCTGTAATAGATTCAATGGTTTGAATGTTTGATTTGAGTAGGTCTACAGCATTAAAAGTCGGAATTATTATACTGATAAGTGGTTTCCTTTCTAATTCTGTGATCTTATATGTACCAGTTCGAAGATAAGAACGTAGTTTTCCATCCACATCATATTTTTTGTTTGTTTTTATTATACTAGAATCAATTTTATCATATTGAATATCAGATGCTTCTAGATACAACTTAGGAACTAATGGTTTTTTTATTTTATTTTGTAGTCTGTAGAGAAATGAAATAGAGTGCAGCTTAGATCTAGCAGCATGTATAAAGAAGATGAATCCCTGATTCTTGATTAGTTTTATCGATTCAAGAGACAGTCTTAGAAATTCTCGTCTACTTGTGTCTATTGGAGCCATTTTATCAACAAATTTGGCCATTTTTTTCATCAGATTAAAAATCAGAGAATTTTTGATTGTTGTCAACTCAAAGTCTAAAGCAAGAGCCCATTTGGAACGTTCATCAAATTCCTTTTGTAGTTGTTCTTTGGTACCTACTACTTTCTCAAATTCCTTTTGTAGTTGTTCTTTGGTACCTACTACTTTCTCAAATTCCTTTTGTAGTTGTTCTTTGGTACCTAC
>JACXTT010014670.1_pt1 | contig 10237 bp, 10 predicted proteins | sample 9270951 | NCBI WGS metagenome assembly JACXTT01 (sample SAMN15532306, study PRJNA645909) | rock metagenome | isolation source: weathered quartz diorite | place: Puerto Rico | collected 2017-06-21
TTGCTCGCGGATCCACGCCACCGCAGCGAGTTTGGCTGAATCAGACTCGGACATGACTCTCGTGAGAGGCCCGCTGCATTTCCGCGGGCAATGAAAAACCGGCGATGGAACCGCAGGCCAGTCGGATAGCCGTGATTCTACAGCCTTTGCCCGCGCTGCTGGGTTTCCCCTCGTGGGCGCGCGGCCAATTGCCATGCGCTCGCCGCGCACGTCCGCTGCCGAGTGACAGCAATGTCATGTGCCGGTCATGGTCGTGTGGGCACGCGCTACCTAGACTTGCTTCACCGCCGCCCACCCCGGGCCGGCAACCTTACGGAGAAGCGAATCATGCAAGCACTCAGGCAAGTCTTTGTGGCCACCGCCCTTATCGCTGCCGTGGTCGGCACTGCGCAGGCCGCACCGCGCACCGTCGATCCGTTCAGCGACGGGGCGCACAGCGCCACCGGCCCCCGCAGCCCGTTCACCGACGGCTCCCGCAGCCTCATGGAAACCCGCAGCGCGTTCACGGACGGCGCGAACGCCGCAACCGGTCCGCGCAGCACCTTCACCGACGGCGCGCATAACCCCAACGGCCCGCGCGACAGCTTCAGCGACGGCGCCTGACGGCACCCGGCGAGGCAGCGCCTCAGCGCACCTCGCCGTAGATGCGGCGCGCATCGGCGGCGTCGGCAATCGGCCGGCCCAGCGTCAGGCCGCCCTGCACCGCCTGCGCCACCAGCGCATCGTTGCCGGGTGCGCGGCTGCCGTCGCGCAGCAGCAGGTTGTTCTCGAATCCCACCCGCACATGGCCGCCAAATGCCGCGGCCGCGGTCACGCAGGCATTCTCTTCGCGGCCGAAGGCGCAGATCGCCCACGGCAACGCGTCGCCGGACTCGCCCGCAGCCTGCAGGAACGGCAGCAGGTCGTGCGGCGACGACACCCGCCCGGCGGCATAGCGCCCCAGCACGTACAGCACCGACCATGCGCCCGGCGGCACCATGCCGCGCTCACGCATCGATTGCCAGCGCCGCACATCGGCCACGTCATACAGGATCACCTGCGTCATCACGCGCTCACGCGCCAGCCAGGCGAAGAACGCCGCCAGTTCGCTGTCCGGGATCTCCGGCACGGCCACTTCGCGCAGGCCCACCGAGACGGCTTCGGGCTGCAGCTCACGCACCATCGCCATCTGCTCCGCGGCCTGGTAGACGCCCGCGGCCTCGCTCGTCACCTGCACCAGCAACGCTTCGCCGACGGCCCGCTTCACCGCGGCCAGCGCGTCGCGGTAGGCCTGCACGTCGAGGGAGTGGCGGCCTTCGGCATCGCGCACATGCATGTGCATCATGGCCGCGCCGGCATCCAGGCAGGCGCGCGCTTCAGCGGCCAGTGCCGCGGCGGTCAGCGGCACCGCCGGATGGTCGCTGGCGCGCTTGTAGGCGCCGTTGGGCGCCACGGTGACGATCAGCGGCGCATCGGCCAGCGGCACGCTGGCTGCGGCGACAGGGGCTTGGGAAGGGGTCTGGGTCATGGCTCGATCTCGGGCAGTTCAGGCGCGATCAGCGCCAGGCCGGCGCGCAGCAGGCTGTCATAGCGTGCGCGTTCTGCGGTAATGGTTTCAGGGGTCCAGTGGTAGAAACCTTCGCCGCGCTTCATGCCGTGGCGGCCGTCGGCGGCGCGCTCGGACAGGCAGCGCGCCGGATGGTCGTCGTTGCAGAAGGTCGGGTACATGGTGGCGCCGGCGGCCGCGTGCACGTCGATGCCCGCGTGGTCGCGCTGCAGCACCGGCCCGGCCGCCAGGAAGCGAAAGCCGAAGCCGAAGCGCACCGCCGCATCGACATCCTCGGGCGAGGCAATGCCGCGGTCGATCAGGCTGAAAGCCTCGCGCGACAGCGCATGCTGCAGCCGGTTGGCAAGAAAGCCCGGCAGATCCTTGCGCACCTTGACCGGCACCATCGCGCAGCGGCGCATGAAGGCGATCAGCGCATCGGCACAGGCCTCGTCGCTGTCATCGCCCATCACCACTTCCACCAGCGGCACCAGGTGCGCCGGCATGAAGAAGTGCAGGCCCAGCATGCGCGCACGCGAGTCGAGCTCCGCGCCGATGGCGCTGATCGGGAAGCTGGAGCTGTTGCTGGCCAGCACCGTATCGGGCCGCGCGCGCCGCACCAACTCGGCAAAGAGCGCCTGCTTCAGGTCCAGCCGTTCCGGGATGCACTCGATCACCAGGTCCACGGTGGACCAGTCCACATCATCCAGCGCCGCAGCCACCGCCAGGCGCTCCGCGCCTTGTTCACGGCCGATCGCGGCCAGGTTGCCGCGCACGCGCCCGGGCAGGGCGCCGGCGCGGCCGGCATCAGGCTCGACCACGGTGGTGCGGCACAGCGCGCGGGTCAGCACCACGGCAACATCGGCGCCCATGGTGCCGCCGCCCACCACCACCGCGTGCGCGGCGCCGGGGCGGCTCAGGATGACCGGAGCGGTCGGGTTCGACATAGATTCTCCCAGGGGGGATGCGACGTGGCGCGCACTCGCCATCGCGTCAGTCCTGATAGCGGGGCATCGAATCCCGGCAGTGTAGAGAACTTGCTTTGATTGAAGAAGTCGATTCTATGGATAAAATGATCCACAAATCAGATCAATCGCATGATTCGGCCGGACGACGCCGCCGGCCCGCTGCCGCAGATGAAAATCAACCTGTCGATGCGCGACATCGAAACCACCCTGGTGCTCGGCCGCACGCTCAACTTCCGCCAGGCCGCCAGCCAGCTGCACTTGTCGCAATCCGCCCTGTCCACGCAGATCCTGCGCATCGAGGAGTCCCTCGGCGTGCGCCTGTTCGACCGCACCACCCGCACCGTGCGTCTGACCGCGGCCGGCCAGGTCTTCATGCAGCAGGCCGCGCTGCTGCAGGCGGCGTTCCGCGGCGCCATCGACGCCGTGACCGGCATTGCCAGCGCCGAGCGCGGCCAGGTCGCGGTGGCGGCGCTGCCCTCGCTGGCGGCGCGCATGCTGCCGCGCGTGCTGATGGCCTACCACCAGGCGCGCCCGGAGGTGGCACTGAAGGTGTTCGATACCCTCTCCGGCCCGGCGTTCGATCTGGTGCGCGCCGGCGACGTGGATTTCGCGCTGACCGCCGCCGACCCGCAACAGGCGGACCTGCAATATGAGCCCCTGCTGTCGGACCGCTTCGTGCTGCTGATTCCGTCGGCGCACCCGCTGGCGCGCAGCCCCGGGCCTCTGCGCTGGGCCGATACCGCCAGCGCGCCGCACGTGTCGATGACGCACCCGAGCAGCGTGCGCCAGTACGCGGAATGGGCCTTCCTGCAGAACCGCATCCGCTTCCAGCCGGTGTTCGAGGCCGAGCGCCTGGCCACCATCGCGGCCATGGTCGAATGCGGCTTCGGCGTGGCCGCGCTGCCAGAGATCGCGGCCGGCACGGTGCGCCAGCCCGGTATTGTCGAGCGCCTGCTGACCGCGCCGGTGACCGAGCGCTCGATCGGGCTGGTAACCTCGCGCAACCGCAGCCTGTCGCCGGCGGCTGCCGAACTGGCGGCGGCGGTGCGCGCTCAGCTGGCGAGTCCGCCCGTCCATGACACCGCGGACACGGAGGCCGGCGCATGAGCATCACCGTCGATATCCTGATCCTAGCCGGCGCGCTGCTGGCCATCGTCGCCGTGGTACAGGTGGCCGCCGCGCGGCTGGTGTTGCCCGAGTCCACCCTGCTGTCGGCCATCGGCATCGCCATCGGCGCGGGCTACGTCGCCATCGATGCGGCCCACCCTGACTTCGCCCGGCATTTCCTGCACCCGCTGATCGACCCCGCGCTGCCGCCCGAGGCCTACCTGTGGATCTTCCTGCCACCGCTGCTGTTCCACGCGGCACTGACCGCCGACGTGCGCAGCATGCTGCCGGACGCGGCCCCGATCCTGCTGCTGGCGGTGGTCGCCGTAGTGGTAGCCACCGGCATGATCGGCGTCGCCACGGCGGCGGCCAGCGGGATGCCGCTGGCGGTGTGCCTGCTGCTGGGCGCGGTGGTGGCCACCACCGACCCGGCCGCGGTGATCGCGATCTTCCGCGACGTGGGCGCGCCGGCCAGGCTGATCCGGCTGGTGGAGGGCGAAAGCCTGCTCAACGACGCCGCTGCCATCGCCATCGTCGGCGTGCTGGTGGCGATGCTGACCGGCCACGGCGCGCAGGCAACGCTGGCCGCGGGCCTGCGCGAACTGGCCTGGTCCTTCGTTGGCGGCGTGGTCTGCGGCGCGCTGGCCGGGCGGCTGGTGTCGGACCTGCTGCCCCGCCTGGCCGGCCTGGCCATGGCCGAGAGCGCGCTGACGCTGGCGCTGCCCTACCCGCTCTACCTGCTGGCTGAACAACTGCTGGGAGTCTCCGGCGTGGTGGCGGTGGTGTGCGCCGGCCTGATGGTCAGCGCGCTCGGGCCAACGCGGCTGAACCCGCCGAACTGGCGCCACCTGCGCATGATCTGGGAGCAGTTCGCCAGCATCGCCGGGGCGGTGGTGTTCCTGCTGGCCGCGGTGCGCGTGCCCTCCATGCTGGCGGGCGTGACCACGCATCACGGCTGGCTGCTGCTGGCACTGGTGGCCTCCGCACTGGCCGCGCGCCTGGTGACGCTGTTCGGGCTGCTGCCGCTGCTGTCCTGGCTGCGCCTGAGCGCGCCGATCAACGGCGCCTTCAAGCTGGCCATCGCCTGGGGCGGCCTGCGCGGCGCCGTCACGCTGGTGCTGGCGCTGGGCATTGCCGAGAACGACCACCTGCCCTACGAAACGCGCCATTTCGTCGCCATCCTGGCCACCGGCTTCGTGCTGGTGAGCCTGCTACTCAACGGCACCACGCTGCGCAGCCTGATCCACCGGTTGGGCCTGGACCAGCTGTCGCCACAGGAACGCGCGCTGCAGCAGCAGGCGATCCGCCTGTCCACCGAGGAGGTCGAAGCCATGCTGACGCGCGTGGCCGACTCGTTCGACCTGCCTCCGGCCGCCGCGCGCGATGCCGCGCAGAAATACCGGCACGGCATTGAACTGGGCTCGGCAGAGTTCGACTTTGACACCGCCCTGTCCGAACGCGACCGCCTGACCATCGGCTTGGTCACGCTGGCCACGCGCGAGCGCGAGCTGATCCCCGAGTACGGCGACGGCGTGATCTCGGTGGCCAACCTGGACGCGATGATGCGCAACACCTCGCAAATGATCGACGCGGCGCGCGAACAGGGCCGCATCGGCTACAACCGCGCCGCACGGCATATCCTGGACTATCACCTGGGCTTTCGCGTGGCACTTTTCCTGCACCGCCGCCTGTCGCTCGACCGCCCCCTGGCGCGCGCACTGGCCGACCGCTTCGAGCTGCTGATCTGCCGCCAGACCGTGCTGGACCGCCTGCGCCGCTATAACCGCTCGATGCTCACGCCGGTGTTCGGCGCGCGCATGGCAACGGTGCTCGACGGCGTGCTGGAAGACCGCACCAAGGCGGCCGAAGAAGGCCTGGCCGAGATGCGCGCCAAGTTCGGCGACTACACCGTGGCGCTGGAACGGCGGCTGCTGATGCTGTTCGCGTTGCGCAAGGGCCGGCTGTCACTGGAAACCATGCGCGAGGAAGCCGTGATTTCCAAGGAAGCCTTCAACCAGATCGCCCAGGTGATCCAGCAGGCCTGGCAAGCCAACCTGGTGCGCCCGCCGCTGCGCGGCGTCACGGAAAACAAGGGCGGGCCCGGCACGGCGCCGGGCCCGCAACCCTCAGGAGGGATCCTTGGTACGGGTACGCGAGACCGCCGCCATGATGCCGATGCCAAGCACGATCAGGCAGGCAATACCGATATAGACGGGCGCGAGGCCAGCCGTTTCCATGCCCCAGGCAATGCCGGCAACCAGGACCAGCAGGCCGATAATGTATAGCGCGAATGACATGAATCGGCTCCTTGCGGTGGTGCAACCTGGCTTCAATGTAGGCAGCATGCGATGCGCAAGGGACAGGACAAGGGCGGAAGCTGGCGTAGGCGGGTTCTGACCTTGTAGTGATGTGCGCGGCGGCTCGGATTCCCCCAATACGAAAACAGGCCACGCCGGTATATGTGCCCGAAGCGGCATCCTGTAGCGCAACATCGTGCCAGCCTCTGTATCTGTCCCCCGCCCCGGCGCCCCCGTATACTCTGGAGCCGGAGGCGGCCCAGCCGTCCCGCCGGCGCAGGACCCTGGCGTGGCATCACGCAAACGGGACCGCGCCTCACCGATCCCAAACATACAAGCAACGGAGCAGCAGCATGCGTGTCGCATTTCTCGGACTGGGCGTCATGGGTTTCCACATGGCCGGCCACCTCGCCACCAAGGGGCACGAGGTCACCGTGTACAACCGCACCGCCGCCAAGGCACAGGCCTGGGTCGAGAAGTTCGGCGGCAAGGCGGCGCCCACGCCCGCACAGGCCGTGCGCGATGCGCAGGTGGTCTGCTCCTGCGTGGGCAATGACGACGACCTGCGCGCGGTGCTGGCCGGGCATGACGGCGCCTTCTTCAGCGCGCCCAGCGGCTGCATCTTCGTGGATCACACCACCGCCAGCGCCAACGTGGCGCGCGAACTCTACGCAGCCGCGCGCGAGCACGGCCTGCACTTTGTCGACGGCCCGGTCTCCGGCGGCGAAGTCGGCGCGGAGAAAGGCATCCTGACCATCATGTGCGGCGGCGATGCCGACGCCTATACGCGCGCCGAACCGGTCATTGCCGCCTACGCACGCGCCGTCACACGTATCGGCGAATCCGGTGCCGGGCAACTGGCCAAGATGGTCAACCAGATCAGCATCGCCGGGCTGATCCAGGGCCTGTCCGAGGCCATCGCCTTTGGCGAGCGCGCCGGGCTGGACATGCGCCTGGTGCTGGACGTCATCAGCAAGGGCGCGGCCGGCTCATGGCAGCTCGAGAACCGCGGCCCCACCATGATCGACAACAAGTTCGACTTCGGCTTCGCGGTGGACTGGATGCGCAAGGACCTGGGCCTGTGCCTGGACGAGGCGCGCCGCAACGGCGCCGGCCTGCCGGTTACGGCACTGGTCGACCAGTTCTATGCCGACCTGCAGCAGATGGGCTGCGGCCGCGCCGACACCTCCTCGCTGGTCAAGCGCCTGCGCCAGCACGCCAGGGACGCCTGACGCCACCCCTGCGCCACCTGCCGTCGTCCGATTCCTACAGCGCAATCGGCGTGTCTCGGAGAAGCGCCTGCCCGGCACGGGGCTAAGCTGGACACATGGGGCCGGTTGCCTGCAACTGGCCCAGCAACGATGCAGGAGACCATCATGTGGAAACTCGCAAGCGCGCTCCTGGTAAGTGCCAGCATGGCGCTGGCCGGCTGTACGGCGACGGGCGCGGTGGCCGGCGGCGTGGCCGGACACGAGCTGACTCACGGCAGCACCGCCGGGACCATCGGCGGCGCCGTGGTGGGCGGCGTGATTGGTCACGAACTGGGCAAGTAAGCAAACCCTGGCCGCTGGGCCCAACAAGCAGAAAGGCCGCTTCACGAAGCGGCCTTTCTGCTTGTTTTGCGGGGTTGCCGTTCAGGCTTTCGGCCGGCACGACGCGCCGCCGGTCGCCCGCCGCAGCCGCTGCCACACCAATACAGGCAGCCGCAGCACGAAACCGGCCAGCAGCCGCAGGTGCATGCCGGTCAGCAACAGGTTGTCGCGCAGATAGCGGAAGTGCGACACCCCACCCTCGCGCTGGCGGAAGTAGCGCACCGGCGCATCGGCGTTGATCGGGCGCACGCCGCGCCAGCACAGGCGCACCGCCACTTCTGGATCAAAGTCGAAGCGCCGCATCCAGCGGCTCTCGCGCATGACGGCGCGCAGCGGCACGATCGGGTAGACGCGAAAGCCGTACAAAGAATCCCCGATGCCTGCCCAGAGCGTCTCGACATCCGCCCAGAAGTTGGACATGCGCCGCCAGTAGACCCGCTCGCGCGGTGCGCTGGCGTCGAACACAGGCCGGCCCAGCACCATGGCGCCGGGGTTGCGCTGCGATATCGCCATGAACTGCGGAATCAGGTGTGCAGGATGCTGCCCGTCCGAATCCATCACCAGCACATGCGTAAAGCCAGCGGCGGCGGCCGCGTCTATGCCGTGCAGCACCGCGGTGCCCTTGCCCTGGTTGCGCGGCAGCACCAGTACGCGCAGCCCTGGATCGGTGGCTGCCTGCGCCAGCAGCCACTGGTCGCTGCCATCGGTGCTGCCGTCCACGACCACCCAGACCGGCGTCCAGGCGGCGCGCGCCGCGCGCAGCACTTCATGCAGGCGCACGCCGGGGTTATAGCTGGGGATCAGCACCAGGTGCGTGGCGGACGGGTCGGTGCCACCCATGGGGCAGGCGCTGCCGCCGGTCACCAGTGCGGGCCCGGGCATGGCTTGCTGCGGCATGTCGTGCTCCGGTCCTGGTTTTGGGAAAGGGCGAAAAGGTGGGTGCGGCGAGCCGGGCTAGCGCGTGCGGTGTTCCGCCAGGTAGGTGGCCAGGCTGCCCAGCGAGGCAAAGATGGTCTTGTTGTCGGGGTTGTCCGAACGCAGTTCGACCCCGTACTTGCGCGACACCAGCAGTGCGATCTCAAGGATGTCGATGGAATCCAGCCCGAAGCCTTCGCCATAGAGCGGCGTGGCGGCATGGATGTCCTCCAGCCGCAACTCGGCAATGTCGAGTTCGTCGATGATCAGGCGGGCAAGTTCGGTTTCGAGTTCGGTCATGTCGCTAGGTGGCTGGGATGCCGCTGCGGCATGGGTCCGGGCAAGGTTGTCCAGTCCACACGGCAGGGCAACCGATGCTATCAAAAGGGGCAAATCCCAGCCAGTTGAGAGAAGTTTAGTAACAACAAAGGCGGCCCTTTTGGGAATCATCATCACGTCGGGCCGGTCTTTTGGGGTATAAAGCGTTCGCTTCGTGCACCATGCGGCGCCATTTCCGGCAACGCCGTGCGGCAAGCGCCTTACGCTACACACAATATACCCTCGCAGATGCCATTGAGCCAGCAATTCGACCGCCCCTCCACGCCCGCCGCGCCAGCCGTGCCTGTGCGGCAGGATGCCGTGCCGGCAGGCCGGCGCCATAGCTGGATTGCCGCAGTGGCCGCCTTTGTCGCCTACGAATCCGCCCTGCACCGTGCAGCACATCAGCCGGGTGCCGAAGTCGCCGCCTTGTGGCTCGGGGCGGCGCCGTTCCTGCTGATCGGCTTCCTTGCCTGCCGCCGCGCCGGGTGGCGCCTCCCTGCGCTGGCTGGCTTGCTGGCAGCCAGCGCCGCCCTGTGGATCTGGCGCTTGCCGCTGGCCACCCATTTCGGCTGGACCTATTTCCTGCAGCACGCCGGCATCAACGCCGCACTGGGCGTGATGTTCGCGCTGAGCCTGCGCCCCGGCCACACGCCACTGTGCACGCAGATCGCAACGGCAATCCATGGCCAACTGCCCCCCGCGCACCTGCGCTACACGCTGCGCGTGACCCAGACCTGGACGCTGTTCTTTGCCGCGATGGTGGGTATATCGACGCTGCTGTTCGTGCTGGCGCCGGTGGCGACCTGGTCCAGCTTCGCCAACCTGGCCACGCCGCTGCTGATCGCGCTGATGTTCGTGGGCGAAGCCGTGTGCCGCCGCATCGCCTTCCCGGGCATGGCCCACGGCGGCCTGCTGGACGCGGTGCATGGCTATCGCGCAGTCATGGCTGCCCGTGCGGGCCAGCCCGGTTTGCCGCGCTGACGCGCCGCACTCCTCCGGCCCCTACACTGGCAACAGGCACAGGCTCCGCCCCATGACCACGCTCCCCATCGTCGCGCATGCCTCGCCCGAAGACATCATCGCCTGGGCGCACGGGCGGCCCGTCAGCGTGCGCCAGTTCCTGGCCGATGCGTCCAGCCTGGCCACGGCGCTGCCGGCAGGCGGGCACGTATTCAACGCCTGCACCGACCGCTACCGCTTCGCCGTCGGCCTGTGCGCCGCACTGCTGGCGGGCAAGGCCACCCTGCTGCCGCCGTCCCATACGCCGGAGATGGTGCGCCAGCTGGCCGACTTTGCCCCGGACGCCTTCTGCCTGCATGACCAGCCTGACGCGGCGTGCGCCATGCCGGCGTTCCACTATCACGACGGCCTGCGCGGCGCCGCCACGGACGGGCCGGTCGAGATCCCGCAGATTCCCGCGACCCAGGTCATGGCGTACGTGTTCACGTCAGGCTCGACCGGCACGCCGGTGCCGCACCGCAAGACCTGGGGCGCGATGGCCCGGTGCGCGCA
>JACXTT010014671.1_pt1 | contig 10237 bp, 8 predicted proteins | sample 9270951 | NCBI WGS metagenome assembly JACXTT01 (sample SAMN15532306, study PRJNA645909) | rock metagenome | isolation source: weathered quartz diorite | place: Puerto Rico | collected 2017-06-21
GCGCGACGTAGCCGCCGGTGATGGCCGCGGTCCGCGTTCCGCCGTCAGCCTCGAGCACGTCGCAGTCGATGAGAACCGAGCGTTCGCCGAGCGCCCTCGCATCGACCACCGCCCGCAGACTCCGCCCGATGAGCCGCTGGATCTCGTGCGTCCGGCCGCCGGGGCCGCGGCGCTCGCGCTCGATCCGCTCGGGCGAGCTGCGCGGCAGCATCGCGTATTCGGCCGTCACCCAGCCGCGCCCCTGCCCGCGCAGGAACGGCGGCACGCTCTCCTGGAGGGTCGCCGTGCAGACGACGCGCGTCGCACCCGTCTCGATCAGCACGGAGCCCTCGGCGGGCGGCAGGAAACCGGGCACGAGCCGGACGGGGCGCAGGTCCCCGGGCCGCCGGCCATCGGCCCGGCGACCGCCGCGGTGACCCTCAACCATTTCGCCGTCTCGACCGATATAGCACCCGATGCCCTCTCGGCACGGCGGAGCGCATAGCACGGGCCGGACCCGGCCGCCATTTTGATTGAGAGTGTGCGGGACGGCTGTTACTTTTTTAGCACCCTGCCGATAAGGATACCGTGAGCACGCCGACCGGCACCCTCGAGTACCCGTACCTGATCGGCGAGCACCCGCTGATCCAGAAGATCACACTGCTCGTGAAGAAGGTGGCCGCCACCGATGCGACCATCCTCATCATGGGCGAGAGCGGGACCGGGAAGGAACTCGTCGCGCGCGCGATCCACTCCGCGAGCTCGCGCGTCGATCGGCCGTTCATTCCGGTCAACTGCGGCGCGATCCCCGCCGAGCTGCTCGAGTCGGAGATGTTCGGGCACGAGCGCGGGGCGTTCACGGGCGCGATCGGCCAGCGCGCCGGCATGTTCCAGCTCGCCAACGGCGGCACGATCTTCCTCGACGAGGTGGGCGAGATGAACCCCACCCTGCAGGTGAAGCTCCTCCGCGTGCTCCAGGACCGCGAGGTCCGTCCCGTCGGCGCGGACCGCACGCTCAAGGTCGACGTGCGGGTCATCGCGGCCTCGAACAAGGAGCTGGCGGCGGAGGTCGAGGCCGGGAACTTCCGCGAGGACCTCTTCTACCGCCTGCAGGTGATCCCGATCGTCATGCCGCCGCTGCGCGAGCGGCGCTCGGACATCCCGCTCCTCGTCCGGCACTTCCTCGAGAAGCACAACCGCAAGCGCCCTGGCCGGCCGGTCGACGTCGCCGAGGAGGCGATGGTGCACCTCTGGGAGTACGACTGGCCCGGCAACGTGCGCGAGCTCGAGAACCTCCTCGAGCGGCTCGTCATCCTCTCCGAGGACGGCCGCGTGGAGATGGAGCACCTCCCGCTCAGCATCCGCTCGTTCATCTCCGAGAAGAAGATCCCCCGTCCGGCGCTCGGCGACGAGGGCCTCGATCTCAACAGCGCGGTCGAGGAATTCGAGAACCGCCTCATCGAGGAGGCGCTCCGTCGCACCAAGGGGAACAAGCAGGCCGCCGCACGTCTCCTCGGCCTGAAGCGCACGACGCTGGTCGCGAAGCTCCGCCGCCGCAAGGGCCTCCCGCCGCTCGAGGAGGGCGAGGAGGAGCGGGAGGTGACTGAATGAGCGCCGCCCCCGAACCGGCCACGATCCTGGTCGTCGACGACGACCGCGACTCGCGCGAGATCGCCGCGCGACTGCTCGAGCGGGCCGGGTATCGCGCCCGCCGCGCCGAGTCCGGCGCCGAATGCCTGCGCATCGTCGAGGCGGAGCCGGTCGACCTGATCCTCCTCGACGTGATGATGCCGGAGATGGACGGGTTCGCGGTCTGCGCGGCCCTGCACGAGGGCGGCAGGCGGACGCCGATCATCCTCCTGACGGCGAAGGACGACACCGACACGCGCCTCGAGGGCATGCACCACGGGGTGAGCGAGTTCCTCACCAAGCCGATCAACCGCCATGAGCTCCTCGCCCGCGTACGCGCCCAGCTGCACATCCTGGAGCTGGGGCGGCAGCTGGAGCGGGTGGAGGAGAACCTCCAGGCGCGCCGCCAGCCCGACCTCCCCCGCCGCTGACCCCGGCGGTTAGAAAACATTTCCAGAAATGGTCGCGCCCGCTGGTAATCGACCGGGGGCTGCCCCGTAGCGGCAAGCCCATTACTAAGCTAAATAGGTCCTGGCCGCCACGGCGGCAGGAGGTGGGCCCATGCCCAAGGAAGACGACGTGCTGATCCAGCTGGCCACGCGTATCCCGAAGGGACTCCACCGCGAAATCAAGCTGTTCTGCGTGCACAACAGCATCTCGGTGATGGAGTTCGTCGCGGCCGCGCTCGAGGAGAAGCTCCGGAAGAGTACGTTCCGCGCGGCCCGGCGCTCGGCGAGCCGTTAGGCTACCGCAGGAAGACCGGCCCGAGCCCGCGCGCCACGAGCGCGTCGGCGATCCGCGTCTTCACGACGATGGTGCGGATCGGCATGTGCGGCACGATGCGCTCGAGCGCGAGATGCTTCCGCAGCTCCTCGCCCTCGAGCTCGTTCACCAGGAGGCGCCGCGCGCCGTCGATCACGCGCTCGTTGGCCGACGAGACGTACACGTTCGTCATCGCCAGGCGCAGATCGTCGTCCTCCTTGCTTCCGTGCCCGAGGAGGAGTCGGGTCCGGTTGACGACGCTGTCCATCGCGTAGAGGTCGACGATCATGTTGGCGAGGATCTCGAGGTGCTGCTGCTTGTCCTTCAGCGACGCGAGCTCGCGCTCGATGAGGAGCCGCGCGATGTAGGCGATCACCCGCTTGGCGACCTCGGCGGCGCGGATCTCGCGCTGGAGGGGCCCCGGCACCGCGGGTGGCCAGCTCGTCAGGTCACCGATCTCGCGATCGACCTGGGCGAGGAAGTCCTGGTAGGCGAGGCGGCCCTGGCCGATCCGCTTCACGAGCGTCGCGGGGATGATGAGGCGGTTGATCTCGTTGGTCCCCTCGAAGATGCGGTTGATGCGGGAGTCGCGGTAGTGCCGCTCGACCGGGTACTCGGCCGTGAAGCCGTAGCCGCCGAGGATCTGCAGCGACTCGTCGGCGACGAAGTCGAGCGTCTCGGTGCCGAAGACCTTCAGGATCGACGCCTCGATCGTGTACTCCTCGATCGACTCGCGGACGAGCCGCGCGCCAGCGTCGGCAGCAGCGGAGTCGATTCCCTCTGCCGCCGCGTCCATCAGGCCCGCCGTCCGGTAGCTCATGCTGTCCGCGACGTAGATGCGCGTCGCCATGTCTGCGAGCTTCCGCTGGATCATCCCGAAGCTCGCGATCGGACGGCCGAACTGCGTGCGCTGCTTCGCATAGTCGAGCGCGATCTGCAGGCACTCCTTGGCAGCGCCGACCGAGCCGGCTCCAAGCTTGAAGCGGCCGATGTTCAGGATGTTGAACGCGATCTTATGCCCCTGGCCGACCTCCCCCAGGACCCGGTCGGCCGCAACGCGGGCATCCTCGAGGATCAGCTGCCGCGTCGAGGAGCCGCGGATGCCGAGCTTCTTCTCCTCCGGACCGGTGCTCACGCCGGGCGTCGTCCGCTCGACGAGGAAGGCGGTGAAGTGTTCGCCGTCGACCTTGGCGAAGACCGTGAACAGGTCCGCGAAGCCCGCGTTCGTGATGAACTGCTTCACCCCCGTGAGCCGCCAGCCGTCGCCCTCGCGCACGGCGAGCGTGCGGGCCGCGAGGGCGTCGCTGCCCGACCCGGGCTCGGTGAGCGCATAGGCCGCGAGCCACTCGCCGGTCGCGAGACGCGGCAGGTAGAGCCGCTTCTGTGCCTCGGTCCCGTAGTAGACGATCGGGAGCGTCCCGATCCCGGTGTGCGCGCCCCAGGAAACACTGAAGGAGGCGCAGAGCGCACCGCGCTCCGAGACGAGCATCGACGTGGTCTTCCGGAGCCCGAGCCCGCCGAAGCGCTCGGGCACGTCGATCATGAGGAGGCCGAGCTCGCCCGCCCGCCGGAGGAGCGCCGGCATGAGCCCCTCCTCCTTTGCTTCCAGCTCGTCGAGGTGCGGGAGGACGTCGTGGCGCACGAAGTCCTCGGCGGTCTTGGCGTAGAGGAGGTCGTCCTCCGTGAAATCGGCGCCGGTGAACTGCGGGGTCGAACCGACCGGGGCGACGAGCCAGCTCGCGCCCGCCGGCGCGGGCTCAGCCGCCATGTTCGCGCGCTCCCGGGCCGTCGGCGGCGGCGACGTGCCGCTCAGTGCACCGTCGAGATGTCGGGCTCGTTCGCCGCTTCGGTGATGACGCGCTGCCGTAGCCGTGCAGCGTCGATGCCGAGCGCCTCACAGATGTTCTCGAAGGCGAACACGTCGCTGCGGTCGTCGGTCGTGAGCCAGGTGAACGCCTCCCGTCGCAAGTTGAGAGCTCGGCCGTGGGTCGCGCGGGCGTTCTTGAGGAACGTCCGGATCCCGTCCTCGAGGACCGCCAACAGGAGGCGGCGCTCGCCACAGGCCGGCTCGGCTCGCCGGTAGACGGCCTCGTAGCGCACGCACACCTCGCCGTCAAAGCCGGAGAGGTCGGCAACCGCGTGCCCGGAATGGCTGAGCGCGGCGCGCCGGCGCGCGGTTGGAACCGGACCCCGGGCGGGGGACTGGGGCGGCGGGATGGGGCTCTGGCGGGTATGCGTGGGCCCCGCCGCGATTCGACCGGCTCTCAGGGTAGCCATGGCGTAGCGAAGCCTGCCCCGGCCGCCGGGCTCTCCACAATCGGGAGAAACCTCGATTTCGCCTACCAAAAGAGCGTGAGATCACTCGAATTGCATCGCACGGAGGTCGGAGGCGACATGGAGGGGTGCCGCCGTGAGCTCCCGGACCCGCGCGACCTCCACGCCGGGAGCGACCTCCCGGAGGACGAACCCCTCCGGTTCAACGGTGATGTAGGCGAGGTCGGTGACGATCGCGCGGACGCACGCCGGCGCCGTCAGGGGGTAGGTGCAGCGTCGGACCAGCTTCGGGTCCAGGCGGCGGGTGGTGTGGTAGGTGACCACCACGACCCGGGCGGCGCCGGCCGCCAGGTCCATCGCGCCACCGATACCCCCCTTGCCGCTCTCCGGCACGTTCCAGTTGGCGAGGTCGCCGCGCTCCGAGACCTGGAACGCCCCCAGCACGACCGTGGTCACGCGACCGCCGCGCGCCATCCCATGGGCCGCCACGCTGTCGAAGAAGCACGCGCCGGGGAGCATCCGCACGAGCTGCCCGCTCGCGTTGTAGAGGTCGACGTCCGCCGTGTCCTCCTCGACGAGCGGGCCGAAGTTCAGCATGCCGTTCTCGGAATGGAGGATCACGTCGCGCACCTCGGGGATGTGGTTCGAGAGGAGCGTCGGCAGCCCGAGGCCGAGGTTCACGTACTCGCCGTCGCGGAGGAGGAGCGCCGCGCGCCGGGTCATCAGGTCGGGCGGAAGACCGCCCAGGTCGGGACGTGGCTCGACGTGCACGGCGCGGCCGTAACGCCGCGACAGCGCGCGCACCTCGTCGGGGTCTAGTCGGTGCTCCGTCGCGACCAGGCGGTCGACGTAGATGCCGGGCGTCACCACGCACTCGGGATCGAGAGCGCCCGGCTCGACGACGTCGTCGACCTCCGCCACCGTCACGCGAGCGCCGGTGGCGAAGGGGGGATGCAGGTTGCGCGCGCCGCGCCGGTAGACGAGGTTCCCCAGGCGGTCGGCGCGGTGCGCGCGCACGAAGGCGTAGTCGGCGGCGAGGGCGGTCTCGAGGATGTGCTCGCGGCCGCCGAAGGTGCGCCGCTCCTTGCCCTCCGCGACCATCGTCCCGGCGCCGGTCGGCGTGTAGAAGGCCGGGATTCCCGCCCCGGCGGCGCGGACGCGCTCGGCGAGCGTCCCCTGTGGCACGAGCTCGACCGCGATCTTTCCGGAATTGATCTGCTCCTCGATCGGCGTTCGCCGGGTGGGGTACGCGACGAACGAGGCGATCACCTTTCGCACGAGCCCCGCTTCCGCGAGCTGCTGCGCCGAGAACGGCCCGACGCCGGGCGTGTTGAACACCAGGGTGAGATCGCGGGCGCCGTGATCGCGGAGCGCGAGCAGGAGGCTGTTCGGCCAGCCCTGGACGACGCCGAAGCCACCGAAGAGGAGCGTCGCGCCGTCCGGAACGTCGGCAACCGCGGCGGCGGCGCTCGCGACGACCTTGTCCATCCGCGCCGCGGCTTGTAGCGCAGCGAGACAAGGTTGACCACCTCGTCGCGGCTGGATATCCGGAGGCATGCATCCGGGGCGCGAGGATCTCGTCGCCGCGCTGGTGAGCGGGGCGCTCGCGGCGCCCGACGTTCCGCACGCGTACGCGGAGCTGCTCCGTGCGCTCCGGGGCGCGTGGCGCGCCGAACGCGCGCTCCTCCTGCGGCGAGACGGCGACGGTCGGCCCGTCGTGGTGGTTGCGGAGGATCCGTCGTCGTCCCGCGACGGCTTCGACGCCGCCTCATTCGAAACCGCGTGCGAAGCAGAGTCCCCGCTGACGCTCGGCGAGCAGGGCACCGTGCTGGCGCTCGGGCTCCGGCCGCGAGCGGACGGACGCTGGGTCGTCTCGCTACTCCGGCCGCGCACGCCCTGGACGGCAACGGAGCGACGCGCGCTCGGCGACATCCGGCTGCACCTCGAGCTCGTCCTGACGAGCGTGGTGGCGCGCGAGCAGCTCGACCGGGCCGCGCAGCGGGAGACCGCGGCAACGGCCGAGCACGAGCGCTTCCTCAACGTGATCTCTCACGAGCTCCGCAACCCGCTCGCGCCCATCCTCATGTGGACGAGCACGCTCCGCCGTCTGCGCGGCGACGATCCGGAGGTGCTGCGCGCGGCGCAGGCGATCGCGCACGCGGTGAACGTCGAGCGGCGCCTGATCGAGGAGCTCCTCGACCTGAGCCGCCTCGAGCGCGGCGTGATCGAGCTCAACAAGGAGCACGCCGATCTGCGCGACGTCGTGCGCGCTACGCTCGACCAGTATCGCGAAGCGCTAGCCGAGGCGCGGCTCGCGCTCGACGAGGATCTTCCCGGCGACCCGCTCGCCGTTCAGGCCGATCCGCGCCGGCTCGGGCAGGCGCTGGAGGCCCCGCTCGAGAACGCGGTGAAGTTCACCCCTGCCGGCGGCCGTATCCGCGTCGCGCTCGCGCGCCGTGCCGGGCGCGCCGAGGTGCACGTCGCCGACACCGGGCCCGGCTTTCCCGCCGATGTGCTGCCCCGCCTCTTCACTCCCTTCGTGCACGGGGCGAATGCGCGCGGCGGGCTCGGGCTCGGCCTCGCGATCGCGCGTCACCTCCTCGCGCTCCACGACGGCACCATAGCGGGCGAGAATCCGGTCGAGGGCGGGGCGCGGCTCGTCATCAGCCTCCCGCTCGCTCGCCCCGCGGCCTGAGGCAATGGATATCGCGGGCGTCCTCGCCGAGCTGAAGCGCTCGACGGACACCTTCGGTCCCTTCATCCGCGTGCAGGCGGAGGGCGTGCCCGACCGCGTCGCGCTCAAGTTCGAGGACGAGACGGTCACGTACGGCGAGTACAACGCCGCCGTGAACCGCCTCGCCGGCGTCCTCGCGCGTGAGGGGATCGGCCCGGGAACGCCGGTCGCGATCCTCTGCCTGAACAGCCTGCTCTTTCTCGTCGCTCTCGGGGCGGCGGCGAAGCTGGGGGCGATCGGCGCGCTCGTGAACACGCACGTGATCGGCGCTGGCCTGACGCACGTTCTCCGCGCCTCGGGCGCGCGCGTTGGCATCTGCGACGCCCACGCACTGGCCGGTCTCGAGGCCGTCGCCGCCAGCCATCCGATCCGGTTCCTGGCGGACGCGCCCTCCGACGCTGTGCTTCCGCCCGACGTGCGCCTACTCGACCCGGTCTTCGGGGGGCCCGAGTCGCCCGAGCCGGGGATCCCCGACGTCCGGGGCGGGGACGTCTTCCTCTATATATACACCTCCGGCACGACCGGGTACCCGAAGCCCGCCATCGTCCGCCACCTCCGCTTCACGATGGGTGGCGTCACGCTCGCCGGGACCCTCGGCCTCGAGGCCGGCGAGACCGTGTACGCCCCCCTCCCCCTCTACCACGGCGAGAGCCTGTTCGTCGGCTTCGCGCCCGCGTTCCGCGCCGGCGGCGCCTTCGCATCACGCCGCCGCTTCAGCGCGACCGCGTTCCTGGACGACGTGCGTCGCCACGAGGCGGTCGCCTTCGTCTACGTCGGCGAGCTCTGTCGCTATCTGCTCCGGCTGCCCCCGACGCCACGGGACCGTGAACATCGTCTGCGCGTCGCCGCGGGCGCGGGCCTCCGACCCGACGTCTGGGCGGCGTTCCAGGACCGCTTCGGCATCCCGCGGATCGTCGAGATGTACGGAGCGACGGAAGGCAACGTCGCCCTGCACAACATGGATGGCCGCCCCGGCTCGGTCGGGAAGCCGCACCCGCTGCTCGAGGACAACGTGCGGCTCGCCCGCTTCGACGTCGCGCGCGGCGAGCTCGTGCGCGACGCGGACGGATTCTGCCTGAGCTCGGCCGTCGACGAGCCGGGCGAGCTCCTCGGCCGGGTTGCCGCCGGCGGCGCCGGGATGGAATACGACGGCTACACCGACCGCGAGGCAACGGAGCGGAAGCTGGTTCGGAACGCGTTCGCTCCTGGCGATGCCTGGTTCCGGACCGGCGACCTCCTCCGCCGTGACGCCGAGGGCTACTACTACTTCGTCGACCGCATCGGCGACACCTTTCGTTGGAAAGGCGAGAACGTCGCGACGCAGGAGGTCGCCGACGTGCTCGCCGGTGCGCCGGGGGTGACGGAGGCGAACGTCTACGGCGTCCGGGTGCCCTGCGAGGATGGTCGGGGCGGCATGGCGGCGATCGTCATCGCCGTGGGGGCTTCGCTCGACGGCGCGACACTCTACGCGCACGCGGAGCGCCATCTGCCCCCCTACGCGCGGCCGGTGTTCGTCCGCATCGTGCCGGAGATGGACGTGACCGGCACGCTCAAGCAGCGGAAGGTCGCGCTCGCGACCGAGGGCTGGGACCCGGCACGCGTCCGCGATCCGCTCCTGGTTCGCGACGACTCTCGCCGGATGTACGTGCCGCTCACGCCGGAGATCGTCGCGGAGATCCGGCGCGGCCAGCGTCGCTTCTGACGAGCGCGACGGCCGCTGCCCGCAGCGCGCCCTTGTCGACCTTCCCGCTCGGCTTGAGCGGCAGCTCCCGCTCGCCGCAGAGCCAGACGTGGCGCGGCACCTTGAAGCTCGCGAGCCGCGCGCGGCAGTGGACCAGGAGCTCGTCGGGCTCGACCGGCCCCCTCGCCACCACGAACGCCGCGACGTTCTCCCCTCGCGCCGCGTCCGGCACGCCGACCACGTGCGCGGCGCCGACGGCGGGATGGTCGAGGAGGACCGCCTCGACCTCCGCCGCCGCGACGTTCGCGCCCGCGCTCTTGATGACGTCCTTCAGCCGCCCGACGAAGTGGAGCGCGCCCCGCTCGTCGAGGCGTCCGAGATCGCCGGTGTGGAAAAGGCCCTCGCCGTCGAAGCAGTCGCCGGGCTCGCATCCGAGGTAGTGCGCGAAGAGAGTCGGCCCGCGCACACAGATCTCGCCGTCCTTGCCCGCGGGAAGCGGCGCGCCGCTCTCCGGGTCGGCGATCCGGATCTCCTTGCCGCCGACCGGCGGGCCGTGGCTTCCCGCGCGGAGCGCGATCGGTGCATCCCACGGCCACGCGGTGCAGAGCGGGAGCGTCTCGGTCATGCCGTAGGTGCCGACGGCCCGGTGGTCCGGCGGGTAGAGCGCGGCGGCCCAGGTCGTGTTCGCGCCCACCCCCTTGCGCAGACGGAGCCGCGTCTCCGGAAAACGCGGGTGTGCGAGGAGCGCCATCGCCTGGTGCGGCCAGGCGAAGAACACGGTGCACCGCTCCGCCTCGAGCAGGTGGAGCGTCTCGCCCGCCTCGAACGCCTCCTGGAGGACGACGCCGCCGCCGCGCGCGAGCGTCGCGAGCACGACCGCAACGAGACCACCGGCGAAGAAGAACGGGAGATAGCCCCACGTGCGGTCGTCGGCCGCGAGCCCGAGGACGGTCGCGATGTCGTCGGCGGCGCTACAGAGCGCACGGTGGACGTGTACGACGCCCTTCGGGGCCGCCGTCGTCCCGGACGTGAAGAAGACGGTCGCCGGGTCGGCGGGCGACACGGCCGACGCGAGGCTGCCTGGCCAGGCGGGCCCGAGCGCGTCCGGTTCTGCGAGCGGGCCGAGATCCACGGGCGCGTCCGCCTCCGGCGGCTCGACCCACACGATCTGCCGCAGC
>JACXTT010014672.1_pt1 | contig 10236 bp, 11 predicted proteins | sample 9270951 | NCBI WGS metagenome assembly JACXTT01 (sample SAMN15532306, study PRJNA645909) | rock metagenome | isolation source: weathered quartz diorite | place: Puerto Rico | collected 2017-06-21
ACGAGCGTAAGACTGATAGGCACTGTCCACTGCGTGAAAGATGGGGTCGCGTTCCGTGAACTGGGGCGGGAGTGCGTATGCGGCCAGGACCTGCTGTTTTTCGGGTTTCATCCGCCGCGATAGCGGGGGCGCGGCGATTTGGTTCTCCAACGCGGCTGCTTCGCGCGGCGCGGAGTTGGACGGCAAATGGACGGTCTTGTCGGCGGTCGCTTTCATGGTTTCACTCCAGGTTCACGTGTGGGTTCAAAAGACTTCGGCCATCAGTCCTGTCCCTTCGCGGACACGCCGGGCGATGCGCGAAAGGGTTTTCAACGACAGATGTCCGCACTCCGAATGCGACGTCGGGCGCGTCGCCGAGTAAATCTGCACCAACGGGATTTGGGCGCCGGCCTCCCGCAGCTCACGCAATCGCTGCACGTAGTGTTCGATCTCCTCAACCGGCGGCTCCTCGCCGTTCAGCAGCGGAAACAAGCTTTGGATAATCACCGGGCGCTGCCGAGCGACAAAGAGAATGTTTGCCAGGATCTTGTCCAACGAACAATCGGGCCGGTTCACTTTGTCCATGTACGCCTGCGTGCCGGCGTCGACTTTGGCCCAGAGTTCGTCCTCATTTGTGAAAAACTTCAAGCCGCGCTGAACTTCCGGCAAATCCAGACCGGTCGCGTTGGTGAGGAGCACGATCTTGAAAAAGGGGAACTGCCCCACCGCGCGGACGTGCATCACGGCGAGGACGGCCTCGACAAAGTTCGGGCACAACGTCGGCTCGCCGTCGCCACTGAGGGTGACATGGCGCAGTTGGAGGAGTTCCGCCGGCACGCCGCGATACCAGGGCACATCGCTCAGTCTGGCGGCGTGCGCTAGACCGAGCGTCTGTCGTAGCTCTTCGGCCATGACCTCCGTGTCCAGTTTTTCCTCCCGCCCCGGCAGCTCGCGGTTCACTTCGCAATAGCCGCAGTCGAAGTTGCACCGCTTGTCCGGATTCATGTTCACACCGATGGACAAGCCCCGCGCGCGCGGGGATACGACCACGTAAACGAAACGGTTGCTAAGGAATTCGCGCGGACAGCCAAAGGCGGTTTCCGGCGAGCAACTCCGCGACAAAGAGGACGTTCCGGGCGGGAGGGTTTGGATCGGATGGGTAGTCATAGAAACGGGCAAGGTCAGTAGACGTGAGTTCGCAACGAATTCCCGTTTGTGCTCGCGCAGCACCGACCCCGGGCAGGCGCAAGGCGCTTCGCGGTCGCGGATTCAGTCCCTTTCGTTTTCACAAGGACGTCACTTTCTTCTTGAAGTACACTGGCGCAGATCGCACCGCGCTGCTTCACGGTATTTGCGAATTACCGATCATTTCTTGGCCGAAGCGTACTCTCTGTGTCTTCGGCCCCTGGAGATTGAAGGTGTTTGAAGCGCAAGGAATGGCAAGGTTTCAGCAACGTAGGTGGAGGGCTCAGCCTCTCGCATGCGTATTTTGGGGTATGAAACGCTAATCTTAGTCACAACCAACCAAATGAAAGGAAAAACATGAAAACAGTGAATAGGAAGAACCTGCTGAAAGCAGGTGTGGCCATAGCGACGGCCGTGGCGACTTGGTTGCCGATCGCAGCCAAAGGGGCCGAGCCAATGAAGCCGATGAAAGGCGGCGAGCACCTCCTCATGCTCAATGCAATCCAGACCAAGCAGGACTTGGACGCGCTGAAGACGGACGACACACTCGCGATGGTCTGCGCCAAATGCAAGACCGTATGGGTGAGCCGTATAAAACAGGCCGTGAAGGGCGCGGAAGTGTTAAAGGAGGGTGGCCTACCCAGCGAGGTGATTGGTACGCACGCATGCAAGGGCTGCAATTCCACCTTAACCGTCGCCGGTGTCCAGAAGGGCGCACACACCGAACTCAAGCACAGTTGCAAGGCCTGTGGTGATGACTCCGCGTTTTGCTGCGCGGCCAAACCCGGAGGCGGCCCGACCAAAGGAATGGAGAAAAAGTGACTGCTTTTGCGATCTGGCTGTTTTGGGCTGCCCTCTTTTGCCTTGGACTCTGCTCCGCTGCCGCACGCCCGATTCCGAAGCCCGCGCCGTCACGCTCGCGATGCGCTGCGTCCGACGGCGCGGGCGGCGCTTCATCACATCGGATCGATTGGACCGATTGCAAAGCAAGGAGAGGGAGACCAGCTAATCTTGATCTCCGTCGGCGGGAATTCCTCGACTCGGTTAACGACCGATAGCCCTTTCGAGTTACGTTGGGCTTTTATCCTTTGATCCGAGGGCGTGACATTACTGATCGACAAGGAAGGGTTTTGGAAATTGAATGAGAACGCCAAAGCGAATGAGGCACGAAGCGACGACTTACAAGGGCGCGAATCGCTTTTCCGCACGCCGGTCGCCGGTCGCCCTCGGGCAGCCGTCGTTGGACCGTTGGACCGTTGGGCGGCGGCTTGACCGGGCGTGTCATTCGTTCCGAAATAGCAAGTGGTTGGAGTCAGAGCTGCAATGCAGACACTCTGGCCAGCCGATGGTTCCCCTTCAGCGCCTGCTGGCGCAGCCAGTTCGCCCTAAAATTAAATCAATCAATTGAGGCATGAAAAATGTTCAAACGATCTACGACGAATGCCACAAACGCAGACTGATTATTTTTCAACGTGATGATAATACATTTGGATTCATCGAGGAGTGCCTCTCGACCGAGCCGACCGACATGGCTTGGATTCCGCTCAGCCTGGATACCGCGTGTCGTTGCGACACGGCAGAACGGGTTTTGGCCGAGGCTCGTGGGCGAGTCCCGTGGTTGCGGGTGGGTAATGGTCTCCCACCTGGTTAGAGCGAATGAAGCCGACACTGCTCTACGGTGCGGCCGACTGCAGCCCATCATTTCCAAATCGTTCAATGGACCATTAGCCTCCGCCGGCAACAACCACCATGAGACGTTGAGTTCAAATGCGGGTGAAAACCTGTTCCTTCGGGAAACGGACCTTTGGCGCGTCCGCGTATTTGTCGGTTGAGCGCGATAGCCAACCGTGGCGATGACCGTGCTCGCGTAGCCTTGGCAGTTCAAATCCAGAATCTCGTCGTATTGCGCGCGATCGAATCCTTCCATCGGACAGGCGTCAATGCCGAGCAACGTGGCGCCGCGGCCGCCGCGAATTCAAACGTCTCTTTGGCAACAGCCCGGTCGAAAGTGGCTGAGATGAGATAGTCCTTACTGCAGATAACAGCTTGTCCACCATGGCTCATAAGGAGCAACATCCGCCGCCGGAATCTCTCCAGCGATTATGATCGGAAAAGCTCTGGTGACTTGGGCGTCGGTGACCTTGGCCCTCAACGCGTCCGCCCAGACCATTCCCACCGTGACCTCATCCGTGGTCACTGTGAGCAACCGCAGGTATACGGTCCATGACTACGCCGATCCCGCGACGAAAAAATTTTGTGTGGTGATCCCCGAGGATCTCAAAACGGTGCGGGGCCTCTTGGTCGAATGCAATTATTCGGGTGGCGACTCGCGGCGCGACTGGACCTTTTGCACCTACTATCGCGAATTCATGCATCTGCATGACTTCGCGCTTGTCGCCTCCGCAGGCGACATCCCTCACGTCAAAGCCTTCCAGGCATTTCGGAACTGCCTGCAAATGGTCAGCGTCGCCTCCAAGCATCCTGAACTGGTCAACGCCCCGTATGCCGCCGTGGGCTTTTCCGCCGGCGGAGGCTTTGCGAGCACCTTGATGACCCTGGATCCTGAGAGAACGATCGCCGCCGGTATCATCGAGGCACGCTACAATTTCACCGCTTTTCTCCCGCCCAACCCGCCGCCCTCCGCTGCCGTCCTGAGTTCGGTCCTGGCCATTCCATCGGTCCTCATCACGGGTGAGGGCAAGAATCCTAAGCCATATTCACAGACTGGGATCTCCAAAATGGTTGATGACGTGTTCGTGCCGTTTCGCCCGATGGGCGCGGAGTACGCTTGGCTGGAATTGCCGGGCTACGGCCACGAGTACGCCGTGAACAGGCAGGATCTGCTGATCATGCCGCTGATGGACCTCGCCGCGCGCACGCGCTACCCCAAGGACGGGGATGTGACCCAAGGCCCCATCAAACTGCTCTCCATCGATCCTGCCACCGGTTGGGTGGCTGATAACACCACGTGGAAAAGTGGCCTCACGAAGATCGTCCCGGCCACGCAGTTCACGGGCGACCTCGGCCGTTCGAGTTGGCTTCAGAATGAGGAAATCGCTTTTATCTACCGGGCCTACGCGACCCATAACAACCCGCTCACCATCACCTCGCCGGGCCCGTGTGGCCCCGGAACTCCAGCCGTGGATCCGGGGTCGGATGTCCCCATCACGGTCGATGCCAGCAAATTCCCGAATTGGAAAAAGTTGGAGCTTTACGACGGGGCGAAGAAACTTGGGACAGTCACCGCAGCCCCGGCCCAGTTCACCGCTACGAACCTGACGCCCGGCTACCACGTGTTTTCTGTGCTTGGCACAGACGCCGTCGGAGAGATCCGACCGTCCAACCCAGCAATGGTGGTCGTGCGCAGACCGCCCACGGACGTCCGTGCCGCGCAGCAATAACTCGGTGCCGTCGGGTTACAAAGTTCCATCACGCGTCTGAGCGCTTTGTAGGCTCCTCGGTGTTTCTTCTGGGAAACGTCGTAAGGAGTTTCATTCTGATTTCGCGAGCGGTGCCGCACGTTGAGAACGCAGGAAATATGTCAATACCACGACTGACCTCATTACACGCTCCCCTTGTTTCATGGGGTTCCCTGTGAGCGCGATTTGTTTTGTTGTTCGCCGATGCACCAAAGATGTTTGTCTGTGCGAATGAAAATCTCGCCGTCCGAAACGGCCAGGGAAGCGTTCATGGGCTCGCCGCCGATGGAATTCGTCGCCAGGCACTCGAATCTTGGACTCGCGCGCAGCACAAACACATCCGCGTTTTTATTGGGCACATACAGCCGGTCTCCCGCCAGCACCGGCGCCGACCACGAGGCATTACGCGCTCCTGTGCCGGTGAGACGTTCTTCCCAAACCATCCTGCCCGTCTGGAGTTCCCGGCATTCCGCAAACCCCGTCATATTCAACTGATAAATGTGCCCGCGGTGGATCACGCCCGCGCCCAAGCACGTCTTGTTGTTGCCGGGACGCTGGATCCATAACCGGTGAGTCTCCGTCACGTCGCCGCGACCGCCCGGTCGCACGGCGACCAGTGTGTTGGTCGTGCCGCTCGCGTTGAGCGCGACAACCCCGTCGCCGAAAAATGGACCACTATAAACCCCGATATTCGGTCCGTCGCATGTCCAAAGGAGTGCGCCCGTCCTTGGCTGGAAGGCCATCAACTGCCCCGCGAAAGGCACCACGAGTTCATTCTGTCTCCCGGCCGGAACGATTAACGGCGTCGCCCAGGAACCGGCTGTTTCCGCTACGGTGGGTTCACCGGCTCGATCTTTGCCCCCGAGAGCGCTCCACTTCATGCCAGCTCCGTAGCGGGGAACGTCATACTGCCAAACCGTCTTGCCGGTCCGCTGGTCCAGGGCAACCAGGAAACTGCGCTCGCCTGGGCCAAAATTCACAAAGCACAAATTGGCCTGAAGCACTGGCGTGGCGGCATAACCCCACATGTGCGATTGGAGGCCCAGATCGCGATGCCACAATTCACGTCCGCGTAAGTTGTAACAGTAGACGCCCGCCGACCCGAACCACGCGGTGACGCGTCGCCCGTCCGTCACCGGTGACGGCGTGCACGAGGGGTTATCCGGAGGCGTCTGTTCCGGCCCTGTCCAGATTGGTCCGGCCTGCCAAAGCAACTCTCCGGTGCGTCTATTCAAGCACATCACCGTGCGCCGATTCTCGATGACTTGCGTGATGAAAACCCGTTCCTTCCAGACAATCGGAGTTGAATTGCCTCGGTCCGGCAGCGCCACACGCCAGCGGACATTTTCATTAGTGCTCCAGCGCAACGGGAGATGCGCCTCGCGGCAAATCCCGCTGCCCTCTGCACCGCGCCATGCGGGCCAATTGCCGGCCAGCGCGGCGGAGCTTAAAAGCGAAACAGCCACGACGGTCGGGGCATACCTTTTGAGCATCGGACGATGCATCCGGGTTCGCGCCCTTGATTCACCCTTCAGCGCGGATCCTTTCAAGGCGAGCCAGCCGCTTGGCTTGTCCTGGAAGTGCTGGCGAGCCGGTGAATCAATCTTTTTTTGCTTCACGGCGGGTAGCATATCATGTCAGTTGCAAAAACATCAGCGCCGTTTTCGGCTGTTTGTTTTGTCATGGGGAAAATTGCCCTGCTTCCCTGGTTTCGCCTCGAAGAGCCCGACGTCTTCGTCCCCGCCCGCGGAAAAGGCTATCTCCATGCATGGCAGTCGTTCCTATTTCCTGGCTTACGGGTCTGCTCGGCTCCAGCGGTTCGAGCCCTGCGCGATCGTTTCCTTTCAGTCGATAATCAGCAGCCCAAATGTCCCTCAACCACAACGCTCAGTTGGTCGGCGGCTTTCTGGGGCTCTTGTGCTGAGCGGCGCGTTTTCCAGCGCATCGCTGAAATCGGTGAAGACCATCGGCGCTCCTCTGGTCTTGATTACGGAATGGCTTCGGGAAGGTCGGTCGCCCGCGCCCAATTAGGGGTGGCGGTGAAATCCTTGCCGAACTGGGTTTGTGGAACCGGTTCCGGCAGGGAGGACAAATAACCGCGAAGATCGTAGAATTTGCGCGTCTCCACATGTCCGTCGGCGTAGCCGAAATGGTCCACGTCCAACGCGCGGGCTTTTTCGGCGTAACGCCCGTAAATATTCCGCGAAGCGGTATGCTGAGACGTGCTTTCGTCCACGAACAGCAGCGCTTTCGAGGCGCCTTGCGGCAGGCTGCTGACTTTAACATTGGCCATGTTTCGCGTGGACCAGACTTGGGGAAACCAATCGTTGCTGGCAGGAATATCAATCCACCCAAGAGTGAACATGTAAAAGTAGTTCGGGACGAAAAGGTCGTCCGCAGCGAAACCGCTCATCGGATTGTTGCCGGTGATCCGGTATTGGTCGTCTGGACCTTTGTTGGCCGCGGCGCCTGGGCAACGCCAGAATTTGTTATTGTTATCACCGAGGTAACTCCGAAGCGCGCCCCCAATGCTGTCCCAAGTCTGCTGGCCGTTTCCCAAGTCGGACCAAACGGGCTTGCCGGTGGCTTTCGGGGAAATCTCGTCTCGGTTGTTATACGTCGCAGCGGGTGTGACGTCGTTGCTATCGGTGAGATAGAGGTTCGCCGCCAGCGCCAATTGGCGATGGTTGCTCACACAGCTTATCACGTTCGCCCTTTGCTTTGCTTTAGCCAGCGCCGGCAACAGCAAACTGGCAAGGATAGCGATGATGGCGATAACCACCAGAAGCTCGATCAGAGTGAAGCCCGACGCTCGACCGACGCGAGCCAGAGAACGAGTAAGTGTATTCATTACATTCTCACATGCGCAATGGTGCATAAGACCTCCCGGCATGTGGCCGGTTGCAAGAAATTTATTCTTGCAATTGTATGACTCGCCCGCCGGTCGCAGAAGCGTCTGCCGGATCGTGCGTGACCATTAATGTGGGCAATTGACGTCCGCGAAGGAAGTCGAAAACAAAGTCACGAAAGCGCTGTCGGGTGCTTTGATCGAGCTTTGAAAAAGGTTCGTCCAACAGCAAGGCTCGCGGTTCAGACAGAAGGACCCGGATGACCGCGGCACGCGAGCGTTGGCCGCCCGAAAGAGTCGCCGGGTCACGATCGGCAAATCCCTCCAGACCCGCCTCTCGCAGAGCAAGCTCGATACGATCCCGCCGCGCCTTTCTTCCCGTCACGGCGCTGGGAAGCGCGAAGGCCAGATTCTGCGCCACGGACAGATGCGGAAACAAGAGATCATCCTGAAAAAGGATGCCCAATCGGCGCAGTTCCGCTGGATATTCAGTGATATCGGTTCCATTAATGAAGATTGAGCCGGTCGCTGTGAAGACTCGGGGCAATGTTCCGCACATCCAGGAAAGCAGGCTTGATTTTCCACAGCCGCTTTGGCCCATCACGGTGACGATTTCTCCTTCAGCTACCTCGAACGTCATCGGCGGGAAAAGCAGTCGTTCTCCAATGTGGAGCGAGACGTTATCAAGATGAAGGCCAGGTTTCATCGTGCGACCTGCATTCCTTGTCTATTCCGGAAAATCCATGCGGGAACTCCGGTCGCAATTGAGAAGGCGATTAAAGGCAGGATCATTTGGAGCAAAGCATATAAGCTGATGAGGCGATTATCGCCTCCTGCGGAAAGTGTGACCATCTCGGTGGTTAGCGTTGGAAATCGCCCACTCCCGGCAAAGAGGGTTGGGAGGTACAATCCAATGCTGACCGCAAATCCAACCGCCGCGGAAACGGCGATCGGACGGAGAAGAATTGGAAGCTTTATGTAAAAGAACGCGCGCGCAGCGGAGGCCCCGAGGCACAGGGCCGTTCGAGTGTAACGTTCGTCCCACGCCCGGTACGCGTCGGATAAGGACAGAAATAAATAGGGAAAGACGAAGACAAGGTGAATCCAGGTGAGTGCAATCCAGCGGCCGTCCAGGCCGGCCAAAACGAGAAGAATTTGCGTTCCGAACATAAATGCAATCTGTGGAATGAGAAGCGGTGCATAAAGAAAACCGGACCTGCCGACGAATGAGCGCCGTTCAGCGCGACTTTCGTATTCGAGAATGCCGACCGCCAGTGGCAGCCCGACGACCACCGCCGTGCCTGCAACGGCGACCGTATTGAAAAGTATTGCCTCGATACTCGGAAGATTTCGGGACCAGTTGGCCAGCGTCACTTCCGACGGAAGGACGTCCGGAAACCGCCAGCTTCCGGCAAAGGACCAGATGGAAATACAAAATGCGGAAAAACCGATCAGCCCGATCACCAGCAACATCGTTCCGCCTGCCAAATAGCGCGGCACGACATCGTTTCTTCCGCGGTGGCCGGAACAAATCCACAAAATTCCAAGTCGCCGAAGGGTTTTTTCCAGGACAAACCACAGGCCGATACACGAGGCTAAGAGAATGACCTGCAGAAGCGCGCCCGCTGAGGCCACAAATCGCATTTCGAGGTTCGGGTCGTTAAACAATTGGACCAATCTCGGGGCAAGTGGCGCTGGGGTCGTCGGTCCCAGGATGATGGCGACATCGACGACAGACACGCCATACGCGAGAACGGCAAGCACTGGCAGGCGAATTTGCGGATAAACCCTGGGAAAAATCGCTTTCAACCAACCATTCATCAGACCGTAACTGAACGTCCTCGCAACGGTCCTCAGACGTTCAGCGTCCGTTTGGCCCAGAGCAGCCAGCGTCATAATCAGCAGGTATGGCACTTCTTTCGCGACGAGACCTGCCATCAGCGCAAGCCCATTGGGATCGTGAATGATCAACCAGTCCGGGGGCCGTGTGAATCCGGTCAGCGAGGGGGATAGCAATCGCAGGATCCATCCGCTCGGAGCCACAAGAAAGGCGATTCCGAAAGCCACGGCCGCGTGCGGAAGTGAAAGCATCGGAGCGAGCATTCTCTCCGCAGCCTTGAACCATGCTGTCCCGTGCCACGCGGCGCAAAAGGCGGCCACGATCGCAAGTGAAAGGATCGTGGTGCCAATGCCGGTGACGAGAGAAATACGAACCGAACTCCAGAATCCTGGAAGCTGGAGCAGCTCGCGCCATGGGTCGAGCGTGAACCGCGTCCCGCCAAGCGCCGGAAAATATCCCAAAGCGGGAACAATCGTGCCGAGCAATCCGGCAGCCATCAGCCCGACCAGCAAAGTAGCCGTCAAACCAGGCGTCCAACGTAGCATGTCACGATGCAAACCCGTGGTTCATGGCCGACCGGTTCCGTAACGCTTTTGCCATTCTTTCTCCAGCCGTTCCATCCAGAACGGATGCGGTTCAGGGAGCGGCTTGCCGAGTTCTTCTGCCGAGAGCGTGGCGGGTCCGCGAGGGAGCTTTTCGAATCGGGCCCGGTCTTCTTGAGAAAGTTTGTCCATGGCAAGGACGGTATAGCTGCCTAATTCGCGCGGGTCCTGTTTTCGAAGTTGAGCTTCAGGCGAGAGAAGGAAGTTGACGAGCACCATCGCGCCTTCGCGCGCGCTACTGTTGAACGGAATCGCCAGGAAACTTGCGTTGCCGATGGTGCCACCGTCATACACAAATGTTCTCACGCTCTTTGGCAGTTGGCCGTTCAAAATCGCGCTAGACGCGCTTTCCGGACTGAACGC
>JACXTT010014673.1_pt1 | contig 10236 bp, 5 predicted proteins | sample 9270951 | NCBI WGS metagenome assembly JACXTT01 (sample SAMN15532306, study PRJNA645909) | rock metagenome | isolation source: weathered quartz diorite | place: Puerto Rico | collected 2017-06-21
ATTTCTTCCGCGAGTTCTCCGAGAAGAAATCCTATCCGCTCGGCATCAACGTGATCTTTTACGCAATGACTCACTGACAAGGGACAACAATGGAAAACGAAACCGCCGCACCGACACTGGAAACACCCGCCACCTCTTCCCCCGCCCCGCCCCCGCTTCCCGAACCCACCGAGCAGCAAGTCGTCGAGCAGCTCATCTCCGCCCGTGAAAAAATCAACGGCGAGCTGGGCAAGGTCATCGTCGGCCAGCGCGAGGTCATCGAGCAGATTCTCGTCGCGCTGCTCTCCGGCGGTCATTGCCTCATCACCGGCGCGCCGGGTCTGGCGAAGACGCTCCTCGTCAAATCCATCGCGCAGATTTTCCACCTCAAGTTTGCGCGCATCCAGGTCACGCCCGACCTCATGCCCGCCGACATCACGGGCACGGAGATTCTTCAAGACCAGGAAGGCGGCCGCATGATGACCTTCGTGAAAGGCCCGGTTTTCGGGAACATGATTCTCGCCGACGAAATCAACCGCACGCCGCCCAAGACGCAGGCCGCGCTCCTCGAAGCGATGCAGGAGCATCAAGTCACCGCCGCCGGTTACCGGCACGCGCTGCCGGAGCCGTTCTTCGTCCTTGCCACGCAAAATCCCATTGAGATGGAGGGCACCTACCCGTTGCCCGAGGCGCAGCTCGACCGCTTCATGTTCAATGTCGTGATGGACTACCTCGCGGAGAACGACGAGGTCGCCGTCGTCCAGCAGACCACCGCGAACCTCCGCCCGGTCATCGAGCAGCTTTTCTACGGCGCGGACGTGCTGCGTTTCCACGAAGTCGTGCGCAAGGTGCCCATCGCCGAGGAAGTCGTCCGCTACGCCGTCCGTCTCGCCGCCGCGTCGCGCCCGAAGCAGCAGGGTTCGCCTGACTTCATCAACGACTGGGTGAGCTGGGGCGCCGGCACGCGTGCCGGGCAGTTCCTCGTGCTCGGCGGCAAGACCCGCGCCCTCCTCGCCGGTCGCGCCCATGTCACTCGCGACGACATTGAAGCTCTCGCCGCGCCCGTCCTCCGCCACCGCATCCTCATCAACTATCGCGCCGAGGCCGACGGCATCACGGTGGACAAGGTCATCGCGAAGCTCGTCGAGCATGTGCGCGCCACGACTCCGCAATGATTTCCCCCGCCGACCAAGTTGGCCACGCCAGCGGCTCGCTCATTGACCCGCAGGCTCTCATGGCCATCCGCAGCCTGGAGATGCGGGCGCGCGTCGTGGTCGAGGGTTTCTGGAGCGGCATCCATCGCAGCCCATACCACGGCTTCTCCGTCGAGTTCACCGAGTATCGCCAATACACGCCCGGTGACGACCCACGCTATCTCGACTGGAAGCTCTTCGCCCGCAGCGACCGCTACTTCATCAAGAAATTCGAGGACGAAACCAATCTTCGCTGCTACGTCCTCGCCGACAACAGCCGCTCGATGACCTTCGGCTCGTCGCGCGGCATCACGAAGGCCACTTACGCGAACACACTCGCCGCCACGCTCGCCTACTTTCTTCACCAGCAGGGCGACGCCATCGGCCTGCTGACCTTCGACGAGCAGATTCGGGAATACCTCCCCGCCCGCCACCGCCCCGGCCACTTGCGCCACCTTATGCTCGCGCTGGAGAAGCCGCCCGGCGGCGCGGCCACCGACCTCGCCGCCCCGCTCAAGCGCATCGTGGAAATCGTCCGCAAGCGCGGCCTCATGGTGCTGCTCACCGACTTGCTCGCGCCCATTGAAACCTTGGAGAAAAACCTCGCCACCCTCACTGCCAGCGGCCACGAAGTCGTCGTCTTCCAGATTCTCGACCCGGCGGAACTCGCCTTCGACTTCACCAAGGCCGCGCTCTTCCGCGATCTCGAATCGGGCCGCCAGCTCTACATTGACCCCGACGCCGTCCGTGCCGAATACCGTCGCCGCTTCGATGCGCACTGCCAGGCCGTCGCAGCCACCTGCGCCAAGCTCGGCATCACCCTCCGCCGCCTCACCACCGACCAGCCGCTCGAACTCGCGCTCTTCGACTTCCTGCGGGAGCGCATGAACCGTGGCAAGCTCGTGAAACGCAACGCCGCATGAGCTTCCTCACGCCACTCTTCTTGGTGGGCGCGCTCGCGGTCGCGTTGCCCATCATCTTCCATCTCATCCGGCAGACCTCGAAGGAGCAGACCGAGTTCAGCTCGCTGATGTTCCTGCTGCCCGTGCCACCGCGCGTCACGCGGCGCAGCCGGCTGGAGCATCTCCTTCTGCTCTTGCTCCGCAGTCTCGTGGTCTGCCTGCTGGCCTTTGCCTTCGCCCGGCCCTTCTTCCCAAAGGCGGACACAACCGGCCTGCCCGCCGGCCCGGGCAAGCGCGTCGTCGTGCTCGTGGACACGAGCGCGAGCATGAGGCGCGACGGCCTTTGGGCCGATGCTCGCGCGAAGGCCGAGGCGGTCGTTCGCGCTGCCGCGCCGGTGGACACCATCGCCGTCTTCGCGTTCGACCGCGAGGTGCGCCGGCTCGTGACGTTCGAGCAATGGACTTCCGCCGCTGCCGGCCAGCGCGCGGAACTGGCGGTGGATGCGCTCAAGAAAACTTTTCCCGGCTGGAGCGGCACGCAGCTTGGTCATGCGCTCGTTGCTGCCGCATCCGCGTTGGAAGACGCTCGCACCGACAACACCCAGCAACCTGCGCGCGGCCCGCGTCAGGTCGTGCTCATCAGCGACTTGCAGGAGGGCAGTCGGCTGGATGCCTTGCAGGCTTATGAATGGCCCAAGGGCACCGAGCTCATCGTCGAGCCGCTCAAGGCCAAGAAACCCACTAACGCCGGCCTCCAGCTCATCGCCGACACCGACGAGAACGAGAGGAAGCCCGGCGAAGCCCTCGCTCGCGTGCGCGTGAGCAATTCCGCCGACGCCAAGCGCGAGCAGTTTCGGGTCGGCTGGTCGGACGGCAAGGAGTTCGTCGGCAAGCCGCAGGACATTTACGTGCCGCCGGGCCAGAGCCGCGTCGTCGCGCTCTCTACGCCGCCCGTCGGGGCCGTCGCCGAGCGCGTTATCCTGCGCGGCGATGACGAGGCGTTTGACAACTCGCTCGCGCTCATCCCGCCGGACGCTGCGCGCGTCAGCGTGTTGTATCTCGGCAGCGAAACTGCGGCCGACACCACCGAGCCGCTCTACTTCCTGGAGCGAGCCTTCCCGCCCACGCGCCGGCAAATCGTGCAAATCCTCCCGCGCACCCCATCGGCGCAAATTCTCCCCGCCGACGCCGAGGCTCCGCTCGTCATCGTCACTGATGCTCTGCCCGACGAGCGCACCGCCACCGTCCGCCGCCTGCTGACCGACGGCAAAACCGTCTTGCTCTCACTCAAGAACCGGAACGTCGCGCGCACACTGGCCGGCCTGCTCGGCAAGGAATCCATCTCCGCCGACGAGGCGAAGGTGCCGTCTTACGCGATGCTCGCGGAGATTGATTTCCAGCACCCGCTCTTTACGCCGTTCGCCGACCCGCGCTTCAGCGACTTCACCAAGATTCACTTCTGGAAGTATCGCCGGCTCGACACGACGCAGTTCCCCGGCGTGCGCGTCGTCGCGAAGTTCGACACAGGCGACCCCGCGCTCCTGCAAGTGCCCGTCGGCAAGGGCACGCTCTATGTCCTCGCGTCCGGCTGGCAGCCCGCCGACACCCAGCTCGCGCTCTCATCGAAGTTTCTGCCGCTGCTCTTCTCGCTGCTGGAGCAGGCCGGCGGCATCCGCCCACAAATCACCCAGCACATCGTCGGCGACACCGTCCCGCTGGCCGCCACGAACGCCGCCGTGCGCGTGACCCGGCCCGACGGCACCAGCCTCACGCTCGGCGCGGGCACCGCCGCCGTCATCCAGACCGACCAGCCGGGCATTTACACCGCCGTCAGCGGCACGGTCACGCAACGCTTCGCCGTGAATCTCGACCCGCTGGAGAGCAAGACCGCCCCGCTTCCCGTCGAAGAACTGGAACACCTCGGCCTGCCCGTGACACGCGCCGATGGCAAGACGCCCGTGCAGGTCGCCGAAGCCAAGCGACAGCTCGCGAACGCCGAGCTGGAAGGCCGGCAAAAACTCTGGCGCTGGCTGCTTGCCGGCGCGCTGGTGTTCGTGACATTGGAAACCTTGCTGGCCGGTTGGCTGGCGAAGCGGCCGGAGCAACCGGCTCAACCTGCGTGAAGCATGACTAAGCGCACCCTCTCATTAGCACCCGGCTTCAGCCGGGTGTCACAGAGGCAACGGAAGCAAAACCGTTTTAACGGTTTTGACCACATCGCCCGCGAAGCCGTTGAAACGGCTTTCGCTCATCACTGCCTCAACACCGGGCTGAAGCCCGGCGCTAATGAGAAGGTTGGAAGCTCAAACTCGGAGCGAAACATCCGCCCCCGCGCGGCGTCTGTCTTGATGCGATGATTGCGCCCCTTCTCAACGAGCACCTGGAGCCGGTCGCACGCCGCTACCGCCGCCTGCAACTCTGGCGCGGGCTGGCCATCTGCTGGGCGCTCGCGGGCTTGCTCGCGATTGCGCTCGGTGCGTTTGGGATGGATTACCGCATCGCCGTTCCGCTGGTTGGCTTCCTCGGCTTCGCGGCGGCGCTCTGGATGGGGCTTGGGTGCCTCACAGCGAAGTCCGACGCGCACTGGCTCGCGCTGCAAATCGAGCAGCAACATCCCGAGTTGAAAACCGTCCTGCTCGCCGCGCTGGAGCAACAGCCCGATGCCGACGGCCAGTTCAGCTTCCTTCAGCAGCGCGTCATCGCCGAGGCCGTCGTGCATGGTCGGAACCTCGGTTGGACCGATGCCTTCCCCGCCCGCAAGCTCGCGCTCGCGCACGTCGCGCATCTCGGGGCGTTCGCGTTCTTCGTCGCGGCGCTGCTGGGGTTGCGGACCAACAGCATCGCCGTCGCACAGGAAGTCGCCGCTGCCAAGGCCGCCTTGGACAACGCCTCCGTCACGCCCGGCGACACGCAGGTCGAGCGCGGCAACAGCCTCGTGGTGCTGGCGAAGTTCGAGGGCAGGCTCCCGCCCGGCGCGACGCTCGTGCTCGGCTCTGGCACCAACGTCACACGCTCCATCGCGCTCACCAAGGCGCTCGACGATCCGGTCTTCGGCGGCACCGTGCCGGAGGTGAACGAGGACTTCAGCTACCGCGTTGAGTTCGCCGGCCAGCGCACGCGCGACTTCGCGGTGAAGGTTTTCGAGCATCCGAGGCTGGAGCGAGCCGACGTGAAGATTCAGTTCCCGGCCTACACGCAGTTGCCGGAGAAAACCATCGAGGACACGCGCCGCGTCAGCGCGGTGGAAGGCTCGACGCTCCACTACACGCTCCAGCTCAACAAACCGGTGAAGTCCGCGCGGCTCGTGCCGAAGAAGGACGGCGAAGCCGTGGCGCTGACGACCGATGCGACGAAGCCTTTCGCCACGCTGCCGAACTTCGCGCTGGCCAGCAGCGCCAGCTACCAGCTTGAACTCGTGGACACTGACGGGCGCTCAAACAAACTCTCGGCGCAGTTTGTCTTCGACGCGTTGCGGAACCGCACGCCGGAGCTGAAGCTGCTCTCCCCGCGCGGCGACCAGCGGGTGTCGGCGTTGCAGGAGATTAGCTTCGAGGCGGAGGCCTGGGATGACTTTGGCTTGCGCGGGTATGGCATCGCGTATTCGCTCGGCGGCGCGGAGCCGACGCTGCTCCAGCTTGGCGAGGGCGTGCCGGCGAAGGAGAAGCGCCAGTTCAGCCACCTGCTGCGCCTGGAGGGGCTGGGCGCGGCCCCCGACCAGCTCATCGCATGGTTCGTGTGGGCGGACGACATCGGCCCCGACGGCGAACTGCGCCGGACGGCAACGGACATGTATTTCGCCGAGGTCCGGCCATTCGAGGAAATTTTCCGTCAGGGCGAGGGCGGCGAGGGCGAGCAGGAACAGAAGCCCGGCCAGAAGGGCAGCCGCAACCAGCAGATGGGCAAGCTCGCCGAGTTGCAGAAGCAGATCATTAACGCGACGTGGAAACTTCAGCGGCAGAACGTCGGGTCGGTGGTGGTCAAGAAACTGCCGGCACCCGCGCGCGGGGTTTCCGCATTCGAATAGCACACGAACCATGAAAACTCCCAGCTCCCAGATCCTGGCTCCCGAGAAGTGCCAACGAGCCGGCGTCTCGCACGCCGGCTCCACTTCGCTGCCCGGTTTGGTGTGCATCGCGCTCGTGGGCGGCTTGCTCGCGGGACCAGTTCTCCTCGCCCAGCAGCGGCCCGGTGCCGCGTCCGCGAAAAGCACGCCGAAACCTTCCGGCAACTTCAAGGCCGACGCTGACGTGCTCATTGAGTCGCAGGAAAGAGCCTTGGAAATGGCGAAGGAACTGGCCGAGAAGTCCGACAGCCCGCGCGTGCAGGCCGCCTTGTCCGAGGTCGTGAAGCAGATGGAGCGCGCGCTCAAGCTGCTGGAGACGGCGAAGGACGACCCGAAGCAGTTGGAGCCGGCGGTGGCGGCGCAGCAGGCGTCGTATCAGGCGCTGCTCAAGCTCGCCGAGCGCGAGTTTCGCGTGACGCAAAGCAAGAGCGGCAAGAGTGGCAGCAAGAGCGCGAGCGAGGAGGCGCGCCAGCGGCAGGTCAACGAGCTGGAGCTGAAGATGTCGAAGAACCGTTACGAGGAGCAGAAGCAGGCCAAGGCCAAGCCGCAGCAGTCACCCGAGCAGAAGGAGAACTTGCAGTTCATGAGCCGGCTCCGTGAACTGGCGCAGCGGCAGAACGACTTGAACGAGCGGTTGAAGGAATTGCAGACGGCGTTGCAGGAGGCCAAGACCGAGCCGGAGAAGGAGGAGATTCGCCGTCGCTTGAAACGCCTGCGTGAGGAGGAGCAGCAGATGCTCGCGGAACTGGATGAGTTGAAGCAGCGAGCTGAAAAGCCGGAGAACCAGCAGCGCATGGCCGAGATGAAGGACAAGCTGGAGCAGACGCGCAAGGACGCGCAGAAGGCCGCCGAGCAAATGGACCGCGGCAACGTGTCGCAGGCGCTGGCCAGCGGCACACGCGCGCAGCGGGAGCTGCAGGAGATGCGCGAGGACTTGCGGAAGAAGAATGCGAACCAGTTCGCCGAGGACATGAAACAGCTCCGGCAGGAGGCGCGTGACCTCGTGCAGAAGCAGGAGGAGCTGGGCAGGCAGATGGATGCGGCTCCGCAGCAGGGCAAGCGGAAGTCGTTGAGCGAGCCGGACGGGAAATCGGAGCTGCCCAAAGAGCTGGCCGGACAAAACCAGCGGCTGGCCAATCTCGTCGAGCGAGCCACGCAAATCGCCGAGCAGTCCGAGAACGCGGAGCCACTCCTGCACCGCCAGCTTTACGACTCCATTCGCAAGCAGGCGCAGGGCGAGGCGCAGAACTTGAAGGCGACCAAGGACGAGCTGGCCCGGCGCGGCATGATGACACGTGGAATTTACGACATGCTGGAGAAGGCGTCTGAGCAGGGCGGCACGAAGTCGCTCGAAATCGCTTCCGAGCTGGCGAAAAACGGCATGAACCTTCCGGCGTCGAGCGTCGAGCAGCGCGCGCGGAAGGGCATTGATGAACTCAAGCGCGGCGTCGAACGCGCCGCCGAGAGCGTGCTGGGCGACGAGGCGGAGGCCTTGAAGCAGGCCGCAAAAATGCTCGACAGTCTGGCGCGCCAGCTTGAGGGCGAGCTGGCGCGGGGCGAAGGCAAGAACGCCCAGCCGGGTGCTGAACCGCAGGCCAGCGAGCCGCCGGGCGAGCCGAAGGGCGAGGGTGAACAGCCCGGAAAGCAGGCCGGTAAACAAGGTGGCGCCAAGGCCGGCACCGAGCCGGGAGAAGGCCAGCAACCGGGCAAATCGGGTCAGGACGGCAAGCCGGGAGAGGGCAAAGAAAGTGCGAAGTCCGGGCAGGGTGGAAAACAAGGCGAAGGCAAGGAAGGGGCGAAAGCCGGGCAAGGCGGACGGCCTTCGCAGGGGCCGGGCGAGCAACCGGGGCGGCAGGCGGGCCAGGCTGGCGGACGTGGCCAGGCGCAGGACGGCAATTCCCCCCAGCGCAGTCGCAACGGCGGACTGGCCAGCACGAGCAATCGCGGTGGCGCGGACGGTTCGCACACGGGCGAGTATCAGGGCGGCAACAACCGGCGCGGCGGATGGGACAACATTTTGAACGGTCGCAACCCGGACGACCGCGTTGAGAACATGGGGCCGATCACCGGCGGGGGCTTCGAGCAGTTCAGCGACCGTTTGCGCGACGCGGAGGAGATGGTGGACTCGGCGGAGCTGCGGAACCAGTTGCAGACTGTGCGCGAGCGCGTGCGGACGCAGCGGCTGGAGTTCAAACGCGAGGCCGCCGAGCCGAAATGGGACTTGGTGCGGTTGCAAATCCTCAAGCCGCTGGTCGAAGTGCGGCGGCGTATTGAGGAGGATCTGGCCAAGCGCGACAATCGCGAGGCGATGGTGCCGATTGACCGTGACCCGGTGCCGGGCCGCTTCTCCGAGCTGGTGCGGAAGTATTACGAACAGCTTGGCAAGGACGGTGAAAAATGAGTCCGGCCCGCCGCTTTCAGTGACAGCTTAGGAAGGTGACCATTGCTTCACTCATCTTTTCGGGACGGGACTGGCTCGTGCCGGTCGTGGCGCTCGCCGTGCTGGGTGCTGGCGCGCTGGCGTGGGGTTATTCACGGGCCAAGGCGAATCGCGGTTTGCGCGCGGTGTGCGTGCTGTTGAAGGTGCTGGGCTTTACTGCGCTCGCGCTCTGCCTGCTGGAGCCGATGTGGACCGGCCAGCGCGCGAAACCCGGGGCAAACCTGCTCGCCGTCGTCGCGGACAACAGCCAGGGCATGCAAATCCACGACCGGGGCAACGCGCAGAGCCGGGGCGAGTTCCTCCGCGACGCGCTCGCGGGCAAAGGCGCGGACTGGCTCGCGAAGCTGCGAGAGAACTTTGAAGTGCGCGGCTACGTGTTCGACTCGCGGCTCCAGCCCAGCACCGACTTCGCGGAACTGAACTTCGACGGGCGTTCCTCGGCCATTGGCAGCGCGCTCACAACGCTGCGCGAGCGGTTCGCGGGCCGGCCCGTCACGGGCGTCGTGCTGCTCACCGATGGCAATGCCACGGACATCGCGGGCGAACTGCCGAATTTGAAAGGGCTGCCGCCGATCTACCCCGTCGTCATCGGGCGCGAGGACGCCGACCGCGACATCGCGCTCGTGAATGTCGGCGTGTCGCAGACTTCCTTCGAGGACGCGCCGGTGACGATTCAAGCCGAGGCGACCGCCAGCGGCTACGCGGGCGCGGACGTGAAGGCCGAGCTGCTGGACCGCGCGGACAAGGTCGTCGAGCAGCAGACCATGCGCGTGCGCGGCGATGGCGAGACGCTGGCCTTCCGCTTCCAGCTCAAGCCGGAGCAGAAGGGCGTCTCCTTCTATCGCGTGCGTGTCGGCGCGCAGGGCGAGGGCGGGCAGTTCAAGAACGAGAAGAATTCCGCCGAGGCCACGCTGGCCAACAACATCCGCGTCATCACCGTGGACCGGGGACGCGGGCCGTTCCGCATCCTCTACGTCAGCGGGCGGCCCAACTGGGATTTCAAATTCCTCAACCGCGCGCTGGCCGAGGACGACCAGATCGAGCTGCCCGGTCTCATTCGCATCGCAAAGCGCGAGCCGAAGTTCGACTTCCGCGGGCGTGTGGGCGAGTCGTCCAACCCGCTCTTCCGCGGCTTCGGCAACCAGTCGAAGGAGGAAATCCAGCGCTATGACCAGCCGGTGTTGATTCGCCTGAACACGAAGGACGCGGAGGAGTTGAGCAAGGGTTTTCCCGTGACGCCCGAGGAGTTGTTCGCCTACCACGCTGTCATCGTGGACGACCTCGAAGCGGAGTTTTTCACGGCGGAGCAGAAGGCGCTGCTGCAACGCTTCGTGAGCGAGCGCGGCGGCGGCTTCCTCATGCTCGGCGGCGCGGAGACGTTCCATGAGGGCGGCTATCTGCCCACACCCGTCGGCGACATGCTGCCGGTCTATCTCGACCGCACGCCGGACGGGAGGGCGCGGGAGAACTTGCGGCTCGGCCTCACGCGCGAGGGCTGGCTGCAGGCGTGGGCGCGGCTGCGTTCGACCGAGAACGCGGAGAAGACACGCCTCGACGCCATGCCGGGCTTCGCGTTGATGAACGAAGTGCGCGACCTCAAGCCCGGCGCAAGCGCCATCGCGACCGTCACCGATGCCGAGGGGCGCGCGCATCCAGCCA